>FSXL01000219.1_pt1 | contig 9841 bp, 9 predicted proteins | sample 1638241 | NCBI WGS metagenome assembly FSXL01 (sample SAMEA3914788, study PRJEB12502) | metagenome | biome: forest; material: soil | place: Canada | collected 2011-07-03 | depth 0.1 m | reverse complement strand
GTTGGAGCGCGCGCAGCGGCGACTGCTGGCACTGCGTCTGCAATGCGCCGGGCTGATCGGTGACGGAACGCTGGGCCCGCCGCTCTTGGTCCTGTTCGAGGGTTGGGACGCCTCCGGCAAAGGCGGCGCGATCCGCCGGCTCACCGCTCCACTCGACCCCCGCCACGTAACGGTTGCCGAGTTCGCGGCGCCGACCCCGCGTGAGAAGCGCCATCACTTCCTCTGGCGGTTCTGGCCTCTGGTCCCCGGCCAAGGCGGGATGGTGGTGCTCGATCGATCATGGTACGGCCGCGTTCTGGTGGAGCGGGTCGAGGGCTTCGCCTCGAAGCCCGAGTGGAAACGCGGGTACCGAGAGATCGTCAACTTCGAGCGCGGTCTCTGCAGAGAGGGTTTGGTGCTGGTCAAATTCTGGTTGCAGATCTCGGAGGCTGAGCAGCTGAAGCGATTCGAGGCCAGGAAGAACGACCCGCTCAAGGCGTGGAAGCTGACCGACGACGACTGGCGCAACCGGGAGAAGCGGCCCGCTTATGAGCAGGCCCTGGTGGACGCCTTCGCGCACACCGACCGCAAGCGGGCGCCATGGACGCTGGTGTCGGCTGAGAGCAAGGCGTACGCGCGCGTCGCCGTGATTGAGACCGTGGCCGAGCAGCTCGAGCGCGGCATGCGTGCCGCCGGGCAGGAACCGCTGGCAGCCGAACAAGCGCTGTGATGGGCCTCACCGGCCCGAACCCCTACCCCAGCGAGCGCGAGGCTCACATCGTGCTGAAGGATGGATCGACGTTGCACGTGCGCCCGGTCCGCGCCGACGATCGTGACGGCATCCGGGTCTTTCTGGATGCGCTCTCCCCCGAATCGATCGTCTTCCGGTTCTTCGGGGTCCCCAACCTCTCATGGGTGATCAACTGGTCACTCGACGTCGATTACGCCGATCGCTTCGCCCTGATCGCCGAGACCGGCACGCCGCCGCAGGTCGTCGCGCACGCGGCTTACATCCGCTGCTCGGCAGATCAGGCGGAGGTCGCCTTCCTGGTCTCTGACGCCTTGCAAGGCCACGGTATCGCCACGACCTTGCTTGCCCACCTTGCCGAGGTCGCCGTGCGCAACGGCATCACGACCTTCATCGCCGAGGTGATGCCCGCCAACCACCGCATGATCGAGATGTTCCGCGAGAGCGGCTTCCCGGTTGAGGTGCGCTCCTCCGCCGATTCGATCGAGATAGAGCTGCCGACATCACTTACTCCGGAAGCGCTCGCGCGCTTTGAGGAGCGTGAGCGCGCCGCGGCCGTCGCCGCCGTCAGAAGCTTTCTGGAACCACGCTCGGTGGCCGTGGTGGGTGGCGGGCGCCATCGCGGCACGATCAGCGGTGAGGTTCTGCACAACGTTCTGAGCTCAGGATTCAACGGTCCCGTCTATGCGGTCAACCCGGCCACCGACACGGTCCAGAACCTGCCCGCCTACGCGACGGTCAGTGAGATCCCCGGCGAGGTGGAGCTCGCCGTCGTGGTTGTTCCAGCTGAGCAGGTGGTCGCGGTCGCTCGTGACTGCGCCCAGGCAGGTGTGCGCGCGCTGCTGGTGATCAGCTCGGGGTTCGCCGAAGCCGGTGAAGAGGGCGCGGAGCGTCAGCAGGAGCTGCTGGAGATCTGCCGCACGGCCGGAATCCGGATCGTCGGCCCCAACTGCCTCGGAGTGATCAACACGACTCCCGGCATCAGTCTCAACGCGACCTTCGCGACCCGTCCGGCCCTGCGCGGATCGGTCGGCTTCATGTCGCAGAGCGGCGGCCTGGGCATCGCGATCATCGAAGCGGCATCGCGTCTAGGACTCGGACTATCGTCGTTTGTCGCGGTCGGCAACAAAGCCGACCTGTCGGGCAACGACATGCTCAGCTACTGGGAGCAGGACCCAGGCACCTCGGTGGCGCTGCTCTACCTCGAGTCGTTCGGTAACCCTCGCAAGTTCGCGCGCCTTGCGCCGCGCTTTGCCCGTCGCAAGCCGCTCTTGGCGGTCAAGAGCGGCCGCTCGGCTGCGGGAGTGCGCGCCACCGAGTCACACACGGGCACCTTGCTCGCCGACTCAGACCTCACCGTCGACGCGCTATTTGAGCAGGCCGGCGTGATCCGGACCGACACACTGCACGAGCTCTTTGCCGTCGCTCAGCTGCTGACCACGCAACCGGTTCCCAGCGGCGATCGGGTCGCGATCGTCACAAACGCGGGCGGCCCTGGGGCGATGTGCGCCGATGCCTGCCAGGCTGACGGAGTCGACGTCCCGATTCTGCCCGGGGACGTCCAGCAGCGCCTCTCAGCCTTTCTTCCGCCAGGGGCCTCGGTCTCCAATCCGGTCGACATGCTCTCCCTCAGCACCGCCGATGACTACGGTCACTCTGTCCAGACGCTGATCAACGCCGACGTCTGCGACGCGATCCTGACGATCTTCGTGCCGTCACTGTCGACCACAGCCGCGGCGGTGGCAGGCGCGATCCGCAAGGTCGCCCGGGCCCGCCCGCCGGTGGCGCTCGCCGCAGTCTTCATGACAGAGGAGGCGCCGCCCGAGGAGCTGCGGGACGCCGACACCCAGGTACCGGGCTACGAGTTCCCCGAGGATGCCGCCCGCGCGGTGGCGCTCGCCGCCAAACACGGACGCTGGCGCGCTCGACCACAGTTCACACGCGAGCGCCTAGACGGCATCGAGCTTGAGCGTGCGGCTGCACTGATCAGCGCTCAACTCGCCGAAGGCCCCGCCTGGATCTCGAACCAGCGGGTTGGCGAGCTGCTCGCCTGCTACGGGCTGCCCGCGATGATCCGCCCAGCGGAGATCCCACAGGGAGTCGAGATGATCGTCGGGGTCGCCAACGACAGCAACTTCGGTCCGGTCGTCGCCTGTGGCGCCGGCGGCCCGACCGGCGAGCTGGTGCATGATCTCGCGGTGCGGCTGACCCCACTATCGGACCTCGACGCCTACGAGATGGTGCGCTCGCTGAAGACGTTTCCGCTGCTCGACGGCTATCGCGGCGCCGAGCCTTGCGATGTTGCTTCGCTCGAGGATGTCCTGCTCCGGGTCAGCGTGATGGTTGAGACTCACCGGGAGATCGTAGAGCTCGACTGCAATCCGCTGTTCGTTTCCCCGCTGGGCACGGTGATCGCCGGCGCGCGGGTACGCGTAAAAGCGGCGGCGCCACTGGCACCGGTGCCGTCGCTGCGAGCTTGAGCGACGGGCCCGACGCCGACAGTGCGGCGGTGTCAGCGCCCGAAGGTGCTGACAAAAGCGTCGCAGGCTGCGGGCAGCCGGGCGATTGTGGTCCGCACGGCCGAGAGCCCGGCGCGCAGTTCTTGGTCGCCGACCTCGACTGGTAGCAAGGTGTCCTGCAACTCCGCAAGTGCGTCCTCTGCCGCCTGGATCGCGTCGGCGGCGCGGTCGACCAGCGCACGGGTGTCGGCAACGGCACCCTGCGCCGGAGCCGGGAAATGCGTGCCCGGTAGACCGCTGCGCGCCGCGAACTCGGCGTGGGTGCGCTGCAGCTGCCCGTATGCGGCCTGTAGCGGTTTGAACAGCACCGCTTCGAGGCGGTCCCCCGAGTCCTCATCGAGTAGCTCATACGCCTCGCCGAGCGCGGCGACGGCTTCCGCCAGGTCGCGAACGGCGACGGCCGAGTCATCGAGGATCTGGGTGCGTCCTTCTATTGTCGTGTAGGCCATCGCGTGAAGTCTCCCTTAAAGGTTCTCTTGCAGGCCGGCGGCCTGCTGATCGCGGAGCGCAGCCGCGAGGATGCCGTTGACGAAGCCGGGCGCCTCGGCTCCGCAGAACTCTTTGGCGGTCTCAACCGCCTCGTTGATCGCGCCCTCAGGCGGGATCGCATGGTCCCCCGGCAGCAGCTGCGGGTACATCAGCTCGAGCAGCGCGACGCGCAGGATCGAGCGCTCAAGCGGTGCGATCCGGCCGAGTGTCCATCCACTGGAGTGCTCTGAGATCACCGCGTCCAGCTCCGGTTGATGCTCTTTCACCTCCGCTGCGAGCACGCGCGTGAACGCGTGCACGTCTCGGGGGAACGTCTCAGCCAACGGCCGATCCAGCAGGTCACTCTGATACAGCGCCCATATCGCTGCTCGACGCTGATCGGTACGACGTGCCATCAGCGATGGCTCACGGCGGTGGACTCAGGCCTATTAGGCACGCGAGACGTAATCGCCGCTGCGCGTGTCAACGCGCACAACATCACCGATGTTGACAAACAGCGGCACGTTGACCTGGGCGCCGGTCTCCAGCGTCGCGGGCTTGGTACCGCCACCGGACGCGGTATCGCCTCGCAGCCCCGGCTCGGTCTCTGAGACCGCCAGGTCGACGGCACTCGGCAACTGGACGTCGGCTGGGTTGTCGTCGATGTAGAGCACCTCGACCTCGTCGGACTCCTTCATCCAGCGCAACGGCTCGGCGAGGGTCAACTCGGGGATGTTCAGCTGCTCGTAAGTCTCGGTGTCCATGAAGTGCGCGTCGTTGCCGTCCTTGTAAAGGAACTGCATGTTGCGGACCTCGGTGCGGACGGGCCGGAACTTCTCACCGGCACGGAAGGTGCGGTCGATCACATTCCCATCACTGGCGCGACGCAGCTTTGTGCGTACAAACGCCCCGCCCTTGCCGGGCTTGACGTGCTGGAACTCAACGATCTTGAAGATCGTCCCCTCGACGTCGATATGCGAGCCGTTCTTGAACTGGTTGGTCGTAATCATGCGGTTGCCAGTGTAGTGGCCCCGTCCGTGGGCCCCGCAGGACCCACGGACGGAACCACTGGTCGTCACTCGACGACTCGCAGGGCCTTCGGCAATGAGGTCAGGATCCGGATTCCGTCTGCTTCGACAACCACCAGGTCCTCAATCCGGATACCGAACTTGCCAGGCAGGTAGACCCCTGGCTCGACAGTGACGACATTGCCGGCTGCGAGCGTGCTGGTCGAGCGCTGGGAGAGGTTCGGCGCCTCGTGGATCTCGAGGCCGACGCCATGGCCGAGACCGTGGCCGTAGTGCTCCTGGTGCCCGGCGCCGTCGATGACGTCGCGTACAACTCTGTCGATCGCCTTGCCGTCACCGCCGGCCCTGACCGCGTCAAGCCCCTCGAGCTGCGCACTCAGCACCAGCTCGTAGGCCTCACGGGCCTCGGCGCCGATCTCACCGACGGCGACCGTGCGGGTGCAGTCCGAGCAGTAACCGTCGAACTGCGCTCCCCAGTCGATCACCACCAGCTCGCCATCCTTGACCGCCACGTCACGTGGCTGCGCGTGGGGCAGCGCTCCGTGCGGGCCGGCCGCGATGATCGAGTCGAAGCTCGGCCCCGACGCCCCGCGCAGGCGCATGTCGTGCTCGAGCGCGAGCGCCAGGTCGCGCTCCGTGCGCCCCTTCAGACCACCCGCCACCAGCGCCTCGAAGGCGTCGTCGGCGATCCTGGTGGCCTCGCTCATCAGCTTGATCTCGTGCTCATCCTTGATCGCCCGCAGCTGCTCCACCAGCTGCGTTACCGGTACCAGCTCCACCCGCGCGGGCAGCAGATCCCTCATCGTCTCGAAACGGGCCACCGAAGTGTGCTCGGACTCGAAGCCGAGCCGGAGCTCGCCGTCGGGCAGCAAACCGGCCAGATCGGCGACCAGATCCTGGGACGCGGTGACGCGGTCAAAGCTCTTGTCAACCTCAACCGCGGACTGCGAGATGTAGCGGAAATCGCTCACAAATACGCGTGTGTTCGGCCCCACCAGGGCAAGCCCGTTGCTGCCGGTGAACCCCGTGAGATAGCGGAGGTTGACCAGATTCGTGACCAGCACCAGCTCGATGCCGGCGCTGTCGAGCGACGCAACAAGCCGCTCTGTTCGCTGTGCTTCGCTCATCCAGCCAACTCCTTCTTGAGTAGTTCGAGTCCCTCGCGGTAGCCTTCCGGCCCCTTCCCGGAGACGGTGGCAAAACAAAGCGGGCCGATCACGGAGATCTGACGCCAGGCGTCGCGGCTGCCGATGTCCGAGAGGTGGACCTCGACCGCCGGCAGGCCCGCGATTTCAAGCGCATCGTGGATCGCATAGGCGTAGTGGGTCCAGGCGCCCGGGTTCAACAGCAGACCGTCAACGTTGCCTCGCAGCGCATGCAGGCGCTCGATGAATGCACCTTCATGATTGCTCTGGAAGCAGCTCACCGAGAGACCGAGCTCACGCCCCCAACTCTGGATCGCCAGCTCCAACTGTGCCAGCGTCAAGTTGCCGTAGTGGGCGGGGTCGCGTCGGCCAAGCTGGTCGAGATTGACGCCGTGAAGCACCTCAATTCTCATACGAGCAGCTCCTTGACGGCTGCCCGCAGCTCGGCCGGGGGCACGTACTGGCCGAACTGGGCACGGCCTGGCGCCGGACAGAGCACGAACGGGACCGGCCCCTCGCCCACCCGCTTCTTGTCACGCGCGGTCGCGAAGATCACCTGATCGACGTCAAGGCTCGGATCGAGTGTCAGCGGTAGCCCGACTTCCGCCATCAGCGCGGCCACCTCATCGCGCAGCGCGCCGGCGCCCGAGAGCCGCAGGGCCGCCAGCAGCCCGAGGCCCACGGCCTCCCCGTGGCGGTAACGCGCGTACCCGGTGGCGGTCTCAATCGCGTGACCAACTGTGTGCCCGAGGTTCAGGGTCTGCCGTAGACCGGTGTCGTGCTCGTCCTCGGCGACCACCCGGAGCTTGGTCAGCGCACATCCGGCGATCACGCGCGGGTCGGTGGGCGCGGCACCGCCGCGGATCAGATCCCACAACGCGCCCCCGGCGAGCAGCCCGGTCTTCACGACCTCCGCGTATCCGGCGGCGAGCTCCTCCTGGGGCAGCGTCTCGAGCGTCGCCGTGTCAGCGATGACCGCCACCGGCTGGTGAAAAGCACCCACGTAGTTCTTGGCCTCGGAGAGGTCGACCCCGGTCTTGCCGCCGTACGCGGAATCAACCTGCGCGACCAGCGTGGTCGGTACCTGTACGTAGCGCATACCGCGCTGGTAGGTGGCAGCGCAGAACCCGGCGAGGTCGCCGACCACGCCTCCACCGACCGCCACCGCGACGTCAATGCGAGTCACGCCGTGACGGACCATCTCGGTCCACACGATCTCTGCGTGGGCGATCGTCTTTGACTGCTCGCCGGGCATCACCCGGATGCTCGCGAGCGCAGGCTCGAAGGCCTCGCCGTAGTGACGTCCGGCGTTGTAATCGCTGATCACGACACGGCGGCCCGCGATCATGGCCGGCCAGAAGTGGCGCTCAGACACGAGCCCGTGGCCGATGTACACCGGGTAGTCGCCTGAGGGTGTGGTCGCCCACAACACGCGGGCTTCCTTCGCATCAAGGCCTTCGAGCGTCTCCAGGATCTCACTGAGGCGGTCAACCCGGGAGGCCGGCACGATCACGTCCGCCAGCGCCTCATAGACCGGCCGGCGCTCGGCATGCAGGCGCTCGAATGCCTGCGGGTCGCGCGCCAGCGGGCGCGCGACGCTCCTGCCCGCACCAATCCGCTCCCATGCCAGGTCAACCTCGACGTCGAGCATGATCACGCGGACGTCCTTGAGCGCCTGACGGATGCGATCCGAGGCGAGCGCGCCGCCTCCGAGCGCAAGCGTGTGGATCGCGCCGTCGGCGAGCAGCTCAAGCGTGGTCTGCTCTTCGAGCTCACGGAAGGCCGGCTCCCCGTCCTGCGCGAAGATCTCCTGGACGCTGCGGCCGACGCGAGCCTCGATCACCTGATCAACGTCAGCCACGCCCGCGCCGAGCGCCCGCGCCGCGGTCGACTTACCCGCGCCCATGAAGCCGACGAGCACGGACTTCATCGTTGCCAGCCGATCCGCTCCTTGTATCCAGCGAGCGCCAGCTTGACGTCATCTATGTGGTCGCCGCCGAACTTCTGCCGGTAGGCCTGTGCGAGTACGAACGCCACCATCGCTTCGGCGACAACGCCGGCAGCCGGCACGGTGCACGAATCGGTGCGCTCGCGCAGCGCTTGAGCCGGCTCGTGGGTCGCGATATCAACCGAGCGCAGCGGTTTCGTCAGCGTCGGCAAGGGCTTCATCGAGCCGCGCACGACCAGGGGATCGCCATTCGTCATCCCGCCCTCGACCCCGCCGGCGCGGTTGGTCTCGCGGTAGTACCCGCGTTGATCGGAGTAGAAGATCTCATCGTGCGCGAGCGAGCCCGGCAGGCCCGCCACCTCGTAGCCGTCACCGATTGAGACGGCCTTGATCGCTTGGATCGAGCAGATCGCCATCGCCAGACGGCCATCGAGCCGCTCCTCCCAGGAGATGTGCGAGCCGAGCCCGGGAACGAGTCCGAAGGCGCGGACCTCAAAGACGCCGCCGAGCGACTCGTTCGCTTTGCGCAGGGTGTTGATCTCAGCCACCATCGCCTTGGTGGCCTCAGGATCGAGGCAGCGCACCGGCGACTCGTCGACGTTCGCGAAGTCGGCCGCGGTGAGATCGTCCCGGCGCGGTGCCGTGACCGATGTGATCTGCAGCACGTGGGAGTAGACCTCAACGCCGAGCGCGCGCAGGAACTCCTTGGCGACTGCGCCGCCGGCCACCCGAGCCGCCGTCTCACGGGCGCTGGCGCGCTCGAGGATGTCGCGCACGTCGGCGAGACCGTATTTCTGGGTGCCGACCAGATCCGCGTGGCCTGGACGGGGAAGGTGAACCTCAGCGGTCTCCGCCTCAACCGGCCACGGATTCATCCGCTCTTCCCAGTTGGCGTAGTCACGGTTGTGCACCTGAATCGCGATCGGGCCGCCGAGCGTGCGGCCATGGCGCACCCCCGCGGTCACGTCGACACGATCGCTTTCAATCTTCATGCGCCCGCCACGGCCGTGGCCCAGCTGGCGGCGCGCGAGGTCGCGGTCCAGCGCCTCGCGGTCAAGTTGGAGTCCGGCTGGCAGCCCCTCGACGACACACGTCAAGCCCGGGCCGTGCGATTCGCCGGCGGTGGTCAGCTTCAAAGTCATGTCGGTTTAGCTTACGTGGCGGGCGGTTCTGCGGTCCGCTCGACCGCGCGCCCAGCTCGCTGGCTAGCGCCCACTGGAGCTGAGGCCGTTGTTCACCTGAATGCTCAGCGCCTGATGCTGGGAGTACCAGTGCACGATCTCCGGCCCGGCGATGATCGCGACCGCGCCACCGATGGCGAGGAATGGCGCCAATGGAAGCCCGACCTTGCGCCCCTCCTTGACGCCATGGGTAATCAACACGATCACGCCGGCGAAGGCGCTGCCGAGCAGGCCGATGGCCATCGCGACCGCGGTCGCGGAGCTGAGATAGAGCCCCATCACAAACGCGAGCTTGACGTCACCCATGCCGAGGCCCTTGGGATAGATGACAGCGAAGATGTATAGGAAGCCGCCGGCCGCGAGCCCCGCGACCGCCTGATCCCCGAGCCCCGACGGATGCAGGATCGCTCCGACGACCAGCGCCCAGAGGGCAGCCGGCGCGGTCAGCCAGTTGGGGATCTTTCGTGAGCTGAGGTCACGCGCGGTCGCGACAACCAGGACGACCGCCAGGAACGCACCGAGGAAGTGCTGCGCAGTGGTGTGGTGGACCGCGAACGAGGCAGCGACAAGGACCAGCGCCAGAACCACCTGGTCACCGGCACGAAGGCGCAGCCGCTTACTCCGTTGCTCCGACATCGGTGGTCTCGCCGGTCTGGGAGTCACGACCGCGGTGGAACTTTCCGTCGCCGCCGCACCATGGGCAGGTGACCGTATGCGGCGTCCCGCCCTTGCCGGAGATCAAGGAGCCGGTGCCGCGGCAGGGAGTGCAGGTGCTGCGGTCATCGGCGTCTGGTGCTTTGGTACTCACGGCGCCGAGCATAGAGG
>FSXL01000580.1_pt1 | contig 9861 bp, 6 predicted proteins | sample 1638241 | NCBI WGS metagenome assembly FSXL01 (sample SAMEA3914788, study PRJEB12502) | metagenome | biome: forest; material: soil | place: Canada | collected 2011-07-03 | depth 0.1 m | reverse complement strand
GGCTCGTCGGGGGGTGGGTGGAGCCCGGGGGCGGGTTGGGCCCGCCACAGCGTCAGCCTCGTCCAGGCGAAGTCGGTGTCGCCGGGCGAGTAGGTCTTCGCGATGTGCTCGAGCGCCGCGAGCGGATTCGCCGCCGCCGCCGCGTCCGTGATGCGCCGCTGGGCGATTCGTCCAAGCGCCGATCGCGACGCGTTGTGCGGTCCGTCGCCCGGCCACCAGACGACCACGGGCGCGTCGGGAAGGAGAAGCCCGGTGACCAGGCCCTCCTTGTCGCTCGCGGTGTCACCGTATGCACGCACCACGATGACCTCGCTGGCACCGGCATCGCCACCGACGCGAATCTGCGCGTCCAGCCTGGCGTCGCTGTGGTTGTTGTGGTCACCGCTCGTCGAGACCACGATGACGCGCATCGGATGCTCGCGGGAGGCGTCGTTCGCGGCCTCGATGGCCTCTTCTTCTTCGCCGAGCTTGGTCGAGATGATAAGGGTCAACACGCGCCCGAGGGCGACGGCGCCGCCCTCCTCGCGGATCTTGACCAGCGTCTTCGAAATCGCGCTCGTAGTGGTATCGGGAAGATCGACGATCATGGACGTCTCCAGACTCTGCCATCCCTGGCAAGTAACTCATCGGCCGAATCCGGCCCCCAGGTTCCCGGCCTGTACTGTTCGGGTTGGCCCTGGGTGGCCCAGAAGTCTTCGATCGGATCGAGGATTTTCCAGCTGAGTTCGACTTCTTCGTGCCGCGGGAACAGCGGTGGATCGCCCAGGAGCACGTCGAGGATGAGGCGTTCGTATGCTTCCGGGCTGGCCTCGGTGAAGGCGTGGCCATATCCGAAATCCATGGTCACGTCGCGCACCTGCATGCTGGCGCCGGGAACCTTGGATCCGAACCGGAGCGTCACACCCTCGTCCGGTTGAACCCGGATGACGAGAGCGTTTTGGCCGAGCACACCCGTCTGGCTTTCGGCGAACAGGTATTGCGGTGCTCGCTTGAACACGACCGCGATCTCGGTGACTCGACGCCCGAGTCGCTTGCCCGCGCGGAGGTAGAAGGGCACACCTGCCCAGCGTCGCGTACCGATGTCGAGCCGGATTGCCGCGAAGGTCTCGGTGAGCGACTGCGGATTCATGCCCTCCTCGTCGAGGAAGCCGATGACCCGCTCTCCGCCCTGCCAACCGCCCGAGTACTGTCCACGGGCGGTCGCCTTTGCAAGATCCTTCGGCAGCCTCACGGCCGAGAGCACCTTCTCCTTCTCGGCGCGCAGGTCGGATGCGGCGAACGAGACCGGCTCCTCCATGGCGGTGAGCGCGAGAAGCTGGAGCAGGTGGTTCTGGATGACATCCCGCGCCGCGCCGATTCCGTCGTAGTACCCGGCACGACCGCCGACACCGATGTCTTCGGCCATGGTGATCTGCACGTGGTCGACGTAGTTGGCGTTCCAGATCGGCTCGTACATCTCGTTGGCGAAGCGCAGCGCCAGGATGTTCTGCACCGTCTCCTTGCCGAGATAGTGGTCGATGCGGAACACGGCGTCGGGGGGGAACACCGATTCGACGACCGCGTTGAGCTCCCTGGCGGTCTTCAGGTCGCTGCCGAACGGCTTCTCGATGACGACCCTGCGCCACTCGTCACCGACCTGGTCGGCGAGGCCCGATCGACGCAACTGCTCGGTGACCTGCGGGAACGACTTGGGCGGGATCGAGAGATAGAACGCGTGATTACCCATGGTTCCGCGCGTCTTGTCGAGCTCCTTGAGCGTCTTCTTGAGCTCGAGGAACGCCTGGTCGTCGTCGAACTCGCCCTGGACGAACCGAATGCCTTCCGCTAGCTGCTTCCAGACGTCTTCATCGAATGGCGTGCGTGCGTACTGCTCGATGGCGTCGTGGACGACCTTGGCGAAGTCCTGGTCGACCCAGTCTCGTCGGGCGAACCCCACGAGAGCGAAACCCGGTGGCAGCAGTCCGCGGTTGGCAAGGTCATACACAGCGGGCATGAGCTTCTTGCGTGCCAGATCGCCCGTCACGCCGAAGATGATCAGCGCGCTGGGTCCGGCGATGCGGTTCAGCCGTCGATCTGACGAGATTCGAAGCGGGTTGAAGGTTGGTGTGATCTCCACCGGGGACATGCTGCTCCTATTGACTGTTGTGCTGCGACTCAGTTCGAGTTGCCCTGCAGCGCGCTTGCAATGACCGCGGGGCCCGACAGCGGGTCCGTCATGGTCAGTGTGAGAACCGGGCGCCCGTGGTCGGCGAGAACACTCGCATCGCCGGCGGCCTGGTACTTGATGAGCTGGCCGAAGGTGAACGGACGGTCGGGAATCGCGAGGTCTTCGACCGGATTCTGGGTGATCTGCAGGAATACTCCCACCGCTGGTCCACCTTTGTGGAACTGGCCGGTGGAGTGCAGGAAGCGCGGTCCCCAGCCGAACGTGACAGGACGCTTCGTGCGGGCCGCGAGAACGTCGCGCAGCTCGGCGAGCTGCGGGTGCGCGATCCGGTCGACGTAGGCCTGGATCGCGACGTAACCCTCGTCGGTCAGGTGCGAGAGCAGCTTTTCGACGACGTCCGCGAGATCGGTTGCGCCGTCGACGACGTCGGACGTGCCGCGCACCTCGATCGCATCTTCGACCAGGGTCGGCTCGACCGGAGCCGGCGTGGAGTCGAGGAGGGCACGCGTGGCGATCTTCGCGGACTCGACGTCGGGCTGGTCGAACGGGTTGATCCCGAGCAGCCGGCCGGCGGTGGCGACGGCGTACTCCCAGGTGAGCATCTGCGCGCCCAGGGATCCGGTGATCTCGATCTCGCCCGGCGCGACGTGGCGCTCTGCGGCTGCATCGCCCACCAGGCGGATGATCTGCACGTCGTGCAGGTTCTCGCTGAGTTCGGGGGAGCGGGTGTCGAGGACGACCGGCAGGATGCCCTTGCCCTGTTTTCCGGTCGACTCGGCGATGAGCTGCTCCGCCCAGTCCGCGAACCCGACGATGTGGGTTCCGTCCGAGACGATGCCGAACTTGTCGCGGAGCGGCTTCGTGCCGCCCATCGCAGCGCCGAGGATGAGACCGGGGTTGGTGTCGAGGTCGGTGGCGAGGTCGAGGAGGGTTCCCTCGGCCTCATCCAGGAGCGCCCCGATGTCGACGCCGGCGAGCCCAGAGGGAACCAGCCCGAAGGCGGTCAGCGCCGAGTAGCGACCACCGACGTTCGGATCGGCGTTGAACACGCGGTAGCCGTCTTTGCGTGCCGAGACATCGAGGGGGGAACCGGGATCCGTCACCACGACGATGCGCTTGGTCGGGTCGACCCCGATGTCGCGGAAGTGCTTCTCGTACAGGCGCTTCTGGCTGTCCGTCTCCACGGTGCTGCCCGACTTCGACGAGACGACGAGTGCCGTGGTCGCGAGACGATCGTTCAGCGCCTTCAAGATCTGGCCGGGCTCCGTGGTGTCGAGGACGGTGAGTTCGACCCCGTAGGTGCGTGTGATGACCTCGGGCGCGAGCGACGAGCCCCCCATTCCGGCGAGGACGATGTGGTTGACACCGTCGGCGTGCAGCCGGTCGCGGAGCGCGTAGATGTCGGCGACGAGCGGGCGAGAAACCGCCATGGCGTCGGTCCAGCCGAGTCGCTTTGCCGCCTCGGATTCCGCATCCTTGCCCCACAGGGTCTCGTCGCCCTCGGTGATCTTGCTGGCGATCATGTCTTTCACCAGCTGCGGGACCTCGGCCTTGACCGCGTCTGCACTGGCTCCCGTTGCCTTGATGTGGATGGTCATTACTTCGCCGCCTCCAGCGCTGCCGAAACGGTATCGAGCAGCTCGTTCCATGACACGACGAACTTCTCGACGCCCTCCTTCTCGAGGAGCTGTGTGACCTCGTCGTAGGAGATGCCGAGTTCCGCGATGGCGTCGAGCGCCTCGTTGGCGGCTCCGTAGCTGCCCGTCACCGCGTCGCCCTTGAGCTCCGCGTGGTCGAAGGTCGCCTCGAGCGTCTTCTCCGGCATGGTGTTGACCACATCAGCGACGGCGAGCTCGGTGACGTAGAGCGTGTCCGGGAGGCTGGGATCCTTGACTCCGGTCGAAGCCCACAGCGGTCGCTGTTTGTTGGCGCCGGCGGCGATCAGGTTCTTGGCGCGCTCGGACTCGAACGCTCCGACGAACACCTCGTAGGCCAGCTGTGCGTTCGCGACGCCGGCCTTGCTCTTGAGCGCCTTGGCCGCATCCGTCCCGATCGCGTCGAGGCGGTTGTTGATCTCGGTGTCGACCCGCGAGACGAAGAAGGAGGCGACGGAGTAGATCGTGGAGAGATCGATTCCCGCGGCCTTCGCCTTCTCGAGGCCGGTCAGGTAGGCGTTGATGACCTGGCGGTGACGCTCGAGCGAGAAGATCAGCGTGACGTTGACGCTGATGCCCGCCGCGATCGTCTCGGTGATCGCTTCGAGTCCCTCGATCGTCGCCGGGATCTTGATCATCGCGTTCGGATGATCGACCTTCGCCCAGAGACGCTTGGCCTCCGCGATGGTTCCCTTGGCGTCGTGCGCGAGCCCGGGCTCGACCTCGATCGACACTCGGCCGTCCTTGCCGCCCGAGGACGCGTAGACGGGAGCGAAGATGCCGCAGGCGTCCGAGACATCCTGGGTCGTGATCTCGAACACCGCGTCGGTCACGCCGGTACCGGCCTTCGCCAGCTCGGCCACCTGGGCGTCGTAGGCCTCGCCCTTGGCGAGAGCCGCCGCGAAGATCGTCGGATTGGTCGTCACCCCGACGACGTTTCGGTCATCGATCAGGCGCTGCAGGCTCCCGGAGACGATTCGCTCACGCGACAGGTCGTCGAGCCAGATGCTGACGCCGAGCTCCGAGAGTTCGGCGGTGGTGGACGTTGAATCGGTCATTGTCTTTCTTCTTTTCTGTGGATGATGAAGACGAGAAAGGTGGGCGCCGGCTAGTTCTTCGCGGCGGCGAGGGACTCACGCGCCGCGGCGACCGCGGCTTCGGTGGTCAGGTTGAACTTGGCGTAGAGCGTCTTGTAGTCGGCCGATGCACCGAAGTGCTCGATCGACACGCTCCGACCCGCGTCGCCGACGTATCCACGCCAGCCCAGCGCGATTCCGGCCTCGATCGAGACGCGCGCCTTGACCGCCGGCGGAAGCACCGCGTCGCGGTAGGACTGCGACTGCTCCTCGAACCACTCGACGCACGGCATCGAGACCACTCGGGCGTTCACGCCCTCCTTCTTCAGGACCTCGCGAGCGTCGACCGCGATCTGCACCTCGGATCCGGTGGCGATCAGGATGAGGTCGGGGGTGCCCCCAGGAGCCTCGGCGAGCACGTACCCGCCCTTCGGCGTGTTCGCGGCCGACGCGAACGTCTCGCCGCTTGCGTCGCCGTGGCCGCGCTCGAACACGGGGAGGTTCTGCCGGCTGAGCGCGAGCCCCGCCGGTCCCTTGCGCCGCTCGAGGATGGTCTTCCACGCATAGGCGGTCTCGTTGGCATCCGCCGGCCGCACCACATCGAGGTGCGGGATGGCACGGAGCGCGGTGAGCTGCTCGACGGGCTGGTGGGTCGGGCCGTCCTCGCCCAGTGCGACCGAGTCGTGGGTCCACACGTAGATGGTCGGGATCTGCATGAGTGCGGCGAGCCGCACCATGGGTCGCATGTAGTCGCTGAAGATCAGGAAGGTTCCACCGAATGCCCGGGTCTTGCCGTGCAGGACGATGCCGTTGAGGATCGCCCCCATGGCGTTCTCACGAATTCCGAAGTGCAGCACGCGGCCGTACTCATTGCCGGCCCACTCGTGCGTCGACCACTTCTCCGGAACGAACGAAGCGGCACCCTCGATGGTCGTGAGGTTCGACTCGGCGAGGTCTGCCGAGCCACCCCACAGTTCGGGCATGACCGGGGCGATCGCGTTGATGACCTTGCCGGACGCCGCCCGGGTGGAGAGGTCCTTGCCCGCCTCGAACACGGGGATCGCGCCATCGAGTTCCTTCGGGACGGCGCCGCTCTCGATACGGTCGAAGAGCTTCTTGCGCTCGGGGTTCGCCGCGGCCCAGGCATCGAATGCGATGTCCCACTCCGCGTGAACCGCCTTGCCGCGTTCGACGGCCTTACGGGTGTGCTCTAGCACGGCCGGGTCGACGTCGAAGCTCTTGTCGGGGTCGAAGCCGAGCACGCGCTTGACCGCGGCGACCTCGTCTGCGCCGAGGGCCGAGCCGTGCGCCTTGCCGCTGTTCTGCTTGTGCGGCGCCGGCCATCCGATGATGGTCTTCAGAATGATGATCGATGGACGGTCGGTGACACCCTTGGCCGCCTCGATCGCGTCGTTCAGCTCCTGTACGTCTTCGATGTACTCGCCGGTCTTCTTCCAGTCGACCACGTGAACGTCCCAGCCGAGGGCGAGGTAGCGTGCGTGCACGTCCTCGGTGAACGAGATGTTGGTGTCGTCTTCGATCGAGATCTGGTTGGAGTCGTAGATGACCACGAGGTTGCCGAGCTCCTGGTGCCCGGCCAGCGATGACGCCTCGTTGGTGACGCCCTCCTGCAGGTCGCCATCACCCGCGATGACGTAGACGAAGTGGTCGAAGGGGCTCGTGCCGGGTGCGGCATCCGGGTCGTAGAGTCCGCGCTCGTAGCGTGCCGCATAGGCGAATCCGACGGCGGCGGCGAGGCCGGAGCCGAGGGGACCCGTGGTGATCTCGATGCCGTCGGTGTGGCCGTACTCCGGATGCCCGGGCGTCAGCGAACCCCAGGTGCGGAGCGCCTCGAGGTCTTTGAGCTCGAGTCCGTAGCCACCGAGGTAGAACTGGATGTACTGGGTCAGCGAGGAATGACCGGCGGACAACACGAACCGGTCGCGTCCGATCCAGGAACTGTCACTCGGGTCACGGCGCATGATCCGCTGGAACAGAAGGTATGCGGCGGGCGCGAGGCTCATCGCCGTTCCGGGATGGCCGTTTCCGACCTTCTCCACTGCGTCTGCCGCGAGGACGCGAACCGTGTCAACGGCCTTCGCGTCGATGGGATCCCATTGGATTGCTGACATGAAAAGCGATGACCCTTCTTCAGAACAGTGACGCGACCTGTTCCCAAGGGAGTGGCAGCGCCACCAGCGGTGGATGCGCCTGCCTGAGACATCGTCGGCACCACTCCCAAGGGAGTATTCGCGGCACCACAGCGCCCGCCAAAGAGGGGCGGGGATACGTGGCGGCCACGAATTGGCAAGCACCTCCAAGTATAGAGAACCGGGGGCGCACGCACCGTCCGAGCGCGGGGGCTTGCGCTCGCTCCCCAGCCCGCATCGCTTAGGATCGAACGTGTCCGGAACGCGGGCAGGCACGAGCGACAGAGGATTCATGGACGTGGCGGTAGGCACCGAGCAGGTTCGGTCCCGCGTCGGCGTCGTCCGTAAGGCCAAGGCCTTCGTCGCCCTGACGAAGCCTCGCGTGATCGAGCTACTGCTCGTGACCACGGCGCCCGTGATGATCCTGGCCCAACACTCGCTGACGCCGAATGACGCGATCCCGAACCTGTGGCTCGTTCTCGGCACCCTGGTGGGTGGTGCACTCAGCGCCGGCTCGGCCAACGCCTTCAACTGCTACATCGACCGGGACATCGACCGGGTGATGAACCGCACGAAGAAGCGCCCCCTCGTCACGGGCGAGCTGAGCGATCGCGAGGCCCTCGTGTTCGCTTGGGCCAGCGGCGTCGCATCCGTGCTCTGGCTCGGCTTTCTCGTCAACTGGGTCGCCTCGGCGCTCTCCGTTGTTGCCGTGCTCTACTACGTGCTCGTCTACACCATGCTGCTCAAGCGCCGCACGGCGCAGAACATCGTCTGGGGCGGCGCGGCCGGATGCATGCCCGTCCTGATCGGCTGGGCGGGCGTCACCGGGTCGCTCAGCTGGGCTCCGCTGATCCTGTTCGGAATCGTGTTCCTGTGGACACCTCCGCACTACTGGCCGCTGTCGATGCGCTACCGTGACGAGTATCAGGCCGTCCACGTGCCCATGCTGGCCGTCGTGCGCGGGCGGGCGCAGGTGGGCCTTCAGGTCATCCTCTACGCCTGGGCGACCGTGGTCTGCTCGCTGCTGCTGATTCCGATCGCGAAGATGGGACTCATCTACACGGCCGTTGCGCTGGTGAGCGGCGGCTGGTTCATCTACGAGTCACACCGGTTGTACGGCCGCGCGATTCGGCACGCGGATGTCAAGCCCATGCGCGTCTTCCACAGCTCGATCACCTACCTGACTTTGCTGTTCGTGGCGATCGGCGTCGACCCGCTCGTACCGTCGCTCCACCTCTGGACCTTCTAGCCCCGGACCTACTAGCTTCGGACCTTCGCACCGACTGGGCCTACCAGGGGCTCACCCGCGGCATCCGTTCTCCCTTTTCGCAGCGAGAGCAGCACGGCGGTCATCGCCGCAACCAGGATGCCCGCCAGCACCAGATGGACGTTCACGAGTCCCACCGGCAGCCCCTCCTTGGCCTGCGTGATGCCAACGATGATCTGCGCGACCTCGACCACAAGCAGCCCGATCGTGTAGAAGCGCACGCAGCGCCAACGAGACCGGTCGCGGGCTACGAGGGCGATGATCACCATGAGCAGCGTGAGCCCGAACGTGACGTAGGCGGGGATGCTGTGGATCTCCTGCAGGAGTGCGGGATTGAGACCGTTGCGCGGTGCGAGCGCCTTGGCGTTCGAGTTGTCTCCCGCGTGCGGACCCGCTCCCGTCGTCAGCACCCCGAGGACGACGGTGACGCCGACATCCACGGCGTTCACGACGCCGACGGCGACATACCAGAGGGGAGTGTTGCGGAGACCGCCACGGCGACCGTTGTACGCGCGATACACCAGGTTGGTGACGAGGACGACCAACACGATCGAGACCAGGAAGTGTGACCCGACCACGTACGGATTGAGGCCGCTCAGCACGCTGATGCCGCCGAGCACGGCCTGGAACGGGATCGACAGTCCCTGCGCGAGCGCGAGCCCGAACAGGTCGGGCCGGTTGCGGCGCAGGCGGATGACGATCAGGAACATCAGGATCACGACGACCGACAGGACGAACGTCAACATCCGGTTGGTGAACTCGATGACACCGTGGATACCGAGTTCCGGCGTCGGCACGAACGAGTTCGCGTCGCACTCCGGCCAGGTGGGGCAGCCGAGTCCCGATGCCGTCAGTCGCACCGCGCCGCCCGTGCCGATGAGGACGATCTGGAGGGCAAGCGAAAGCCAGGCCAACACGATCACCGGACGGGTCACGGTGCGGGGGAGCCACTCCCACAGGCGCCGGAAGATGTTCGGCTGCTTCTGGGTGATCTGCGTCACACGCACGCCTCTCGTTACATTTACAGGGCGGTCCCTGTAGAATCGGTGGGTTCCCCACGAACTACTACCACGGCACGCAGTCACTGTTGACTAGTGGGATAGGCCGATAGTTGGTCCAAGTTTAGGTTGACCACGTGGGCCTGCCATCCAGATAGAGATGGCGCAGAGATACTCCTCGTTGTGCCGGGCGGTCCTGCGTGGGGGAATGCCGCAAAAACCAATTCGGTTGTACGCGGCAGGAAGAAGGAAACAGATGTCTGACGTACTGATCGACCGGCCCGAGCTTTCCAACCTCGGCCAGTACGAGTTCGGTTGGTCCGATTCGGATGAAGCGGGCTCGACCGCGAAACGTGGTCTGAGCGAAGAGGTCGTCGAGAACATCTCCGCCCTCAAGAACGAGCCGGAGTGGATGCTGAAGCGTCGGCTGCAGGGCCTCGCCCTGTTCGGCAAGAAGCCCATGCCCACCTGGGGAGCCGACCTGTCCGGGATCGACTTCGACAACATCAAGTACTTCGTCCGGTCGACCGAGAAGCAGGCGGAGTCCT
>FSXL01000269.1_pt1 | contig 9879 bp, 5 predicted proteins | sample 1638241 | NCBI WGS metagenome assembly FSXL01 (sample SAMEA3914788, study PRJEB12502) | metagenome | biome: forest; material: soil | place: Canada | collected 2011-07-03 | depth 0.1 m | reverse complement strand
CGTTTTCGGCGAAGTTGTACTGCAGGATTTTTCCGTCGCTGGTGGCGGGTTTGGCCGTCGGTCCGGCCTGCAGCTGCGCCATCTCGGCCGCGGTGATTGGCAGGATGCCGCCATGGCGGGTGAGCCCGCCGCTCTGTTCACCAGGCAGGCTATAGTTCGACGTCACGCGCGTCCACGGTCCGGCGAGGGTTTTGCTGACCAGGGGGACGTAGCCGACCCCGCCGAAGTTATCGACGAAGAGGTAGTACTCCCGTAGGTTGTGGTTGTTGACGTCGCCCTTGTTCGACTCCAGGATGATCGGACCCTCAACGTTTCCTAACTGGAGTCCTGTGGCAATGCAGGTGCGCACGGGAGTCCAGCCTTCGCTGTTCGCTGTCGTGGGCGTGAGCAGGTCGGGCGAGGACTCCTCCAGAATGTCGGAGCACAGCGTCGTCGGGATGGTCTGACCTTCGTCCTTCGTGAACCGGTAGTACGTCTGGGTGGGGGCGTCGTAGATGACGGCCGCGTCGAGGCGCGAACCTAGGGGGCTCTGCCAGACCACGGGAGAGGTGAAGTTCACGAAGTCGCGGGTGGTGGAGTACATCATGTTGTTGTAATTGTTGGCGGTCTGGAGGTGGCCGGGGTCGCTCTGCAGGTAGTTCTGGGATGCCCAGTAGACGACGTACTCGTTGAGGGTCGGGTCCCAGATCGCGTCGGGCGCCCAGGTATTACCCGCGGTCGGTAGCGAGACCAGGGTGTGCGCCTGTTGGGTCCAGTCGACGAGGTTGTGCGATTTCCATACCTCGATGTATTGCGAACCGGATTTGACGGATTGTGCCCAGGTCGTGCCAGATCCGATCGAGAGGTCGGTGGCGATCAGGTAGAAGGTGTCGCCGTCGGGGGAGCGGATCAGTGACGGGTCCCGGAGGCCGCCGGTGCCGAAGTGGGAGACCAGGATCGGCTTGCCATTGTTGATCAGCGTGTAGTTCAGGATGTCATTCCCCTTGCTCACCGCAACGTAGAGGTTCTCCCCGGCTGTGGTGTCGCCGGTGAAGTAGGTGAACGCGTAGCCCGCCATCGACAGAGGGCCGAACTTGGCTGGAGCGGCCACGACATTGGCGGTGAACTGTTGCTGCGCCAACCCGCCGCTGAGGTTCACTGTTGCGGTGAGGGTCACCGAGGTGTTGGTGGCCGGTCGGTTGACGAGTCCGGTGCTATCGATGACGGCCGGGTTGCTGGATGCCCAAGTGACGTTCGCCCCATCAGCCAGGCTGGTGGGCAGGTACAGGTCGCCACGGACATCGTTCAGGTCTTGCACGGTCAGGTTCGACGCATCCGCCTGGGCAGCCGAGTCGTTGGTGTCGATTCCGGAAATTTCGGCGGCCGTGAGCGCGTCGTTGTAGATGCGGAAATCCTTCATGCACCCGTCAAACGCTTGGCCCTCTATCGGTAAGGCCAACCCGATGTAAAAGTTGTTGTTCGGGATCTCACTGGGCGAGATGGTTTGCTGGTCTTGCGCAACCTGGACACCGTTTTCGTACAGCGTTGCCAGCTGCGTGATCTGGTCGTAGGTGTACGTCACACGTGTCCACTCGGACGAAGGGGGAAGTGCGACCCCCGACGCGGTCGACTGTTCGCTGTTCTGGTCGCTCAGACTAATTCCGGCGCGGATGTAGGGACCTGACCTCAGATACATGTAGCCATTGGGAACGTACGCGCCGCCCGAAGTTACCCGCGTGGTGTTGCCCCAACCGAAGATGTCGTTCTCGTTCTCTCCCGTGTTCTGCACGTCTGCGGTCACTGTCATCGACTGAAGGCTGCTCGTTGGTGTGTTGGGCAGTCGAATGTACTCGTTGACGCCGTTGAAACAGGTTCCGGTGGTCGGGTTCGAGTCGTCAATTCCATTCGTGAACGTTCCGTTGTAGCCGTTCCCCGAACTGTCGATCACGCCGCCGGTCAGACGCGAGTTGCTGTCGCCGGTCAACGTGTACCAAGCGACAAGGTGGTTTCCGTCCGCAGGCGAGGCCGGCACGGTCGTCGGGATGATCGCGGCGGCCGCGATTTGTGCTGCGCCGAGGACGAGGCCCATCGAAACGAGGGCGCCGAGGATCTTCAGACCCGTTTTACCGGTCTTCATTGAACTGCCTTTCATCGGTCAGGTGTGGTGTCGGTGCGGCGAGGCGCCGCGCGAGGGTTGCCGCGAGAATCCCCGTCGCGGCAACCCCAGGCGGGAACCTGGCTACGGCGCCCCGAGTGCCGCGACCTGGTCCGGAGTCAGGGTTCGATTCCAGATCGTGAAGCTCTTGATCGCGCCGCTGAAGTACTGGTCGGTGTTGTAGAGGGAGCGTCCGATGTAATCGTCCGGGGACCAGCCACCGTTCAGCTGAAGCGGCGACGTCACGCTGGGCGTGTCGATGGATTCCACCTCGACCCCGTTGAGGTACTCCGAGAGAGTGGTGCTCGCGGTGAGCAAATTGACCTGCTCGGTCATGGTGATCCGAACCCACTGTCCGCGGGGGAGCGCCACATTGGAGGTCGCCGACGACTCCTGGGACCAATCCGTTGGCGTGATCGCGGTTCGATACTGCGGATCCCCGGTAGCGAAGAGGTACCCGTCACCGTTGCCCGTGTTCACGTTGGTATTGCCGAGCCCGTAGATCATGTACGGGCCGGTCTGGCCCGGATTGATGTAAACATCGGCGTCGATCGTGACGTTGGATTCGCCCGCCATCAGGTTGTTCGGCAGCAGTGCGTACTGGTTGGTGCCGCTCAGAGTCAGGGCTCCTCCGCCGAGCACCGCACCGCCCATGGCGGTCGCGTCATTGCCATTTCCGGTGATGTCGTGGATGGTGGTTCCGCCGTTTTCGGCGAAGTTGTACTGCAGGATTTTTCCGTCGCTGGTGGCGGGTTTGGCCGTCGGCCCGGCCTGCAGTTGCGCCATCTCGGCCGCGGTGATCGGCAGGATGCCGCCGTGCCGGGTCGTCACTCCGTTCCCGGCACCGGGAAGGGTGTAACTCGATGTGACCTTGGTCCAGGGTCCCGCGGCGGAGCTGCTGACCAGGGGGATGTAGCCCACCCCGCCGAAGTTGTCGACAAAGAGGTACCACTTGCGGGCCCCAACATTGTTGATGTCGTATTTGTTTGATTGGACGATGATCGGACCTTCGACGTTTACGAGGCCGAGCTTCTTGGCGATGCAGGTCTGTACCGGGGTCCAGCCCTCACTGTTCGACGTGGTCAGCGTGAGCAGGTTGGTCGAGGACTCCTCGAGGATGTCGGAGCATCCGGTGGCCGGGATGGTGTGGCCCTCGTCTTTCGTGAACCGGTAATAGGTGCCCGTGGCATCCACGTAGGTGACGGCCCCATCCAGGCGGGATCCTCCCGCCGCTTGCCAGGTCACTGGGCTCGTGAAGTTCACGAAGTCGCGAGTGGTGGAGTACATCATGTCGTTGTAGTTGGGCGTGGGTGAGTTCGCGGTGTAGTTCTCGGAAGCCCAGTAGACGACGTACTCGTTGAGGGTCGGATCCCAGATCGCGTCGGGCGCCCAGGTGTTACCCGCCGTCGGCAACGACACCAGGGTGTGGGCCTGCTGGGTCCAGTCGACGAGGTTGTGAGACTTCCACACCTCGATGTACTGCGACCCGGACTGAACAGATTGCGCCCAGGTCGTGCCGGAACCGATTGAGAGATCCGTGGCGATCAGATAGAAGGTGTCGCCGTCCGGGGAGCGGATCAGTGACGGATCCCGAAGGCCCCCGGTGCCGAAGTGGGAGACCAGGATCGGCTTACCGCCATTGATCGCGGTGTAGTTGAGGATGTCGTCCCCATTGCTGACCGCAACGTAGAGGTTTTCCCCAGCTTTGGTATCGCCGGTGAAATAGGTGAAAGCGTAGCCCCCCAGGGTTTTCGGATTGATGACTGTGGTTGGCGCGGCGATCACATTGGCGGTGAACTGCTGCTGCGCCCATCCGTCACCCAGACTCACCGTCGCGGTCAGCGTGACCGGGGTGTTTGTCGACTGCCGGTTGACGATTCCCGTGTCATCGACCACGGCCGGGTTGCTGGAGGCCCAACTCACGCTCGCCCCGTCGGCGAGAGTAGTTGGGAGGTAGAGATCACCGCGAACATCACTGATGTCTTGAACGGTCAGGTTGGCGGCGTCACTGTCAGCGTTCGCGAGCTGCTGCACCTTGGTCGGGTCCAATGCTTCGTTGTAGATCCGGAAGTCCTTCATGCACCCGTGAAAATACGTGTCGCTGTTTTGCAGCGTTCCTCCGATGGTGCTGTTCTGTCCCCACGGGCCGGCGTCACTCGGTGTGATTGTTTGATGGAGGTTCTGCGCGACGAGAGTGCCGTTACTGTACAGATCCGCTGTGCTGTCGCCGTTCTGCGAATCGTAGGTGTAGGTCACGCGAGTCCACGTGTTCAGTGGCAGTGGCGCATTGGAGGCAGTCACCTGCTCAGGTGTGCTGTTGCCTGTCGTGATGCCCGCGTGCAGCGTCGGCTGCGACGCCACGTACAGATATCCGTTCGGCCCACCCGGCTGTGCGTACGCTGTCTGTGGTTGAACACCGAACATCCAGAGGATATAAGTCGAAGGGTCGCTGGACCAGGGATTTTGGATCACTCCTTGGTCCAACACGTCGACGCTGACCGTGACTGAAGTCTGCCCAAGAAGTCCCATTGGAAGCGAAATGTAGTTCGATGTTCCATCGAAACACGTCCCCGTGCTCGGCCCAGCCGTGTAATTCAGGTTCCCGTACATCCGCCCGTTGTAGGCAGCACCAGGAGCATCGTCATTAACGGTCCCGCCGTCGTTATACGTCATCGGGTACCAGGCGACGAGATGGCTCGCCTCCGTCGCCGCCACGGGTGCGGTGGTGGGGATGATCGCGGCGGACGCGACCTGTATCGAGCCGAGGACGAGCCCCAGCGTGACGAGGGCGCCGAAGATTTTCAGACCCGTTCTTCTGCTCTTCATTGAACTGCCTTTCATAGGTGATGCGTAATGCACGGGCGCCGTCCCCGATTGCATTGCGCAGCGCCGATGAAAAATGGAATTCAGCGAAAGATAGTCAGCCAAATCTGCCCCCGTCAAGCATTTTTGGAAAAAAGTGTGACCGATCACAAAGACGATTTTGTCTACTGTTTAACGAGTTCTACCCGTATTTAAACCGATTTGAGGGGCAGAGTCGAGCGTCGTTTGCGCGGCTCAGAACATCCGTCCAACGAGGTCCGCGAAGAGGGTCTCCGGGTCGCATTCGATGCCCGCTCGAGCGAACCAACTGCACACATTGAGGCAGTCCCGATGCAGAAAATCGAGGCTCGTCGGGTTGCTCGCGATCTCCACCAGCTGGGGCAGATCGATCACGATGACACGTTCGTCACGCACCAGCAGGTTGTACGGCGAGAGGTCGCCGTGGGCATACCCGGCCTCCGCGAGCCTGACCAGAATGTCGACCACCTGCTCGAAGAATCCGCCGAGCGTCTCCCGGGTCGCGCGAACCTGGGCGAGTCGCGGCGCCGCCTGCAGGCGAGAGGATGCCGCGGACCCTGCGTCGATGAACTCCATCAGGATCTCGGTCTCGTTGACCTGCACCGGGTAGGGCACCGGCACACCAAGGCGATGGAGCGTGCAGAGAGCCTCAAACTCCGCGAAGGCCCAGACACCGGCGGAGACCGAGCGTCCGTACGAGGAGCCCTTGGCGACGGCACGAGCGTCACGGGTGTTGCGCATCCCGCGACCCTCCGTGTACTGAGCAGAACGGTGGAAGTCGCTGCGGTCTGTGCCGCGATAGCGTTTGGCGGCGAGGATCGTGGACTGCGTCGGGTCGTTCGGAACCGCCCGCTCGATGAGGAACAGGTCGGCTTCCTTGCCCGACTTCACGACGCCGAGCTCGGTGTCGAAGGCGCCGGAGGAGGTGACGACCCAGTCCGGATGCGGCACTGGACCGCGCTGGGTGGGGGTGACCGCCGGCCAGGTGGTCCAGCGCTGGCCGTCGCTCGGCTCGAGGTTCGCAAAAATCAGGTCGGCGGGCGCCGCCAGACTGCCCCAACGGTCGTCGGGATCGGATAAAGCATCAGTCATCAACACGGTGTGTGAACTCCAGGTGTGGAGGCCGCCGCGGATCTGTGTGTTAGGCGACCTCGGATGGGAAGGATGTGTGGGAGTGCACGACAAAGACACTCATGAGACTCACTCCTTCCGGTTTCGGTTCACCAGGGCGATGGCAATTCATCGCGCGCGCTGCGGATGCTGCGTCGCACCCACCATAGTCACGGTGCCCGGCCTGGCGCCAGCGGCTGCGATCACGATTGGGTCGCGGTGCGGCGGGCCTAGTCCAGGGCGGGCTCCACCTCGTCGGGCGTCGCGACGGGTTCGCCGACCGCCGTCGCGGCCAGGAGCGGCTCCCCGAGCTCGGCGGCCATGGCGCCGGCGAGAGTGCCACGATCCATCACCTCGACACCGTCGAGTCCCTGCCAGCGTGCCGTCTCGCGGAGCAGCGCGGCGACGCGACCCTCGTATCCGCGAGGCTGGCCGTCCTCGTGCCAGGCGGACTGCACCCGTAGCACCCCGTTCTGTCGGTCGCTCTTCAGATCGATGCGCGCCACGATTCGATCATCGACCAGCACCGGCAGCGTGTAGTAGCCGTAGATGCGCTTGGGGGCAGGCGTGTAGATCTCGATGCGGTAGTGGAATCCGAACATCCGCAGCGCGCGCTCGCGCTCCCACACCACCGGGTCGAAGGGGGAGAGCAGCGCAGTCGCCTCGATGCGCCGCGGTATACGGGCCTCCGGATGCAGGTACGCCACGAGCGGCTTGCTGCCGCGGTTCCAGCCCTCGACGACGACCGGTGTGATCGTGCCCTCGTCGGCGAGCTCCTTGAGGACCCCCGCGGCGTACGTCTGCGGAAGCCGAAAGTAGTCGGCGAGATCGCGAACGCTACCGACGCCGTGAGCTTCGACTGATGAGAGCAGAAGCTGGCGAACGGCGTCGTGCCGGTCGATCTCAATGCCGAGGAGCTCAGCCGGGATGACCTGCTCGGCCAGAGCGTACGTGCGCTCGAACCGCACACGACCCGCCGGCACCACCTCGCCCATGAAGAACAGATACTCGAGGCCGGTCTTGACATCCGACCACTCCCACCAGCCGCCACGCCGCTTGCCGCCGGTCTCATGCTCGATCTTGCCGGCCTGCTGCGGGCCGTTGGCCGCGAGTTCCGCTCGCAACCAGTCGAGCATCCCGGCATTCGCCGACACCCAGTGCGACGGATCGCCCTGCCACTTGTCGCGGTACTCGCGCATCTTCCACCGCCAGAGCGGCCAGTGTTCGAGCGGGATGAGTCCGGCGACGTGTGCCCAGTACTCGACGTAGCGGGCCCTGCGCGCGAACGTGAGTCGATCGAGCGTCGCCTTGTCGTAGGCGCCGAGCCGCGCGAACAGCGGCAGGTAGTGACTGCGCTCGAACACGTTGACCGAGTCGAGTTGGAGCACGCCGAGCCGGTGCAGTGCGTCATTGAGTTGGCGTGTGCCGACCTCGGCCGGCCGCGGTCGGCCGAATCCCTGAGCGGCGAGGGCTATCCGTCGTGCCTGGGCCGCGCTGATTTTCTCGATCGCACCGCGTTTCTGAGCCACCCACCGAGCGTATCGGCGACCGCCGACCCACCGCGGGCATCCGGCTACGGCAGCTGGGTTTCCGGAAGTCCCGGCAGGTCCGCGACGCTGTCCAGGATGTGGTCGTGCGGATGCTCGGCGAGCTGTTCGCGACTCAGCGAACCCGTCAGCACGCCCACGCCGATTACGCCGGCGTTGTGGGCCGCGAGCAGGTCGACCGCTGTGTCGCCCGCGGCGAGCACGGCGCGCACATCCGTCACGCCCGTCAACTCCATGGCGTGGTGGATCAGGTACGGCGCGGGACGCCCCGCGGTCACGTGCGAGGTCGTGACGACAGCGTCGAGGAGGTGGTCATCGCCGGGGCCAGTGGTCCAGCCGAGGCTCGCGAGGAGGGGCACGGCGACATCATCCGAGAATCCGGTCGTCAGCGAGATGCGGATGCCGCGCCCGCGCAGCTCGATCAGCGCGCGATCGACGCCGGGCAGCGCAACCGGGGGATTGTCACGATAGAGCTCGGCGAGGATGACACGGAAGCGCTCGAACGCGGCGACGGCTCGACCCGGCGTCGGCACCTGGCCGCCCAGCTCCATGAGCGCGCCGATCGCCGTGAGCTTGTCGGTGCCCATCCACTTCTGGAGGTCGGAAGCGGCGACGCTCGCACCCGTTTCCTCGACCGAACGCTGAAGCGCGACGTACACCGATCCGTGGTCGTCGATCGTCGTACCGGCCATGTCGAGTGCGACGAGCTGGATCACGCCGCCAGCCAATCGCAGTAAACCGAACGAGCGGTGAACATTGGGCAACATCCCGTCTGTCGAGTTGGCACGGCGCGGGTGCGGCGGCCATAGTGTGCAAGGTCATGACCCAGAAACCCATTGCCGAGTCCGACGTTCTCATCGTGGGCGCCGGCATCGTCGGCCTCGCGCACGCCTCGGCCGCCCTTGCGCGTGGGCTGAGCGTGACGCTCATCGATCGGGACGTTCGAGCGGTCGGTGCCTCGGTGCGCAACTTCGGGCACTGCTGCATCACGGCGCAGTCTGGTGAGCTGCTCGAGCTCGCGCAGGTGGCGAGGTCGCAGTGGCTGCTCAACTCGGAGCGGGCCGGATTCTTCTCGATCGAGTCGGGCGCGCTCGCAGTCGCCCGGAGTGCCACCGAGCTCGCGGTGCTCGAGGAACTCAGCGGATCACGTGACACCGGACAGGTGACACTTCTCACGGCGGCCGAGACCAAGGCGCAGCTCGGCGGCTCCGCCGAGAAGGGCATCGTCGGCGGGGCAACGCTGCGGGATGACCTGCGCGTCGACCCGCGCGAGGCGGCGCGCTCGCTGGTGCGCTGGATGTCCGCGCAGCCGACCGTCAACGTGCTCTGGCAGACCAGCTACCTGGGTCAAGAGGGCGAGTTCGTCCGCACCAGTCGCGGCCTCATCCGTGCCGAGCGCACCATCCTGTGCGTCGGGCACGACCTCGACTACATCTACCCGGAGCTGGCGTCGAAGGCCAAGATCGAGCGCTGCGCACTGCAGATGATGCGGGTCGAGGCGCCCAAGGGATTCGTGCTGCGCCCGGCAGTGCTGACCGGAACCTCGATGCTGCGGTACCCGGCGTTCGCCGAGACCACGGCGGCGGGCGCGCTGCGCGCGCAGCTCGGCTCCGACCGTCCCGAACTGCTCGAGATCGGCGCCAACGTGATGTTCACGCAGCGGCCCAACGGAACACTGATCGTGGGCGACAGCCACCGCTATGCGACCAGCATGGACCCCTTCCAAGCCGAGAAGATCTCGCGAGTCCTCCTCGAAGAGATCGCCGGAGTACTCGGAGTGCGGGAACTCAAGGTCAAGGAGCGCTGGCAGGGGATCTACGCCTCGAGCTCTCGGCAGCCGTACATCATCGAAGAAGTCGCGCCCGGCGTGACGGCCGCGATCGTGACATCGGGGGTCGGGATGACGATCAGTTTCGGGCTGGCGGAGAAGACGTTCGGGTAGTGGCACCACAGCTGCCGGGGTGGTTCGGCTGACGCTGGTTGCGGTGGGTTGGCAGGCGGCGGGTGGATCTGAGGCGCGGCGAATCGACGAGGAGCGTTGGGTGCGCGAGCCCAGTTGGCGTGGGCTTGAGTTGAAAAGCAGCGAATAGGTCGGTCGGCGAGGGCTCGATGAGGGTGGCTGGCTTGCGTCGTTTTGGGGCTGGCCTGGCCGCTGTGAGCAAGGCACGCTTGCTTGGGTCGGGTCTGGGCGGCGTTGGGAGCGGCGAATATGCCGGGCTGGGCGTGCGCGCTTGAGCTGGCTCTGGG
>FSXL01000141.1_pt1 | contig 9958 bp, 11 predicted proteins | sample 1638241 | NCBI WGS metagenome assembly FSXL01 (sample SAMEA3914788, study PRJEB12502) | metagenome | biome: forest; material: soil | place: Canada | collected 2011-07-03 | depth 0.1 m | reverse complement strand
GTACTCGGCGGCCGCGCCGAGAGCCGCGCCGATGGCACCCGCCGAGGTACCGCCGATGCCGCGGAGGCGATACCGGGTCGCGAACTCCGCGACCGCTCGCGGGTACACCACGGCCGAGGTCACCCCGCCTTTCATGACCAGATCGCATTCGGCGGTCGGGCTCGCCCACGGGTCGGGCGTGAGGGATGGTTCGGTAATGGCAGACATCCGTCCTCCTCACTCGAATCCTGCCGACGTTGCCACAGACCTGCAAGCCGTTGCGCCAATGCGGGCGCGATTTTGAACCACACCCCGGAGTGCGGGACGATTGAGCATGAGCACTGAACAAACGACGGTCGAGCGGACAAGCAATACACTTGCTGTGCAGCTCACGTCCTGGCCGATCTACGGCGACAGTGCTTTCTCGGTCTTTGTCCATCTTCGCGATGCGTTGGGCGACGACCAGGTGTGTCTCTTCGAGTCGCTCTATGGGCCGGAAGCCGACAGTAATCGGGCAATGATCGGCATTTTTCCTCTTCTGGACGTGACCGTGCGGGACGGCGAGATCACCGTGGCAGGCGTCGCTGCTCTCGAGTCGTGGGCGGGGGGGAGGCTCTCGGAGTTGAGCGGCGTGCGAACACTCGGCGGCAACGTCTTCGCTCTGGAGGCACTGGGCGGCGTCTGGGACGTGCTCCGTCACCTGCAATCCGGATTCGAGGCGCCGGATGCGACGAACGACGCCTTCGGCTTCGGATTCGTCACGATGCTCAGCTATGACGCCGTGCACTATATGGAACGTCTCCCACGGATCATCGAGGACGGCGACGGCGATCCGGACATGGTGTTCCGCATCTACGCCGCCACCATCGACATCGATCTGCCGGCCGACAGGGGAGTGCTCACGATCGCCTCGAGCGCGGCATGGAGCGCGGTCGACGCCGAAGAAGTGGTTCGTCTCGCAGCGGTCGCTCCGCACGTCGACACGACCAACGACCTCGAGATTCCCGCCGTGGCCGCGCCCGGTTCGGGCGAGTTCACGCTGAATCGGGACGAGTACGTCGAGAAGGCCCGGGTGGCGCTCGACCACATCCACGCGGGCGACATCTACCAGGTACAGCTCGGTCATCCGATCTCGGTGACGTCCGAACGTCGCGACCTCGACGTCTATCGTCGGCTTCGAGCCATCAACCCGTCGCCGTACATGGCATTCCTACCGCTCGGGCCGATCGCGGTCATCAGCGGGAGCCCCGAACTGCACGTACGGGTCGACGCCGACGAGCTCACGATGCGGCCGATCGCCGGAACGGCACGCAAGACCGCGGACCGTGAGCAGAACGCGAAGAATCTGGCCTGGCTGCAGCAGGATGCCAAGGAGGCGGCGGAGCACGTCATGCTCGTCGACCTGTGCAGGAACGACCTGGGGCGCGTCGCTGTCCCCGGCTCTGTTTCGGTGACCAGCCTCATGCATGTCGAAGAATATTCACATGTTTATCACCTGGTCTCGAACGTCATCGCACAACGGGACCCCGGCGCCGACGCGTGGGACGTCATCTGTGCGACATTCCCGGCCGGTACGGTCACCGGAGCGCCGAAAATCAGGGCCATGGAAATCATCGAGAGCCTCGAAACGTCGCGTCGCGGAATCTACGCCGGCGTGTTCGGAGTCATCGGGTTCGGGGGATTCGTGAACCTTGCGCTGAGCCTTCGCACGATCGTGGCGACCCCGTCCGGCTACACGGCTCGGGCATCCGCCGGCGTCGTCGTCGATTCTGACCCGGATAGCGAGTGGCTCGAGACACTCGCCAAAATGGCGCCGACGATTCGGGCGATCACGAATGGGGACGCATCATGAAGGCCTTGCTGATCGACGCCTACGACAGCTTCTCGCACATCATCTACCAGTACCTGCGGATGCTCGACATCGATACGGAGGTCGTACGATCGGGGGAGTTGACCCCGCTCGAGGCGCTCGAACACGACTCCGACTTCGTGCTGCTCGGACCAGGCCCTGGCACGCCTGAGGACTCCGGACACGTCGAGATGGTCAAGGAACTGGCCGGATCGAAGCCCGTGCTGGGCGTCTGTCTGGGACTCCAGAGCATCGCCACGGCGTATGGGGCGACCGTATCTCCGGCCATCCATCAGATGCACGGCAAGACCTCGGCGATCGACCACGACGGCTCGGGCGTCTTTGCGGGACTCGAACCGGGATTTCTGGCGACGCGCTATCACTCGCTGATCGTCGAGGAACCGACCGTCCCCACGGAACTCGTCGTGACGGCGCGTTCGGCGGATGACGGATATGTCATGGGACTTCGTCATCGGGACGTGCTCGTCGAGGGTGTCCAGTTTCACCCTGAAAGCATCCTGACCGAAAACGGCATCCAGTTGTTCCGCAATTTTGCGAGCGAGGTCGAGACGCGAAGCAGTGTCGCCGTCTGAGCCGGTGTGAGCTGGATTGCGACCGTCGGAGCTCGCCTGAGCTCAGTCCGTCAGAGCTCGCCTGAGCTCAGTCCGTCAGAGCTCGCCTGAGCTGCCGGCTGGAACACCCAATCAGGTCATCGCATTTCCGATCCCCGATAATGCACATTATGTCAAGTGTTGCGAATCGGCCCCCTACTGACCTCGTTGTGCAGGACCTATCCCGTTGTGCAGGACCTATCCCGCTGTGCAGGACTACTGGTGCCGGAAAGTCACGCGCGCCGACTCAAAAGTCCTGCAGAACGATCTGAGTGAAGCCAAAAGTCCTGCAGAACGCGGTAGCGAAGCTGAGTCTGCTGTGAGCAGAATTTCTGGGCACGAGAGGAGTGCGCTGATTTACTGGTCGGGTGAGCCAGATCCCAGAGGGCACTCCCCCGACCAATCGTCCGACGATGGATGAACTGTGGCGACGCGCACTCGGCCGCCAGCTGAGAGCCCTCCGGCTGGCCCGAGGTGAGCGCCTCGACGATACCGCGGCGCGCGCCGGCATCTCGCCCCAGTACCTCTCCGAAATCGAGCGCGGACGTAAGGATCCCTCAAGCGAGATGATCGCCGCGGTCGTCGGCGCGCTCGACAGCCGGCTCCCGGATGTTCTGCTGCGGGTCGCCGGGGAGATGGATGCCCGCTTCGGCACGGTTATCGACATCCGCTCTATCTCGTCGCAAGTCTCCTCCGCCACGCGCGAGCACCCCGGCACTGCACCACACGCCACGCGCGAGCACCCCGGCACTGCACCACACGCGCCCGGAGCACACGCCGCCCCGACCCTCCTCGCCGCCTAGCATCCCCTCGCGGAGGGGGTTACTACCTCGCGGAGGGTCGCACGCGCCCGTCCGCGAGGTAATTTCACCCTCCGCTCAGGGGAGTGACGTCGTCGATCAGGCCGTAGGCGCGCGCGGCAGGAGCGGTGAAGACGCGGTCACGATCGGTGTCCCGACGAAGGGTCTCGACGGTCTGCCCGGTGTGCGCGCTCAGCACCTCCTCGAGCTCCGATCGCACGCGGACCAGTTCATCCGCCCTCAGGATGAGGTCCGGGATGGTACCCCTCCCCTGGTCCGCGGGCTGATGCAGCACCACGCGCGCGTGCCGCAGCGCAGCACGTCGGCCGGGTTGACCGGCGGCGAGAAGCGCCGCTCCCGGCCCGATCGCTTCGCCGACGCACGTCGTCGCGATGGGCGACCGGATGTACTGCATGGTGTCGTAGATCGCGAGAGTCGCCGACAGGTCGCCGCCCTCGCAGTTGATGTACAAGTTGATCTCGGAGGGCTCGCCGGCGTCTAGGTGCAGTAGCTGCGCGATGAGCGCGTTGGCGACTCCCGCGTCGATGGCCGATCCGAGATAGACGATGCGTTCCGTGAGCAGGTGCGAGAAGACATCCATGATCCGGTCGCCGCGCGGGCTCTCGCTGATGACGTTCGGAATCGTGTAGCTGCTCACAGCGTCGCTCCGATCCCCACCGGACGTCGCCGCACGGGTCTCACCTGGTCGAACGAGTCGACGATGTGGTCGATGAAGCCGTACTCGAGCGCTTCGGTCGCGGAATACCAGTGGTCGTGGAGCGAATCCTCGAAGACCTTCTCGACGGGCTGGCCAGTATCGTCCGCGATGAGGCCGAGCGTGACATCGCGCATGTATCGCAGGTCATTGGCCTGCAGTTCCACCTCGACGGCCGAGCCTCCGATCCCCGCAGAGCCCTGGTGCATGAGGATGCGCGAGTGCGGCAGCGCGTACCGTTTGCCCTTCGTGCCCGAGGTCAATAGGAATTGGCCGGCCGAACAGGCCAGTCCGAGGGCGACGGTGGCGACATCGCACGGGATGAGCCCCATGACGTCGCGAATGGCCATCATCGAGGCGACCGATCCCCCGGGTGAGTGGATCCAGAACGCGATGTCTTCGTCCGGTTCGTCGGCCGCGAGCATTATCAGCTGGCTCTGCAGCAGCATGCCGTTGTCGTCGTCGAGCGCGCCATCCAGAACGACGATGCGATTGAACAGCAACTGCGCGCGCGCCTGGTCGGTGAACTGTTTTGGGCCGGTTTCCTCTGTCATGCATCGAGCCTCGTCGCCCGCGGGAGACGGCGCCACCAACCCTGCCGTGGGCCGATCTGCCGACGGCGGATTGTGCGCGAAGGGGGCATACTCGCCTGATGGACATCGACTCGGACGCGCGCTGTCCGTGCGGCACGGGACTCACCTACGGCGAATGCTGCGAGCCGTTTCATCGCGCGAAGGCGCAGCCCCCGACGGCCGAGCGGATGATGCGATCGCGCTATTCGGCCTACGTGCTGAGCAATGCCGCGTACCTGCTGGCCACCTGGCATCCGTCGACCCGGCCGGCCTCGGTCACCTTCGATCCGGACCTGACCTGGCTGCGTCTCGATATCCTCGGACGCACGCGCGGCGGCATGCTCGATTCCGAGGGCACCGTCGAGTTCCGCGCGCACTACCGCAGCGAGGGCGTGCGCCAGGACCAGCACGAGAATTCCCGTTTCGTGCGAGTGAACAAGACCTGGCTCTATCTCGACGACGTCCAATAGTCGTCGGGACGATCGCTCAGACGGCCTTGACCCGCATGGCCGACCAGGTCTCGTCCAGTGAGATGAGCGTCACGCCTTCGAGCCCGACTGCGGCAAGGGCCGCCTGCAGCGTGTCGCGGTGAAGAGGCTCCGCTCCCCCGCCGGGTCGTCGGCCGGCGCCCTTTCGGTAGGCGATCCAGAGTCGTCCTCCGTCGCGCACCCGGTTGTGCGCGGCACGCGCCGCGGCCGTGACCCCGGCCAGCTCGTCGACGAAGAGCAGCACGAGATCGGCGGATGCCGCGTCCGCCACCACCGTCGCGCCCTCGGGGAGATCACCGATCAGCGTACGGGTCTCGGAGACCGCACGCCCGATCACCACCGCGATCGTGTCGGACCGGAAACCGAGCTTCTGCGACGTCGACTGCGGCATGACAGAAATCCTAGCGACGAGCCTCTACGACGCCCCCGCTACTGCGAACTCGTTGATCGCGCCGATGACCGGCAGGATGCGGCGCCCACGCTCACCGAGCGTATAACTCACCGAGAGCTTGCCCGGGCACCCGGTTCGCTCGATCAGTGCCTGCTGTTCGAGTCTGCGGAGTCGATTGCTGAGAGTTGCGGGGCTCGCTCCCCCGAGACGACGCTGCAGCTCGGAGAATCTGAGGGCACCGTCAGCCAACGACAACTCCTCGACGATGCGAAGCACCCAGTAATCGGCGACGAGCTTGAGTGCCTCGCCGCTGCACCGCGCATGTTCGGCCATCGTCATTAACCCATCGTACTACTTCAGTTTGTGTATTACTACAAAACTTGTAGTACTTTCTTCTCATGACTTCACTCCCCCATATCGCCATCATCGTCGCCAGCACGCGCACCACCCGGTTCGCGGATCACCCGCTCAACTGGGTGCTCGAACAGACCAGGGACAACGAGGACTTCACATTCGAGGTCGTCGACCTGCGCGAGCACACCCTGCCGACTGAAACGCTTCAGGGCTCGGCCGCAATGGCGCCGCGCCAGTACGGGTCTGACGACCATCGCGCCCTCGGCGAGATCATCGATCGGGCCGACGGATTTCTCGTGATCGTCAACGAGTTCAACCACGGATACTCCGCCGCGCTAAAGAACACCCTCGATCACTATTTCGTGGAGTGGAACCGCAAGCCGATCGCGTTCCTCGGCTATGGCAACGTAGGCGGTGCCCGCGCCATCGAGCAGCTTCGACAGGTGGTCGACGAGCTGGACATGGCATCCGTACGTCCGACGGTCAACATCCTGGGCAACTACGTGATGGAGATCCGTGGGGGCAACACCAACGTGACGGAGGTCTTCGCCCCGCTCGTGCCGCGCCTCGATGCCCTGCTCGCGGACCTGCACTGGTGGGCCACGGCGCTGAAGACCGCGCGCGATGCCGACAAGGAACAGACCGACGCGTCCGACGAGGACGCCTAGGACTCTCCGGCAGCCGGAGCCGACGGGTCCGGGTCGCTACTCTGGGTGAGACACGAGGGAGCGGCAATGGGGTCGAGCATCGGACGGGAAACCCAGTCCGCGATCTACCGTGGCGGGGCGATCGGAAAACGTCCCGTCGTGCCTGCGGGATGGTCCGCTCTTGAGGACGCTGCCCGCCGCGCAATGCCGCCGGAGGCGTGGGCTTACGTCGCCGGATCGGCCGGGCAGGAGACCACTGCGTCGGCCAACGCCGCAGCGTTCGAACGCTGGCGGATCGTCCCGCGGATGCTCCGCAATGTGAGTGACCGGGACATCTCGGTCGAGCTGTTCGGCCGGCCCTATCCGGCGCCAGTCATCGCGGCTCCCGTCGGAGTACTCGAGCTGGCGCATCCGGATGCCGACCTCGGGATCGCCCGAGCGGCGGCGGCCCTGGACATCCCCTATGTCGCGTCCAACCAGGCCTCCGTCTCGTTCGAGGAGACCTTCGCGGCAACTCCGGGAGCGCCGCACTGGTTCCAGCTCTACTGGAGCAGCTCCGACGAGCTCGTGGAGAGTCTCGTCGCACGGGCGGAGGCGGCCGGCGCCGAGGCGCTCGTAGTCACTCTCGACACGCACATGCTCGGCTGGCGCCCGCGCGACCTCGATGTGGCCTACCTGCCGTTCGCCCACGGACTCGGGATCGCGCAGTACACGGCCGACCCGGTGTTCCGCGCCATGGTGGCCGGTCACTCCGCGGCGCCCGTGCCGACGCCCAGAATCACCCCCGCCGTCATTCGCACGCTGGTCGACCAGGCCCGCCATTATCCCGGCGGATTCTGGTCGAACCTCCGGTCGAAGGAGCCGCGGGCCGCTGTCGACGTGTTCCTCGACGTGTTCTCCCGGTCGTCGCTGACCTGGGATGACCTGGCCTTCGTGCGCTCGCGAACGAAACTGCCGATCCTGCTGAAGGGCATCCAACATCCCGACGACGCCGAGCTCGCCATCGCCCACGGCGCGGACGGCGTCATCGTGAGCAACCACGGCGGTCGTCAGCTCGATCGCGCCGTCGGATCCCTCGACGCGCTGCCCACCGTCGTCACGCGTGTCGCGGGACGCGTGCCGGTGCTGTTCGACAGCGGCATCCGGTCGGGTGCGGACATCCTGATCGCTCTCGCGTTGGGCGCCTCGGCGGTGCTCATCGGTCGACCGTATGTCTACGGTCTCGCCGTCGCGGGAGCCGCTGGCGCCGAGGCCGTACTGCGCAATCTGATCGCCGAGTTCGACCTCTCCCTCGGCCTGAGCGGACGATCGAGAATTGCCGAACTGGGACCCGATGTCGTGACGAAAGGTGAAACATGAGCCGGGCGAACGACCCGAAGTACGTCCTCGCGATCGACCAGGGCACAACGAGCACTCGAGCGATCGTGTTCGACCATGCCGGCAAGGTCGTCTCGGTCGGCCAGCTCGAACACAAGCAGCACTTCCCGCGTGCGGGATGGGTCGAGCACGACCCCGCGGAGATCTGGAAGAACACCCGCAAGGTCATCGGGATCGCTCTCGGTGGCGCCAATGTCACGCGGCACAGCATCAGCGCCATCGGAATCACCAACCAACGCGAAACCACGGTCGTCTGGGATCGTACAACCGGAAAACCGATCCACAACGCGATCGTCTGGCAGGACACCCGCACGCAGGACATCGTCGACCGGTTGGCAAACGGCGACCTCGACCGGTACCGCAGCCGCGTCGGCCTTCCGCTCGCGACCTACTTCGCGGGGACCAAGATCGCCTGGATCCTCGACAACGTCGACGGTGCACGCGGGCGCGCCGAGGCGGGCGAGCTGATGTTCGGGACGACGGACACCTGGGTCCTGTGGAATCTCACCGGTGGCGTTAGAGGCGGGGTGCATGCGACCGACGTCACCAACGCGTCCCGCACGCTGCTCATGGATCTAAAGACGCTCCAGTGGGACGACGACATCCTGAAGGACCTCGACATTCCGCGATCGATGCTCCCCGACATCCGCAGCTCGTCGGAGATCTACGGAACGGCGGCATCCGAGAGCCTGCTCCGCGAGGTGCCGATCTCGGGGATCCTCGGCGACCAGCAGGCGGCGACGTTCGGGCAGGCCGCCTTCGACAAGGGCGAATCGAAGAACACGTACGGCACCGGCAATTTCCTGATCGTGAACACCGGCGAGGACATCGTCTTCTCCAAGAACGGTCTGCTCACAACCGTCGCCTACCGGCTTGGCGACGAGGCGCCCCGCTACGCGCTCGAGGGCTCGGTGGCGGTGACCGGTTCGCTCGTGCAGTGGCTGCGCGACAATCTCGGAATCATTTCGGATGCGAGCGAGATCGAGAAGCTCGCCCGAAGCGTCGATGACAACGGCGGGGCATACATCGTGCCGGCATTCTCGGGGCTGTTCGCGCCGTACTGGCGGGCGGATGCTCGCGGAGCGATCGTCGGCCTTACCCGCTATGTCACGAAGGCCCACCTCGCCCGCGCCGCCCTCGAGGCCACCGCGTTCCAGAGCCTCGAGGTTCTCGACGCCGCGACCGCAGACCTCGGGACCACGCCAAGCGAACTCCGAGTCGACGGCGGCATGACCGCCAACGGACTCCTCATGCAGTTTCAGGCCGATGTCATCGGCATCCCCGTCGTGCGTCCCGTCGTCACCGAGACCACAGCACTCGGCGCCGCGTACGCCGCGGGTCTCGCCGTCGGATTCTGGAAGGACCGGGACGAACTTCGCAAACGCTGGCGCGAGAGCAAGCGGTGGACCCCGCGCATCGACGAGGAGGATCGCGCGCGGCGCATCCACGAGTGGAAGAAGGCCGTGACGAGAACGTTCGACTGGGTCGAGTGAGCGGCTGGATACCGGACGGGCGGCGGCGCTAGCGATTCGTCGCCGCGACCCACTCGTCGAGTTTGGCCGCTGCCGCCCCCGAATCGACCGTCATGGCGGCGATGTCCATCGCATCGCTCAGCCTCGTGACGATCGGCTGGCGGTTCAGATCGGGATCCTGCGCGAGTTGGAAGGAAGCGATACCGGCAGCAGCATTGAGGAGCACGATGTCGCGGAGCGCGCCGTGGTTGCCGGCGAGAACGCTGCGAATGACGGCCGCGTTGCTCTCGGCATCCGAACCCAGCAGCGACTCGATCGACACGGTCGAGATCCCGAGATCGGTCGGGTTGAGGTCGTGCTCGGTGACGAAGCCGCGGGACACCTCCCAGATGTGCGAGTGTCCGGTGGTGGTGAGCTTGTCGATGCCGTCGTCCCCGCGATAGACCAGGGCGGTCGCCCCCCTGGTCTGGAACACGCCGACCATGAGCGGGACGCGCTCGAGGCTCGAGACCCCAACGGCCGAGGCCTCGGGTCTGGCCGGATTGCACAGCGGGCCGAGGATGTTGAACAGCGTCGAAATGCCCAGCTCGCGCCGGGTCGGCCCCGCGTGGCGGAAACCCGGCAGGAACATGGCCGCGAAGGCGAACGTGATACCGGTCTCGGTCAGCACCTCGGCGACACGCTCGGGGCCGATCTCCAGATT
>FSXL01000295.1_pt1 | contig 9974 bp, 7 predicted proteins | sample 1638241 | NCBI WGS metagenome assembly FSXL01 (sample SAMEA3914788, study PRJEB12502) | metagenome | biome: forest; material: soil | place: Canada | collected 2011-07-03 | depth 0.1 m | reverse complement strand
CGATTGCTGTGCGTCTTCCCACGCGGATGACGGGCCTTTAGCTCAGTTGGTAGAGCGCCACGTTTACACCGTGGATGTCATCGGTTCGAGCCCGGTAGGGCCCACCAAGCCGCTGCTGTTTGTGGCGCATACCCCGGTGGTCGAGTAGCCCGCGTGATCGGTGGGGCATCTCGATACGCGTGCCTGCGGCTCGCTACTCGATGTCCGGAGGTCGTCTTGCCCTCGGGTCAGGCCAGTCCCGGTCGTCGAGTAGCTCGGAGGGCGTATCGAGACGCTCGCGTGATCAGTGGGGCATCCCGAATCGCGGGCCCGCGGCCCACTGCTCGATGACCGGAAGTACGCGCGGGTGAGTAGTTGACTCGCCGACCGAAGGAGTCCGGGGGGCCACTACGTGGCATCACCCCGCGCGATGCAGCGTGACTCCCAGCGTGGATGATGCGACCTTCGTGGTCAGCGTCATCGAGTTGCCCGCGCACGTCCAGGTGCCGGCTGGCGAGGCGGTGGTGTTAGAGAAGTCCACCGTGCCGGGGTGCCCACTGAGGTAGATCTGACCCGATTCGCTTTTCACCATCCACGGCCCGGAGGTCGCCGATGCCGAGGGGAGAGTGATCATCAACACAGCCGTGCCCGAGTAGTTGCCCGCGTCGGCACTCCCTTCGAGAAGGGACGTCGAGCCCGTGTAGTCCTCGGTGACCTTGCCCTGCGCCGTAATCGTCCAAGTCGCGCCGGCCGCACCCGAAAGACCGCCTGGCGGAGTGAGGGTCTGATTGGTCGTCTTCCACGTGCCGACTATGCAGGCTGCGGTTTCGGCGCTGTGAGTCGGTTCGGGGGTGCTGCTGCTCGCGTCGCAATCGGCCCCCGAAGTCGACCCCGTGATGAGAACCGTCGCACTGCCACTCACCTTGGTGAGGTCATCGACCTTACTGAGCACGCTGTCGATGATCGGACTCAGTATCGCATCGACGACCGGACCGATGATGCCGCCAGCGACTCCCAGTCCCGTGGTCAGGATGGCGGAGGCCAGCTGCTTCAGGCTGTCGACGCCGGGCCGGCTCACGGTGATTCGGCCGGTGCCCACCTCATCCGATGTGGCGGAGTTGCACGCCGTGCCCGATGGCTTGCTGGATGTGAACGCCAACGTGCTCGAGCTCTGGTGGTCGAGAGTCACGCTGGTGTCCGCGTCGGTGCTGATCGGACCGCCGAGATCCCAGGTCGCCTTCGCACCCGCTGCGGTGAGCGCCGGAAGGGTGATGCCGAGCGCCCCAGCGCAATCCGAAACCGCGCCAGGGTAGGCCGTACCGCCGGTCCCCGTGTCCACCTTGGCGGTGAAGGTTCCGCCGCTGCCAGCGGGAACGCTCGACGGGTCAGCGGTGACCTTGACCGACCAGGGGCTCAGGTAGCTGGCAATCTGCGCGATGACCTCCGCAGCTCCGGCGACCGTCTTGATCGCGTTGAGCACCGGCGCCGTGATCGTGGTGATGATGCCCTGAGTTGCTCCCTGCGCCAACGCGATCGCTCCGTTCCAGACCGTCTTGAAGAATCCGCCAACGCCGCTGCTTCCTGAGGTATCGAACTGAAGCGCCGCGAAGACGCTGTTCAGGACGCCCTGCACGAAATTCGACACGGTCGAGCACGCCGTGCCGAGACCCGAGGTGTGCACGACGGATGCCTCGACGATTGAAGCGTCGACGCTCGGAGACCCGTCGGTGTGCACCGTCGGACTCGGCGTTGGGACGGCAGGCAGTGCGCCCAGGACATCGGCCGTGAACAGGGGGAGAGCGATGGTCGGGAACACGAGACTCGGTGCATCCGACCAGCTCTGCGTGCCCATGAGCGCGCGAACCGCGGTCGCGCCCGGGGTTTTCGCGTTGCGGACCCAGGATGCGAGGACGTAGGCGAAGGCCGGATCTCCGGCAGGAACGGCGACGGCGGCATCAAGGGACCCACCGGAAACGCCGCCCCGGTTCGATGCATCCAGCGCCATAGCGCGAACCTGTGCCTTCGTGAGAGTCGACCGCACGCCACCGGTTACGGCGATGAGTGGTGTCGACGAGTTCTCATCCGCCACGGTAGCGATTCCATCGGCCGCCAGCACACGCTCGGCCGCGCCGGTCGACGCCGAGGTGAATGCACCGCCGAGCTGCCCGGCAGGGATGGTGTGGGTGAGTGAGTCGACCGAGGTCGCGGACGGCGAACCGGCGCAACCGACGGCGCAAACCAGCACGGCGACGCCGACGATGACCCCGATGACCACCTGTAGACGCTTCACTCCTGTACCCCCGCTCGGTCTAACGGATTTGAGTTTCACAGGCGCGGCGTAACGCCCCGGTAATGCCGTCTGACAGGTTGTGCGCCGTCGCGGCCATTCGAACGAGAGTCAGCCCGCGTGCAGCCTGTTTACAGCCGGTACCCAGACCACGAACCGTCCGGCCAAACGCGATTTCGCCAGCCCCGAAATCCATAGGCACAGCAGTAGACCAGTCGGGTGTTGTTGTCATGGTTGTCTATGAATATGCTTCGACCACGGGGCGAGTCCGCCAGCCGTCGGGGGCCGTTGCGCACCTGCAGATCCCGTCGTTTCAACCTCAGGTGGATTGCACCATGACCTCTTCAGCGCCAACTTCTCATGCCCGACGCACGCTCCGTTCCGTGGCCCTCGTCGCTGTGATGGGCCTCCTTGCCGCGGGTCTGTCCGTCGCGGGCGGCGCGGCAACCGCATTCGCGGACGGGGGCACAGCGAGCGTGAGCGGGACAGTGACGGATGCGTCGACCAGCGCGCCGCTCGCCGACGTCAGCGTCTACATCTCGAACGCCGACTACTCGTACCAGGATTCGACGAGTACGGCAGAGGACGGCAGCTACACCTTCTCGGCCATCCCGGCAGGCAGCTACACCCTGCAGTTTCAACCCAACGACGGCAACTACGTTGCGCAGTGCTGGCAGGGAGTGTCGTGCACGGGCGGCTCCTCGACGTACTTCGCGGTCGCTGACGGCCAAGTGCTGACGGGGTACGACGCGCAGCTCGCTCCCGGTGGCACGATTTCCGGAACGGTTGACGGCGCGGACAACCCGGGCGCAGGGCTGGGCGGCATCCAGGTGAGCGCGCAGGGATCCAACGGCGGGTTCGGGTTCGCACAGACCGACGGTGACGGCGACTACACCATCACAGGCTTGGCGGCCGACACGTACCAGGTGCAATTCGCGGCCTCGGGCAACTATCTGCAGCAGTGGTGGAACGACCAGCCGACCCAGGAGACGGCGAACAACATCGGGCTGGCAGCTGGGGGAGTCGCGGATGACATCGACGCCACGCTTGGCGTCGGCGCCACGATCACCGGAACGGTGAGGGACTCCTCTGGCAACCCGGTGCCGAACGTCGATGTCACCGCGCAGAGCCCCGACGGCATCGGATTCGGCAGCGCAACGACGGACGCCGATGGCGATTACAGCATCCAAGGGCTCGCGCCAGATGACTACCAGGTGAGCTTCCAGCCGACGTCCGGCAACTACCTCGAGCAGTGGTGGAATGATCAGCCGACCCAGGCGACGGCGGATTCGCTCACGGTGACCAGTGGATCGACGGTTCCTGACATCGACGCTCAGCTCTCGGCCGGTGCCACGATCAGTGGGACCGTGTCGACCGCATCCGGGCCGCTCGCCGGGGCGACGGTCGCAGCGATCTCGACGACGGATTCGCAGATCACCGGCGAAGAGCCGACGACGGATGCCGATGGAAACTATTCCATCGTCGGTCTCCCGGCCGGTTCGTACACGATCCAGTTCTCCGCGCCGCAGGGCCAAAACTTCGCCACGCAATACTGGAAAGTGGCGAGCACCCCCGCTGACGCGACGCCCGTGACGGTGGGTCCGTCCTCTCCGGCAACCGGGATCGACGCGACTCTCGCCCCCGGCGCCTCGATCAGCGGGCGGATCTTCGCTCCCGGCACACCCAAGGTGGGATTGGCGAACGCGGTGGTGAACGTCTACCTCTCCAGCGGAGGTGCGCCCATCGCGGGTTCGGGAACGGACGCCAATGGGCGGTACACGGTCAGCGATTTGCCCGCGGGAACGTACAGCGTGCAGATCCTGAACGGTGGGCAATCGGGAGTGGTGGCATCGGAGTGGTGGGGCGGTACCTACATCCAAACCGGAGCTAAGTCACTGACCCTCACGCAGGGTGAGGCCGCCAAGGGAATCAGCCAACGGCTGATAGTCGGTTCACCGATCTCGGGGACGGTGACGACCGGTGGCACCTCGAGCGGCCCAGACGCGAACGTCGAAGTCGACATCTATTCGTCCGATGAAATCGTGGGCCAGAGCGACAATCCGCCGTTCGAGACGAGGACGGATGCCTCGGGCGACTACACACTCCCCAACATGGGACCCGGCAAATACACGATCGAGTTCCTGTCCCTTGATCCCAACTACTCGGGGCAGTGGTACGACGGCAAGGCGACGCAGGCGAAGGCCACGTGGGTGGTGGTGAAGAAGAACGTTCCCGTCACGGGCATCGACGCGACGCTCGCCCCCGTGATCATCACGCCCGGCACGCCGACCATCACGGGGAAGGCTCGAGTCGGCGTCACGTTGACCGCGCATCCGGGAACCTGGAAGCCCTCCGGCATCACCTTCACCTACCAGTGGCTCGATAACGGCGAGGCGATCTCCGGCGCGACCGCCACCACGTACGTTCCGACATCGGCCGAGGTGGGTGACACGATTTCGGTCGCCGTGACCGGCACGACCACCGCGTACGAGTCGCAGGGGATCAGCAAGACCGTCGACAGCGCAGCGACGGCCCCGGTGAAGGCCGCCGCGAGCTGATCTGTAGAACAATGGGTGGATGATCGCCTACGACCCGGCGCACTGGCAGGTTCTGTTCGCCGCGGTCGCCGGCGCGTCGGCAGCGCTTGCCGGCCTGCTGTTCGTGGCGGCGTCGCTGAACATCAAGGAGATCCTGGAGTCGCCCGGCCTGCCACCGCTGGCGGCGCGTACCCTGCAGCTGCTGCTCGGGATGCTGCTGCTCTCGATCTTCGCGTTGGTGCCGGGACAGTCGCGGGTCGCGCTGGGCATCGAGGTGGCCGGGACCGGCCTCGGGATGGTGGTTCTCGCCGCCCTGTCCGTGCGCAAGAGCCACTTTCCCGTCGTTCGATGGCGTTGGACGGTAGCGTCGGCGGGCATGGCGGCGATCTCCACGATTCCGATGCTCGTCGCCGGCATCTCGCTCATCGTCTGCGCGGGCGGCGGCCTCTACTGGGCGCTGGCCGAGCTGGTGATGGGGTTCTGCATCACCATCGACAACGCCTGGATCCTGCTGATCGAGATCAAGCGGTGAGCATCCGTTGATCCAGGGAGTTGACGTATGAGCAGCGTGACGCTCAGCGCCGAGCGCGCCGACATCACGACCTTTGCCGCGGATGTCGTCGTCAACGCGGCCAACTCGAGCCTTCTCGGCGGAGGGGGAGTGGATGGGGCGATCCACCGTGCCGCCGGCCCGGATCTTCTCGAGGTCTGTCGCCTTCTCGGCGGCGCGCGCACCGGCGAGGCGAAGATGACCGATGCGTTCGGAATCCGCACCGCGAAGAAGATCGTGCACACCGTCGGACCGGTGTACACGGCAGTCGGACCGGAACGCGCTGCGGAACTGCTCGCCGATTGCTATCGGAACAGCCTGGATCTCGCATCCGCCTTCCGCTCCGTCGCGTTTCCCGCTATTTCGACCGGGATCTACCACTACCCGATCGGGGATGCCTCGCGGGTAGCCGTGCACGCCATCCGGGAGTGGCTGACCGCTCACCCGGCGACGAACCTCGAGACGATTACGCTGGTGGCCCATTCGGAACCGGACCTCGCGGTCCTGGCGTCGGCGATCGCCGAGGAGGAATCATGACGAGCGGCGACCGTGTGCGGGTCATCCACGCCGGCGGAGTTCCGGAGTCTCCGGCCCGAGTCACGCGGCCGTCCGCTCCGCCCCTGCGGATCGCCCTCGCGCAGCACGCCTGGAGTCCGGATGCGGAGACGCTCGTTGCATGGCTCGACGCGGCGGTCGATGCGGCCGCGGCCGCGGGAGCGCGCATCGTCTTTCTGCCCGAAATCACCCTCAGTCGATACCCTGCCGACACACTGCCTGTCGGCACCGCGAGCGATCGCGCCGAGGAACTGGACGACGGGCCGACTCTCACGTTCGCGCGGCGGGCCGCCCAGCGGAGTGGATGCTTCGTCCACGCCTCGGTCTACCGGCGTTCCGAGACCGGGGACGGCCTCGGCCTCAACACCGCCGTGATCGTGAGTCCCGAAGGTGAACTCATCGCCGCAACGGACAAGCTGCACATCCCGATCACCGCGGGCTACTACGAGGACAAATACTTCAGGCCGGGCGCAGCGGCTCCCGACCCTTATCCGGTGTACTCCATCCCGGAACTAGAGGGCGCGCGCCTCGGCCTACCCACCTGCTGGGACGAGTGGTTTCCGGAGGTCGCCCGTGCATACTCGCTGGGCGGCGCGAACATCGTGGTCTATCCCACCGCCATCGGGTCGGAACCCGACCACCCCGACTTCGATACGCAACCGCTCTGGCAGCAGGTTATTGTGGGCAACGGCATCGCGAACGCGCTGTTCATGGTCGTGCCGAACCGAACCGGAAGCGAGGTGCGCGATGACGGCACGCCGGGCAACACCTTCTACGGCAGTTCATTTGTGAGCGATCCGTACGGCCGCATTCTCGTGCAGGCGCCCCGTGACGAGGCGTGCGTTCTCGTCGCTGACCTTGATCTCGCACAGCGCGACGACTGGCTCGACCTGTTCCCGTTTCTCGCCACGAGGCGGCCGGACACCTACGGCGCACTCGTGAAGCCGGTGACCGAATGAGCTGGCGGATGCCCGCCGAGGGCGATCCGCACGAGCGGCTGTGGCTCGCGTTTCCCACGAGCGGGTACACGCTCGGCGAGAGCGCTGCGGATGCCGAGGAGGCGCGTCGCACCTGGGCTGCCGTCGCGAATGCCGCCTCCGAGTTCGAGCCGGTCAGTGTCGTGATCCATCCCCGGGATCGCGCGATCGCGCCGCGATACCTCTCCGGTGCGATCGAACGGCGGGAGCGGGAGATCGACGATGCCTGGATCCGCGACAGCGGGCCGACCTTCGTGCTCGACGACTCCCAGCTCGGCGCTGTGACATGGGTATTCAACGGCTGGGGAGCCCAACCCTGGGCGAGCTGGGCGCACGACAGCACTCTCTCGCCCGAGGTTGCGGTCTGGTCCGGGGCGACCAGGATCGATTCGGAGCTCGTGAACGAGGGCGGCGGCATCCACGTCGACGGCGTTGGCACCGTGCTCGTCACCGAGACGGTGCAGCGTGATCCCGGCCGGAATCCCGGAATCACTCGCGAGGCCGTCGAAACCGAACTGGCTCGCACGCTGGGTACCACCAAGACAATCTGGCTACCGCGCGGACTGACCCGCGACTCGGATACCTTCGGCACGAGAGGGCACGTCGACATCGTGGCGACCTTCTCCGAGCCGGGCACGGTTCTACTGCACGTGCAGCGCGATGCCAGCCACCCCGACTACGCCGTGACGCGGCAGCTTCGCGCCGCTCTCGAGCACGAGACGGATGCTCGTGGCGAGCCCATCCGGGTCGTCGAGCTGCCCGCGCCCGAGGCGCTCCGCGACGCCGAGGGGTTCGTCGACTACTCCTACGTGAACCACGTTCTGGTCAACGGGGGAGTCGTCGCCTGCTCGTTCGGCGATGCGCGGGATGCGGATGCCGTCGCCATCCTGCGTGACGCCTATCCGGGTCGTGAGGTTGTGACGGTCGACGCGCGTCCGCTGTTCGCCCGGGGCGGCGGCATCCACTGCATCACGCAGCAGCAGCCCGCGCCGCGCTAGAGCGGGCCTTCAAGAACCCTGACGCCCGGGCAGCGCCGGCAGTGCGCCGCCTAGGCGGGCACCTTGTCCGTCTTGGGGACCCCGGCAACGCGACGTGACATGCGCAGTGGACCGGCACGGAGCGACAGATATGCGGCTGCCGCGAGCGGCATTGGCATCCAGTACTGCACGAGGCGCCAACTGAGTACCCCGAGGAGCGCGATTCCCTGTGGAGTGCCGAAACCGACGAGCGCGGGGATGAGCACGCCCTCGATGATACCGAGGCCGCCGGGTGTGATGGGAAGGAGACCGACCAGGCAGGCGAGGCCGTAGGCGACCAGAAGTCGCCGCGGGTCGACCGTGAAGCCGAAGGCCATGATGAGCACCCACAGCGCCGCGGCGTCCAGCAGCCAGTTCGCGGCCGCCCAGGCGATGGCGACGATCAGGCGCCTGCGGCTCGAGCGATACTCGTGCAGCTGGTCCGAGAGCAGTCCGACGAATTCGACGGCCGTCGCCTCGGAGAGGAACGGGATCCGTCGAGCGATCTTCTCGACGGTCGCCAGGGTGCGGTCACGCGTCTCGCCCAGGAGAATGGCGCCGATGATCACGAGGACGGCGACCCCGCCGACGACGATTCCGGCGACCACGTACGCGAGGTTGCCCTGAATCGCGGACGCGACCGACGCGATCGCGAGTCCGAACATCCCGCCGAGCGTGAGAACCGAGGTCGAGATCTCAACGGTCGTCCCGGTGACGGCGTTCGCGGGCTGTGCGCCCGCAACGGTGAGCAGCCGGAACTTGAGGGCGGTCGAGGTCGGCCCACCACCCGGAAGAGCGTTGTTGACGCCCTCGGTCGCGGCGTCGATGCGCAAAATCGTGAAGTATTTGGGGCGACTCGACGAGTTAAGGGTTGCGCGGCTGAGTGCGGAGTAGCTGGCGATCGAAGCCAGCTCGAGTCCGAGTCCGACGAACAGCAGCGGCGAAGAGATGTGACTGAGGGAATCCAGAGCCGGCTTCACCTCGGCGAACTGCGGAAGCAGAATGAACCACACGACGAGCACCAGCACGACCACGAGAACAGCGCGCCAGACCCAACGAGCGATGGCTCGTCGTTGGTTCACCGGAGCTTTTTCGATGACGCTCTCCATTGGCGATACGGGAGGCCGTGCGGAAGTGGGCGAGCGATCGTGCGCCCGCCCACTTCACAAGTTACAACGCGTATGCCCTATTCGTCATCGCTCGAGCTACGAGTTTCCATTCCCGTTCGGATGGCATCCATGACTCCGGAGTCGGCCAGCGTGGTCACGTCTCCGACCGGACGGTTCTCGGCGACATCCTTGAGCAGTCGACGCATGATCTTGCCGGAGCGCGTCTTCGGCAGCTCCGCGACGACCATGATCTGACGTGGCTTCGCAATCGGTCCGATCTGCGCCGCGACGTGATCGCGGAGTTCCTTCACGATGTGCTCTCCACCATCGCCCGCCTCGGCACGCAGGATCACGAACGCCACGACGGCCTGCCCGGTCGTCTCATCCGTCGCGCCAACGACCGCCGCCTCGGCGACCTTGGGGTTCGATACCAGAGCGGACTCGATCTCGGTCGTCGAGAGTCGGTGACCGGAGACGTTCATGACGTCGTCCACTCGACCAAGCAGCCACAGGTCGCCGTCCTCGTCCTTCTTCGCACCATCCCCGGCGAAATAGAGGCCAGGGAATTTCGACCAATAGGTCTCCTTGAACCTCTCGTCGTCGCCCCAGATGGTGCGCAGCATCGATGGCCAGGGCTCGGTGATCACCAGGTACCCACCGCCGCCGTTGGGCACCGGAGTACCCGAGGCATCGACGACATCCACCGCTATGCCGGGCAGTGCCGTCATGGCAGCGCCCGGCTTGCCGGCGGTGACACCGGGGAGCGGGCTGATCATGAGCGAACCGGTCTCGGTCTGCCACCAGGTGTCGACGACGGGAGTCTTGTCGTGCCCGATGTGTTCTCGGTACCAGATGTAGGCCTCGGGGTTGATCGGCTCGCCGACCGACCCGATGATCTTGAGGCTCGAGAGATCGTATTCGGCGGGGATCTCCGCACCCCACTTCATGAACGTGCGGATCGTCG
>FSXL01000102.1_pt1 | contig 10039 bp, 10 predicted proteins | sample 1638241 | NCBI WGS metagenome assembly FSXL01 (sample SAMEA3914788, study PRJEB12502) | metagenome | biome: forest; material: soil | place: Canada | collected 2011-07-03 | depth 0.1 m | reverse complement strand
AGGGCGTATCGAGACGCCCACGAGATGACTGGGACATCTCGATACGCGGTCTCATCCGCACGGCGGAGGCGTCTTCCAAGAGTGCCGGGTAATACTAAGTAGGTGCCGCTCTATCGTGACGAAGCCGTTGTGCTGCGTACCCACAAGCTGGGTGAAGCCGACCGCATCGTCACCATGCTCAGCAGGCAGCACGGCAAGATTCGCGCTGTGGCCAAAGGGGTACGGCGAACGGCATCCAAGTTCGGCTCCCGACTCGAACCCTTCATGGTCGCCGACGTGCAGCTTTACGAGGGTCGAACCCTCGACATCATCACTCAGGCCGAGTCGATCGGCGCGTACGGCGCCGACATCGCGGGCGACTACGCCAGCTACACCGCGGCGACGGCGATGGTCGAGACGGCCGACAAGATCACGGACGACAGCGGCAGTCTCCAGCAGTACCTGCTCCTGGTGGGCGGCCTTAGGTCCCTTTCGCGCCGTGAGCACGCGCCGGGCCTCATCCTCGACTCGTTCCTGTTGAGGTCGCTGTCCATCGCGGGCTGGGCTCCGAGCTTCGTCGACTGTGCGGTGACCGGTGCTCCCGGTCCGCACACCGCGTTCGTCGTGCAGCTGGGCGGTGTCGTCGCGGATGCCGTTGCGCCGCCCGGCGCGCCGAGGCTGGATGCGGGAACTCTCGGCCTACTCGCGGCGCTGCTCGCCGGCGACTGGGAGACGGTGGATACGGCGGCCGATCGCGAACGCGGCCAGGCGAGCGGCGTCATCGCCGCGTACACGCAGTTCCACCTCGAACGCGGGCTTCGGTCGCTCCAGCACGTTGATCGAACGGTGGCGACGAGCGGTACGCGGTCGTGAGCCCGGTCGCGAAGACCCACAGGGACGCGGTCGAGTTCAAGCCCATCGACTGGACCGGGATCTCTCCGCCCGACCTGCCACGCGCAGCCGTCCCCGACCATGTCGCGATCGTCATGGATGGCAACGGACGTTGGGCGAACGGCAAGGGACTCACCCGGATCGAGGGCCATCGAGCGGGCGAGGCATCGCTTCTCGACGTCGTGGCCGGGGCCATCCAGATCGGGGTCAAACACCTGAGCGTCTACGCGTTCTCGACCGAGAACTGGAAACGTTCGCCAGAAGAGGTGCGCTTCCTGATGGGGTTCAACCGGGATGTCCTGCACAGGCGCCGTGACCAGCTGAACGACTGGGGGGTGCGCGTGCGCTGGGCCGGTCGGCGACCCAGACTGTGGGCCTCGGTGATCAAGGAACTGCGGTTCGCCGAGAAGCTGACCGAGAACAACTCGGTCCTCACGCTCACGATGTGTATCAACTACGGCGGGCGAAACGAGATCACGGATGCCGTGCGGACACTCGCGGGAGAAGTCGCCGCGGGCCGGCTCACGCCATCCGGCATCTCGGAGAAGACCATCCAGCGGGCGCTCTATGAGCCCGACCTTCCGGATGTCGACCTCTTCGTGCGCAGCTCGGGGGAGCAGCGGACCAGCAACTTCATGCTCTGGCAGAGCGCGTACGCCGAGATGGTTTTCCTGGACACTCTGTGGCCGGATTTCACTCGCGTGGATTTGTGGCAGGCGATCAGCCTGTACGCTTCGAGGAATCGTCGCTTTGGTGCCGCCATCGATGCACCGAGCGTCTAGGGCACAGCGGAAGAGCACATGCGTAAATCGGTCAGGAACGTCACGCTGCTGGTTTTCCTGTGCATCGTGCTCGGATGCGGGTTCGCGGTTCTGTATTTCGGAACATCCACGGGCCTGACGTACGGTGGCTCCGGTAGCCGCATCGAACAGCAGTCCAACTCCTACCCGATCTACGGTCAGGTCGGTTGGCTGCGCAACACGGCGCCCTGGCCGATCACCATCGACAGCGTCACGACCAACGTGATCAACTCGTCGGACACCCCGACGGTCTATTTCGAGACCTCCCAGGCGAGTCCGCTCAAGCAGTCATCGAAGCAGCCGGGCTGGGCCCTCAACGCCGCTCAGGCGCCCTATCAGCTGGATGGTGGCTCGCTTCGCTATCTCGGGTTCTCCTTCACGCCGCAGACCAGCCAGGTCGCGGCGATGACCAGCATCACGGTCACCTACACGGGCCCGCTTGGGTTGAAGTTTCACGCGACGTTCGGTGGCACGCACGTGGCGACGGCGTCGTCCGACCTGCCCGGCGGAGTGCTGGGCGGGGATCCCGCTGCCACTACGGGCTCGCTCGACGCCTACATCGCGACCCTGCGCACCGCGCTCCTGCAGCCGGACCCGAAGACGATCTCTCAGATCATGGGCAATGGCGCGACCGAGGCGCAGGCACAGGCCTTCATCGCGTCGCAGAAGGGCTATGTCACGTCCGACGGCGTTACCGCAACCGCGACATCCCGTGACCTCCGATCGCAGCGTCTCGACTTCTACAAGGGCGACCCGGTCAAGGGCGCGCTTCCCCCCATCGACGTGCAGTGGGCGAACTTCCGCTGGACCATCGTTCCCGCGGGATAGTACGTCAGACCGCCGCCGGAGCGAGCCCCGCACCCCTCTGGGCGGCCGCAGCGCGCGAGCACAGTAGGCTGGGGCTTTCACCTCGACCGGGCACCCAGCTCGGCTGATAACACTGGAGTATTCGTGGCAACGCCCAATCCCCTCGACGCCGTCATCGCCCTCGCAAAGCGCAGGGGCTTCGTTTTCCAGTCCGGCGAGATCTATGGCGGCACCCGGTCGGCATGGGACTACGGGCCGCTCGGGGTGGAGCTCAAGGAGAACATCAAGCGCCAGTGGTGGCAGACCTTCGTGCGCGGACGCGACGACATGGTCGGCCTCGACTCGGCCATCATCCTTCCGACGAAGGTGTGGCAGGCGTCCGGTCATGTCGCGACCTTCACGGATCCGCTCGTCGAGTGCCTGCACTGTCACCGCAGATTTCGCGCAGATCACCTGGTCGAAGAATTCGAGCACCGCAAGGGGCGCCCGCCGGTCGACGGTCTCGCCGAGGTGACCTGCCCCAATTGCGGTACTCGAGGCCGATGGACGGAGCCGCAGAACTTCTCCGGCCTGATGAAGACCTACCTGGGACCCGTCGACGACGAGGAGGGGCTGCACTACCTGCGCCCGGAGACCGCGCAGGGGATCTTCGTCGACTTCGCGACCGTCGTGACGACCTCGCGCCAGAAGCCGCCGTTCGGCATCGGTCAGGTGGGCAAGGCGTTCAGGAACGAGATCACGCCAGGCAACTTCATTTTCCGCACCCGCGAGTTCGAGCAGATGGAGATCGAGTACTTCACGCCGCCCGCCGAGGCCGCGGAGTGGTACGAGCACTGGATCGCGGCCAGCATCGCCTGGTACACGGACCTCGGGATCAGCCCGGAGAACCTTCGCCGGTTCGATGTTCCGGATGGCGACCGCGCGCACTATTCGGCGGCCACCGCCGACATCGAGTACCGTTTCGGATTCGCGAGCGGCGAGTGGGGCGAGCTCATGGGCGTCGCAAACCGCACCGACTTTGACCTGAACAACCACATCCGCGAATCCGGAAACGACCTGCGCTATTTCGAGCAGGCGACGGGGGAGCGGTATGTTCCCTACGTGATCGAGCCGTCGTTCGGACTCACTCGCGCACTCATGGCGTTCCTGGTCGAGGCCTACGACGAAGACCAGGCGCCCAACACCAAGGGCGGTGTGGAGATCCGCAACGTGCTGCGGCTTGACCGACGTCTCGCGCCGGTCAAGGTCGGGGTGTTCCCGCTGTCTCGCAACGAGCAGCTCTCTCCCCTCGCGAAAAAGGTTGCCGCGGATCTTCGGAAGTCGTGGAATATCGAGTTCGATGACGCTGGTGCGATCGGTCGTCGTTACCGCAGGCAGGATGAGATCGGCACACCGTTCTGCGTGACGGTCGACTTCGACTCGCTCGAGGACAACGCCGTCACGATCCGTGAGCGCGACAGCATGGGCCAGGAGCGCGTCTCGCTCGACCGGCTCGTGGGTTACCTGGCAGAGCAGCTCGTCGGTGCCTAGCCGTACCCAGGCCCACGACTGGTCCAGACCATTGGCCCTGACCCCAATGTCCAGACCCCAAAGTCGGTAACGGTGGTGACACGCCGCTGTGCTGAGTATCCCTTGTCGGCGTTTCGCCGTGGATACCGACTTTAGGGTCTGGACGACTGACCGGGAGGGTTGGGAATAGGTGGAGCAAAAGGCTGTTGAGTTCTGTGTGAGTGAGACGATTAAGGTCGATATCTGGTCGGATGTTCAGTGCCCGTGGTGCTACATCGGCAAACGCAAGTTCGAAGCGGCCGCCGGTCAGTTCGACGGCGAGATCGAGGTGGAATACCACTCGTTCGAGCTGTCCCCGGATACCCCGGTCGACTTCGACGGCAGCCCAAGGGATTACCTCGCCGAGCGCAAGGGCATCTCCGGTGAGCAGGTCGACGCGATGCTGAGCCGGGTCACCGGGATCGCGGCGAGCGTCGGACTCGACTACGACTACGACCACATTCACCAGACCAACACGATCAAGGCGCACGAGCTCCTGCACTATGCGAAGAGCAAGGGCCGCCAGCTCGACATGAAGGAGCGCCTGCTCAAGGCGTACTTCATCGATGGCCGCCACGTGGGGCGCATCGAGGATCTCGCGGACCTCGCCGCCGAGATCGGCCTCGACCGCGACGAGGTCGTCGCCGTGCTGACCGAGGAGCGCTACCTGGCAGACGTCAAGGCGGATGTCGCACAGGCGGCCGCCTACGGCATCAACGGGGTTCCATTCTTCGTGTTCGACGGCAAATACGGGGTGTCCGGCGCTCAGGACCCCGCAACGTTCGCTAACGTGCTTGCACAGGTGAAGAGCGAGAAGTCGTCGGCCGAGGATTCCTCTGTCGTGCGGGAGAGTGTGAAATGACGGATGCGACAACCGCCCCGCTGACCCTGGTCGGCGATCCGAACGCTGCGGTCTGCGATGGGGAGTTCTGTGAGATTCCCGAGCATCACGAGCAGGCCGTCGTGAATCGACGGATCGACGAGGGAGCCGTCTAGCCGCGTTCCCGCGCGCTCAGTCGGTGATGTCGGCGACCGTCGCGCCGAGTCCCGCGATGAGTTGCAGCGCATCGACGAGCGCGCTCGCGCCGTGCTCACCGGCGCCCAGCGCGACACGACCGCTCATGCGCGAGTCCGCGTAGACGGGCCACGCCGTCGTGCTGCCGAGCGGCACGATGGTCCCGCGCTCATAGCCCGTGGCTTCCAGCGCCACGGCGGCATCCGGCAGTTGCAGCCGGTTGACCCCGACGACCGTCCGCAGCTTGGCCCATGAGATCTGGCGATCGCCCGGTACGAGGGCGAACAGGAATCCTCCATCGTGACGTTTGACGACCAGCGACTTGATGAGCTGCGACGGCTCGAAGCCCAGCAGCTCCGCGGCGGCTTGTAGTGACTCCGCGGCTGGTCGCTCGATGATCTCGACCTCGATCCCGCGTGCTGCGGCATCCGCAAGCACCCGTTCCCGGCCGGATGCCTCCTGCCCGCTCACTGCCGCCTGCTCACTGCTGTCCGTTCACTGCTGTCCGTTCACTGCTGCGAGGCTAGCCGACGACGCTCGGCCTGCAGCGTTTCGAGGTACGCGGAGCGCGAGAAGTGGAGGGTGATCTCGGGCTCGAAGGGGGTCGGAACCCACGGCACGGACACCGCTTCTGGCTCGGGCTGCGCCTTCTTCCAGAACGGCGTCAGCTTGGGCGCGCGTCCGTCATCGAACTGCTCGAATCCGATCGAGAGCCAGGACACGACATCTCCCTCGACCCCGAGCGTCGCCGCGAGGAGGGTGCCGCAGGTTCCGTCAAGGCAGGCGTCGCAGTAGCCGATGGCCACCCGGCCGTCCGCCAACGGGTCGTCCTTGGGTCCGCCGAGGAGCGCCCGCAGATAGGCGGCGGGGGTGATGACCCCGGAATGCCCTTCTACGATCGGCGTCGACTGCTCGATGGCTCGACCGGTGCTGGCCGCCAGATAGTCGCCGAGTAGTGATCCGTTGATCTCGATCTGTCGGCTGGCGTGCTCACCGGGACCCCACGCAGACCGGCGTTCGACGGGAACATCGACGAAGCGGAGGGTGTCGAGCCGCACCGGGTCGGACATCGGTTCACCGCTTTCTGAAAGAATTGGGGGATCATGTCCATTCTCGCCGCTCCGAATGCGGGACTGCCAATTACGGCACACCCCCAAAATGCGCGTGATCGCGCCCCCGGCGGCGACCCCGAACCGGCCCTGCGAATCGGTTCTCTTGCGCTCGATGTGCCCGTCGTTCTCGCCCCCATGGCGGGCATCACGAACACCGCCTTTCGCAGGCTGTGCCGCGAATATGGCGCGGGACTGTACGTGAGCGAGATGATTACCTCGCGCGCTCTGGTCGAGCGCACGCCGGAGAGCATGCGTCTCATCCGCCATCACGAGTCGGAGACGACGCGCAGCATCCAGCTGTACGGGGTCGATCCCAAGACGGTCTCGGAAGCGGTGACAATGCTCGTCGCGGAGGATCGCGCCGACCACATCGATCTGAATTTCGGATGCCCGGTCCCCAAGGTCACCCGGAAGGGCGGAGGGGCCGCGCTGCCGTGGAAGACGCGACTGTTCCGCGACATCGTCGAGGGTGCGGTGAAAGCCGCGGGTGACCTGCCGCTGACCGTCAAGATGCGGAAAGGCATCGACGCCGACCACCTCACCTATCTCGAGGCCGGTCGAATCGCGGAGGGCGCGGGTGTCGCGAGTATCGCCCTCCACGCGCGCACCGCGGCGGAGTTCTATTCGGGAACCGCGGACTGGTCGGCCATCGAGAAGCTCAAGACCGCGATTCACGGTGTGCCGGTGCTCGGAAACGGTGACATCTGGAGCGCCGAGGATGCCGTGCGGATGATGCACGAGACCGGTGCCGACGGAGTTGTCGTTGGCCGCGGCTGCCTCGGTCGTCCCTGGCTGTTCGGAGATCTCGCCTCGGCGTTCCGCGGCGGCGACCGTTCGGACGGCGCCGGCTTCGCGAAGTTCGAGCCATCACTCGGATTCGTGGCGACCGCCTTCAGGCGCCACGCGATCCTGCTCGCCGAATTCTTCGACGGCGACGAGGACCGCGCCTGCCGTGACATCCGCAAACACGTCGCCTGGTACTTCAAGGGCTACGCCGTTGGCGGCGACCTGCGTGCGAGCCTCGCCACCGTGCAGTCGATCGCGATGCTCGACGATCTGCTCGGCGAACTCGACGGGGACCAGCCCTACCCGGGCGCGGATGCCGAGGGCCAGCGCGGACGCGCCGGCAGCCCCAAGAACCCGTCACTGCCGGATCGCTGGCTCGACAGCCGCGAACTGCAGGAGACCGACCGCGCAGAGGTCGCGGCAGCGGAATTGCACAACAGCGGTGGCTGAGGTCGCGGCGCCCGGGTACAGCGCGACCGATACCGAGCGTTGGTTCCCGGAGGAGCACTCCAGCCGGCGAAGTGACTTCGCCAGGGATCGCGCGAGACTCCTGCACTCGAGCGCGCTGCGCCGACTGGCCGCAAAGACCCAGGTGCTGAGCCCTGCAGCGGGCCTCGACTTCGCGCGCAACCGGCTGACCCACTCGCTCGAGGTAGCGCAGGTCGGCCGCGAGCTGGCGTCGAGCCTCGGCCTCGATCCAGATGTCGTCGACACCGCGTGCCTCGCGCACGACCTCGGGCATCCGCCGTTCGGCCACAACGGCGAGCGCGCACTGAACGAGTGGTCGCTGGACATCGGCGGGTTCGAGGGGAACGCGCAGACCCTGCGCCTCCTCACCCGCATCGAACCCAAGGTCTTCGGCCCGGACGGCCGAAGCTACGGCTTGAACCTCACCAGGGCGAGCCTCGACGCGAGTTGCAAGTATCCGTGGCCGGAGAGCGACGGCGTTGCGGACCCGAGTGGTCGCAGCAAGTTCGGCTTCTACGCAGACGATGTCGCGGCATTCGACTGGCTCAGAGCCGACGCGCCGCCCCGCCGGCTGTGCGTAGAGGCCCAGGTGATGGATCTGAGCGACGACATCGCCTACTCGGTGCACGACTTCGAGGACGCCGTGGTCGGCGGGTACATCGATGTCGCGTCGCTGGGTGCCAGAACAAACCACGACGAGCTGGTCGACTCGATGTTCGTCTGGATCGGGGGCGAGCTGAGCCATGACGAGCTGGTAGCTGCCTTCGATCGCCTCGACAACCTGGACGTCTGGCTGGATGCCTGGGACGGCACGCGAGCCGCCCAGGGCCGACTGAAGAACCTCACCAGCCAGCTCATCGGACGGTTCCTCGGCGCGGCGGTGGCGGCCACGAGGGCCGAGTATCCGGCGGACTGCCTCACGCGATTCTCGGCCAATGTCGTCGTGCCGCGTGACATCCAGGCGGAGATCGCGGTGCTCAAGGGCATCGTCGCGGCGAACGTGATGTCGACCAACGCGCGGCGTCCGCTCTACGCGCGCCAGCGATCCCTGCTCACCGAGCTCGCCGACACCCTGCTCGCGAGCGGACCGGCGAACCTCGATCCCGGCTTTGCCGGCGACTGGATGGAGGCGACATCGGATGCCGCACGCAAGCGCGCGGTCGTCGACCAGGTGGCTTCGCTGACCGACCAGTCGGCCACGGGTTGGCACAAGAGGCTGTGCTGACCGGCGCGGCGTCGAGAGAACGTGCACTGATCCGACCCGCCCCCTTCGTCGAAAGTAGAATCCCTCCATGCCTGGGCTGATCCGACGGAGTGACATCGACGAGGTCCGGTCGCGCACCAACATCGCCGACATCGTCGGGGAGTACGTCACGCTGAAGAGTGCGGGCGTCGGCTCGATGAAGGGCCTGTGCCCGTTCCACGAGGAGCGCAGCCCCAGCTTCCACGTCCGGCCGCAGGTTGGCTTCTATCACTGCTTCGGCTGCGGTGAAGGCGGTGACGTGTTCACCTTCCTGCAGAAGATGGACCACGTGTCGTTCTCCGAGGCCGTCGAGCGGATGGCCGAGCGGATCGGCTACGAACTGCACTATGAGGATGGCGGCCAGGCCAGCGATCACGGAGCGCGGGCCCGGATTCTCAGCGCGAACAAGGCGGCCGAGGAATTCTTCGTCGCCCAGCTCGGCACACCGGATGCCGAGCCCGGTCGCGCGTTTCTCGGATCCCGCGGTTTCGATGCATCCGCGGCGCAGAGATTCGGCGTGGGCTTCGCACCGCGCGGGGGCGTCCTGGGAAAGCACCTGCGCACGCTGGGATTCTCCGACGACGAGCTCATCGCGGCGGGTCTCCTCGGGCGCGGCGATCGCGGCGACGTCTACGACCGGTTCCGCGGCAGGCTCATCTGGCCGATTCGCGACATCACGGGCGCCACGCTCGGGTTCGGTGCTCGCAAGCTCCTCGATGAGGACCAAGGCCCCAAGTACCTCAACACCCCGGAGACCGCGGTGTACCACAAGAGCCAGGTCCTCTACGGGCTCGACCTCGCCCGCAAGGACATCTCGCGCAGTCGGCAGGTCGTCGTCGTCGAGGGATACACCGACGTCATGGCCTGTCACCTCGCCGGCGTGACAACAGCCGTGGCGACCTGTGGAACCGCGTTCGGCGTCGACCACATCAAGATCGTTCGGCGCGTCATCGGCGACGTCGACAACGCAGACACCACGGGCACCGGCGAGGTCATCTTCACCTTCGATCCCGACGAGGCGGGCCAGAAGGCGGCGAGCCGCGCGTTCGCGGAGGAGCAGCGATTTGCGGCACAGACCTTCGTGGCCGTGGCTCCCGACGGGCTCGACCCGTGCGACCTCCGGCTGAATCGCGGAGACGACGCTGTGCGGGCACTCATCAGGCTGCGTCGGCCCATGTTCGAGTTCATGATCCGGCGCCAGCTCGACACCCACAACCTGGAGACGGTCGAGGGGCGAGTCGCGGCCCTGCGTGAAGCAGCCCCGATCGTGGCGGGCATCCGTGACCAGTCGATGAGCGTCGGCTATTCCCGCAGTCTCGCCGGCTGGCTTGGCATGGATCCGTCCGAGGTTTCTCGAGCCGTGGCCGCGGCTCGCGGCGGTTCGCGTTCT
>FSXL01000169.1_pt1 | contig 10132 bp, 8 predicted proteins | sample 1638241 | NCBI WGS metagenome assembly FSXL01 (sample SAMEA3914788, study PRJEB12502) | metagenome | biome: forest; material: soil | place: Canada | collected 2011-07-03 | depth 0.1 m | reverse complement strand
CCGCCAAGTTCTGGTTCGGACTCGAGGCGTGGCGCTGGATGTTCATCGCCGCCGTGATCCCGGCCGCCGTCTACGGCATCGTCTCGGCGACCCTTCCGGAGTCACCGCGTTACCGGGTGCTGAAGGGCCAGGACGACAAGGCGCGCGCGGAGTTCGCGAGACTGTGGCCCGACGAGGATGTCGACGCCGCGCTCAAGGAGATGAAGCGAAGCGTCCGGGAGGACGAGAAGTCGGCGCAGGGCAGCATCCGGGGGAGCGCACTGGGACTTCGACCGATCGTCTGGATCGGCATCATCCTGTCGATCTTCCAGCAGTTCGTCGGCATCAATGTGATCTTCTACTACTCGACGACGCTGTGGCAGGCCGTCGGCTTCAGCGAGAAGGACTCGTTCACGGTCTCGGTGATCACCTCGGTGACCAATGTGCTCGTGACGCTGATTGCCATCGCGCTGGTCGACAAGATCGGGCGCAGGCCCATCCTGCTGGTCGGCTCGATCGGGATGGCGGTGTCGCTCGCCTTCATGGCCATCGCGTTCAGCCAGGCGCACACCGTCCATGGAGCACCGAGTCTGCCCGGCGCGTGGGGGCCGATCGCGCTGGTCGCGGCCAACGTCTTCGTGATCTGTTTCGGCGCATCCTGGGGACCGATCATCTGGGTTCTCCTCGGCGAGATCTTCCCCAACAAGATTCGCGCGAGGGCGCTGGGGATCGCCGCCGCGGCACAGTGGATCGCCAACTTCGTCGTGACGATCACGTTCCCGCCGCTGTCGGCGTTCTCGCTTCCGCTGACCTACGGGCTCTACGCCCTGTTCGCGCTTCTGTCGTTCTTCTTCGTGCTGCGCGTGGTTCCCGAGACCAAGGGCGTCTCGCTCGAGGAGACCGGTGGTACGAGGGCCGAGCGTGCCGAAGCCGCGATCAAGTCCCCCACGAAGGCCAAGGCCGCCAGTTAACTCCCACCCCGTTTGCCCCCGCACGGAGCGTTTGCGCCCGCCCGCGCGGGCGCAGACGCTCCGTGCGGGGGCAAACACGGGATTAATTACGGGATGGTGCCGACCCAGAGCCCGTCTCGGGCCCGGGTCATGGCGACGTAGAGCTCCCGCTTCTGCAGCTGGGTGTGCTCGGCAGCGGCGCCCTCCTGCTCGGGAACCAGGTCGTTCTCGCCCGGGAGCAGGGTCGCGGGGGCCTGGGCGAGCAAGACCTGCCGGAACTCGAGCCCCTTCGCGCGCTTGACCGTCCCCACCTTGACCGCGTCGACGGGCTTCCCGTCGTAGTGCGTCAGTTCGAGCACCGGGATGTTCGCCTTCTGCAGCGCCGTGACGGCCGCACGAACCCCGAAAGTCGTGAGAGACAGGATGCCGATGTCGCCATAGTTCAGCTCGGTGTCGGTGACCAGAGCGCGAACGCGGCGCGGGAGTTCGGCGTCGTGCGCCGCGCGGTTGCTGAAGCGCACGACGAGCGGAGCGGGTCCCGAGCGCTGCACGATGACGGCGTCCGTCGCATCCTCTTCGGTGCCCTCGATGTCGACGAAGGTCGCATCCGAGACGAGCGACTCGGCGAATCGCAGGATCTCGGCCGTGTTGCGGTGGTTGGTGGTGAGCACCGAGCCGCGACCCGACAGCGAGATCCCCATCTCGCCGAGTGTGTAGCCGCCGGGGTAGATGCTCTGCTTGTAGTCGCCGATGAGCGTCATGCCGTCCGGTCGGTCACCGACCAGGCGGTACAGCATCCTGAGCATGGTCGATGACAGGTCCTGAGCCTCGTCCACGATGACCGCGCCGTACCGGGTCGTCGGATGCTCGGCCAGCGAGCGCTCGGCGAGCAGGATGATGTCGGCTTCGTCATGCGCGCCGCGGGCGAGCATGCGCGCCTGGTAGGCGACGTAGAGCTCCCACACGGCGCGACGCTGTTCGACGCCGAGTCCGCGCGAGCGTCCCGTGCGGTCGAGTTCCGCGTACTTTTCGAAGTCGGTGATGCCGCGGCCCTTGATGACGTAGTCGATCTCGTCCTGCCAGTAGGTCGGCTTGGGTTCGAGCCGGCCGAGCACGCCGGGCGCGCCGATGGTTCGCCAGACGATGTCGAATTCGGCGTCCGCGATGGCGGGCTGCAGGTTCGATTTCACGCCGCGGTCGGAGAGCAGGCGCCGCGCGAACGACTGCGTCCCCACGAACTCGATGCGCTCCCGCACGTCGGGAGCGAGCCTCTGCATGAACGCGGACTGCACCGCGGGCAGTGTGCTGACGAACGAGGTGACCAGCACGACGCCGGGTTGGGTCCGCGCGAGGTAGGCGGCCCGATGCAGGCCGACGACCGTCTTGCCGGTGCCTGCGGCCCCACGGATGCGCGACGGACCGTTGTAGCTGCGGCGGACGAGCCTCGCCTGATCGGGGTCGAGGAACGACATCCACTCCTCGAGCGGCGGCGCCTTGACCACCTGTGCGACCTGGCGGGCGAGCGCGGCACTGCTCACGAGGGGCAGCGTGTACTCGACGACATCGCCCGTGGTCTCCTCGGTCGGCTGGGCCGGCGACCCCGCATCCGCGATGCCGCGCTGGCGCGGGTCTGCGACCACGGGAAAGTAGTCGAGGGCCGCGGCGATGACCTTGTTCATCTGCTCTTCGGTGAAACGCAGCCCTCGCTCGAGGATGTAGCTGGCCGCCTGGGTTTCTGCGGCCATCTCGACCGTTCCGATTCGGGCTCGGATGTTCGATCGCCCCGCGAGTACGACGAGCGCGTGGACTTCACCCGGCGCCAGACCGATGTCGGCCATGGCCGCCTCGGTCGTGTATGCCAGGTCGGCGAGGCTCGCGAGGTCATCCGTGACGTCGGTGTCCTGCCGGTACACCCTGCCGTCCTCGATCGTGACGTCGCTCCAGGACTTGGTGTCGACGATGTAGAGACCGCTGGACCGACGACGACGAGATCGACCTGGGTGTTGCGCAGGCCCGGCCAGCCGCGGTTCGGAAGCAACCGGTAGCCGATATCCGTCAACGGCTTCAGCGCCGCAATAACATCCCGTTCGACGTGGGGCGCGACCGAGTAGCGCGCCGCCGCCTTTCGCGCGAGCGCCGCCGCTCTCTCGCGTTTCTCGGCAAGCATCACCGCGCGACGCGATTCAACCCCCGCGGAAGGTACCGCAGTCATGAACTCCCCAGTTCTGCCCGAACAGTCTTTGCTAGGTGAAACAACAGATAGTCCAGCTTTGCACGGGGTGCATTTCGCGACTATTCCACGTTCGGGGGCCGCTGAAACGGGGGGCTACGGGCTTTTGTTGCGCGCCGCTTCGCGCTTGCGGATGCGCGGTTTCACGATGGCGTCGAGCGGCCAGGTGAGGAAAAGGATGAACAGCGCGTAGTAGTGCAGCCCGGGAACGACCAGCGCGAGGATGAACGCGAGCACGAATGCGCCGCTCGTGCTGGAGATTCCCCACACCTGCTCGCCGCTGATCGGATGACCCCGTCTCTGCAGTTCCGGATGTCGGTACAGGTACCCGCTCATGACCGCGAGCAGCACCGTGCTCGCGAATCCGTTGGCGATGTAGATGCCGACCGTGAGCAGAGACGACGAGTACACGGCCGTGAGCTCGGTCGGCAGGGGAAGAACCACGATGGTGAGCGCCCACGCGATGTCGGCCCACATCAGCACGTTTGTCGCCTTCGAGGTGTTCGCGAGGATCTCGTGATTGGCGATCCAGAGCCTTGCGATGATCACGAAGCTCAGCAGGAACGCGAAGAGCTGCTGGTAGTTGTCCGCAAGCACCGTTGCGACGGGGATGTTCTTATTGGCGTCGGTCGTAACGATGTCGACGAGAGGCAGGATCAGGACGGTGATCGCGATCGCGACGACGGCATCCGTGAAGAAGATGAGTCGCTCGATCCCGCGGTCGCTTTCCGCCGGAGTTTCGACGTCGTCTGCCATGCATCCAGAGTAGGGGCGGACGTCCGGGCGCGGCCACGGAGTTGAACAGCGGCGCGCGACGAAATGAGCACACTTCAGGCCTTAACGCAATGGATTCAACTGTTGGCATGGCCCGGCGCACGCGATATCGTGTTGACACGAGCGGTTCAGCGACGAACGGCCCGACCGTATCCCCGTTTGATCGCGGCTCGTTCGCGATCCTCTCACGCAAGGAGCGTTCCCCATGACTACTTCTTCAATTCAAGTGACGAAGGGGGTTACGGAGAGCAAGGGCCTCAAGCCCGGCGCCCTCGGACTCGCATCGAGTGTGGTCGTCGGCATCGCCTCGACGGCTCCGGCGTACAGTCTCGCAGCGGCGCTGTCGTACATCATCATCTCGGGTGTCGGCAGCCACGTGGTCGGCGTACAGGCCCCCGGCGTGATCCTGTTGGCCTTCGTGCCGATGTATCTGATCGCGGTCGCCTACCAGGAGCTCAACAAGGCGGAGCCGGACTGCGGCACCACCTTCACCTGGGCATCCCGAACCTTCGGACCGGTCATGGGCTGGCTCGGCGGATGGGGCATCATCGTCGCCGACGTGATCGTCATGGCCAACCTGGCGCAGGTCGCCGGGCAGACGACGTTCGGCTTCGTCGCCAACCTTTCGGCCCTGTTCGGCAACGAAGCGTTCAGCAACTTCATGAATGGCATCGCGAACAACTACTGGTGGGAGCTCGGCGCCGGTCTCGTCTGGATCGCGCTGATGACCTGGATCTGCTACCGCGGCATCGAGATCTCGGCTCGTCTGCAGCAGATCCTGCTCTCCATCGAGGTCGTCGTCCTCGTCGTGTTCGCCCTCTATGCGCTCATCCGCGTCGGCTCCGGCAATGGTGTACCCGGCATCTCGATCCCGGTGCAGTGGAGCTGGTTCAACCCGTTCACCCTCAACTTCGGATCGGTGCTGGCGCCCGGACTCCTCGCCGCGATCTTCATCTACTGGGGCTGGGATACGGCCGTCTCCATCAATGAGGAGACGGCGGATCCGTCCAAGACTCCCGGTCGCGCGGCGGTCATCAGCACCGTGCTGCTGCTCGTCACCTACGGAATCGTCTCGACCGCGGCCGTCTCGTTCGCGGGCATCGGGGACAAGGGGATTGGCCTTTCGAACCCCGATAACTCCAGCAACGTCTTCCTGTCGCTCGGCCCGAAACTGTTCGGAGACAGCGTCATCGGCCACATCCTGCTGGCGTTACTGACGATATCGATCCTGACGTCGGCATCCGCGTCAACGCAGACCACCATTCTGCCCACGGCGAGAACCTCGCTCTCGATGGCCGTCTACAAGGCGATACCGGAGAAGTTTGCCCGGATCCATCCGAAATACCTGACGCCGACCTGGTCGACGATCGCGATGGGAATCGTGTCGATCGTCTTCTACGGGCTCGTGACCTTCGTCAACAACGACCTACTGACACCGTTGGTCGACTCGATCGGTCTGATGATCGCGTTCTACTACGGGCTCACCGGTTTCGCCTGTGTCTGGTTCTATCGAAACAGCTTCTACAAGACCGTGCGCGACTTCTTCATGCGGTTCCTTTTCCCCCTGCTCGGCGGCCTGATGCTTGCCGCCGCTTTCGTGTTCGGCCTCGTGACGTACGCGGAGGCCGACTGGGAGGTCGACTCGCACGGGAACGACCTCGCGGCCAACTTCTTCGGCTGGGTGGTGGGGGATGACGCGGTCATCGGCGTCGGCGGCATCCTGATCGGTCTCGTGCTGATGTTCATCTGGTGGGCCCGTCGTCCCGATTTCTTCCGCGGCGAGACTCTCGCGAAGATGTCGGATGACTACGTGCTCGCGCCCGGCGAGGGCCGTATCCCCACGTTCGGACTGCCGGACTCGGGCCGGATGCCCGAGGTCATCGCGCCCGACCTGTCGAACCTGCCGAAGGGCCAGTCCGCCGTGGACGCCGCGACCGGCGAAGAGGTCACCAAACCCAAGGAGTAGCCCGAAACTAGCCGAGCGAGGCACCGAGGGCGTCGAGAAGCCATCCGGTGCCCTGCTCGCGCAGTTCCGGAGCTTCGTGCCCGTCGAAGAACGCGCCGGTCTCGGTGAAGGTGATCCTGGTGCCGCCCTCGACGGTTGTGAGTTCGACGACCGTGAGCGACGACGACAGCTTCACATCGTCGACGTACATGTTGTAGCTCCAGGTGATGCGCTCGTTGTCGACGATGTCGAGGTAGATCGCGTCGAAGGTGTGCGTCTGGCCCCGGTACTCGCCCCTGTTGTATTCGCGCCCGCCCTCGCGGAAGTCCATCTCCCACTTGGTGGCGGCCGCGTTGCTCGGGTCGGCGAACCACTTGGCCTTCTGGTCCTTGTTCGCGAGCGCCGCGAAGACGCGCTCCTTGGTGGCGGGGTAGACGCGCTCAAGGCTGAAGGTCGCGTGCTCGATGCTGCGGGTGGTTGTTTCGCTCATTTCGGTTCTCCGTTTTCCGTGGTGTTGTTGTCGTTGAGATATTCGCCGAGGCGATCAAGCCGGCGTCCCCAGAGGTCGCGCCGGTCGGCGATCCACTGCTGTGCCGGCCGGAGGACATCCGGTTCCAGCGAGCAGCTGCGCACTCTGCCGATCTTGCGCGTGCTCACTATGCCCGCTCTCTCGAGAACGCCGAGGTGTTGCTGAACCGCGGGGAGGGACATGTCGAGCGGCTCGGCGAGCTCGCTCATGGATGCCGAGCCTCGCGCCAGGCGATCGATCATGCTTCTCCGACTCGGATCGGCCAGCGCCGCGAACAGCGCGTCGAGGCTTTCGGATTGGTTAAGCATGTGCTTAAGTATTGCGAGTTCTCGGTGAATGTCAAGCGGCGCGACTCCGAGTCGTGGTGCGCAGAGGTTAAATCTCGTGGAGAATAGATACACAGCGCAGCTCAGCAGTCAGGACATCATGAACGTCTTCTACTTCATCATCGCCTTCGTGATTTTCGTCGGCGGAATTGCCCTGTTCGCGTTCGCGTTCGACGTTCCGCAGTTTCAGGCGCTGATGTTCCTTGGCGGTATCGCGGCCGTGTGCGTGTCTCTTGCGATTCCGTTCCACATCCTGGGCCACGGGGAGCAGCGCTAACCCGCGTTTGCCCCCGCGCGGCGCGTTTGCGCCCGCTCGCACGGGCGCAAACGCTTCGCCTGGGGGCAAACGGCTTCAGGAAACGGCGGAACAAACGGCGGAACAAACGGCGTTTCGACAGAGAAACCGAAGCTGACTCGGCTTATCGTTCCGTGTGGTCTCTCGTCCGACACCCCCGGCTCCGCGTCGGCCCCTGATCACTGATCTCGACCAGACCGGTCGCGAGCCCGTCCGTCGCAAGCCCCGCGCGGGCGGACGACCCAAGGGCCGCAGACGCAGTATCGGCCGGGTCGTGATCGCGGCAGTCGTCGTTGTGGTACTGCTCGCGGGCGGTTACTTCGTCTTCAACTACACCACCTTCGTCGACGGCATCACCCACGTGAACGCGATCAGCGGAAACTCAGACGACAAGACCCAGAACATTCTTCTCGTCGGTGACGACCACCGGCCGGCCGGAGCATCGGCTGCCGAGCTCGCCGAGCTCGGGACGACCCAGGATGGCGGCACGCTCGACACAGACACGATCATGATCCTGCATGTCCCGGCGAGCGGATCCGACCCCACCCTGATCTCGATCCCGCGCGACTCCTGGGTCAGTGTGCCGGGATTCGGGATGCACAAGATCAATTCGGCGTTCGAGCTCGGCGCGGCGAAGGGCGGCGACACCGGGGGAGCGAAGCTGCTCATCCAGGTGGTCCAGAACCTCACGGGACTGACGATCGACCACTACGTGCGCATCTCGCTGCTCGGTTTCTACAACGTCGTGCAGGCGCTCGGTCCGGTGCGCGTGTGCCTGCGCGAGGCGGTCAATGACCCGTACTCGGGCATCGACCTGCCCGCCGGATATTCGACGCTCGATGCCAAGGAGGCGCTCGCGTTCGTGCGGCAGAGGCACGGACTCCCGGACGGTGACCTCGACCGCGAGATCCGCCAGCAGTACTTCCTGTCGATCGAGGCGCACCAGATCCTCACCGCCGGCACCCTGCTCAACCCGGTCAAGCTGCACAACGTGATCACCGCAGTCTCGTCATCGATCGAGACCGATTCCGGGCTGAACCTCCTGAACCTGGCTGCACAGGTCAAGGGCTTCGGCGGTCACATCCAGTCCGCGACCATCCCCGTGAGCGGTACTCCCACCATCGTGGTGGGGGGCTATCCCGTATCGATCGTTCAGGTGAACACGGCGGCGATGCCGGCATTCATCCACGCGATCGTCAACCCCACTCCTACCTCTGGGGCGACCGCGCCCCCCAAGCCGAGCACGATTTCGGTGACGGTCTTCAACGGGAGCGGTATTGCCGGCGCTGCGGGCGCGGCCACGAGCAAGTTGGCGGCGATCGGATTCAAGACGGGCGCGGCACAGACGGCATCCGCCGAGCAGGCGTCGACCACGATCGACTACCCGGCCAAGGATGCCGCGGAGGCCAAGGTCGTCGCCGGGTACTTCCCCGGGGCGACACTGACCAAGAGCGCCACGGTCGGCGGCATCCAAATCGTTCTCGGTCTGAACGGCGTCACGGTGAATCCGGCAGCAGGCCAGGCGACCACGTCGCCGACGACGACGGACAAGTCCACGACGTACACGCCGAACTCCTGCGTCGACTAGCCGGCAAACCTAGTTCGCGGGCAGCAGCTCGCGCGTGAAATTGTCGAGGCGCGCGAGCAGGCCCGACGTCCGGTTCGAGACGTCATCCGTCGGTCGCGGCTGCAGATCGGACGGTGCCGGCAGGATCCGGATGATCGTGGAGCAGGCGAGGTCCGAGCAGATGTACGTTCCGATCGTGTTGCCGTCGAGTCCCGCCTTGCCCGCCTTGGGCACGGTGAACAGCGACACCTGACTGCCCGGCTGGTGGGTCCTGCACAGCGAGCACATCGCCGAGATCCCTCGCGACAGGCTCGAGGATGCCGAGCGAAGGATGATCCCGAACGGCTTGCCCTCGCGCCAGTAGACGATGTAGCCGCGTTGCGCGAACGTGGGGTCGAGCCAGCCGAGGTACTCGCGTTCGTCCCACACGGTTTCGTGGAGGCCCGGTAGCGGCATGCGCTCGATGGCCTCCGGCGAGGCGTTCACGAAGGATGCGCGAATCTGCTGTTCGGTCAGCGGCCGCACGGGCTCACCCCGATCCTGCTCCTCGCCAAATCAGAATCCCTCGATCGCGTGCGGCACATAGTGTTCGCCCAGCCGGGCGAGTTCCTCGGTGGTCAGCACGAGTTCGACGGCGGCTGCGGCGTCGGCGAGGTGTTCCGGCTTGGTCGCGCCGACGATGGGCGCGGTGACGGCCGACTGCTGCGCGACCCAGGCAAGAGCGACCTGCGCACGCGGCACTCCCCGTGCTTCCGCGACCGCCCCGACGGTATCCACGATCTGTCGATCGGACTCCTCGCTCTGGTGGTACAGGGTCTTGCCGAATTCGTCGGTCTGGGAGCGCGCCGATCCGCTGGCGTCCCACTCGCGGGCGAGTCGTCCGCGAGCGAGCGGGCTCCACGGGATCACGCCGACCCCGCTGTCGATGCAGTACGGGTACATCTCGCGCTCCTCCTCGCGGTTGAGCAGGTTGTACTGGTCCTGCATCGAGATGAACCGCGTCCAGCCGTTCAGGTCGGCGGCGTGCTGCATCTTGGCCAGCTGCCAGGCGTACATGGACGACGCTCCGATGTAGCGGGCCTTGCCCGCCTTCACGACGTCGTGCAGGGCCTCCATGGTCTCCTCGACCGAGACGCTCGGATAGAAACGGTGGATCTGGTAGAGGTCGATGTAGTCGGTGCCGAGACGCGTGAGCGACGCGTCGACCTCGTTCATGATGGCCTTGCGTGACAGACCCTCGCCGTACGGGCCTGGCCGCATCCGCCCGTGCACCTTGGTCGCGATGACGACGTCCTCACGGCTCGCGAACTCGCGCAGCAGGGTGCCGGTGATCTCTTCGCTGCTTCCGAGCGAGTACACGTTGGCGGTGTCGAAGGTGGTGATCCCCAGCTCGATCGCCTGCCTGAAGAACGGACGAGAATCGTCGAGCCCGAGGCTCCACGCGTGGCTGCCCCGCTTCGGGTCCCCGTACGACATACAGCCGAGAATGACCGCAGAGACCTCGAGTCCGCTGCTGCCCAGTGCCTTTATTTCCATG
>FSXL01000435.1_pt1 | contig 10138 bp, 9 predicted proteins | sample 1638241 | NCBI WGS metagenome assembly FSXL01 (sample SAMEA3914788, study PRJEB12502) | metagenome | biome: forest; material: soil | place: Canada | collected 2011-07-03 | depth 0.1 m | reverse complement strand
GTGGAGTCGGGTGACGTCCCCGCCCTCTTCGTCGATCGCGATGATCGCGTTCGGGTTCGCCGCGTAGATCTCATCTGTCAGAGCGCGCAGCTGCGCGGGCGACTCGATGTTCGAACCGAATACGCAGACGCCGCCGAGTCCGTTGCGGAGACGAGTCGACACCCACGCCGGTAGTTCGGTTCCGACGAACCCGGGAAGCAGGGTCACCGGGACGGCGGGGTTTGTTGTCGGCTCAGACATGTTTGTTAGTAAACCTTACAGTTCCCGTCGATTGCAAGCGCGACGCTCCCAGTATGCCGAAAGCCCCCAGAAACCCTTGATATTCCGGGAGTTATGGCGAGCGGCTAGAGCTGATGTGTTCATAACAATTGTTTCCGAGTCGTGAATTCTTGGCCGAACGTCCTTGACATTTGTTTGTAAGACCGGTGTACTAACAAAATCTTGGCCACCGAATGAAGCGTTCAGAACGCGGATCCGGTCTCGAAAGAGGAACCCCGATGCACGTAACCGCACCGTCGCGAGAATCGCTGCCGCCGTCCCGGCATGCGCTGCGCGTGACCTCCAAAGCTCTGCCCGAGCACAACCGGTTCCATAACCGGTCCCTCATCCTGCAAAAGCTCTTCCACGAGGGTGCGATGAGTCGGGCCGATCTCGCCCGCGAATCGGGGCTGACCCGCGTCACGGTCTCCGACCTGGTCGCGGAGCTCTCCGCGGAGGGGATCATCGAGGACCTCGGGGTTCGCGAAGACGTGCGAGTCGGCAAGCCCGCCACGCTCGTCGGCATTCGACCCGATGCCTTTCACATCATCTCGCTCGATCTCTCCAGCGATGAGAAATTCGTGGGCGTCGTGGTCAACATGCGCGGCGAGATCCTGCACCGCGCCGAGGCACACGTCGAGGGCAAGGTCGGCGAAGAAGCCATCGCGCTCGTGATCGACGTGTACCGCAGGCTTTCCGAGCTGTCGACGGTGCGCATCCTCGGCGTAGGAATCGGGACACCTGGCATCGTCGACAACAGCGGCGTGATCCAGGAGGCGCCGAATCTCGGTTGGTACGGACTCGACCTCGGCGAGCGGCTTTCGGCCGAGTTCGGTGGACCCGTTCACGTCGGCAACGACGCAAACGCTGCCGCGCTCGGAGTCCACACGTTCCATGAGGCATCCGACCGGAGCCTCATGGTCGTGACGATCGAGCACGGCGTCGGCGCCGGGCTGATCATCGGCGGCGCTCTCGTCGTCGGTGACCAGTTCGCCGCGGGTGAGATCGGGCACCTCATCGTCGACGAGGATGGCGAGGCGTGCGCATGCGGGCGTCGTGGCTGCCTCGAGCTGTCCCTCGCCGCGCCGCAGCTTCGCCAGCGGCTCGCGAGCGCCGTGTCGACCTCGCGGACGGCCATCCTCACCGACGCCGGCCGGTCGCTCGGAGTCGCACTCGCCCCCGTCATCAGCGCACTCAACCTCAACGACGTCGTCCTCTGCGGACCGGCGGAGCTGCTCGACGGTCCGCTGCTCGATGCCGCGCGCGACACCATCCGTTCGCGCACGCTCTCCGCGGTCAGCAACGGCCTCGACATGCGCATGGCGAAGGGTGGCGAAGACCTGAGGCTTCTCGGTGCCGCCGTCCTCGTGCTCTCCGCAGAACTGGGGGTCTCCTGATGGGGCGACCCGAATCCGCAGACGTCCGGGACTCAACGTCACGGTCAAGGCACAGCGCCAGCTGTGTCCCGCTCCACAACAACTGGCGGCGCATCACACGCGATGCCATTCAGGTTGATCACACAGCGCGGCCTGGCCGCCAACACTAATTAGGGAGTTACATTGCGCAAATCACGCATTCTGGCTGTCGGTGGCGTCGGCCTCGCCGTCGCCCTGGCACTCAGCGCCTGCTCGAGCGGCAACAACAGCGGCGGAAGCAGCTCGCTCGACGGCAAGGGAAAGACCATTACGGTCTGGTCGATGACCGGTGACCTCACCACCAAGACGCTGGACGCCATCAACAAGAAGTTCACCGCCGAGACGGGTGCGAAAGTCAACGTCCAGACCCAGCAGTGGACCGGCATCGGCACCAAGATCACCACGGCGCTCGCGACAAGCACGCCGCCGGATGTCGTGGACCTCGGCAACACCGACGTTGCCAACTACGCGGCAAGCGGCGGCCTCAAAGACCTGACCGCTGACAAGACCGACCTCGAGCAGGGCCAGACCTGGCTTTCCGGTCTCGAAGATCCGGCCGTCGTCGGAGGCAAGCTGTACGCCGTTCCGTCGTTCGCGGGTGACCGTGTCGTTCTCTACAACAAGACCCTGTGGGCCAAGGACGGCATCACGAGCGTCCCGACCAGCTTCAGCGAGCTGACCAGCGACCTCAACACCATCAAGTCGAAGAACACCGCGTCCGACTTCTCGGCGATGTACTTCCCCGGACAGTACTGGTACGCGGGCATGAGCTTCGTCTGGGATGCGGGCGGATCCATCGCCACCGGCAGCGGCACCAGCTGGAAGGGCGGATTCTCGTCGTCCAAGGCGCAGAAGGGTCTCAACGAGTTCAAGACGTTCCAGAACGAGTACTCGACGGTTGCATCGCGCACCCTGAACACGGACACTCCGAGCCAGGACACGATCTTCGCCGACGGCCAGGCATCCGCCATCGTCGCGAACTCGTGGGAGATCGGCGTGGTCGAGGCGACCAAGAAGCTCGGCGCCTCCGACCTCGGTACCTTCCCGTTCCCGGGTGAGTCCGGCAAGAACCAGCCGGTCTTCCTCGGCGGTTCCGACTGGGGCATCGCGCAGAAGAGCAAGAACAGCGCTCTCGCTGAGGCTTGGGTGAAGATCGCGGCGAGCCCGTCGATCCAGAGCAAGTACGTCTTCGGGAACGATGGCTGGATCCCGAACAGCGTGCAGGGCTCGGCCTCCGCGGCATCCTCCGCGGCACCGCTGGTCGCGCCGTTCTTCACGGCGGCGAAGATCTCAGAGCCGACTCCCGCTGCGGCGGGCTGGCTGACGATCGAGGGAGACAACAGCATCACGCAGTTCTTCCAGAACGTCGCTACCGGATCCCAATCGGTGTCGGCTGCGGCATCCGCATTCGATTCGCACCTGGCGACAGCGCTCAACGCGTCGAACTAGTCGCACCGGTTTCACCCAAGAAATAATCGATTCACCGTACGAAGGAGCGCGTTCATGACCTCACCCGTGACGATCGCGCCCCTCGGCGAAAGCGTGGCTGCCGGCACTAGCCGGCAGCCACGTGGCTCGCACGGGCGCGACCCGCTTCCGCGGCGCACGGGCCGCACCTCGAGCAAGGCGCCGTTCTGGCTGCTGGGTCCCGCGGCCATCCTGATCGTCGTCCTGGTGATCGTGCCCGTGGTATTCCTGGTGTTCACCTCGTTCACCGATTTCGACAGCCGCAGCCTGTTCACGGGCGCATTCAGCTGGGTCGGCGTCAGCCAGTACCTCAAGATCTTCGTGAGCGTCGACTTCTGGTGGGCGCTCATCCGCACGATTCTCTTCACAGCGGCCATGGTCGCCGGCAGTGTCTTCATCGGCATGGCGGTCGCCGAGCTCATGACTCGCCTCGCTTCGGGCCTTCGCTACGTCGTCACGCTCGTGCTCATCCTCGCCTGGGCCATGCCCAACGTCGCGTCTTCCCAGGTCTGGAAATGGCTGTTCGAGCCGGGCTTCGGTGTCATCAACTGGCTGCTCACCCAGACCCACCTCTTCGGCGACCTCACCAACATCAACTGGGCGCAGGACACCAACCTCGCGTTCCTGTGCATCTGGCTGCTCATCGTCTGGCAGGCGGTGCCGTTCATCGCACTCACGCTCTACGCGGCGCAGACCCAGGTCGGCACCGAATACGTCGAGGCCGCGAAGCTGGATGGCGCAAGCGAGTGGCGCATCTACTGGTCGGTCATGATCCCGTTCCTTCGGCCGACCCTTATGCTCGTGACGATCCTCTCGGTGATCTGGGATTTCAATGTCTTCAACCAGATCTGGCTGATCACGGGAGGCGGTCCGAATGACGCGACCAACACGCTGGGGGTCTACACCTACACATCCGCGTTCGTGAACTTCAACATCGGCGGCGGGGCCGCCATCGCGATCGTCACGACGATCCTGCTGATGATCTTCACGGGGTTCTACATCCGCAGCCTGCTTCGATCGGGGGAAGACCTGTGACCGCCGCAACCGAGACCCGCACCACTGCGCCACGGGCGCCTCGCCGTCGCAAGAGGCGGCCGCACTGGATCTCGAGCATCATCGCGATCGTGTTCGCCCTGGTCTGGGTGTTCCCGGTCTACTGGATGCTGAACACCGCCCTCAAGCCGGCCTCAGAGGTCATGACGCCCACCCCGATCTTCTGGCCGCAGAATGCGACGCTCTCCAACTTCGTCGCCGCGGTGAGCCAGAGCTACTTCCTGCTCAACCTTCGCAACAGCATCATCGTCGTCGGGATCACGCTCATCATCTCGATCGGGATAGCGTTCTTCGCGACCGCAGCGGTCACGCGCTTTCGGTTCCGCGGGCGGCGCACCGTCATGGTCATCATCCTGGCCGTTCAGATGCTTCCGCCGACCGCGCTGCTCATCCCGATGTTCGTCGTCTTCAACGACCTGAACCTCGTCGGCTCGTTCCTCGGGCTCATCCTCGCCTACGTGGCGAGCGTGCTGCCCTTCTCGATCTGGATCCTCCGCGGATTCTTCATCTCGATCCCGGTCGAGATCGAAGAGGCGGCGAAAGTGGACGGCGCGAGCACCTGGCGCATCCTGTGGAGCGTGCTGTTCCCGCTGGTCGCACCGGGCGTCATCGCGACGAGCGTGTTCGCCTTCATCTATGCCTGGAACGAGTACATCCTCGCGTACACCTTCATGAAGGATCAGACGCTCTACACGCTGCCGATCTGGCTGGCATCCTTTTCGACGCCCAACACCGGAACCGATTTCGGAGGGCAGATGGCCGCGTCCGTTCTATTCTCGATCCCCGTCGTGGTGTTCTTCATGCTCATCCAGCGCCGGCTCGTCACCGGTATCGCGGCGGGTGCCGTGAAGGGCTGACCCTTTCGGATCTCGTCATCGACAGCGGCGAGCGGCGCTCTGCGGCATGCTGGTGGGGTGAGCGATTCGACCTTCGGTGACTTCGGAATATGGCGGCGCAAGCCCGACCTCGTGCCCGGCTTCGCGGCCGACGTTGAACGTCTTGGCTTCGGGGCGCTGTGGATCGGCGGGTCTCCCGCTGCCGACCTGGCGCCGCTGGAGGCCGCGCTCGCGGAGACCGAGCGGCTGGTCGTCGCTTCGAGCGTTGTGAACATCTGGAACGCCGAGGCGAGCGCGACGGCGGCATCCTTCCGTCGACTCGACGAGCGCTACCCCGGCCGCATCTTCCTCGGCATCGGATCGGGACACCGCGAGGCGACCCCGCATCGGCGCAAGCCGCTCGACACCTACCAGGAGTATCTGGACGTCCTCGACGCCGAGGGCGTCCCAGCGGAGAAGCGGATGCTCGCGGCGCTCGGTGATCGCGCGCTCGACATCGCTCGCGAACGCAGCCGTGGGTCGATCCCGTACTTCACGACGCCAGAGCACACGAGCCACGCGCGCAGCGTCCTCGGTGCGGACAGGCTCCTTGCCGTCGAACAGGGAGTCATCGTCGGCACCGATCTGGACGCCGCAAGGGCCACGGCGCGGGCGGCCGTGCGAGACAGCTACCTGAAGATGGTCAACTACGTCTCTACGCTGCACCGTTTCGGCTTTGACGAGGGCGAGACCGCGGACGGCGGCAGCGACCGGCTGATCGATACCATGATCCGCCATGGTTCGGCACAGGACGTGGCCGGCGCCCTCGGCGACCAGCGCAGCGCGGGTGCGGACCACGTCGCCATCCAGATCCTCGGCGGTGGCGACATCTCTGGGTCGATGGCGGCGCTCGCTGAGGCACTCGGGCTCACCGCGGACGCATAGCGCGGGAGGCCGGTCAGCTTTCGCGGGCGACCTCGCCGGGCGACTTGTCCGGCCGCCAGCCGCGCCAGCTCGGTTGTCGCAGCCGGTCCCCGGCGGTCCACTCGGCGAACTCGACCTCGCCGACGAGCGTCGGACTCACCCAGTGCGCGTCGCGCGCGTCGGCGTGCGGAACGTCGACGAATGGTGTGGTCGATCTGCCCAGTTTCGCGAGCCGTTCGGCGAGATCGATCAGGTCTCGATCCGCGAATCCCGTTCCGACTCGTCCGATGTACCGCAGTCCTCGCGGGGACGGCAACCCGACCAGCAACGACCCCACGGTCTGTTCACGTCGACCGTTTCCGGGACGCCACCCGCCGACGACGACCTCCTGGGTCCGGTGGTGCTTCACCTTGACCCAGGCGGGGGAGCGTCTGCCGACGCGGTAGGTGCTGTCGAGCCGCTTCGCCATGACCCCTTCGAGCCCGAGCTCGAGACTCGAGGCGACGGCGTCCTCGAGGGAACCGTCGAACGCCGGGGGTATCTGGATGCGGTCACCCTGCGTCACGGTCTTTGCCAGCAGTGCGCGTCGTTCGACGTATGGCAGGTCGGTCGTGGACGCGCCAGCGACCGCGAGAACGTCGAACACCATGAAGAAGACGGGCACCTGTCGAGCCGCGCGTTCGATCTCGTCGGGGCGGGTGAGCTTCATGCGCTGCTGGAGTCGACCGAAATCCGGACGGCCGCGCGCGCCAAGAGCCACGATCTCGCCGTCGAGGACGGCCTCCCCGGCGACCTGCGACGCAAGGCCGCCGAGATCCGGGTAGGTCCTGGTCACGTCGTTCCCGTTCCGAGTCGTGAACCTGACCCGGCGCCCCGTGACCTCGGCGATCGCCCGGATGCCGTCCCATTTCATCTCGAAGGCCCAGCCGTCGGATTCGTCGATGTCGGAGGGGTCGCCAAGGGTCGCGAGCATGGGTGAGAGTGCGGTCACGACTGCTCCCTCATCAGATGGATGAGCCAGTTCTGTTCCGCCTTGCCCTCGCCACCCGTGTGAATGAGGGCGTACTTGCGTGTTCCGTGTTTGGCGCCGTGCAGCGTCACGATGATCTCCGCGCCGTCGCGCCACTTCTCGAGGTCGTAGTCGCCGGAATCCCAGATCTCGACGTGACCGCCGCCGTATTCGCTCTTCGGAATGTCCCCCTCGAAGCCGCCGTAGGCGAGCGGATGATCTTCGGTCTGCACCGCGAGGTGATTCTGCTTGTCGTCGGTCGGAACACCTTTCGGGAGCGCCCAGCTCACGAGTACGCCGTCGTGCTCGAGCCGGAAGTCCCAGTGCAGCCGAGAGGCGTGGTGTTCCTGGATGACGAACGACCTGCCGCTGCTTTTTCTCGTTCGTCCACGCGGAACCGGCTCCGGCGTCTTGTTCGCATCCCGTTTGCCGCGGTAGGCGTCGAGCGGATCGACGGACGCCAGCGGATCCGCTCGCCTTTTCACACGGGCCATGACCGCCTCGAAGTCGAGCTGCGCGAGATCCTTGGCGGCCAACTCACGCCAGGTGCGGGGCGCCGCCACCATCGGATGCGGTCTTCCGCGAAGAGAGTACGGAGCGACGGTCGTCTTGCTGCCATTGTTCTGGCTCCAGTCGACCAGTACCTTGCCGGCGCGAAGCGACCTCTTCATGTCGCTGACCACGAGATCGGAATGGTCGGCCTCGAGGGCGCGGGCGAGTTCGTGCGCGACCGCAGACACCTGGTCGCTCGTCTGCCGCCCGTCGAGTCGGGCATACAGGTGGATGCCCTTACTCCCGCTGGTCACGGGCACGGGATCGAGCCCCATGTCTTTCAGGATCGCGCGCGCCAGTCGAGCGACCTCCGCGCACTCTCGAAGCCCGACACCGTCCCCCGGATCGAGGTCGAGCACCAGACGGTCGGGATTTCGCGGACATCCCGCCCGATCGAACTGCCACTGGGGCACGTGGATCTCGAGCGCGGCGATCTGGGCGAGCCAGGTCAGCGTCGCCACGTCGTTGACGAGCGGATATTCGTTCTCGTGGTCTTTGTGCTCGATCGTGCCTCGCTTGACCCAGGACGGAGTCGAGTCGTCGAGATTCTTCTGGAAGAACACCATCCCGGGCTTCCGCTCCGTGCCGACCCCGTTCACCCAGCGCTTGCGAGTCGCGGGACGGTTGCGGATGTGGGGGAGCATTACGGATGCGACGGCGGCGTAGTACCCGATGACCTCGCCCTTGGTCGTTCCCGTCGCCGGGTACAGAACCTTATCGAGGTGGGTGAGGGTCAGCCGGTGCCCGTCGACGGAGACGACCTGATCGTCCTTCTTCGCTGGCATACCACCACTCTTGTCACGATTGCGACTGCCGTGCCACCCCTTGACCCGCCGTCGGGGTGGTGGGTTCATGGAGGGGTGAGATCGATATGGAAGGGCGCCATCACATTCGGCCTGGTGAATGTGCCCGTCAAGGTCTATGCGGCCACCGAGGACCACGACGTGCCGCTGCACCAGGTTCATGACAAGGACGGCGGTCGGATCAAATACCAGCGCCGCTGCGAGGTGTGTGGGCGCATCGTCGACTATGACCACATCGACAAGGCGTTCGACGATGGCGATCGCACGGTCATCCTCACCGAGAAGGATCTCTCGACACTGCCCGAGGAGCGCAGCAGGGAAATCGAGGTCGTCGAGTTCGTGCCGAGTGACCAGCTCGATCCGATCATGTTCGACCGCAGCTACTTCCTCGAACCAGACTCGAAGTCGCCCAAGGCATACGCGCTCCTTCGCAAGACTCTGACGCAGACGGATCGAACCGCGATCGTGCACTTCGCGCTTCGGCAGAAGACCCGACTCGGCGCCCTACGGGTGCGCGGCGACGTGCTCATGCTGCAGTCACTGCTCTGGGACGACGAGGTTCGCGAGGCGGACTTCCCGTCGCTCGAGGGCCGGATATCTGTCTCCGCGGCGGAACTGAAGATGAGCGAACAGCTGGTCGAGTCGTACTCGACCGATTTCTCGCCGGAGAAATTCAGCGACGATTACCAGGAAGAACTGCGGCAGCTCATCGAGGCGAAACTCAAGAAGGGCGACGACGTATCGAGCGCGGAGACCTTCGGCGAGCCAGAGTCCGAGGACGGTGGCGGCGAGGTGCTCGACCTCATGGACGCGCTTCGCCGCAGCGTTGACGCAAGTCGGGCGAAGAAGCCGCGCGGCTCCGCGGCGAAACAGGGGAAGCCAGCATCTTCAGGGCGGAAAACGTCAACTCGGGGTTGACGTTCCGCATGCGTCAACCTAAGGTTGACGCATGGCTGATTTTCCCATTTCTCTCGACAATCTCATCTCGTTCGTCCGTTCGCTGCACGGCGACGGCGATGCGCTCGACAACCTCACGGACGCGGTGCGGGTCGCCGCATCCATCGACGAGCAGTCCGACGCGCTCATCGGCTACTTCGTCGACCAGGCGCGCCGCGCCGGAGCCTCCTGGAGCGACATCGGTTCGAGCATGGGTGTCTCGAAGCAGGCCGTTCAGAAGCGGTTCGTCGCGCGCCTGGACCTCGATGACTTCGACCTGGACAGTAAACCGGGATCCCGGTTCACGGATCGCGCCCGGCATGTCGTCGCGTTCGCGCGAGTCATCGCGGCATCGGCCGGGGCCGATCACACGGGCGCCGAGCATCTCTCGGCAGCTCTGCTGAGCGAACCCGGTGGGATTGCCGCTGTGGTGATTCACGGCGCAGGGATCACCGACGACGCATTGCTGGCCGCGTTCTCGCTCACGCTGCCCGACCCAGGTTCGCCCCCACCGGCCCAGGGACAGGTGCCCTTCGCGGACGACGCCAAGATCGCCCTGCGCGATGCCTTGAAGGCAGCGCTGCGGCTCGGACACAACTACATCGGAACGGAGCACATCCTTCTCGGTCTGCTCCTCGGCGAGGGCGAGACGGCCACGACCCTCGAGAAGCTCGGCCTCCCGCTTACTGCGACGGAGAGCGCCGTAAAGGAGTCGCTCGACAAGTTGACGGAGTGGCGACACCAGGGTCCGGAGAGTTAGCCGAGTTCCTCGACGCTGATCCTGAACCGTCGCAGCAGCATCGGGACGCCACCCCTCCGCTCGCCGTGGTTCGCCGTCCCGTCGCCGGTCGGCACGAGCACGAGATACTGCTCGGTGTAGTCGACGCGCGTGGCTTCCCCCAAGTC
>FSXL01000672.1_pt1 | contig 10286 bp, 12 predicted proteins | sample 1638241 | NCBI WGS metagenome assembly FSXL01 (sample SAMEA3914788, study PRJEB12502) | metagenome | biome: forest; material: soil | place: Canada | collected 2011-07-03 | depth 0.1 m | reverse complement strand
GATGAGGACTGGATCAGTGAATGGATCGATGACGCGGTTCTCTTGGGCGCCCGTCGAGTCCGGGTCATCGCGGGCAGATCAGACCCATCGCCTCAGACCATCGCGCAGAGCGCCGCAGCTCTCAAGCGCCTGTCGGCTGCGCACTCGGATGTGCGGATCGTCATCGAGAACTGGCACGAGTTGACTCCCGACGCGGCATCCGTGAACTCGATCCTCGACGCTGCAGGCGACTCGATCGGCCTGCTTGTCGACCTCGCGAATTGGTCCGGACCAGGAGTATGCGACGAACTGACGCGGATCGCCGGTCGCGCCGAGACCTGCCATGCGAAAGCTCGCCTCGGATCGGGCGCAGAGGGGGACCGTGACGGGATCCGCGGGTATATCGCTGCCCTGGAAGCCATTCGCGGTGCAGGGTTCAGCGGCTCACTCGCACTGGTTTACGACGGAGTCGATTCCGATGAATGGAACATGCTTGAGCTCGAATACGAGGTTGTCCGGAGTGTGTTCGAAATTGTTTGATCGCCATCGAAATGTCTGCTCGTTAGCGTTGAGACGGAATCCGGCATGTTGGACGATCGGAGCGAGACGATGGCGAAAGAGAAGAAGGTTCAGACTTTCCCGGTTATGGACGGCGGCGGTCCTGCCCCTCGCGCCGACCAGATCGCGGGAATCGTCGCGAAGGTATGGGGCGATGCCAGGCTTTATCACGCCGATGTGGAGCCGATGCTGAGGCAATGGCTGAGCATCGAAGGGTGTGTCATCACTGATGCCGAGTTCGAAATGTTGCTGGCCAAGGCGCGCGGTGAATTCGTGCGTGCCGCCATCGCCACCGCTTCCGACGAGCCCGCGCACTGCCCCGCAACCACCCTGGTCGATTGCCTTTTCTGGGATGTTCAGCGACTGGAACACCGCCCGGACTGACGGATCCTTTCTTGAGCTGACTAAAGAGCCCGGGGTGCCGATGGAGCATCGCCTAGGAGTACACGGATCGCCGTGACGATGGTCGCGCGCCGCTCCTCCGTCGATTCGGGCATCCGCGATCCGAGTTCGCCGGCTTGCAATTGCCAGGTGAGGACCAGAGATCGAATCAGCCCCAGGATCATGGGAGCGCTGTAACGCGTTGTGACTCGTCCCTCCGCTTGCGCGACCGTGATACGCCGGGCGTAGTCGTCGTACATCTCTGACAGTGCGGGAACCGACGGCCGAGTACCGCCTTGCTCGATTGCGGCCCAAAACATTAGGCGCCACGTTTCCGGCGATCGCGCGTATTCATCGAACATACGCCCGGCGGATTCGGGAAGATCGCCTTCGTCGAATTGGATCGCCTCTCGCCAGTGCACGATACGGTCCTCGAAAGCCGCAACGAAAAGATCCTCTTTGCTGCCGAAATAAGCGTAGATCGCTTGTTTGTTCGCTCGTGCGTTGTCAGCGATGACTCTGACTCGGCCGCCGGACAGTCCATTCGTGCTGAACTCTTCAATCGCTGAATCCAGTAGGCGGCGACGGGTACTGGCGGAATCGCGAAGCATCTCGACAAGATTAGTGCCAGTGATTCTGCTCGCATAGCTGGGTTGCTTAGCAATCGGTCTCGATCGATGAGCCGATCGCCCGCAACCACTGTCACGTGACCGCAACGATGCGTTATGGCAGAATCTCGGACAAATAGTCGAGGATCGGATGGTCGGGGTGGGACGAGTTGAAATTCCGGTTGCCGGTGACGAAGCCGAGGCGCTTCTCGGCGAGCTCGAGCGGGTCCGCTCTTACATAGCGTGGAAGTGCGGCGGCCTTGATTCGGCCCAGCTCAATACGCGGCTCCCTCCTTCTGCCATCACCCTCGGCGGGTTGCTGAAGCATCTGGCGCTCGTGGAGGACTATCACTTCGCCCGGCTGTTGCTCGCTGAGCCGGTCGGGCCACCGTGGGATGTCGTGGATTGGGACGCCGACCCCGATTGGGAATGGCGCACCGCCGCAGAGGACACCCCAGAGCAGCTGATGACCCTGTGGGAGCAGGCCGCCGAGCGCTCCCGCGTTCTCGTCAGCGCGGCCTTGGCGCAGGGCGGACTCGACCAGCTCGGTCGTTACGTCAACCGTAACGGCGAATCCCCCAACCTGAGGCGGATCCTGCTCGACTTGATCGAAGAGTACGCGCGCCACGTCGGGCACGCCGATCTCATCCGGGAGTCCATCGACGGCTTGACCGGCGAAGACCCCGACGATTGAGCTCAGGCGCAGCGCCGGGACGAGTCCAGGCGGCAAGAAAGGCAAGTCGGATGCGTAGGACGCTTGGAGCTGCAAACCCGAACGTGAGCTCCAGTCGCGGTCCGGCGGATTGTTGAATGGGGCGCGACTCGGATTTGTCGCCTCCTTCGCGGCAGCGTCGGTGGGTCGTGGGATTGTGACCATCAGTTGATGTGAGCCACCGAGGGAAGGCGAGGCGGCGTTGGGGGATGACCGGCTTTGTCTGAGCCCCGGATGCCAGGCTTCAGCGCCGGCGGGCGCTCCCGTCCCGCTGTGCCAGAGCCACTTGGCGCTTTCCGCGGATTGGTCGGCGCAGGAGTTCGGCGTCGAGGACGTGCTTCCCTCGCCATGCGTGGCGTGCGGTGCCCGCATCGGAGTCCGGTACCCGTCCGGCTGGGTGTGCGCCTCATGCGAATGGGTCTTCGGGATCAGTCCCGACGGCGAGCTGCCTCGGCAGCGTGTCGAGGTCGTGTATTACATCCGGTTCGATGACCGGATGAAGATCGGTACCTCGAGCAACTTGCGGCAGCGGATGTCCCGGCTCTGGCACGATGAGCTCGTCGCGCTTGAACGCGGAGGTCGTGCACGCGAGCGCATGCGGCACGCCCAGTTCGGCCAGTGGCGGATGGGGAGGACCGAGTGGTTCGAGCTGGCTCCCGAGTTGCTCGACCATGTCGCTGCGCTTCGGGCCGGCGTCGACGACCCGTGGGAACTGTATGCCCGATGGGTCAGCGAGGCGATCGCAGTTCACGCCTAGCTGTAGTGCCCGGGCAAAGCATCGATGAAAGCCCGCGAAACGATCGGCAACAACGCCGTTCGGTCGCTTCGGGTTCGTCTAGGTTGGAAGCGTGCTGGGAATGGTTGCTGATATGGAGTGAGCGGGTTCGTCGCCCTGGCGCGAGTGCGCGGGGTGGCCCGAGTTACCTCCGCGCAGCTTCTGGCTCGTCTGCCGTTCGGCATGCTCCAGGTCGTGATCCTGCTCCACGCGCAAGCGCATCTCGGCGGCTACGGAATCGGCGGGTTGGTGCTGTCCTGCTACAGTCTCGGACAGGCTGTCTCCGGGCCGTTCATCGCACGCCGACTCGTGAAAGGGCCGAGGGTCCTGCTCGCTCTCTCGAGCGCGGTATGTTCCGCGGCGATGGTTGCCCTCGCAGTATGGCCGCCTAGCCCGGTCGCTTACATGATTCTCGGCGCCGTGATCGGCGTGAGCGTGCCACCCGTGCTGCCTGCCGTGCGAGCGCTCTATCCGCGACTGGTTCCCGCGGATCTGCTGCATCGGTTGTTTCTGCTGGACACCACAGGGCAGGAAGTCCTCTGGGTCGTGGGCCCGATCCTCGCCACAGTCCTGGCGGCGACCGGCGACACGCAGCTCGGTTTGTTCGCCACGGCGGGCATCCTCATCGCCGGCACGATCTGGTTGATTGCCGAGCCTGCTTTGAAGCTGATGCCGCGAACGGTGAGCGCGGCTAAGTTCGGTCACGCCCTGCGCCATGGCCCGGTCGCGCTCGGCACCCTCACCGCGCTGCTTCTCGTGGCATCGTTCGGAGCTCTGGAAGTCGGGGTTCTCGCTCGCGCCGACGGCGACACCCTTCTATCCGGTGTCATCCTCGCGGCGAACGCACTCGGTTCGATGGTCGGCGGTCTCGTGTTCGGGCGTCGCGTCGGCGGCAGAGGGACCGTTGTGGCGTTGGTGGCGCTCACCGTCGTGTTCACCGCTGCCAGCATTCCAAGCCCGGCGGGGTGGCCGCTGGGAGTGGCGGTATTCCTCGCCGGCGCCGGTTTCGCACCAGCAACAGCGTTGCTCTATTCGTACATCTCTGTCGCAGTTCCCGAGCACCAGACTCCCGAAGCATTCGGATGGCTCACCACGGCGATCCTCGTCGGCAGCGCCAGTGGCACGGCGATCGCGGGTGTTGCTGCCGATCACGCAGGCGCGGCCGTGGCGCTCATCATCGCTGCAGTCTTTGCAGCGCTGGCTCTTGTCGTCACGGCGTCCGCTAAGGCTTGGTACCCACGTACTCGGTCGCTTCCCCGGCGCGACGTCATGGATGCGTCGGGATTGACGGCCGACTGATTTTCAACGGACGACGAGCCGGAGGATTTCGCAGGCCGTTGGCGCCCGAACCTATCCGGGGGCGTCCAAGCTGAGCCAGCGTTCCTCGATGACATACCCGAGACATTCGTTCATGCGGATGCTGCCGGCGTTGGCTTGGGCGCCACCCGTGCCGAAGATCCGGTGCGATGGGGGATTTCGGTGGCGGGTGTGCGTGGGTAGTCGTCGTAGGTCAGCGCCTCGAGTGCGGTCACCTGCGGTGCCCAGCCGGCGTCGAGTTCTTGGACGGCGAAGCCTTGCGTGGCCGCCTTCTCGATGGCCGCGGTGAACGCGGCGAGATCGAACGGATCGGTGAGTCGCAGGCGTGCGCCCCAGGACTCGCCGACGATGACGTAACCGTCTTGGAGCAGCGCTTCCAACCGCGGATCCGTGGATTGCAGAGTCTGCGGATTACGGGTCATGGGCAAGTCCTTCCGCGAACAGAACTCGTCCCCGGAGGAGTGGTCCGGGCTCACCCGGCCAACGATTCGTAGGCGAGTTCGGCTAGCCGGTGATCACGTGCCTCTTCGTGGGCCGTGATCGTGACGACCGCGTTCCGGTCCTGGTCGACGATCACGTACTGGCCGTATCGACCGTCCAGCCGCCAAGATTTCCCGGGACCATCCCAGACCGCTAGACCGTAACGTTTGTACGGCCCCCGCTCGGCGACAGCGAACCACGAGCTGTGCATGCGGTCCACCCACGCGGGATCCACAACCTGCTCACCCTGCCACTCGCCGCGATCGCGCAGCAGACGCCCGATGCGCGCGAGTTCCTCCGTGCGGAGTTCGAGACCACTGCCACCGACGATCCAGCCGAGAGGGCATCGGTGCCATTGCGGATTCTCGATCTCGAGCCGATCGAAAAGCCGCGGCATGAGCCAGTCGCGAACGTCGCCGACGACAGCGCCAAGCATCCGCATGGCCACATAGGTGCTCGCATCCGAGTACTGGAAAACTCTCCCGGGTCCCCGCGTCGGACGGCGAAGCATCTCCTGGGCGAGATCCGGCCATGGCACCGGCTGGTCGCCGAACCACTCGAAGTCGATGCCGCTTGTCATGGTGAGGAAGTGGCGCAACGTCACTGCCCCGACCCCGGCGCCCATTTCCAGATCGGGCAGCAGGGCGGACGTCGCAGAGTCGAGGGTCAGGAGACCTTCCCCGATAGCGATCCCGACCGCGAGCGCACAGACGCCCTTCGATGCGGAATAGATGTTTTCCCGGTCGTCGCTGCGCCATCGATGCTGCGCCTCATCCTCCCCGAGAAGCACATGAACCCCGTACGCGCCGAGTGACTCCTCATCGACTGCAGCGCGGAACCGGTTGAGCACATCCGACGCAGTTGCCATCTCCAAATCTTGGCAGCCTTGGCAGAACAATCCCTAACACGATGTCCCAGCCGAATCTGGCACCTTCACGCTCGTTTCCGGTCGGCCGACGACGAAGGCGCGGAGCTCGTCGCCTTTCGCGGAAGTGCGAGCGTCAAAATCGCGGCGCCGCACAGAGCCACGGTCGACCAGACGATCCAGCCACGAGTGGCGAAGGCTGAAGTGATGGGGTCGCCGGGGTGTGCCGCTATTATCGCGCCGGCGATCGCGACCCCGAGCGCCGCGCCGACCTGCTTTGAGGTGGAGATCAGGCTGGCAGCGACTCCGGCCTGGTCGTCTGGGAGATCGGAGACGGCGGTGTCGTTGATCGGAGCATTGAGCATGCCGTATCCCACACCGAAGACCGCGTACGGTATCACCAGCCAGAGCACCGCGGGTGTCCTCGTCAAGACGATGAGCAGCAGCGAACCGACGCACATTGTCACGCCTGAGATCACCAGCGGTCGCCGTCCACCCACCTGAGCAAGCAACCGACCCGACAGCGGCGCTGCCACAATCGTCGCCGCGGCGAGAGGGAGAGTGAGGATGCCGGCGTTGGATGCCGGCAGGCCCCGCACCTCCTGCAGGTAAAGCGTGTTCGCGAAAAGCAGCGCGTTGAACGCGAGGAACCCGAGGATCGCAATGCTGAATGCGACCGCGAATGTTCGCTGGCGGAAGAGCGAAAGAGGTACGAGAGGCTGGGGTCGGCGGCGTTCATACAGAATCAGGAATACAAACGATACGACGGCCACGAGTGCGCCCATGCCGAGCAGCGGCGACGTCAGCCCGAGGTTCGGTAGTTCGATGATCACGAAAACAAGTGTCACCAAGAAGACGATCGCGCTGACCTGACCGACCGGGTCGAGTTCCCGCGGGGATGCCGCGCGAGATTCGGGTATGAACACCAGCGTCAGAATGACCACCGCGATTCCGGTGGGTACATTGATCCAGAAAATGAACCGCCAGCCCAAGCTGTCGATCAGGAAACCGCCGATCAACGGCCCCGCTGCGATTCCGACACCGCTTACGGCCGCCCAGGTGCCGATCGCCCGTGCCCGGTCCGCCGGCGAAACGAAGATGTTGGTGACGATCGCCAAAGCAACAGGGGTCATTGCGGAACCGCCCACCGCCTGAGCCATCCGGAAAACAATCAACCAGCCATCGGTGGGGGCAAGACTGCACAGCAGAGAGCCGACGGTGAAAAGCGAGACTCCGACGGTGAAGATCCTCTTCCTCCCTATTCGGTCGGCAAGGGAACCAGACAGAAGGAGGAGCGAGGCAAGTACAAGAAGGTAGGCATCGACGGTCCACTGCAGTGTGGAAACGCTCGCGTGCAATTCGCGCGCAATCGATGGGAGCGCCACGTTGACGATGGTGCCGTCCAAAGAGACGAGAAACACGCTGCAACAGCAGATCCCAAGAATGAGATATCGGCGCGAATGAGGCGCGCGGCTTCGGCCGGAAGCGGAAGTCGACGAATGCGCGGAGGACATGGCTGCTCCCTCCTCGACCAGCCGAATCAACGAACAGTGACGATTCTCGTGCCCGTCGGGCCAGGGCCGAATGCGTCATCTGACTCGAATCTTCCGGAACCGAGGACGCACGCCCGTGCTCCGCACCGGAGCCCGTCGAGCAGCAATTCGATCATCCGTCGGCCATCACGCGGCCAGGCGTCACGAGCGCCCGGCTCGTTTCCGGTCGGCCGTTACGCGATTTTCGCCTGATGCACGCGCAGCCTGACCGTCGCGGCAGACAACAGCGGCGAGGAAATCCCGTTCGAGGTGCCGACCCGGATGAGGTCCCCGAGAATCGACTCGACCTCTGTGGGTCGGCCGCCGACGAAATCTCGGTAGAGAGACGTGGTGAAAGGCGATCCTGGGGCTGTCAACGTGGCGAGCACCCGTGATGATGCTTCCGGACGGGCCGCATGTCCGGCCGCGTCAAGGATGCTTGTGACTTCGGCGACAATGGTCCGCACCGAGTTGGTGCCGCCTTTCACCGCGTTGATCTCGCCCACCGTGCCGCCGAGCAGAACGGTCGTCGCACCTCCCGCGGCCATGAAGAGCCACTTCTCCCACATGTCCTGAACGATCGTGTTCGATGCTCTGCTGTCGAAGTCGGCGGGGGCGAAGAGTTCCGCGATGGAGTCCACTCGGGAGCTGCTCGCGCCGTCGAGTTCTCCGAAGGTGATGCTGGCTCCCGGCGCGAGTCGATGAATGGCTCCGTCTCTGTCGAGCTGAGTTGCGACGATCGAGACGCCACCGAGCACGTGCTGCCACCCGACTCGCTTCTCGAGTTCGTCGATGTGGCCGATGCCGTTGAGCACAGGGAGAACGACGGTCTCATCTCCTACTGCGGGCATGATGTCCTCGAGCGCGGCGTCGAGCGAGGTCGCTTTCACCGCCAGCAGAATCAGGTCGTAGGGATCTCGCAACTCGTCGGCCGATGTCGTGGCCACGGGAACGCTCGTTCGTGCACCTTCGGGGGAGACCAGCATGATTCCCTCGGACCGCAACCGGGCCGCGCGCGACGCGCGGACCAGAAATGTGACGTCCGCACCTGATTGAACCAGCCGTGCGCCGAAGTATCCTCCGACTGCGCCGGCCCCGACGACGAGAATTCGCATCACGTTCCCCTACTCGATTCTGCTACTCGAGTCTGCGCTTTTCTTCCTCCTCGAGACGCTCCTTCTCCTCATCCTTCTCTTCCTGTTCCTTCTGGATGGCCTCTTCGCGAGGGGTCTTATTGGTCATGGTCAGTACCTTCCCATCGGTGCAGCAGCATCCGAGCGCCACAGTGACGACGATAATCCCGTGAGGCGGAAGGCGGCGCCTCAGTCGAAGGACTGCGTGAAGAACGTCTCCGGCTCGATGACGAAAATGATTTCCTCTTGCTCGCGCGGGTAAGGATTCCCGGTGAACTTGATCGCGATCTGGTCGACCAGCGCCCAGCCTTCGTCGCCATCCAGGCGATCGATCGCGCGTCCGCGCACGTGAGCCATCCGGTATGGGTTGTCGGTCTCCGTGATCGACAAGGAGACGCGCGGGTCGCGACCCAGATTGCGCGCCTTGAGGGAATTCGGACCGGTCATGAGGATGATCTTGTCGCCGTGCATGTCGATCCAGACCGGGACCACATGTGGGCTGCCGTCGGGAAGGATCGTTGCGACGTGCGCGAAGTTCCGGCCTTCGAAGAATGCGCGTGCGACATCGGAGAGTTCGGTCACGATTGCTCCCGTCTCGGGAATCGGCTGTACGGACGCTGTCCATTCTCCAACCTCCGGCATCGATCAGTCGATCGTCGCGTAGAGAACGCGTGGAGAAAACGCGTAGAGAATAAGAGTTGCGGATCGGTACGCCCGAGTGGCCCGAGTGGCCCGAGTGGGCCGAGTGGGCCGGCGAGCCCGACTTAGCCGGCGAGCCCGACTAGGCCGACGCGCCCCACTAGATCGACGACATGGAGGATCACCGAGTGCGCGCAGTCATCTTCGACGAATTCGGGGCGCAGCCGCGCGTGGCCGAGGTCGACGAACCGGTCGTAGCCGCGGACGGTGCGCTCATCCGCGTGACGGCGACCGGTCTGTGCCGAAGCGATTGGCATGGGTGGTCCGGTCACGACGACACCGTACGCGTCCCTCACGTGCCGGGGCACGAATTCGCGGGGACGGTCGTGTCGGTCGGTTCCTCGGTACGTGACTGGTACGGCGGCGAGCGCGTCACGGTCCCATTCGTCTGCGGATGCGGCAGCTGCGAGTGGTGTCTGGCGGGTCAGATGCAGGTGTGCCCCAACCAGACTCAGCCCGGCTTCACGCAGTGGGGATCGTTCGCGCAATACGTCGCCGTGCGTTTCGCCGACACCAATCTCGTCGCCGTTCCGGACTCCGTGAGCGATCAGGCTGCGGCCAGTCTGGGCTGCCGGTTCGCCACGGCGTACCACGCGCTGACCTCTCGGGCTCGGCTGGCGGCAGGCGAATGGATCGCCGTGTTCGGCTGTGGCGGTGTCGGGCTCAGTGCGATCATGATCGCCCACGCCCTCGGGGCCCGGGTCCTCGCGATCGATCGAAGCAGCGCCGCGCTGAGTCTCGCGACCAACCTCGGCGCGGATCGAACCGCCCTGGCCGACGATGTCACGCCGGCCCTCATCGACCAGCTCACGGGTGGCGGTGCGCACGTCTCGGTTGACGCAGTCGGATCGCCTCAGACGTCTGCGGATGCGATCGCCTCCCTCCGACGACGAGGTAGGCACGTTCAGATCGGGCTCATCGCGGGCGGCCGCGTCGAGCTTCCGATGGATCGGATCATCGGGTGGGAGCTCGACGTGCTCGGAAGCCATGGGATGCCGTCCTCCGACTACCCCGATCTGCTGGAGCTGGTCAGCTCTGGGGCTCTGCGCCCGGACGAGCTCATCGGACGAACCGTGGGACTCGAGGAGGCGGCTGCGCTCCTGCCCGGATGGACGCCGGACGATGGTGCGGGCATGATTCTCATCGACCCCGCACGCTGAGCGACGGGCTTCCCTCCACGAGCGATGCCGCCGGAGTCCCTAGCGCTCGTGGTCTCTATCCCGGCCGGCTTCTGTCGCGCCCGGCTT
>FSXL01000364.1_pt1 | contig 10310 bp, 10 predicted proteins | sample 1638241 | NCBI WGS metagenome assembly FSXL01 (sample SAMEA3914788, study PRJEB12502) | metagenome | biome: forest; material: soil | place: Canada | collected 2011-07-03 | depth 0.1 m | reverse complement strand
GACAGGCCCGATACCCGGAATATCGTCGGCGCCGTCCCACTGGCCGAGGCGGGTGGCGCGAACGCCAGAAGCGCGGAAAGGACCATAGCAAGCCCACATACAATCGCGAAGAATCGCAGAGTGCTGTGTCGCTGAGACAACGCTGTCTCGTCTTTCATTTCTCGTCTCGCCTTCGAATTCGAGTAGTGGCCATTGTTCTTGCTGTAGTTCGAGCTGTTTGCGTAACTGAGGTGGCCTCTGCGGGTAGTGTGATCACTCCCCGCAGAGACGGATTACAGTCGCCGGTAGATTACGAGAGCCGCGCTAGCTTGTCTTCTTAGACTTCCTGAACGCGTCCATCTGTGATTGGGCTGCGCTCTGGACCTTCTCGAGTCCCGCTCCGTCCATCGCTTTGAGGAGCGCGGAGACATTTTGCGGATAGGGCGTCTGGGCGATCGCGGCTTGAGGCTGGTATTCACCGATGGCGGCGGTCAGAGTCGCCACTTGGGTCTGAACAGAGGTCGTGTCGAAGTTGTATCCATTCGCGAGCGAAGGTGTCGCGTCACGATTGATTTGGGCGTCTTCCTTCCACACCTTCTGCTTGGCGGCCTCTTCCGTGCGGTAGTAGGCGTTGAACTGGTTGCCGAACATCCAATCCTCGTTCGGATTCCATTTGCTGTTCGCTGCCGTGACTCCCTGGGGGAACCCGACCCATCCAATCGACTCGTCCTTGAATTCCCAGTGTTCCCCTTTGATCCCAAAGCAGACGAGGTTGAAGAGGTCCTTGTCGGTGTTGACGAGCTCAAGGTATTGGACAAGCTTCTCCGGGTCTTTTGCGGACGCGTTGATACCGGTCAGCGTCGCGAGGACACCGTCCGTGTTCAACAGCGGTGTCTTGACGAGTGATTTTCCGACGATCGGAAAACTCCCCGGAGAAGTGCTGTCGGGCGCGATCTGTCCGACGTTGGCGGCGATCTGACCCGCGACCAGCTGCGCCGTGGCGTTGTCCCCGGCAGGGGGCATCTCGGCGATCAAGCCGGCCTGCTTCCACTGATAGATCGTCTTGGCGGCCGCCCGGTACTCGTCCGTGTCGTACATGTTGAACACCTTCAGCTCCGGGTCATTGTGGCGGACAACCAACCCGTAGGCGAGGGCGACCGGGTCCCATCCGAAGACTTCGGGGTAAAAGAGGCCCCCACTTCCAGTGTTGTCCGTGTACCACGGAGTCAAGTTCGGCTGGTTCTGTTTGATCTTCGCAAGATATGGTTCTAGTTCCGCAAAGCTGTTGATCGAATTCACGTCGAGGTTGTACTTCTCGGCGAGCTTCTGCTGCGTGTAATAGCCGAAAAGCTTCGGGAATCGCTGCTGGTTGATAACGCCGTAGATCTTGCCATTGACTCGCGCGGTGTCCCAGGTCTGCGGTGTAAGGCTTTTCCAGAGCTTCGGCGCGTACTTTGGCAGCAGATCGTCCAGGGCCAACAGGTCGCCCTGACTGGCGTTGCGCGAGTACGTGTTGATCCATGGCGCCGTGAAGTACATGTCCCCCGCGTTTCCGGCAGAGATCGCCAGAGTCATCGCTTGGTCATAGTTCTGATTCGGATCGAACTTGAGGCCGGTCTCTTGCCCGTGCTTCTTGAGGTACGCGCTGACCGCCGCAGCGACTTTGGGCGCGTCACTCATGTTCTGGTTGCCGAGGAATTGATAGCGGTAGTTGGAGAGCGCTTTTGAGACGGCCGGCTGGGTGGTGCATCCCGTGAGAGTGGTGAGGCCAAAGCCGCCGACTGCGGCGAGGCCGAGGATGCTCGCTGATCCCATGAGGAGACCGCGGCGCGTGATTGCTTGGGGCATGGTACTTTCAGTTCCCTTCGTTGGGCTGTGATGATGCGGATCTTCTGACTAGTCCTTGATGCCGCCGACGGTGATCCCGCGCACCAAGTACCGCTGGACGGCGAAGAACGCGATCACGATCGGACCGATCGCGAGGACCGCGGTGGCCATCTGAACGGTTTGGATCGGAACTCCCCCGAGTTGGCTCACCATCTGGGGGCTCGCCGACAAGAAATCGATGTTGGAGAGGATCCGGTAGAGGAAAAGCTGAACCGGCACCAGATTGTTGCTCTGGATGTATAGGAGGCCGAGCCACCAGTCATTCCAGTACGTGAGGAGCACAAACAACCCGACAGTTGCGAGCGCTGGTCGGGACAGAGGGATGGCGATCCTCATGAAGATCCTCCATTCGCCGGCGCCGTCGACTCGGGCAGCGTCCAGAATGTCCCGCGGCAATTGGGTGAAGTATGTGCGGAGAAGCAGGACATACCAGGGGGTCACCAAGTACGGCAAGATCAGCACGAGGATCGTGTCTTGTATGTGCAGATACTGGGTGATCAGTATGTAGGAGGGCACGAGTCCGCCGTTGAAGAGCATCGTAAACAGCACGTAGAACGACAGCGGCTTCCGCAGTTTGTAGTCCGGTTGCGCGAGCGAGTAGGCAAGCATCGCCATCGTTGCGAGCGAAACGACGGTCCCGACTGTCGTGACGACGATCGAGACGCCGTATGAGAGGAATAGCTGCCCTGAGGATCCGAGGACGTATTGGTACGCCAGGGTGCTGAAGTGCGCCGGAAAGAACGTGTAACCGTTCTTCGTGATCGATGACTCGGACGACAAGGAGGACGACACGACAAGCAACATGGGCATGAAGAAAGCGATGGCGACGAGCGCGAGCGCGACGTGAATCGCCAACCTGACCATGCGGTCCCGGTTGGATCCCCGCATCGGCCTCGGACGGGACCTGCGGGCGCGGGCCGGCCGCCTGGGTGCGTCGACCCTTGATATCGATTCAGAAGAGAGCGCCATCGGAGTTCTTTCTGCGAACGAGCCAGTTCGCGGTTATTACCAGCACGAATCCGACGAAAGACTGGTAGAGACCGGCGGCCGCGGCCATTCCCACGTTGCCGAGCGAGGTAAGCGATCGGTAGACGTAGGTGTCGATGACGTCTGTTGTTGGATACAGCGGGGTGCTGTTTTGAGTTACCTGGAAGAACAGGCCGAAATCAGCGCTGAATATCCCCCCGATGGACAGAAGAATGTTGATCGTGACGAGCGGGAGGAGCGTCGGGAGGGTGATCCACCGGATTTTCTGCCACCGGGTTGCGCCGTCGATGTCGGCGGCTTCGTAGAACTCGGGGTTGATTGCGATCATCGCGGCGAGGTAGACGATGACCCAGAACCCGATTCGCTTCCAGGCTTCCACGACGGTCAGAATCAGCGGCCACCATCCGGGCGCCGAGTACCAGGAGACGGTGTGCAGGCCGAGGGCCCGAAGAGCTTCGTTGACGACGCCGTTCTCGGGACTGAGGAACGCGAGCGTGAATGCCGCGATTGCGACGTACGAGAGCACGAACGGAAGAAAGAACGCGGACTGATAGGCCTTGAAGAGGATCTTTGAGCGGTCCTTGATCTCGTTGAGCAGGATTGCGAGCCCGAGCGAGAGCGAAGTGTTCACGACGATGAAGATGCCGTTCATTCCGACGGTGTTGCGCGTGATACGCCACGCGTCATTGCTTGCGAAGAGGAAAAGGAAGTTCTGGAATCCAACCCACTGGCTTCCAAGGATCCCCTGCGCCGGGAGGTAGTTCTCGAAGGCGAGCACGATGCCCGCCATCGGAAGGTAGGAAAACACAAAGAGTGCGATAAGCGCTGGGGCGCCCATGGCGAGGAAGGTCAGGGTGCGCCGACGATTTCGACGCTTCTTCGACGATGCACGGCTGAGCGCCCTCGCCGAGTCTGACGCCCCCGCTCCGCGGCCGGAGTCTTCCGGGCGCTTAAGCCCCGGATTCGAACCGGGCACAAGGGTAGGGGCCGCTTGGTTTGTCATCCGTGAGGTGCTCCTTTGGTACCACGAATACCGTTTCGCATTGAATATGCGGGCGTATTGACTGCTATATTCTACGCATGGCACTCAGAAGTCAAGCCGCGACGACAGGTACTCAGTTTTCTGCACTGGCGCGCATCGAAGCCGGCCTCTCACAGCTCTCGCCGTCGGAGCATCGAATCGGCTCGTCGATCCTGAAGGATCCGGGCCAGATCATCGTCCGCAGTGTCGGCGAGCTCGCGGAGGAGTTCGGTGTTGCTCAGCCGACGCTCTCGCGGTTCGCGAAGAGCCTCGGGTTCAGTGGCTTTCCTGCGCTTCGACTAGCTGTGGCACACGACATCGCGGCAACAACTCCAGGCGAAGACGAGACGACAGGGTTCGCCCGGGGTTTCTCCCAGTACAGCCAGGCACTGCGCGGCAGCGACACGGTCGCGGCCGTCGCCCGCCTGATCGCAGAGGCCCCCGCAGTCGAGATCTGGACCTCGCCTGACTTCCGGTCAGTGGGTGATTACCTTGCGGCTCAGCTGCAAACGCTCGGGATCGCCTCCGCGGCAGACTCTGTGGTTTCGAATTGGACCCTTCGCGCTGCCGGCGATCCCGCGGGAACTCTCTGCCTCCTCTTGTCCTCTCGCACCGATGACCCCCTGTGGGATGCGGGAATCGTGGCGGCTCGACGCCACGACATGAAGCTGGCCGCTGTTGCGGTAGCACCTGTTCGAAAAGCGTCGGAGCTAGTCGATGAGCTCATTGTCCTCCCCCATTCGGATCCGCAAGAACTCAGCGGTTTCCTCTTCGCCGAAACGCTGAGGGACGAGGTCCGGGCAGCCACGGGCGCTGAGAGGAGGCCTGCACGCTCCTCGCGACGACGTTGGCGTCACGAGACGGACTTTATGCTCAACGGCTCGGCTGAGCCGTTGCCGACGACGTTCCTTCATCACGCAGACTCAGAAGATCGACCGCTCGTCATCTTCTACAGCGGGATGAGTGCACACCGCAGCCAGGGTGTGCCGCCCGGTGAGTCTGTCAACCGCGTCAGTCCGGCAATGGTTGCTGCTCTTCTGGACACGGGATATAACGTCCTGCTCCCCGATAGCCCCGCGCACGGCGATCGCAAGAGAGCCTGGGAAACGACCAGCGATCTCATTTTGACGAGTCTCAACGGGCATGGCGACGACTTGATCCGACTGGGAGTCACCGAAGCGACGCCGCTCATCGACTCGATTCTTGCGAACGAACTGGTCTCCGGCCCAGGGAAGATCGCCGTCGTGGGCCACTCCTGGGGCGGATTCCAGACCCTCTGCAAGACGATCGGCGATGCGCGCATCGCCACGTCGATCGCCGTCATGCCGATCATCGATCCCCGACAACTCCCCGAATTCGCCAAGACGTCCCCATCGATCGATCTCGCGGCCGAGTCTATAAACCGGTTGCGAAGCAGACCGCTTCTCCTGATTGCCGGGGGTAAGGATGACATCGCCGACGAACGTCACGTACGCGACTTCTACGATGCGGTACGCCCGACGTACTTCGACGAGCCCGAGAGGCTCTCGTACCATGTGCTCCCTGAGGTCGGCCACGAGTACCATCGCGACCAGCTCGAGCTCATGCTGGAGTGGCTCGGCCGATACCTGCCTGTCGTCCATCCGGATCGGGGCGGCGAATGAGTGTCGATGACTCGTCGAAGCTCATCGGCCGAACTGCCTTCGAGCTGCCGCGTTTCGGTGTCGGTACGGCGCCCTTGGGCTGGCTCTATTCGCCGGTGTCCGATGACCAGGCGGATGAAACCCTGGCAACAGCGATCTCGTCGGGCGTGCGGTACATCGACACGGCACCGGCATACGGTCTCGGCATCGCCGAAGAGCGGCTGGGGGCGTCGCTCATGGTTGCGCCATCGCGTCCCGTCATCTCCACAAAGGTCGGGCGCCGGATCGTCCCGAGTGACGTCCAGTCGGATTTCTTCCCAGACGCGCCGTGGAGGAAACCGGTCGACGCCTGGGACGAGGCTGGTCTGCGCGCCACCATCGAGGACAGCTTGAACCGGCTCGGCATCGACAGGATCGATATTGCATACGTGCACGATCCAGACGACGTTGAAGATCTCGTCTATTCGACTACCTGGCCCGCACTGAGCCGGCTTCGCGACGAAGGCCTTGTGCGAGCGATCGGTTTCGGTATGAACCGGCCTGAGATGCCGACTCGCTTCGTCCAGAGGCTCGATGTTGATGTTGTCCTCTTGGCCGGGCGCTACACGCTCCTTGATCAGTCCGCGCTGGTCGAGTTCCTGCCCGCCTGCCTGGAGAACGGCACCGTGGCGGTATGCGCAGGCGTGCTGAACACTGGAATCCTCGCGAATCCAGAAGCGGCGAACGCGACCTTTGACTACGCGCCTGCTTCGGATTCGATCAAGCGACGGGCCATCGCCATCAGAGAGATTTGCGCCGCCCACGGCGTCTCCGTCGCCGCGGCTGCGCTGCAGTTCCCGCTACGCCATCCTGCGGTGGGTTCCGTAGTCGTCGGCGTCCGGAGCAGCGAAGAGGTCACGTCGAATCTTGCCGACTTCAGCGTACCGATCCCGGACGAGCTCTGGGCGGACCTTCTGGAGGCTGGAGTCATAGCCGCCTAGGCTCCCTCGACCAGTCTGGCGCCTTCAAAATGCGGCGGCGGCGCGTTGACCACCGACGGCGGTACCAGAATTTCCGACGTGGCCGGAGCGGCCCACTCCACTGCGTTCGCCAGAATCGTCTTGATATCCGGATGATGGTAGACCGGATAGTCCTGATCGCCAGGGGAGAAATAGAAGACCTTGCCCTTGCCCTTACGCCAGGTACAACCGGACCGGAAAAGCTCACCTCCTGAAAAACTCGACAAGAAGACGAGCTCGTCGGGTGTTGGGATGTCAAAGTACTCGCCGTACATCTCCTGCTGGGGAATGATCACCGGCTGCGGAAGGCCCCGCGCGATGGGATGAGACGGCGCGATCGTCCACACCAGCTCAGCGTCATCACTATTTCGCCATCTCAGAGAACAGGTGGTTCCCATCAGACGCTTGAAGATCTTCGAGAAGTGTGCCGAATGGAGCACGAGAAGTCCCATGCCTCCCAACACACGCTCGTACACACGCTCCACGACGTCGTCGGCGACCTCAGCGTGTGTCACGTGCCCCCACCAGGTCAAGACGTCTGTGTCCTCCAGTACGGCTTTCGTTAGGCCGTTCTCGGCCTGGTCCTGGGTCGCCGTTCGAACGACCACGCCACTTCCGAGTCGTTCTCGGATGCCTGCAGCTATCGTTCCGTGCATTCCAAGCGGATACCGTTCGGCCATCGCCTCCCGCTCCGACCCGTTCGTCTCGTGATGGTTCTCGCCCCAGACGGTGACCCTGATCGGAGTGATATCTGCGGCGCCCGTCCCACGGACTTGACTTTGAGCATTCATGAGTCGAATATAGCAGTCAATGATCCTGCATATTCGATGCAGACAGAACAAACCCGCTCGGCCAGAAGGGCCCGCACGGGTTTCTGCAAAGGAGTGTGACCAATGTTCGCTGACCTCTTTTCCGGGTGGCATCTCTTAATCGTCCTCGGCGTCTTCCTGCTCTTGTTCGGCGCTACTAAACTTCCCGCGCTGGCCAAGGGAATCGGTCAATCGGTGAAAATCTTCCGCCGCGAAATCAGTTCCGTCGATGACGAAACGCCAACACGCGTCGACGCGGCCGAGCCGGGCACACCAGTCAGGACGAAGATCGAACCGGTCGCAAAGCCCTAGCACATGGCTCGCTCTCCAAGAGCCACTGCGAGCACCGAGGGGCGGATGACCATCGGCGCCCATCTGGCCGAACTGAAACGCAGGCTGTTCAGATCAGCGCTCGGCGTCTTGGCCGGCACGATCGCCGGTTGGTTTCTTGCGTCGTTCGTTCTGGCAAGTATGCGGGCACCAATCGCGGCGCTCGCGGCGCAGCAACATCGGCTCGCCGAGTTGAATTACGACAGCATCACTTCCGCATTCGATCTCAAGATGCAGATTGCGTTCTCGGTCGGCATCGTTCTATCCAGCCCGATCTGGCTTTACCAGGTCTGGGCGTTTTTCGTTCCCGCCCTAAGTCGCCGCGAACTCACCTATGGTCTCGGCTTCTTCTTCTCCGCGGTGCCCCTCTTCTTGGCTGGTTGCGCCGCCGGCTGGCTCGTCGTTCCACATATCGTCGAGCTCCTCGCAAGCTTTGCGCCGACCGGATCCTCTACCCTGATCGAGGCAACCGGATATTTCACCTTCATTCTGAAGCTTGTCCTCGCTGTCGGGATCGCCTTCGTACTCCCGGTCTTCCTCGTATTGCTTGACTTCGTTGGCATCATCACCGCACGTTCAATTGTGCGAGCATGGCGGGTCGCGCTGCTGGCAATCATTGTCTTCACAGCGTTGGCGACACCCTCCGCGGACGTCATCTCGATGTTCCTCCTTGCGATACCTCTGGTTTGCCTCTACTTCGCCGCCGCCGGCGTTTCGTGGCTGCACGACCGCAAACAGGCCAGGGTGGCCACACGGATGGCAGCCGAGTACGCGCTCTGACGAGGGAAGCATAGAAAGAAGGAATCCGTGTTCGATCTCTCGCTCGATAAGCTCCTGGTCATCGCATTCGTCGCCGTCACCCTTGTCGGGCCTCGACGGCTCCCGCAGTACGCCGCGGGATTCGCCCGTTTTATTCGCACAGTCCGCAACGCAGCCGACCTGGCGACGCAGCGTATGAAGGAAGAGCTGGGCCCTGAGGTCACTGAGATCCAGTGGCAGAAACTCGACCCTCGACGCTACGATCCCCGGCGCATCATCAGAGATGCGTTAGTCGAGGGGCCAGATGCGAATCCCCAACAAGAGAACCGACGGCAAGAAGGCGGGAACGTCGAAGAACCCCTCGCGTCCAAGAGATTGCCCGGCGAAGACGAGCCGCATTGAAGGATGTGGTTCCAACCCGGATCAACGGCCCGATCTCCGGCCAGAGACGCGTTCTCCGGAAGGGCGCTTGCCCGCTTGGTCGGCCTAGGCCGGTGCGGGGAGCAGAACGGACCGCGCCGGCCCATTGAGGCTCGGAATATTTGTTCTTTGTCCCAGCCTCGTCGTCGAGAGAGCTCTCGCTCGAGCCGCGCAAAGAACCTCCACTGCACCACTGGTTATACCAGAGCGGAGCCACCTTGACGGAGTATAGAAAGTTTGAACACGCTGGCGTCGCGACGGCGTGTCGTTTCAGGGATGGTCGTCGTGTGGGTGGTCTGCCTTGTTCTTGGTGTTGGGGGCGGTGCGGGGAGCGGAGCGGACCGCGCCGTCCCTTGAGGCTTCGGTTGATGATTCTCCTTTTCGTCGTCTCCTTCTTTCTACCGCCAGCCTCTGAACGCACGGTGCCGGATGATGTCGCTTGTTGGCAAGGCCCGGATGCCGGGCCGCGGCAGCATCACCGATCACACGCCCATACCGTGAGCGGAGCCATGGTGTGGGGTTCCTGGTCGTGCAATCCGTCTGCGCTCCGTTCGCGGCGGGCGGTTACTCTGGGGTGATGGTCACGGGTTTGGTGGAGCGGGCGCGTTCGCTGGCGGCCCAGCACCTTGCCGACCTGCCTCGTCGATGGGCTCATGTGCAGGGTGTCGCGGCGGTCGCGATGGAGGTTGCGCCTGTTCTGGATCCGGTGAACGCGGTCGCGATTGTCGCCGCGTGCTGGTTGCACGACGTCGGCTACGCCCCTGAACTAGCGGAGGCAGGGTTCCATCCGTTGGATGGTGCCCGGTTCGCGGAGGCGGAGGGCTTTCCTGCGCTGGTGGTGTCGTTGATCGCCTATCACACGGGTTCGATGTTCGAGGCCGAGCAGCGCGGAGAGCTGGGGCTTCTGGCGAACTTCCGGGTTCCGCCGGCCGAGGTTCTCGATGTGGTGACCTTCGCCGATATGACAACCTCGCCCGACGGCGAGAGTATCTCGGCTGAGGATCGCCTCGCCGAGATACTTTCCCGTTACCCGGAGGAGGACCCGGTGCATTCGGCGGTCTCGCGGTCCGGGCCGGAGCTGTTGGCGTCGGTCGCGCGGGTGCAGGACCGGCTGCTGACGGCGCACTTCTCGAGGGTTTAGCCGAGGTAGGGTTCGGTGCGGTGTTGCAGGTAGTGGTCGATTCTCAGCCGCATTGAGGGGTGGATCGACAGCATATCGAGCTGATCGGGGGAAACCCAGGCGATGTCGGTTGATTCGTGGTCATAGGCGAGGGTGCCACCGATGAAGCGAGTGGTATAGCAGAGAGAGAACTGTTGGCGCACTTCGCCGTCGTCGTATTTCATCACGTGGCGGGGGTTGGTGTAGACGCCGATCAGGCCGGTGATTTCCACGTCGAGACCGGTTTCTTCTTTCACTTCACGGATCGCAGCGTCTTCGAGGGATTCGCCGAGCTCCATGCCCCCGCCGGGTAACGCCCACAGGTCGTTGTCTTTGCGG
>FSXL01000485.1_pt1 | contig 10338 bp, 12 predicted proteins | sample 1638241 | NCBI WGS metagenome assembly FSXL01 (sample SAMEA3914788, study PRJEB12502) | metagenome | biome: forest; material: soil | place: Canada | collected 2011-07-03 | depth 0.1 m | reverse complement strand
GAGCGTGGCGCTGTCCTGGGGACTCGTGCATACCCTGTTCACTCTGCGCTACGCGAGGCTCTACTTCGCTGGGACCGTCGGCGGAGTGGACTTCAACGAGCGAGCGACGCCCCGTTTCGTGGACTTCGCGTATCTGGCCTTCACGATCGGGATGACCTACCAGGTCTCGGATACCAACATCCAGAAATTCGAGATCCGGTCGCTCGCGCTGCGCCACGCCCTGCTGTCGTACCTGTTCGGCGCCATCATTCTCGCGGCGACGATCAACCTCGTCGCGGGCCTCGCGAGCTGAGCGGCCTAGTCTGGTCGCATGCAACCGCACGCGCTGCGCGACCTCTGCCTCTCACTCCCGCAGGCGTTCGAGTCGTTCCCGTTTTCCGAGGGCCTCTCGGTGTTCAAGACCAGCGGAAACGGAAAGGTCTTCGCCCTCACCTACCTCGACGTGAACCCCCTCACGGTCTCTCTCAAGTGCGATCCCGAGGACAGCATCGCGCTCCGTGCCGAGTTCGACGACATCGTCCCCGGCTACCACCTCAACAAGAAGCACTGGGTGACCGTCACGGTGAACTCGGGCGTCCCCGACCAGCTCGTCGCGGACCTCATCCGGGGCAGCCACGACCTGGTACGGCCACGGGTCCCACGCGCCCGACCCGTCGGGTAGCCCCCATTGAGGGGGACGCGACGGTCCCCCCTCGTGCATAGGCTGGCGGGGTAGGGCTTCTATCTGGGGGAGATGAGCCGTGGATTCGTTGTCGCTTGGTGGCTACTTGGGGGGATTCCTGATCGCGGGAATCCTGTTGCCGATCTGCGCGTCATTCATTCTGGATGGCGTCGTGATGTATTTCCGGGGTCGCGGACCATTCCGTTTCCTCGTCACGTGCGCTCTCGCACTCGCCTTCGTCGGGCTCTTTCTCGTCGCCTCGACGAATGCGCTCGCGCAGGGGGACGATTCAGAGCTGATGAGTTCGATCGGCCTCATCCTGTGGTTCTCGATTCCCGCGTCCGTGCTCGGATTCGGGGTGCGCATGCTCGCGCTATTCCTGAATCCGACGACAAAGGCGCAGGATGCCGCGGCGATCGCGGCTCGAAAGGCCAAAGCGGGCGCGCGAACCGCGCGTCACTCTGCCGCTACGCGCATTTCGCACGCCTGAGCGAGGCTACGACGCCTTCGGCGCGCGCGGCAGGGTGAGCAGCGCAGACAGGCTGATGACGATCAGCAGAATCGAGCCGTACAGCACGAAGGTCGCGATGCTGATGATCGGCAGGATGAACACCACGATTCCGGCGAGAATGGCGATGATTCCGGCGACCCAGCCGAACCAGCGCGGGCGCGCCACACCCTGGATCGCTCCCATGATGTCGCTGATGCCTCCGGCGATCCAGCCGATCCCGATCACGTAGGCCAGAACGACGGCGCCGTGGAACGGGTGGGCGAGACAGATGACACCGGCAGCGACGATGAGGACCCCGAGAATCGCGCTGAACAGGCGAATACCGAAGTGCATCCGATGAGCGAGCATCGAGGCGTTGATGCGGAAAATGCCCGCCGCGATCAGGAAGATCCCGAACACGATCGCGATGAAAAGCAAGGCGACGGAGGGAAACAGAAGCCCGATCGCGCCAAGGATGATGCCGATGATGGACACCGCGATCAGCTGGCCTCGATGAAGCGCGAGAAGGCTGATCGTCGAGGGCGCCTCGGGCTGGACGGTCGGTGGTGTGGTCATCGGGGCTCCTCGATACAGTGGATGTCTCCCAACCTACTGAAAGATGGCGCGAAGTGGCATCAGATTCCGGCAGCGGCAAGCTCAGCGAGTACGACTTCAACCTTTCGCCGCGCAACAAGCGCGTCACCATGACGCTTGCGCAGAGCGACGAGTTCCAGGAGGAGCTAGCCGTGCTCTTCGACGAGGAGAGCCTGCAGACTTTCATCGCTCCGCGAACGATCGAGGAGGAGCGGACGGATGCGCCGATGCCCGTGCGCTTCTTCACCGGGCGACGGATGTCCGGAGTGGTCGGCTACGTTCCCCGCGGTCTCGAGCCCGTGATCGCGCAGGCGCTCACCCGCCTCGAGGATCGCAGCAACAACCGCATCCCGGCGGAGATCGTTCGCAAGGGCGGCAAGCTGCGCGTGGTGTTGCAGATGGGTGCGACGCGGTAGCGTCGAGACCATGACAGACACCAACGTTCCGGAAACGTACCAAGCCGAACTCGTGGGTCCGGACGGCACCGAGACGGTCGAGCTGGAGTTCGTGGATGGGCTCCCGCGTAAGAGCTTTGTGCGGGCGACTCCGGGCGCGGAGGACGACCGATCACAGGACGTGGTCTGGGAACTCGATGAGGGCGCCGACGAGGTCTTCCGCTACGAACCTGTGGGTTTCAGCACGCCCTAGTTCCAAAAGCGTGCACGGTCAGTATCGTTTCGTTACCAGTAACCATTCACCGTAACGGAGTCATCCATGGCCGTCGATTACAAGTACACGCAGCACCCGCGCATCGCCGAGCGATCCGCGGAGGGACCGGTCACCCTGCACAAGGTCCTGGCGAAACGGCAGTCGCGCGTCGGAGCGGTCCGACGATTCAACGGGCGGCTGGGACTCGGGATCACCACGTCGGTCGGCACCATGTGGGCCGCGTACGCCTTCTGCCTCCTGGCGCTGGTCAGCCTGCCGAGCGTCATTGCGAGCCACGACGCGGTGGTCATCGTCGCCTGGGTCGCCCAGACGTTCCTGCAGCTGGTGCTGCTCCCCATCATCATCGTCGGACAGAACATCCAGGCGGTCTCCTCGGATGCCCGCTCGACCGCGACCTACAACGACGCGAGCGCCATCCTCGCCGAGGCCAAGGAGATCCAGAAGCACCTGGCGGCGCAGGATGCGGCGACCTCGGCGCTTCTCGACAAGGTTGCGGCTCTCGAAGCCGCGCTCGCCAAGCGGTAGGTCACTAACCCGTCACGACATCGCGGGCGCGCAGGCGCAACAGGCCGGCAACGGCCAGAACTATGGCGATCGCAGTGATCACGAATATCGGGACGGCGTTGAACGCTCCCGTTGAGAGTTGCTCGATGGCCGTGAACGGTGTGTTGTTCACGAACTTCTTCGGGAGCCGGAAGAGGTCCCCGAACATGGACACCAGGACGCAGACGCCGTAGATGGCCCAGACCGCCGGGGACGAGGCGCGCGGGATGATCGCCGCACAGGCGACGACCAGCCCGATGAACAGCAGCATGGTCGGCCAATAGGCGAGGGTTGCCAGGAAATAGTGCAGGCTCTCGCCCGCCTTGTCGACAGATGCGCCGTAGGTCGCGCCCTCCGCGAATCCGGCCATTCCCAGCATCAGGGCGGACACGACGGCCGGCACGGCCAGGCGCGAGGCCGCCCAGCGCAGACGTGAGAGCACACCGGTCCATTGGAGTTCGAGCGCGCCCTGCGCCTCTTCGGTGTGGATCACGAGGGCGCTCTGCAGCACGAATGCCGCGACGAGGAGGGCGTTGGCCATGGTGAAGTAGCCCATGAGCCCGGAGAGAACGTCGTGGGAGACGCCGATGAGCGCGCTCGTGATGCCGGAGGTGGTGTGGCCAGACAGCAGGGTCGACATCGCGACGGCGACCTTGCCGAAGAACAGGCCGCCCACGAGGACTCCGGCCGCCCACCCGATGATCGATCCGCGCTGAAGACGCAGAGTGAGCCCGAAGGCCGTCCGGGTCAACGCGGACGCGCGGCGCGGACCGGGACGATCCGGCAGCAGGCCGGCGCCGAGGTCGCGGGTCGCCTCGAGGCGCAGCGCGATCGCGCAGGTCACGACACCCAGTCCGACGAGCAGGAGCATCGGCCACCAGTTGTTCGAACCGAAGGAGCGCATGGCCTGGCCCCAGCCGAGGGGTGACGCCCAACTGAGTCCGCCCGAGACCTCTCCCTTTGCGCTCAGGTCGCCCCCGGCTCTGACGAGGTAGAAGATTCCGAGGAGCCCGGACGCCAGGCCGTTCGCACCGCGACTGGTTTGCGCGAGCTGGCCGACGAGCGCGGCAATGCCGAGAGAGGCGAGGCCGACTCCGGTGAGCGAGGCGCCCATCACGAGCGCGCCGTATCCCGGGAGTCCCTCGGCCACCGCGGCACCGGCGCAGGCCAGACCGGTGAGCACGGTGAAGGCTCCGACCACGATCCAGTTCGCGAGGGAGTACGCGTGGCGGCCGAGCACACCGGCGCGCAGCAGCTCGGTGCGGCCTGTCTCCTCTTCCGCGCGGCCATTGCGCGTCACGAGGAACGTCACGGCGAATGCGAGGGCGACGGCGTCGGTCATCCAGATCTTGATGTTGAGGATGCCGCCGAGGCTCCCGGCGGCGTACGGGAGGCCGGTCAGCGCCGCGACCGCCGGGGTGTTCGCGATCTGCGCATAGGCGTCGCGATCGGCCTGGGTCGGGAAGGCCTGTCGCTGGGACACGATCACGACCGCTATCAGGCCCGCGAGGATGATGAGCCAGACCAGCATCCGCACCCAGTTGCGTCGAAATACGAAGGCCGCCGCGAGCGGCCAGTTGGCGTAACTGCGTTCCGAGCTCGCCGCGCGGCGAGGGACCGCGATGGCTGCCGTCGTCATTTCGCGGCGACCCTCTCAGGCGTCTCTGTCACCGCATCGGTGCTCGCGCCGTAGTGGCGCAGAAACAGCTGTTCGAGCGAGGGAGGTTCGGAGACCAGTCCTCGCGGGCCGAGTTCGGCGAGCGTTCGCAGCACGACGGGCATCGCCGAATCGTCGACCGCGAAGCTCACCTGCGACCCTTCGGCGCTCAGTTCGTGTACTCCGGCGAGTCCGACAAGCGGCGCCGGTGATTTCTCGAGGGTGACCCTGATGGTCGCCCGTTGGAGGTGCCGAAGATCGGACAACGCCCCGGCCTCGACCGTCTTGCCCTGACGGATGATGGTGACCGTGTCGCACAGCTTCTCGACCTCGGCGAAGATGTGGCTCGAGAGCAGCACCGATCGTCCCTGCGACTTCGCCTCGACCACGCACTGGGTGAAGACGCCCTCCATGAGCGGGTCGAGTCCGCTGGTCGGCTCGTCGAGAATCAGCAGCTCCGCGCGACTGGCGAAGGCCGCGACCAGGGCCACCTTCTGCCGGTTTCCCTTCGAGTAGCTCCGTGCCTTCTTGCTCGGGTCGAGGTCGAAGCGGGAGAGGTACTCGTCGATCAGTGCCCGTTCGACGTCGCCGCGCAGGGCGCCGAGAATGTCGATGGCCTGGCCACCGGTGAGGTTGGGCCAGAGCGTCACATCCCCCGGCACGTACGCGATTCGACGATGGAGTTCGACGGCCTGGCGCCAGGGGTCGCCGCCGAGAAGCCGGGCCGTCCCGCCATCCGCCTTGAGGAGACCGAGCAGGATGCGAATCGTGGTCGACTTGCCCGAACCGTTGGGTCCGAGAAACCCGGCAACCGTGCCCGTTGGCACGCTGAGGTCGAGTCCGTCGAGTGCCCTCGTACGTCCGAAGGACTTCTCGAGGCCGATCACCTCGATGGCGGATGTGTCGGTCATGTCGATCTCCTTCGGTTAGGCGGTTGCGTTCGCTCGGCGCAGGAACTCGTCGAAAAGCGCGCGATCGGTCAGTAGTCCCTGGGTGAGGAGTTCGAGCGTCACGAGAGTGCTCGTGGACGCGATGCGCCGGATGAGTGCCGCTCCGTCGCTGAAGTCGATGTCGTCGTACAGCGTCAGCGAGGCGAGCATGCCGCCGATCGACTGGGTCACCAACAGCTCGACCCGTGCCCTCGGGTCGACGCTCGGGAGGATGAGCCCGGAGTTGACGGCCTCTTCCGTGTAGACCATGGCATCCTCGATGAGGTCCGTGAGGAACGCGCGGCCTGCCTCGCCGCCCTCGCGCACGCTACGAAGGATGTAGCAGAAGGATGCGCCGAACTCGTCGAGCTCGGCGATCATCGCGACGGCTTCGCTGGGGGAGCGATGGATGCCGTCGAGCTTGATCTCGCGCACGCGCCGGATGACCTCGGCGTCGCAGACGACGCGCAGCTCGTTCTTCGAGCCGAAGTGGTGCGTGATCAGGCCCGGGCTCACGCTGGCGCGCTTCGCGATCTCGCGCACGGTGGCGTCGAAACCGTGAGCGGCGAAGCACTCGATCGCGGCGTCGCGGATGCGGGCTCGCGCCGTGAGATCGTCGGCAGGAACGCCAGACGATCCGCTCGGCGTTGTACGCATGTTCAAGATGCTATACGCGTGTATAGCCCGTGGCAAGGCGCCACCGCTTGGGTACGCTGGGACCGTGGTCGAGCTCTCGCGCAGGCACGTTCTCACGCTGGCCGCTGTCGGCGTTCTCGTGGCCGGTTGCGCGCCCGTCTCGCCGCGGCCCACTCACCGTCCGACGCCCACCACGACGCCCATTGGCCCGCCGAACTGGGCAGCCCTCGCGGCATCCATCGCGGGGGTGCTCGCCCTTCCAAGCGACCCCGCATACTCGCAGGTCAAGCTCACCGAAAATCCCCGCTGGGATCCGGCCGAGCCCCTCGCGGTTCTCAGCGCCGCAAGTGCGAACGACGTCGCGACTGCGATCTCGTTCGCCCGGAAGTACGAGGTCCCGATTGCGCTGCGCTCCGGCGGCCACAGCTATCCCGGCTACTCGGCCGGCGGTGCCCCTGGCACGGGAGTCGCGCCATCGCTCGTGGTCGACACTCGACCCATGAACTCGATCTCCCTCGACGCCTCGGACAGCGTCACGATCGGCGCAGGCGCATCGCTTGCCGATGTCTACGACCGGCTGGGGACCAACGGCCGTGCGCTGGCCGGTGGATCATGCGCAACGGTCGGAATCGCGGGCCTCACGCTGGGCGGCGGCATCGGCGTGCTGGTGCGGGCCTACGGGCTCACGATCGACTCCCTCACCGAGCTCACCATCGTGACCGCTGACGCAGTGGTGAGAACCGCGAGCCCGACACGAAACGCCGACCTGTTCTGGGCCTGCCGGGGTGGCGGGGGCGGCCACCTCGGGGTCGTCACGTCGTTCACGTTCTCGACCGTCCCCGCGCCGCAGGTGACGATGTTCTCGATGAGCTGGCCGTTCTCCAGCGCGGCGAAGGTCATCGCGGCCTGGCAGGACTGGGCCCCGAGCGCCGACTCACGGCTCTGGGCGACGCTGAAACTGCTCGGCGGTGCGAAATACGGCCAGACCCCCGGCATGTTCATGTCCGGTACCTGGCTCGGTGCGGCCGGCCAGCTCGACGCCCAGTTCGCGCCGTTCTTCGCTGCTGCGGGAACCCCGTCGTCGTTCCTGCACGGAACGAACTCCTACCACGACGCCATGATGAGTTACGCGGGATGCCTCGGCATTCCGATCGCGGAATGCACGACGGGTCCCGGCGGAAAGCTCACGCGCGAAGCCTTCGGCGCCACGTCGCACATTGCCTACGACACGCTGGGCACCGCGGGCATCCAGGAGCTGATCGGCCAGGTCGAGAAGGCCGCCGCCGTTCCGGGCGTCATCGACGCCGGAATCTCGATGGATGCGCTGGGCGGCGTCGTGAGGAATGTCGCGCCGACGGCGACCGCGTTCCCGCACCGTCTGGCGCTCGCCAGCATCCAGTACACGGCCACGTTCGCCGACGGGGTCGACCCTGCGCCCCTCGATGCGTACGTGCGGGGATTTCGTGCCGCGATGGTGCCCTACTGGGGGGACGGCGCGTACGTGAACTACGCGGACCCGGCGCTTTCGGACCCCGCGCGCAGCTACTTCGCAGGCAACGTCGACCGTCTCGAGGCCGTGCGTCGTAAGTATGATCCGCACGGATTCTTCGCTCAGCCGCAAGACTATTAATCAATCGATGGGACGTGCGGGGCATAGTCATTGCTCGTTCATAGACAGCATCCAGAATTGCGGCGTTGAGTAGTCGCAGGATTTACTGTGAGGGAGCACCCAATGAGCATCAACAACGACGGCCAGTACGTACCGACGGAACCTTCCGGTGATCGCCAGGTCCACTACGAGCGCCCGGCGCAGGGCGTGTACTCTCCGGACCCGTCACCGAAGAAGCCGCGGAGCCCGTGGATCGCGGTCGCGATCGCTGCGGCCGCGGTGGTCTGCATCGGTGGTCTCGGCACCGCGGCCGTGGCAGAACTGACCTCGGCGAACCAGAGCGCGTCGACCCAGACGCCGACTCACAACGCGTTCGGCGGTGGCACGTTCGGCGAGGGCGGCGGCGGCCGATTCCAGGGTGGCGGCCAGTCCCTCGGACAGCAGGCCGCGGCAGGCGAGAGCCCCGCGACGGCCGCGACGGCCTCAGAAGAGGTCGGTGTCGTCACGGTCAACACCGTGCTCGACTACGACACCAACGAGCAGGCCGCCGGCAGCGGGATGATCCTCACCTCGAACGGCTACATCCTCACCAACAACCACGTGATCGACGGTGCGACGAGCATCTCCGTGACCGTACAGTCCACCGGTAAGACCTACAAGGCGACCGTCGTTGGCTCGGATACGACCGCGGATGTCGCCGTCTTGAAGCTCACCGGCGCGAGCGGCCTGACTCCCATCAAGTTCGCCGCCTCCGAGAAGGTCACCGTGGGAGAGTCGATCTACTCGGTCGGGAACGCTGAGGGCACCGGACACCTGGTGACCGCCGCCGGGACCGTCGGTGCCGTCGACCAGACCCTGACGATCGGGAGCGACGACTCCAGCGCGACCGAGACCCTGAGCGGCATGATCCAGCTCCAGTCGGATGTCGTCTCCGGCGACTCCGGTGGTCCGCTGTTCGACAGCTCCGGCAAGGTCATCGGCATGGTCACGGCCGCTTCGAGTGGATCGACCCCCATCACGGGCGATGCTCTGAACATCAAGGAAGTCCTGAAGGTCGTCGACCAGATCGAGGCCGGCACCACGTCCGCGGACATCCAATACGGCACCCCAGCCTTCATCGGCGTCGACATCGCCACGACCGCGACCAGCACCACGACCGGTGTTCCCGTCGCCTCGACATTCCCGGGAATGCCCGCCGCGAACGCCGGGATCGCCGAGGGCGACACCATCACCTCGGTCAACGGGGTCGCCGTCTCGACGGCGGACGGGCTGAGCACGGACATCCGCTCCTACAAGGTGGGCACGCAGGTGACCATCGCCTGGGTCGACGCCGAGGGAGTCTCGCACTCGGCGCTCGTAACACTGGTCGCTGGCCCTGCGTCATAAAACGGGACCGTCAGGGCGGCGGCCCGGTTTGTAGGCTTCTGGTGTGAAGTCGGCCGGTCTTGTCGCAGTCCTGGCCGCGCTCTGCCTGGTGCTCGTGGGCTGCACGCCGAGCCCGCAGGATCCCGCCGGGATCACGGCGGCGCAGCGCAAAGCGGCAACCGAGGCGGACCTCGATCTCAGGTGGTCACAGGTGCAGCCGGGCGACCCCGCCTATCCACGGCCGCGGGTGAAGATCGTCAAGTATGTGAACTATCTCGATGAGGGACCCGTGCTCACGACCTGCATGCACAAGGCCGGATATCCGCACGTGACCTGGTCGCTGAATTCGGGACTCATCGACACCGACGTCAAGCCGGTCAACCGGTTCCCGGTGGAGGTGGCCGTTTACATCTGCGAGGCCCGCTTTCCCGCCGATCCGCTCGAACTCGGCTACCTGAGTGACGCACAGGAGGAATATCTCTACCACTACTGGTCGAATGAGACCGTGCCCTGTCTCCGAGCGCACGGGGCGACCGTGGCGAACCTGCCCCCGGTCGGGCAGTTCGGTGAGGGGTATGAGGATGTCGGGTCGCTGAATCCGTTCACCCACGCCAGCTACCCGAGGTCGATCAGCGAGGCCTACCTGCTCACGGCGTGTCCGCCCTACCCGGGAGAGTTGTACGCGCGGCACAAGTAGCCGCCTCGCCTCCGCCAGCGCGTCGCTGATGAGTCGCATAATGGCCCGCCTGATAGCATGGTGGTCGGAGCAGGCTGGCGAGACGCTGGTCACCGGTGGTGAATTACTCACACCGGGCACTTCGAATTGGTCCGGATGATTGCCGCCGGCGCCGGCGCGGTGTCCACGGGTTGAGTGACTTTCTACTGTTGGCCAGACATGCGCCCATCCTGACGCCGGTTGCAAACCGGTCCATATGGTCGCGCGTTCACGTGCTTTTCGGCCGTGTCGACACGCCCTTCTGCTCCATGCCAGTCGCGACCCAGACGGGGTCTCGACGTAAAACAAAGGAGTAGCCCCCCTATGGAGGGTCCAGAAATCAAATTCGCCGAAGCCGTTCTCGACAACGGCAAGTTCGGCACGCGAACGGTCCGCTTTGAGACCGGTCGCCTCGCGCAGCAGGCACAGGGTGCCGTTGCTGCATATCTCGACGAAGACACCATGATCCT
>FSXL01000456.1_pt1 | contig 10338 bp, 10 predicted proteins | sample 1638241 | NCBI WGS metagenome assembly FSXL01 (sample SAMEA3914788, study PRJEB12502) | metagenome | biome: forest; material: soil | place: Canada | collected 2011-07-03 | depth 0.1 m | reverse complement strand
TTCACCTGGTCGGCGATCCGCGGGACGTACTGGATGGCGGATGCGCCGGAGCCGATCGACGCAACGCGTTTCCCGGCGAGGTCGTAGTCGCTGTCCCAACGAGCGGAGTGCATGATCTTCCCCGCGAAGGACTCGATGCCGGGAACATCCGGAAGCTTCGGCTCGGTGAGCGGACCCACCGCGCTAATGAGCACTCGCGCGCTCCAGGAACCCTCACTGGTCTCGATGTCCCAGCGCTGCTCACTGTCGTCCCAGGCTGCCCCGGTCACCTCGATTCCGGTGCGAAGGTTGCCGCGAAGGCCGAAGCGATCCACGCAGTCCTCGAGATACGCGCGAATCTCGGGTTGAGGCGAATAGGTCGAGGTCCACTCCGGGTTCGGTGCGAACGAGAATGAATAGAGGTGTGAGGGCACATCGCAGTTGCAACCCGGGTAGCTGTTGAGGTTCCAGACGCCACCGACATCGTGGGAGCGCTCGAGAATCACGAAGTCGTCGATGCCCTGCCTCTTGAGCGCGCGACCCATCCCGAGGCCGGAGAATCCGCTGCCGATGATGACCACTCTCGCCGACCGCCTCATGCGGCGCGCCCGGCCAGCGACGCGGTGCGCCCGGCGCACGGAAGAGCACATACTGCCACGGCACCGATTGTCCGACCGCGAACGCGATCAGGCAAGGGGCGGCGAGGATGAGCCGGTCACCAACCACGATCACGCGCACGGAGGCTGCATCCGAACTAATCAATACTCGCCATTCCGAGCGGCGTTGCCCTGGGCTAGGTTCGAGACTGGACCTTTCATCAGCCGAGTACGTCTGTCGTCATCAGAAGAGCAGGTGCCACATGACGGATATCGCCAACGCCGCCGCGGAATTCCCGGACGGCCTCATGGTGGCGCACTTCATCACCTCCAACGATGTCGAACGCTCCCGACGTTTCTACACCGAGGTGCTCGGCGGAGAACTAGTCTTCCAATTCGGCGAACTGAGTTACGTGCGACTGGCCAACGCGTTCATCATCATCAACGTGGGCGGCGGCCCAACCGACGACAAGCCGACCGTGATCCTCGAGGCGCCAAGCGACCCCGATCGAGTGAACAGCTTCCTCAACTTCCGAGTTGCGGACATCCACGCGCGGTACGCCGAGTGGAGCGCAAAGGGCGCGCAATTCGTGACGCCTCCGAAGCAGCACGACTATGAGATCCGCTGCTACATTCGCGACCCCGACGGTTACCTGATTGAGGTCGGTCAGACGACCGACCCTTCCGGCGACTGGACCGCCTGGCTGCCCAAGGCCGGGGCGGACACACCATAACCTCCGTCTTCCGCGGTTCGCTCGAGCGAGACACCTCATGTCAGCACGGTTGAAGGGACGCCGTCGGTGCGCCGATCGCGTGATACGCGAAACGGGGGAGTGGGCTCGCGCTGACGATCGAGTGAGGGCCGCCGCGTTAGTCGGGTCCTATGCTCGTGGCGCCGAGCGCATGGCGAGTGATGTCGACCTCGTTATTCTTGCCAAGGATCCGGATGCGCTCACGAGCGCTTCCTGGTTCATCACGCTGAATCCCGGTGCGCGGCTGATTCGTTCTCAGGCATGGGGCCCGGTGCAAGAGCGGCGATTCCGGCTCCGCTCCGGTCTGATCGTCGAGCTGGGTTTCGCATCCGTCGACTGGGCGTCTGTGCCTCTCGACGCCGGGACCCGCCGGGTTCTCCACGACGGGCACAGGATCCTCTTCGATGACGGCACCCTGAAGCGGGCGAGCGAAGCCGTTCGATAGGGACGTCCCCGCGGCTGACGGCGAATCGTCGCGTCTACGATCGACCCATGGAGTTGGGCGCGCTGATTCGAGAGATTGCCGCGCGACGCGAAGCCGAGGAACGACCGATCGTCATCGGAATCTCCGGCTATTGCGGGTCCGGCAAGTCGACTCTTGCGCGGGAGCTCGTTGCGGGGCTGTCCGGAACCGTGAGGATTCGCGGGGACGACTTTCTCGATCCGGTCCGCTCCCACCGCAGATCGTCAGACTGGGACGGCGTGGAGCGGATGCGGCTCGTATCGGAGGTCCTCGCCCCCACCCGGGAAACGAGGGCGAGTACGTTCCGGCGTTATGACTGGGACCGAGGGAAACTCGGACCTCCCGAACCGCTCCCATTCGCGGAAATACTCGTCGTCGATCTGATCGGATTATTCCACCCCGACGCCCTCCCGGCTATCGACCTCACGGTCTGGTGTGACGTCGATCTGGAAACCGCTGTTCGCCGTGGCATGGAGAGAGACGCCCGGTCAGGTCGTGACCACGACTCGCTGTGGCGGGAGGTCTGGGAGCCGAACGAGCGAGACTTCGAGCAGCGGTTCGATCCGCGCGCCCAAGCCCGCGTCGTCTACTCGACGGCCGGATAGCCGGCGCTGAGTCAGCTGTCTGCGCGAAAAATTGCGCGACAGGCGCTTGACCTTAACTCTGCGTCAACTTCTACGATCGGAACATGGCCTCGACCGAGTTCTCGATTCAGGAGGTCGCGCGGCTTGCCGGGACGACATCCCGAACCCTTCGCCACTATGGCGAAGTCGGGCTGCTCGCGCCCAGCCGGATCGGCTCGAACGGGTACCGCTACTACGACGCGGATGCACTGGTGCGGCTGCAGCGGATCCTGCTGTTGCGAGACCTCGGCCTCAGCATCCCCGCCATCGCCCAGGTTCTCGAGGGCGGGACCGCGGATGTCGACGCGCTCGACGCGCACCTGCGCTGGCTCGAGAAGGAGAGGTCACGACTCGACCGGCAGATCGCCAGTGTCGACCGCACCATTCGATCGCTACGGGAAGGCGGAGAGGTCATGGCAGAGCAGATGTTCGACGGATTCGATCACGACTATTCGGGCAAGGTCCGCGACCTGTACTCATCGCGCGAGCATCCCGACCGCGTTCTCATGGTGGCGAGCGACCGGGTGAGTGCGGCCGACCAGGTGCTCTCGCCGGCGATCCCCGGCAAGGGAGCGCTGCTCACCGAACTCAGCCTGTGGTGGTTCGACCAGTTGCAGGGGATGCCCAACCACTTGGCGCCGCGCGGGGAGTGGGTGGCCGTTCCTGAGTCGGTGGCCGACCGCGCGATGCTCGTGACGAAGCTTGAAATGTTCCCGATCGAATGCGTCGTGCGCGGCTACCTCACGGGCAGCGGTTGGGTCGAGTACCAGCGAAGCCAGAGCGTATGCGGCATCGCGCTGCCGGCCGGGCTCTCGGACGGTGACAAGCTGCCCGAACCGATCTTCACTCCCGCGTTCAAGGCGCCGGCGGGTGGGCACGACGAGAACATCACTTTCGGCCACATGGCGGAGCTCGTCGGGTTGGAGAACGCGACCGCTCTGCGCGACCTGTCGCTCGTCGTGTTCGAGCGGGCATCGGCGATCGCGGAGACCAAGGGCCTCATCCTCGCCGACACCAAGTTCGAGTTCGGTGTGACGGATGGTGTCATCACGCTCGGCGACGAGGTGCTGACCTCCGACTCGAGTCGCTATTGGGATGCCGGGGCCTACGCCGCCGGCGATCGTGGCCAGAGTTTTGACAAGCAGCCCGTGCGCGATTGGCTGAGGGCCAACTGGGATGGCGAGGGCAGGCCTCCCGAGCTCGAGCCCGATGTGGTCCATGCGACCGCCGAACGATATCGAGAACTGGTCGATCGACTGACCAGCTGACGGCGACGGCGTTGCCGCACGTACGACTCCCCGTCGGGGTCCAGGCGGCCAGTCGTCGTGAGCCGTTCGATCGGCGACTGGCCACCCGGAGCTTTCGTCGAAGCGCGGCCGTCAGCCTCGAACTCAGACTGAGTCATCGGGGTAGCGGCTGGCGATCGACTGCTCGAGACGTCAACCCTTCAACGCGCCCGCGGCAACACCGCTGATGAAGTAGCGCTGGGCGATGAGGAAAATCGCAAACGCCGGAAGGGTGAACAGCACGCACGCGGCCATCAACGGTCCCCAGGCGACGCCGTGCTCGGAGAAGAAGGAGTACAGGCCGAGGGACAGCGTGTACTTGCTCGAGTCGCCGAGGTAGATCAGCGGGTTCATGAAGTCCGTCCACGCCCAGACGAACTGGAACACGGCGCTGGTCACCAGGGCGGGCCTCGCGATGGGCAGCACGATCGACCAGTAGACGCGGAACTCCCTCGCCCCGTCCATCCGTGCCGCTTCGAGAAGTTCGTCCGGAACGGCCATGAGGAACTGACGGATGAGATAGATCAGGAAGGGGACGCCGAGGAAGGTCGGCACCACCAGCGGGATGAACGAGTTCGTCAACCCCACCTTGTTCCACATGAGATAGATGGGAATCATCGTGACCTGCGGCGGGAGCATCATCGTCGCCAGGACGATGACCAGCAGGCTGTTTCGACCGCGCCACCGGATTTTGGAAAGGCCATAGGCGACCAGCGGCGCCGAGACGAGCGCGCCGATGACGCTCAGCCCGGAGATCAGCAGCGTGTTTCCAAGGTATGTCCAGAACGGGATCGCCTGAAACACGCTGATGAAGTTGTCCAGCGTGAAGTGACGCGGCCAGAGCTGCGGCGGCGAGTGGAAGATGTCGCCGCTCGACTTGAACGCGGTGGTCAGCATCACGATGAAGGGGAAGAGGAACGCCAACACCAGCACGATCAGAAGCACACGCTGCACGACCCAGACGACGCGCCGAGACGTGCTATGACTGCGGCGACGCGACGGCGGCCGGATGGCGGAACTTCTCTCGGATGTCGGCCTGGTGCGGTCCGACGTATTCATGGCTGCGTTACTCGTTGTCATAGTGCACCCACTTCTTCGATGACCACAGGAGCACGAGGGTCACGATGAGCGTAAGGAGAAAGAGGACCCAGGCGATTGCCGAGGCGTAGCCCATCTTGAGGAAGCTGAACGCGTTCTGGAACAGATACACCGACAGGCTCAGCATGGAGTCGCCGGCGCCGCCCGAGGCGGCCGATCCGTTGCCCACCGCGGTCGCCTGGGTGAGCAGGTAGGGCTGAGTGAAGATCTGAAGATAGGAGATCATCACGACGATGATCTGGAACAGCGTGATGGGGGTCAGCCGCGGCCAGGTGATCGCCCAGAACCGCCTCCACGGTCCCGCGCCGTCGATTTGCGCGGCCTCGTACAGCTCCTGGGGAACGTCGCGGATTGCCGCCAGGTAGATGATCAGGGTGGATCCGATGGTCCACAGCGCGATCAGGATGATGGCCGGCTTTCCCCACTGCGGCTCGGTCAGCCACGCCGGCTGCGGAAGACCGACAAGCTGGAGAAGGCGATCGACGAAGCCGTACTGGGAGTTGAGCATCCACCGCCAGAGGTAGCTTCCGACGACGATGGGCACGATCACCGGGATGTACACGAGTGCGCGATAGAGAGGCTGACCCTTGATGGGGAAGTTGAGAACGTGAGCGCCGGCTAAGCCGATGATGATCGTCAGCGGTACCCCGACGGCCGTCATGTAGAGCGTGTTCCAGAGGGCGTGCCAGAAGTCGGGGTCAGCCGCTAGGTTCTGGTAGTTCTGCACCCCGATCCATTTCGGAGCCTGGAAAAGGTCGAAGTTCGTGAAGCTGTAAAACGCGCTCGCGAGCATCGGGTAGGCGATGAACACCAGGAATCCGATGAGGAAGGGCGACGTAAAGGCGAGCCCCTTCAGGAGTGCCCTCCGCTGCGCACGGCGGGTGGAGTCGAACTGGGGGTTTGCGCCGGATCCAGCGACGCGCCGGCGGCGCCGCGCACGAGTGCGCGACGCCACCGTCAGATCGTCAATTGCCATAGGTGGCGGCCTGCTGTTTCACTGCCTGCATAGCTTGTTCGGCCGTTTCCTTTCCGAGGACAAAGTCACTGAATGCACTCGTGAGGTCGGTCTGGTACTGGGAAGTGTACGTCGTGGCCGCGAACGCTTTCGCGTTCTTGCTCGTGAGACCCTTGAGCCAGACATCGAATCCGGGGAGCGAGTCATACGCGCTGTCAGTCAGCAGCGACGTGCGTGCCGGAAGGTTGCCCAGGGCGAGGGTGAACGATCGCATCGCCGAGGTCCCGGTCAGGTACTTGATGAACGTCACCGCCTGCTGCTTGTGCTTCGAGTTCGTCGGAATGAAGAACATGCTGGAGTACGTCTGAGTAGCGTTTTCCAGCGAAGGGCTGGCCGCCGGGATGTTGGCGACTCCCCACTTGAAGTTGGGGGCCGTGCGCGGGATGTTGGCGGACTGCCACTCTCCGTCGATCGTCATAGCGATCTTGCCGGTGTAGAACGGGTCCTGCGCCGTCATGTACGTGCCATAACCCGATTCGAAGTTCGCGATGTTCGCCGCGCCGAACTTGTCCAGGACGTTGGTCTTGTACCAGTTGAGCGCCTCGATGTTCTTCGAGTTGGTCGGGGACGGCTTCCCGTTGGTGTCCCACTGACCACCGAAGACGTACGCAAGGGTCGAGAGCAGGTTGTACTCCGACGAGGTCCCCAGACCAAGCTGCGTGATGGTCCCATTGGAGTTCTGCTTGGTCAGCTTCGCGATGTCGCTGGCGAATTCATCCATCGTCGCGGGCGGCGCGCTGATGCCGGCGGCTGTGAAGAGGTCCTTGTTGTAGAGCAGCTTGTATTCCTGCACGGCGACAGGCAGTGCGTAGAGCTTGCCCTGGTACTTGTCCTGCTCGAGTACCGACGGGATGAAATCGCTGGTGTCGATGCCGTAGCTATTCAGCGGCTCGATGATGCCCTTCGATGCCCAAGTACCCACGTTGGAGCCGAAGGAGTCGGAGACGTCGAAGGATCCATTGGTGCTGGACATCGAAGCGAGTTGCTTTGTGCTGTTGGTTTGGACGGCGTCGACCGTGATCTTCGACTGGCTCTCGTTGAACTTCTTCACGATCTTCTGAAGTGCCGCCCCTTCCGGGCCGGTCCACAGGTAGGCGAACGTGATCGTGGTGCGGCCACTCGAACTGCTCGTCGCCGAACAGCCGGTGAGTGCGAGGGCAGCAGCGGTGACGCCCGCGGCGATGGAAATCGCTGTTCGCCAGCGACGGCGCGCGGTGTTGTGGGTCATCGGAGACTCCAATGGTTGAAGGGAACAGGGGATGGTGCTGTAATTGGTATAGCCCAATATTTTACTAGTGCGCAAGTAGTAGCGACAAATCCGCTTGATTTGCTACGGTTGCGTGGCGCGAGATAGTTATTGGTAAGTACCACTGGTCCTTTGCCACGATCGCCAACCTAAAAACATTTGTACCCCGGAGGACTCAAAGATGACCGCAAACGCCCCCGCGGGCAGCGGTGCGCGGCTCACCAAGTCCGAGCTGCTGAGACGCCACCTGATCGACCTCATTCACGAGAAACTCGCCCCGCACGACAAGCTCCCGACGGAGCGAGACCTCGCCGATGAGTTCTCGCTCTCACGCCTCACGGTTCGTCAAGTTCTCGCTCGGCTCGAGTCGGAAGGGTGGGTCTACCGCGAACAGGGTTCAGGGACATTCGTGGGTGAACCGCGCATCGCGAAGTCTCTCGAGCTGACCTCGTTCAGCGAAGACATGCGAGCCCGCGGCCTCCGGCCCGGTTCCGACCAGGTCAAGATCCTTGAACTTCCCGCCGGCGCGGAAGTCGGCCGCGCGTTGGAGATAAGTCCGCGTGCCAGCGTTCTCCACTTCCACCGCATCCGCACCGCGGATGGTGCCGCGATGTGCATCGAGGACAGCTACATCCCGGCAGCCCTTGCGCCTGGACTCTCCGGCACCAATGTCGAGGGCTCCCTCTACGAGCTGCTCGAAAGCCGATTCCATCTGAAAGTGGATCACGCAGATCAGACCATCCGCGCAACCGTGCTGTCGCCGTCGGATGCCGCTCTGCTCGGCAGCGTCGAATTCGGTCCCGCGTTCGACGTCACTCGCGTCGGATTCGACGCACGTGGTCGGCGACTCGAATACGCGCGAAGCGTCTATCGCGGCGACCGCTACTCATACGACCTCACGATTTACCGAAACCCACAGGCCCCCGAAAGGCAGGCATGACCAGTCATCATCCCGATATCATTTCAGCTCTTCGCGGAGGGCTCGTGGTGTCGTCGCAAGCGATGGATCCGAGAAGCCCGCTCGGCGATCCACACCTTCTCTCGCTGCTCGCGCAAACGGCCGCCCTGGGAGGCGCGGCCGGTTTCAGGGTGGATGGTCCCCGCGTCGTCGCGGACCTGCGGGGTGCGACCGAGCTTCCCATCATCGGCATCTGGAAGGACCGCTCCGCGGGGACCGACACGTACATCACGCCCAGCGTTTCGCAAGCGCTCGAGCTCCTGTATGCCGGAGCCGACATCATCGCCGTTCAGGCGACCGCCGGGAGCAGGCCCGCCGAGTCCTTCGCCGAGATCACGTCTGCCGTGCACGCGGCCGGTGGCCTGGTCATGGCGGACATCTCGACCACCGAAGAGGGGTTGAGCGCTGCGGCTGCCGGCGCAGACCTCGTCGCCACGACGATGGCCGGCCACACACCTCAGTCACAAGGCAGCCCGCGACCAGCCCTCAATATCGTCGGTGACCTTCTGGGACAGGTAACGGCACCACTCGTGGTCGAGGGCGGGGTCTGGTCTGTCGACCATGTCCGTGAGGCGTTCGAGGCCGGCGCATGGTCTGTGGTCGTTGGCTCGGCCGTCACGGCGCCGGATCTGATTACCGCTCGATTCGTTTCCGCCGCTCCTCACCCCGTTGAGCAGGGATGACCTGGTTGTCCTCGCTGCTTCGGCTTCCATCGGCCAGTCATCCTTCCTTCTCGGAACGGGAAGCGCATGGCTGACTCGTCGAAACGCGGCACGGACCATTCGGGTACCGGGTCCGCTGGCGCTCGTCGGTCGCCTCATCGGGTGCATTCGACCTTTTGCGCGATCGACATCGGCGGCACGGGAAGCCGTGTCCTTCTCATCGACGGAGAGGGGCGGCACAGCATTGCCGAGTTCGAGCGGCCGTCGAAAGCCGAATCGGCACTCGCCACCGTGGAGCGCATCGTCGTCGAGACGAAGAAGCGTTACGCCCTGCCCGAGATACGGAAAGTCCGAGTCGGAGCTACGGGATTCAACGGCGTTGTGCCGGACATCGACGGACTGGGCGAGCGATTGGCTCGGCGAGTTCGATTGGTCGATCTGATCGTCGCCGACGACTCGGTGTCGTGGGCACTCGGGGCGCTCGGTGACGAGCCGGGAGTCGTGGTCGCCATGGGCACCGGCCTGGTCGCCTTGGGAGTGGGCGCGAATGGCCAGCTTTCTCACGTCGATGGAAGCGGTCCCTTCCTGGGGGACCGCGGTTCCGGCTGGTGGGTCGGACGCCAAGGGCTGATCGCCGCGATCGCCTCAGCAGAAGGCCGTGCCGGGGGCTCGGCAATGTTGTTGGATGCGGCTCGGGATAGTTTTGGCGATCTCGCCGCACTCCCCGATCGACTTCGCAACGATGCCAACCCGCATGCGACAATCGCCACTTTTGCGGTTGACGTCGTCCTCGCTGCCGAGGCACAGGACGATGAGGCGCGCCGAATCCTGAACGACGTCGGACGTCACACCGCAACTGCGGTGATCGCCGCCGCGAGACGAGCTGAACTGCCGGCCCGCCACAAACTGGTGCTCGTCGGCGGCCTCAGCAAGGCCGTCGGTCTGTTCGCCGACTCGCTTCGCGAGCGCCTCGCCAATCAGGGATTCGACCCCGACCTCGACGAACCCGTCTCCGACGCGCTATCCGGCGCTCTCCGACTCCACGTGGTCGCGTCGAACTCCGGCCTCGTCCGTCACTGGTCAAGGAAGGAATCGACCCAATGAACGTAACCGTGTGCGAAACACCGGACCTGATCGGCGCAGCAGCAGGCGACATGGTCGCCGAAGCCATCGACTCGAAGCCGGATCTCGTCCTCGGCGTCGCGACCGGATCATCCCCGCTTGCGCTGTACAAGGACCTCGCAGCGAAGGTCGAGCAGGGGAAGCTGGACTGCTCCGGACTGATGGCCTTCGCTCTCGACGAGTACGTCGGAGTGGGAGCGGGCGACCCCGCGAGCTATGCGTACTTTGTCGACGAGCATGTGACCCGTCCGCTGCGCCTTCACCCGGAGCGCGTTCATGTTCCGCCGGGCGACGCCGAAGATCTCGCCGCCGCGTGTGCCCGGTACGAAGCCATGCTGCAGTCGGCAGGCGGGGTCGACATACAGATCCTTGGGATCGGCCGCAACGGCCACATCGGATTCAACGAACCGGGTTCCTCGTTCGGGTCACGCACGCGCGTGGAAGCGCTGACACCCCAGACTCGACGCGACAACGCCCGCTTCTTCGCCTACCCGACCGACGTCCCGACCCTGAGCGTCACCCAGGGACTGGCGACGAT
>FSXL01000599.1_pt1 | contig 10352 bp, 8 predicted proteins | sample 1638241 | NCBI WGS metagenome assembly FSXL01 (sample SAMEA3914788, study PRJEB12502) | metagenome | biome: forest; material: soil | place: Canada | collected 2011-07-03 | depth 0.1 m | reverse complement strand
GATCCCGACTACCTTCCGCCGCTCCTCGATCCGATCGCCGACCAGGGCTACGGATTCACGAAGGCCAACCGCTTCTTCTCGATGCAGTCCTTCGCCGGCATGCCGAAACACCGGGTGTTCGGGAACATGGTTCTGACGTTCCTCACGAAAGCCTCGTCGGGCTACTGGGATCTCGTCGATCCGCAGAACGGCTATACGGCGATCACCCGCGAGTCACTCGAGTCGATTCCCCTGCAACGCGTTGCCCAGCGCTACGACTTCGAGAACGACCTGCTGATCTGGCTGAACATCGCCAACGTCCGGGCGAAGGACGTGCCGATCCCCGCCGTGTACGGGGAAGAGGTCTCCGGGATGCGGCTGCACAAGGTCGTGCCCCGTCTGCTCGGAACCCTGTTCTCCGGCTTCTGGAGGCGGATCTGGATCAAATACGTGCTCTGGTCATTCTCACCGATCGCGCTTCTTCTCCTCGTCGGCATTCCCCTGCTCACCCTGGGGGTGGTCGTCGGCATCGTGGCCATCGTGATCAGCGCCACGGCGCCGGGGACCGTCTCGACGGGAACCTGGCTACTTGCCGTGGCACCAGCGCTCGTCGGCATCCAGTTCCTGCTTCAGAGTTTCGTGCTCGACATTCAGGCGACACCTAAGTGAGATTCAATCCGTGGCGGGAGCGTCGTCAGCTTCTCGCGTTCGGTTTCATCGGTGGCCTCAGCGCCGCGATCGACGCCGGGATCTTCTGGCTGCTGACATCCTTCGGTGTGTGGCCCGCGCTCGCGACAGTCATCAGCTTTCTCAGCGCGTTCCTCGTCAACTATCCCGGTAACGCTCGAATCGTCTTCCGGGCAAGGCACAGTGGGCGCAGTCTTCGACGCTACATAACACTCGTGCTGTTCAACCTTGGACTGAGCACCGGGATTGTGGAACTCCTGGTTCTGACGCACCTCATCCCGATCGTCGCGAAGCTCATCTCGATCGTCATCGTGGCGATCGTCAACTTCACGGCAATGCGGAACTGGGTGTTTCGAGCCCCGAAGCCTCCACTGCCCGGGGCCGAAGGCGACCAGCCGCCGTTGCCAGTAGAGCAACGCTGAGAAGGAAGAAGACCAGGCCCGGCATCGAGTAGCGGAACTGGGTCGGGCTGCCGTTCGTGACGTTGTAGAGACCGATCGCAAGGATGGCGCCGAGCAGCAGGTGCGACTCCGTTCGCTTCCAGAACACGACCATCGAGATCAGCGCGAGCACGATGATGATGAGCACGGTGATGTCCTGGTGGAAGAACGCGTTGATGTCGTGATGCAGGATGTATTCCAAGAGTTTGGGAGTGGCAAGAATCGCTGCGCCGAGCGACTTCGTCCCGGTTACCGTTTCGTATTGCTGCGCCTGTGAAAACGTCGGGAAGATGAGCGTCTGCGCGATCTGGAGCACGACCGCGGTGACGCTCACGACGAGCGCTGGCCACCCCCACGGTCGCCGTGCACTCTTGATGATCAGCGAGAACAGCCACGCCACGACGAATGCTCCGGCAACGATGAGCGTCGCCTGCCTCGTGAATGCCGAAACCGCCGTGACGACCCCCAACAGCACCAGCCAGCGGACTCGGGGATCGCGCTGGTAACGCCACGCGAGTGCAACGGCGATCGCGCCCCACAGCGCCGAAAGCGACTCCGTGAGCATGGCCGTGCTGAAGTACACGATCAGCGGACTCGCGAGCATGAGTACTAACACGCCGACCGAGATCGGCCGGCCGTAGCGTCGAGCCAGGAGGAAGTACAGAACGAGCACCAGAATGACGGTCGTTCCGCCGGTGACCATCGACAGGCCGGTCGTGCCGAACACCCGCACAAACGGCGCCGCGAGCAGGGGAAGGACGACTCGCGGCTGGACCAGGCCCCACCCGAACAACTGATGGATCGTGGGAACCGAGTATCCGTGCAATCGTGCCGCGCCGGCCACGAGGCTGTGCGCCTGCGCCTGGCTGTCGCCGCCGAACCACAGCGCCATGGCGTAGTAATAGCGTGAGTCCGGCAGGAAGTGGGCGCGGGTCAGAACGACGGCGATGTAGGACGCCACGAACACGACGCCGAGAATGGCGAAATCCAGCCAGAAGTCGCGCTGCGCTCTCAGCCAAGCGCGCAGTGTTCTGCGTTCAGCGTTCGACTGGCCATTGTTTCGAGTGCTATTGGGCGTCGGCGGAGTGGAAATCGTCGCTGTCCTTTGTTCGTGGCCTGAAACGTCTCGACGCTAGCACGTCGCGCCGGACGAGTGAATTTGGCGGGAGTGTTCCTATTTCCCCGCGGATTTCTCTGCCGAGGTTTCTTCCTCGTCACGGAACGCCCGCCGCCAGCTGAGTTCGCGGGAGGCCTTGACCGAGCAGACGACCAGGGTCAGCCAGCCCCACTCGACAAGGAGCGAGCTCTCGGCCAGCGCACCGATCAGAAGCACGATGAGGGCGAGAGCGGGCCAGCTGAAAACGATGTTGCGGCGTCGCGACGCGAGAAGCCACGACCGCGTGAAGACCAGCCCGAGAAACACCAGGAAGAACAGGAAGCCGACGATCCCCAGCTGGAAGAGTACGTCGAGGTAGGCGTTGAGAGAGGAGTTTGTGATCCGACCGGGGGCTTGGGAGAGCTGCAGGAACGGCACCACGTTGTCGCGCCACATCCCGATCCATCCCCAGCCCTGAAGCGGATACTGGCGAAAGAGTGCGAAGACGTGCTGCCAGATCACGAGGCGGTAGGTCAGGTCGCCGCCGGCGTTGAAGACGTGCACGATCACGCCGCGGTACACCCAGGCGATCGTTGCCACGACGGCAGTCAGGACGAGCGTCGCCACCTGGAAGTATGGGCGCAGTGCTGGGCGGGCGTGCCGAAGCCCCCAGATGACGAGCGCGCCGATCGCCGTGATGATGAGCGCCCCGTAGGCCAGTGGCGCGCGAGTGAGAATCAGCACGATGGATGCGCCGATGATGGAGAACACCGCCGTGGCGCGGCCCACCGACCGGGTCAGTAGTTCGATCGCAAAGGTGACGAGGGCGAGCACGGCGAGCAAGCCCAGTTGATTGCGAGTGCCGAGAAGTCCCTGGATCGGTCCGACATCCGCGATGTCGCCCGCGATGCCGAATGCTCGGATCGGGGCGTCAATGACGAGGCCGGAGAAAATCTCGAGAGCGAGCGAGGCCGCGAGAACGAACCTGAGCACATCGCCGAAGGATCGGACGATCTGGATCGTGTCTCGCGCGAGGCCGACATAGACGCCGAGGATCGTGAACGTCCCGAGATAAAGCAGCCCGGCAAGGGTCGACCACTGGTACTGGCTCCAAAAGAGCGAGGCGACGGCCCAACCGACGAACACCAGCAGCGACAATGGAAGCAGCCCGCGCCACTCGATCTGCTTCCACTGTGCGGCGAGAGACGCCATGGTGAGCGCGACGAGTCCCACCAGGACTCCGATGAGTCCCGCCCATCCGATCGTCTGGCGGATCGTGTAGGACAGCACGGCGGTGCCGATCGACGTCGTGGTCAGCGCGGCGGACAGACGCGGGGACGACAGGATCGCGACGGCAAGGCTCGTTTCTTCCCTGTCGGGCTGTGCCGCGCGCGCCATTCTCAGAGCTCCGCGGGGATGTCGGGTCGCTTGGATTTGATGGCGATGAGCGAGAGCAGCAGCAGCCCGTATTCGATCAGGAGGCGGCTCTCGGCGAAGCTCTGGGCGAGAAGCGCGACCAGCACCAGTACGGGGAACAGCGTCGCAGGACGATAACGGCCGGGCACGCCCGCGGCGACCTGCGGACGATCGACGGCCTGGATCCAGGAGCGCACCAGTGCGCTCACGGCGAGGGCCGCGAATACCACGACACCGATGATCCCGAGCTGCACCCACAGGTCGAGCCAGGCCTCGTGCGCCTGGAGATACTGCACACCGCCGATCCGGAACGCCGAGATGTCGTAGGGCGCGACGTGGGGCACCCAGTAGCTCATCCAGCCCCAGCCGGCGACGGGTCGCTGCTCCGCGAGCCTGATGACGGCGCTCCAGATGCCGGTGCGACCCGTGAAGGTGCTCGTCTTGCCGAGGGCCTTCACGAGCGGCGCGTGCAGCACGGCGACGCCGATCGCTCCGATAACGACGACGATGAGCGAGGTGACCCAGACGCCTCGGCGGCCGGACGGCGTCTTCGCGCGTCGGATGAGCACGAGGACCACAGCGCAGACGAGGACGACCGCGCCCGCGACGAGCACGGTGGCGGACCGGGTCAGCCCCACCTCGATCACGGCCAGCGCCAGGAACAGGATGCTCACGACCCGGTTGACCGAACGCGAGGCGAGCTCAATCCCGAACACGATCACGCCGAGCAGAGCCACGAATCCGAGGAGATCCGAATTGCCCATGATGCCCTGGATCTTGCCGTCCTTGAACAGCACGTCGCGCGACCAGTCATCGGCCGGGTGCACGACCGAGTAGTGCGTCCACCAGGGGATGAACCCGTGCCGGACGAAGATCGAGACCGCCAGTTCGAACAGGATGGAGGCGAGCAGGATGATCCGCAGCGCGTGCCCCATGAACCGGATGAGCTGGGGGAGTGTGAATGTCAGCGCAAGCGCAAACGCGCCCGTGACGGTGGCGAAGGTCGCGATCGCCGCCGCCACCGACCACTGGCGGTAGTCGGACCAGGCGATCGACGCGATGGTCAGCACCACGAACACCAACAGCGGAAGCGGAAGCGACGTCAGGCGCCAGCGGTGCCTGGCGCGGACGACGAGGACCAGGCTGATCGCGAACAGGGCGGCCATGATGGCGCCCCAGCCGTACCAGGTGAGCCCGTAGCGCTCCGTGTCGCCGGACAGCAGCGAAAAGAACAGGACGATCGCGTAAGCCGACAACCACCTCCGGCTTTTCACCATGTGGTCGAGGTTATACGAAAGCGGATTTACCCGTAATCGATCTTCCGACGATGAGCGTGTTCATTTCGCGCGTTCCCTCGTAGCTGTATAGGGCTTCAGCGTCGGCGAAGAACTTGGCGACGCCGTAGTCGATCACGATGCCGTTGCCGCCCATGAGTTCGCGGCACCAGGCGACGGTCTCGCGCATCCTCGACGTGGTGAACTCCTTGGCGAGAGCGGAGTGCTCGTCGCGCTGCAGCCCCTCGTCCAGCATCTTCGACACCTGGGTCACGAGACCGATCGACGAGGTGATGTTGCCGAGGCTCTTGGCGAGCAGCTCCTGGATGAGCTGGTGGGCGCCGATCGGCTGGCCGAACTGGATGCGCTCCTTCGAGTACGCGACCGCCGCCTCGTAGGCGCCGACCGCGTTTCCGACCGCAGCCCAGGCGACCTCGGCGCGGGTCAGGCGCAGCACGGCCGCCGTCTCACGGAACGACTCCGACTTCTGCAGGCGATTGGATTCGGGCACCACGACATCCGTCAGCACGATGTCGGCGTTCTGCACGATGCGCAGCGCCTGCTTGCCCTCGATGCGCGTGGCCGCGTATCCCGGGGTGGACGTGGGCACGATGAAGCCCTTGACCTGGTTGTCGGCCTCGTCGCGCGCCCAGATGATCGTGACGTCGCTGATCGAACCGTTGCCGATCCAGCGCTTCGCTCCGTTGATGACCCAGTTGTCGCCATCGCGCCGGGCCGTCGTGCGAAGGCCCTGCGCGGTGTCAGATCCGGATAGCGGCTCGGTGAGGCCAAAGGCGCCGAGGAGTTCTCCGGATGCGAAGCGCGGCAGCCATTCGGCCCGCTGCTCGTCGCTTCCCGCGACGCCGATCGAGCCCATCACGAGACCGTTCTGCATCCCGACGAGCGTCGCGACGCTCGCGTCAACTCGCGCGAGCTCGAGGGCCACCCAGCCCCGGAACACGGCGGAGTTGGGGAAGCGCTGTGTCTCCTTCAACGCCGAACCGAACAGGCCGAGCCCGGCGAGTCCGGCGACGATCGAGTGCGGGACGAACTCGGCGCGCTCCCACAGCCCGTTCATGATCGGCCGCACCTCTTTGTCGAGGAACGATCGCAACTCGACGATGAGCTCCTTCTCCTGATCGGTGAGAGAGTTCTCGAACCCGTAGAAATCGCTGGTCAGTAGCTCGAATGGCATGCGGATGCTCCGTTTTTTGGTCTGGTTTCGCTCCCAACCGTACGGCGGTTGCCTGTGGCGGATAAAGCGGTTGGTACTTTGGTCTAAATCGACTTCAGGGAGAGTCATCGATGTTTGTGGGTCTGACCAATACCCCGCGTGACTATTCCTGGGGTTCGCGGACCGCCATCGCGCGTCTTCTCCATCGCGAGCCGTCCGGTGCGCCCGAGGCCGAGTACTGGCTCGGCACGCATCCGGGCAGCCCCGCTGTCCTGGTGGATGGGCCGTCCGGTGCGCCCACGCTCGACCGGCTGGTGACCCTCCCGTACATCATGAAGGTGCTTGCGGCCGAGACGTCCCTGTCGCTGCAGGCGCATCCGTCGACAGCGCAGGCCGAGGAGGGCTTCGCCCGTGAGAACGCGGACGGTGTGCCCACGGACGCCGTGGACCGCAACTACAAGGACCGGCATCACAAGCCCGAACTCATCTACGCGGTCGACGACGGGTTCGGTGCGCTCTGCGGATTCCGTTCGGTCGCCGAGACGCGTCGTCTTCTCGAGACGCTCGGTCCCGATCCGCTGGTCGAGGACTTCGTCGGGCGTCTCGCCGACGACGAGTCGCTGCGCGAGGTCTTCGAGTGGCTCATCTCCGATGGCCCGGGCGTGCCCGAGCTTCGCGCGCGCGTGCTCGAGCTCGCGCCGTCCGCGTCTGCGCCGGAGTTCGCGACCGTGTTGGATCTTGCCGCACTGTTTCCCGGGGACGTCGGCATCCTGGTGTCGCTGCTGCTCAACCTCGTGACGCTGCGTGCCGGGCAGGCGATCTTCCTGCCGTCCGGCAACATTCACGCCTACCAGCACGGGCTCGGCATCGAGGTTCTCGCGGCGTCCGACAACGTGCTCCGCGGCGGCCTGACCCCGAAGCACGTCGATGTGCCAGAACTCCTGAAAGTGCTCGATTTTCGCCCACTGCCCGTGCCGTTTCTCGAGCCGGATGTGTCGGTGCCGGGGCTCGCCCTGTTCCGTCCCGGTGTGCCGGACTTCGAGCTGGCCGTCGTCACCCCGGCGGACGCGCCCGGCGGCAGCGTGGCCTTCTCGCCGTCCGGCGAATTCATTGCCCTGTGCACGTCGGGACCGCTATCGGTTCGGGGAGCGACCGGGGAGACCACTCTGCGACCGGGGCAGGCGGCCTACGGCAGCTACGACGAGTCGCCGGTGACCGTGAGCGGCGAGGGAATCCTCTACGTTTCGTCACCGGATCCGTCTGCAGCGTTCGGTCCTGCAGCCCGCGTCGGCTAGCGGTTGACCTGCGAATTCACGAGTCTTATTCGCTTCGCGGTCAGGGCTTTTCGGCGATATCGTTCGAGCATGACCCGTAGGAACCCTGGCGTTCGCGCCGTCCTTCCACTCCCGGCACTCGTCATCGTTTTCGCACTCGCCGCCTGCTCTTCGGGCGGCTCCGGCGCGAGCCCTTCGTCGTCCACCAAGGCCGCAACGGTGACCTCGCCGGCCTTCGTGTTCGACAACCACTGCTCGTCGATCGTGTCGACCGCCGACCTCACAACCGATCTCGGAGCCTCGATCATGCTCGAAGACTCCGGGCCGTGGCTGGACGAGTCAGAATGGGCCGTTTCCGCGGTCGGCGGCGTGCGTTGCGATTGGGAATCGTCGTCGAGCGCCCACGCGCAGTCGCTCGACCTCATCGTGGTTCCGGCTTCCGTGGGGAAGGCGTCGAGCTACCCGGCGTTCGACTGCGTGAGCGACACCGCCTCGAGCATCGGCGAGTGCGGCTTCAACGCCGTCTACTCCGGCTACTGGTTCTCCGGAACAGTGCAGCTCGACAACGGATCGACGAACGCGCAGGCGCAGGCCGCCGCGGTTCGACTCGAGACTCAGCTGAAGAGGTCGGCGGTGGCCGCGGGCAAGGCCCCAGCGATTGCCACGATCACGGGGGCCTGGCCGAAACCGATCAGCTGCTCGGCCGTGGACTCGGCAGGCAGGATCTCGCAGAGCCTCGGTTCGCCGGCAGTCGTGCTGCAGGGCCAGAGCGCGACGATCGAGAGCGGCAATCCGGATGCCTACACGGTGGCGGTGACCTCATCCAGCTACCTTCCGTGCAGTTGGGAGTCGGCGGACTCGTCCGCGGGCTTCGGGGTCTACCTCTATCCGGGTGGCGCTTGGGCCAAGCCGGATCTGCTCTCCAGCTCGTCGAAGTCCGTGTCCGTTCGCGGAGCGACGAGCGCCTACCTCAGCCCGGGCATCGAGGGTTCGAGCCTGCTCGACGTTTTCGTCGGTCCGAACGCGTTCGTCGTGGAACAGGATCCCGGCGTGACGGATTCTCAGCTTGAGACGGTGGCCGCCGCCGTGATCACGGGAATGAAGGGAATGAAGGGGACGAAGTAGCAGACGAGGTAACCGATGAACTAGCAGATGAACTAGCCGTGTGTTCGGCGCGTCACGCGGCGACGAATCTGTCTACTCATTTATCATCTGCGACTTGACTTATCGGGAACTACACCGGTGTAATTATCTCTAACGCGCTTTGAGCGAAACGAGCCGGAACGCGGAAGGGGAGACGACCAGATGCCACAGGGCGCAGCAGAGAAGTACAGCGTACCCGGGAGCGGGTCCGTCAATTCTTCGTCGTACGCGCCGTCGGCGCCGGAGAACTGGTTCGTCGACCCGGTCCGTCTCGGCGTTCCCGGTGTCCGTCAGGCGGCGCCGACCGGAGTCCAGGATGACAACCCGCTCGCCTGGCAGTCGGATTCGCTGTGCGCACAGACCGACCCCGAGGCGTTCTTCCCCGAGAAGGGCGGCTCGACACGCGACGCGAAAAAAATCTGCGCCTCGTGCGAGGTGCGCGTGCACTGCCTGGAATACGCGCTCGAAAACGACGAGCGTTTCGGTATTTGGGGCGGTTTGTCGGAGCGGGAGCGGCGCAAACTGAGGAAGCGCGCTTAGTCTCGACCTCGTGTCACCGAGAGTCTTTGCGATCCTCGTTGCCCGTAACGGGGCAGCGTATCTCGGCTCCACCCTCAACGCGGTAGCTTCTCAGACCCGCGCCCCCGACGCCCTGGTGGCCGTCGATGCCGGATCACGAGACGACACCCTCGCCATCCTGACCGCCTCATCGGTCAGCCAGTTGGTCAGCGCCTCGGGCAAACAGAGCTTCGGATCCTCGGCCGCCCAGGCGGTGAAGGTCGCCCTTCCGCCGGGAACGGGGGACGACTGGCTGTGGCTGCTCGGGGCGGACAACGCACCGGCTCCGGATGCGCTCGCCATGCTGCTCGGCGCGGTCGAGGTGGCGCCCTCGGTCGCGATCGCCGGACCGAAGCTCATGCGAGCCGACGAAGCCGACATCATCGAACGCTACGGCGAGAGCATGACCAGGTACGGGACATCCGTGATCCTGGTGCAGAACGAACTCGATCAGGCGCAGTACGACCGGCAGAGCGACCTGCTCGCGGTCTCGGCCGGGGGGATGCTGGTGCGTCGCTCGGTGTGGGAGGCGCTCGGCGGATTCGACCCCGGCCTGCCATCCGTCGATGCCGCGCTCGACTTCTCGATCCGTGCCCGGCTCGCGGGCTACCGCGTCGTTGGTGTTCCCTCGGCTCGGGTCTCGAGCGCGGGCGGTCCCGAGCTCTTCGGACGCTCGACCCTCTCGGCGCGAGCCGGCGCACGGCTGCGACGCAAAGCACAGCTGCACCGGCGCATGGTCTACGCGCGGGGTCTTGCCCCGCTCTTTCTGTGGCTGGCGCTCGTTCCGACCGCCGTGCTGCGCTGCCTGCTTCAGCTCTTGCGCAAGCAGCCCGGACTCATCGGCGGGGAGCTCGGTGCAGCCTTTGCCGCAGCCTTCGACGGTTCGGTCCCCTCCGCGCGGGGACGCATCCGTCGCACGCGCAAGCTCGGCTGGGCGAGCATCGCACAGTTGCGGGTCTCGAGGTCCGCCTGGCGCGAGCGCCGTGTCTCCCGCGCGACCGCGGCCGAGGAGGCCGGTCCGCTGCGGGTGCGGCCGAGCTTCTTCTCGGGCGGCGGCATCGCGGTGGTGCTCATCACGGCGGTCATCGGCCTTGTGGTCTTCGGACGACTGATCGGCGCGGATGCCGTGCAGGGTGGCGCTCTCTTGCCGCTGTCGTCGACCGTGCCGCAGCTGTGGGCCAACGTCGGCTACGGCTGGCACTCGATCGGCAACGGGTTCGTCGGCGCATCCGATCCGTTCGCCGCAGTTCTGGCGGTGCTCGGGTCGATCACGTTCTGGGCGCCGTCGTTCGGTGTTGTACTCCTCTATCT
>FSXL01000501.1_pt1 | contig 10385 bp, 12 predicted proteins | sample 1638241 | NCBI WGS metagenome assembly FSXL01 (sample SAMEA3914788, study PRJEB12502) | metagenome | biome: forest; material: soil | place: Canada | collected 2011-07-03 | depth 0.1 m | reverse complement strand
GTAGAGGAGTTACAAGGTCGGGCTTCTCACATATCCTCTGAAACCAGGCTGGCCGTCGCGGAGACCATCCGGAGCTGTATTGGGCACAATCAAGCGCCACGTAGCATCGATCGACCGTATGGATGCGATGGTCGCGGAATCGATCATGCGTGCGAAGGAACCTGAGACGCTCCTTCCGGCTGAGCTAGAGCTTGGCAAGCGTCGCTGACTCGAACGCCGGTCGCGGGGTCTGCGAGAGCTTGGGGCCGATACGTAAGGTGTGCCGATTTTCGTCGAATGCGAGGTCATCAGCTACTACGCAACAGCTAAGACGGGCTGGGAGCAATTCCACATCCAACATTCATACTGCCCAACACAGTTAGTGCTTCTTTGCTTCAACTGAAGCGATCCGGCTGAATCTCGGCCACGAAAAAGGCGCGAGCCCGTGTCGCTGCGTCGATCAAGCTCTGGGATTCACTATTCATCGTGGCCACGATGTCATCGATCCCGCGCAGTCCAGCCATGTTCAGCAATTGCTTCTCGTTAGTTACCCATTCGTCGCGATAGTGGATGTCGATCTCTTGACCGTCGACGGACAGCTTGCCGCCGCCATTGAAGACACGTCCCCATCCACCTGGCTCGGTCAGTCTCCCTGGCCAGCCGAGGTCTCACATGCTGAGGCTCAAATTTTTCCCGATAGTAGAGCGCAACATCCCAATCGCTTTCGGGTCGATTAGTGCCCTGCGCGCGGGAGCCGCCGAGGGCGACTGCTTCAACCGCGGGTAGCTGAAAAAGCACTTCAGCTAGCGGTTCGATGAAAGTGCTCCCAACATCGCGAGCTGATCGAGACATGAATCAGACTTTACGTTGCTGGCGTACTGAGCGTCTCGCGCCATAGCGGTGATCCGCGCCCCGAGCTTGTCAGTTCCAGCGAGCACTTGAAGTGGGTGTCGCTCTGAATGCGGGTCGCGGAGCAGCTTGGCCACATGCCCGACGCTCGGATCGACTTTCAGCGTCCCCGCCGCTGCTCAGCCCGCCCGCTTGCGGTCCGCGATCACCCGATCGATGACGCGCCTCGAACTCGCCTCGAAGTCCGGCGAGTTGCTCCCCGCGAGACCAGCCGCGACGATCAGTGCCTTCCAGATGGTCCAGCCGCGGCCGCGAGCCCAGGTTCCGTCGTCGAGCGGTAGTGCTGCACGGAACGCCCCTCGGCTCTCGCCGTCGAAGAACGTCCAGGCGATCGCGAGGTCGCAGGCCGGATCGCCGACGCCCGCGGTCCCGAAGTCGATCACGGCGCTGAGTCGCTCGTCCGTGACGAGCAGGTTGCCTCGGCTGATGTCCCCGTGAAACCAGACAGGGGCACCTGACCAGTCCGCGGCCAGCGCCGTCTCCCAAACATCGAGTGCGGCTCCGCCATCGATGGTGTCGCCGAGAATCGCGATCGCCTCACGGGTCTCCGCGTCATAGACGTCAGGCGGTCCTCCTCGAAAGAAGTTGTGTGCTCCGGGCGGAGGTCCGCCAGTCGCATCCGCCCGCTGCAGCGCCGCAAGGAATCCGCCGAGCGTCGTCGCGAATTCGCCGAGATCCGCGATGCGATCGGCCGTCGCGGGCTCTCCTTCGAGCCAACGATAGACGGACCACTTCCACGGGTAGCCCGCATCCGGCTGGCCAAGAGCCACGGGCTCGGGGATAGGAAGAGGCAGTTGTGGCGCGAGTCTCGGTAGCCAGTGCTGTTCCTTGTCCACCTGCGCGGCGTATCCGGCAGCACTCGGCAGGCGCACGCTGAGTTCATCGCCAAGTCGGAACGTCCGGTTGTCCCATCCGCCGGGCTCGACCGGCGTTACGGGCAGATCCGCCCATTCAGGGAACTGTTCAGAGACCAGCCGCTTCGCCAGGGCCGCGTCGATGTTCATCCTTAGAAGGTTAAAGGGTCAGCTTCGCCTGGCCGTAGCGGGGTCGCAAGAGTCTACGAGTCGACCGCGCCGAGACGTTGATGCGCCGCCTGCCGCGTGATTCCCAGTCGGCCGCCGATGACGGTCCAACTTGCTCCGGGTACTTGGCGGGCGAGCGCAGTCGCTGCCCACAGGATCGAGTCGGCCGAGTCGCCGATCAGTTCGGCGAGCTGCACGGCTAGAAGCGGGTCGCCGTCGTTTTGAGCCTTCTCTATGTCATCCAGCGTTTTGCGCAGGTTGGCGATCGAATTACTGAGCGACTGGGATTGCTGAGCAACTGTCATGCCCGAAAGTGTCCTCGGGCCGAGAATCGCTGTCAAGGCAACCTTGACAGCGCGGGAGCTCCCACGGCGGGTTGGTCTCAAGAGAGAACGCTGCGCAGCGTGCAGCCATTGTTCGCCGTCCTACCCCCTCGATACTCTTGCTCTCGTGTTGACGCAGGTGGCGGAGGGCGTGCAGATCCACGTGAGCGTGTTCTGCCAGAGCAACGCCGTTGTCGTCGGGGGCAACGCAGGCGTGCTACTGATCGATGCCGGCGTGCATGCCGACGAGCTCGAGTGCCTCGCGAACGACCTGGCCGATGCAGGCCAGACCGTCGTCGCTGCCTTGTCGACCCACCCTCACTGGGACCACATGCTCTGGAGTCCGCGGTTCGGCGTGGTCCCGCGCTACTCGACCGCGCTCTGCGCGACGACCGCGCGCGAGCGGCTGGCTGGCGGGATCGATGCCCGCCGCTTCGGCATCCCGGAGGAGGTCTCTCTGGACCTGCTCGGCGACCTGACCGGCCTGCCGCCGGGCGCGGAGCAGGTTCCCTGGGGTGGCCCGCGCATCCGCATAATCGAGCATCAAGCTCACGCACCCGGCCACGCCGCCCTGTTCATCGAAGACACCGGTGTTCTCGTTGCGGGCGACATGCTCTCGGATGTCTTCATCCCGATGCTCGACCTGAACGGCGCACTTGATCCGATCGAGGACTATCTCTCGGCGCTGCGACTGTTCGAGGATGTCGCGGATGGAGTCCAAACCGTGATTCCCGGCCACGGGTCCGTCGGCGTGGGCGGTGAAGTGGGCGACAGGATCGCCCGGGATCGGGCCTACGTCGAAGCCTTGCGGGACTCACGCAATCCCAGCGATCCTCGCGTCGGGCCGCCCGCTGTTCTCGGGTGGGAGTTTGTCGCGGACGTGCACGCACGCCAAATCGAGGCCCTGGCGCTGAGAGACGGCAACGAGGCATCGCCCGCCAAGCGCTAGCACTCACACTTGACGATAGTGTGTGACACACAGTATCGTGTCATGCATGCCTCAGGACGATTTGCTTGACCAGCTGCGCCAGGAACTTCGCCGCGGCTCGGTCGTCCTCGCGAGTCTGGTCGCGCTCGAGCAGCCGGGCTACGGCTACGGCCTGCTCGACGCACTCGAGCGCGCAGGCTTCCCGGTCGCCGCTAACACGCTGTATCCGCTGCTGCGCCGGCTCGAAAGCCAGGGGCTGCTCACCAGCGAGTGGGACACGACCGAGGCCCGGCCACGCAAGTTCTATCGGACCAGCGCCGACGGCATCCGGGTCGCCACCCAGCTCCGCACCGAGTGGAGTGCGATCGACACAGCGCTCACCGCGCTCGAGATAGCCACCACCACCACCACGTCCACGCCAGGAGACCCATCATGACTTCGAACCTCACCGACCGTTACGTAGCAGCCACCCTGCGCCGCGTCCCCGAGAAGCAGCGCCCCGAGATCGAGCGGGAGCTCCGTGCCGCGATCGCGGATGACCGGGATGCCCGTATCGAGCAGGGGCAGTCGCCGGCGGATGCCGAATACTCGGTCCTCAACGAGATGGGGGATCCGTACCGGCTCGCGGCGAGCTACACGAATCACAGCCTCACCCTCATCGGGCCCGACTTCTACCCGGCGTACATCCGCTGTCTCAAGATCGTCGGCTGGGCCTCGCTCCCGATCGTCTTCGTCGTCCTCGCGATCATCGACTTCGCACAGGGCAAGAATGTGTGGGGATCGATCTTCGGCCCGCTGGGGTCGACCATCACGGTCGCCGTCTACATCGCGTTCGTCGTGACCGTGATGTTCGCGATCGCCGAACGTGCGGCCGCGTCCCACGCGGCAACCGACCTGTCCGACATGGCCTGGAAACCGGAGAACCTGGCGGTCGAGGTTCCCGCTCCGAACCTGACGCGGTGGGGCGATGTCTTCAGCCAGGCCGTCGGCTCGCTGCTGGTCGTCGGATTCCTTCTCATCGACCGCTTCGCTCCGTTCGTGACGGCCGGTTCGAGGGGACACGACGTGTCGATTCTGGATCCGCGGCTCTGGGATTTCTGGATTCCGCTCTACTTCGTGCTACTGGTACTCGCCGTCGCGCTCGAGTTCGTACGCGTCAGCGTGCGGCGATGGAGCCCCGCGACCACGCTGATCGGCACCCTGCTCGGACTTCTGGGCGCGGCCGCGATCATCCTCACGGTGCTCACGACCACGGTGGTGAATCCCGCACTGTCGAACGCGCCGGTTGTGGCTGAGGGCAGCTGGATCTGGTGGCTGATCGCCGCACTGGTCGCCCTTCTCTGGGTCGCTGCGACCATCAACGCCTGGCGCCCACGCACCCGAAAGACCGTCTGCGCCTAGCCGCCAACACTCGACGAGAACGACTCGCGTCTCCCATCGGGACGCGAGTCGGGCTCAGTTTCTGTACCCCGTTTGCGGCATAGGCCAAAAAGTGACTGTCGGGTAGCGTCGAGAGAAGAGTTTCGGCGTTTAGTCGCGTCGGCGCTCGCTACCCCCACTTTGTAATTGCTTTGCGTCAAATGGGGGGTTGCGCAATGCGCCGAATTTTTAAGGCGACTATTTCTTTGACCGCGGCTGCCGCGGTCGCCATCTCGCTCGGGGGCGCTAGCCTGCCCGCCGCAGCGGCCGTGAAGGACGTCACCGTCTCGTCGTCCAGCACGACGACCGTGACGCCTCGGATCGAGGCGGTTCATCCGCGCTCGCTCCGGATCTCATCGGGTGAGTCGTCCGCGGACGTGCAACCCATCCGCGACTTCGTGGAGGAGGGTGGACTCCTCGGCCCGCAGGCGAGTGCCGAGGCATCAGCCGCGGCGGCAGTGCGGGCGGCGGATGCTGCCAAGGCAGCTGCAGCGGCACGGGCGGCGGCAGCGGCACGCGCGGCGGCGGAACGCGCGGCAGAGCGGACGGTCATCCGCACGGCGGCGACGAGCGGACACGTGGTCAACGTCTGGACATCCGGATTCCAGACCCAGATCAATGAGTGCCGCGGGGGAGTCGACCTGTCGGCGGCGTACCACACCGCAACGGTGGGGGAGCACTGGGGCTGCGGCGGCGCTGCGTTCCCCGAGACTCCGGGCTCCATAGTCACCTTCACCGGTCTCGACGCGGGCGTGTACAGGGTCATCGGCCTGGTCGCGACGCTGGACGCGTACACGGCGCACACGAGCAACATCCCGCACGGGTACCAGATGCTGTTCCAGACCTGCCGGAACAACAACAGCGCTACCACGATCTTCATCGCGCTCGAGCGGATCTGATGACCGAGCGCCCCGCGCTAGGTGGCGACGCGACGGCCGAACAACCGGAAGTTCCCGAAGAAACCAGCGCTGGCCGTGCCGCTCATCGTGTCTCCGTCGAGGGTCGCGGTGCACTGGAGGGTCGCGGTTATCGGGCGGACGACGCTCACGGTCCACGACGCGTAGTTTCCCGCGCTCGACACGTCAGCCAAGTCGATCGATTCCGTTCCGAACCTCGCGGTGCCCGAGCGTTGATCTCCGAACTCGAGGTAGACGAACTGTTCGCCGAATGGGGTCTGAATGGCGAGTTCCCACTGGCCGATTAGTGACACGGGAGACAGCGTAACCGGACAACCCGTGCGCGCGTCGCACACAGGGGGTATCGCATCAAGGTCACCCAACTTTGATGCAAATCATAGGTTTTGTTGATTGATTGGTAAGACAGCGCCCATCTTTCATACGCAATCAGTCGAAACGAAGTTACGTAATCAATGACGTCGCAGGTTACCGTCCGTACTCTCTCCACAACTGAATCCGCCGTCCGACCACCCGCGAAAGTTCGCACACCCTACTGGGATAACGCGCGATTCGCCGCTATCACGCTCGTCATCGTCGGGCACGCGACACTCAAGCTGATCTCCGCGTCGGACACCGCGTACGCCCTCTATCTGTTCGTGTACGTGTTCCAGGTTCCCGCATTCGTCCTGGTCAGCGGATACTTTGCGAAATCCACGCCGCCCGGCGTCACGCAACTCAAGCGGCTGTTCACCGACATCGTCGTTCCGTATCTCATCTTCGAGACCATCTGGAGTTGCATCCACTGGGCGATCAGCGGGAATCTCACGCTGGACTACTCGACCGCGTGGTGGACGCTGTGGTTCCTTCTCGCGTTGTGTATCTGGCGCGTGGTGCTGCCCTACCTCGTCATCCTTCGCTACCCGCTGATCATCAGTATTGTTCTGTCCGTCGGCGCGGGGTATCTCTCCACCTTCGATGACACCTTCTCTCTGTCGCGCGCGGTCGCGCTTCTGCCCTTCTTCGTGCTCGGCTGGAAGATCAAGCAGTGGAATCTCGCCGAACGTTGGCTGGCGCTGCGATCCGCGGTGGTGTGGCGCTGTCGAGCCGCCGCGATCGCTCTCTTCATCGGACTTGGTGTGGTGTCGGCCGTTGGCATCACCGAGTGGCGGCACCTGCTGATCCGTCGCTTCCTGCTCTACGACGAGTCCTACGCGAGCTTCGGATACACGCAGTGGTGGGCGGGTGCGCTACGCCTGGGCTTCATCGGACTCGGCACCCTATGCTGCTTCGGCCTGCTCGCGCTGATCCCTCGTCGCCGAACCTGGTTCAGCGGACTGGGAACGCGCACGATGTACATCTACCTGCTGCACAGCTTCATCCTGTATCCGATCCGGCAATCCGGATTGCTGAGCGGCCCACCGTCGATGTGGGTGCTCGTCGGCATGGTGGTGCTGTCGGTGGTGATCGCCGTCGTGCTGGGGCTTCCGATCGTGCAGAAGGTGTTCCACCCGCTGGTCGAACCGCGACTCGACTGGCTCTTTCGCCGCACGGAACGGACCGCCGGGTCTGACGATTCCGCGGCCCAGGTGACCTCCCCGGACCGGTCGATGATGTCGGACTCTGCCAGAATCCACTAGTGGCATCCCTCACCCGCGGCGTTCGCATCGTCGTCGCGTCCTTTTCGCGCTCGCGCTTCTTTCGCCGATTCGGACCGTCGATCATGCCGACCGCCGAGAAGGTCTGGGCGAAACTCAACCGGGGACGCACACCGCTGAGCGGCGTGCTCGTCCCGTCGCTCGTGCTGCACAGCATTGGAGCCAAGTCGGGTCTCGAGCGGGTGACGCAACTCATGTACTGCCCGGAGCCCGGCGGGACGATGCTCATCACGGGCAGTAATTTCGCCCGCGACTCCCACCCGGCCTGGACCGTGAACCTCGCGGCGCATCCGGATGTCTCGGTCGACGTTAAGGGCCGCAACATCCGGGTGCGCGCCGAGCGGATAGCAGACGACAAGCTCGACGAGACCTGGAACTTCATCGAACGCCAGTGGCCCGGATATCGCGGCTACGAACGGTCGTCGGGCCGAACCCTTCGGATCTTCCGACTGCGGCCCAGCGCGTAACCTCGCAGTATGGCACTCGTCGCGATCGAAGAGCACTGGAACCTGCCCGAACTGACGTCGCGGGTGCGCGCGCTCCCGCCGGATCGCGGCGACGAGAGCATCGTCTTCGACGAGATGGCCGACAACCTCGAGCGGCTCGACGATCTCGGAGACGCCCGGATCGCCGCCATGGATGCGCAGGGCGTCGACCTGCAGGTGCTGTCCCTCGCGCCGCCCGGAACGCATCCGCTCGATCCAGCGGACGCCGTGCCGCTCGCCACGCTCGCCAACGACACCGCGGCCGAGGCGGTTCGTCGGCATCCGACCCGCTTCCGTGCATTCGCAACGCTGCCGCTCGCGAATCCGGAGGCCGCCGTACGGGAGCTCGAACGGGCGTCCGGTCTCGGATTTGTCGGGGTCATGGTCTACGGACGGGTCGGCGACACACCCCTCGACGACCAACGCTTCGACCGGGTCTGGGAGGCGGCCGCCGCACTTCGAACCCCGATCTTCATCCACCCGCAGATTCCGCCGCGGGCGATCCGAGACTCCGCATATGCGGGCTTCGATCCGACGACCAGCCTGGGTCTCGCCACCTTCGGCTGGGGCTGGCACCTCGAGGCGGCGCTCGCCGCGCTGCGCCTGATCGTCCGCGGCACGTTCGATCGGCATCCGGACCTGCAGCTGATTCTCGGCCACTGGGGAGAGCTGCTGCCGTTCTGGCTTGACCGTGCCGACAGCCTGTCGCGGGTCGCGGGGCTCGAGCGGAAGGTGTCGGACTACGTGCGATCGAACCTGTACCTCACGACGTCGGGGATGCTCAACCCCGCGCTCCTTCGGCACGCGCTCGAAGTCACCACCGTGGATCGGCTGCTGTTTTCGACCGACTATCCGTTCCAGCGGCCGACGGTCGACGGCATCCGGGATTTCATGGCGGAGTTGCCGTCCGATGAGGGGCGTCGCGACTTCAGCGAGGCTACGGCGCGATCTCTGTTCCAGATCGACGGGGCGATCGGTTGAGGAACGGAGGGTGTGCGAGAAATTTCAGGCTGAGCCCGCTCTCGACTCTTATTAGGGGTCGAGTGTGGCGTGAGCCTGAAAAATCTGCGCCAACCGGTCGGTGATATCAGCTGGCGGGCTTCCAGCCGATCGCTGGGGCGATGTGCTCCGCGACGGTCTGAAGAAGGTGCGCGTTGTACTCGACGCCGAGCTGGTTCGGCACAGTGAGCAGAACGGTGTCGGCCTCGCGCACCGCGGCATCCATGACCAGTTCCTCGACGATCGAGTCCGGCTCGCCGATGTAGCTCTTGCCGAACCGGGCGATCGTGTTGGCCTCGAGATACCCGACCTGGTCGTGTGAATCCTCGAGGCTGCGCGGACCGAAGTAGGCGCGATCCTCATCGGTTGTGATCGGCAGGATGCTGCGACTCACGGACACCCGCGGCTCGCGCTCCCAGCCGGCCGCCGTCCAGGCATCCCGGAACTGCTGGATCTGCTCGGCCTGCAGGTCGCCGAAGGGAACGCCGGTGTCTTCGGTGAGCAGCGTCGAGCTCATCAGATTCAGTCCTTGATCCGCCGTCCAGACGCCGGTCGCCCGCGAGCCGGAACCCCACCAGATGCGGTCGGCGAGTCCCTCGGACAGTGGCATCACGGGAAGAGGCCGGGATGAGCCGGTCATCTGGGGGTTGCTTTCGGCGACACCCGCTCCCTTGATTGCTGCCAGGAACAACTCGGTGTGAGCGCGGGCAAGGTCGGCGTCGTCCATTCCTTCCGGGGGAACGAAACCGAACGCCTCCGAGCCCCGGAGCGCGGACTCGGGGGATCCGCGACTCACACCCAGCTGGAGTCGTCCCGCGCTGATGAGGTCGGCCGCCGCGGCCTCCTCGGCCATGTACAGCGGGTTCTCGTAGCGCATATCGATCACACCCGTACCGATCTCGATTCGGTGGGTGCGTGCGGCGATGGCCGACAGCAATGGAAACGGTGAGGCCAGTTGCTGCGCGAAGTGATGGACGCGGAAGAATGCGCCGTCGAGGCCCAGCTCCTCTGCGGCGACTGCCAGCTCGATCGACTGCAGGAGGGCATCCTGGGCCGTGCGCACCCGCGAACCCGGCACCGCCTGCCAGTGCCCGAAGGATAGGAATCCGATCGATTTCTTCACGTCACAACCCTAAAGTCGGTAACCCCGTCGACACGCCGGGGGATATGGGTCGACACGCCGTGACTGACCACTGGTTACCGACTTTGCGGTAGATGGCGGGCTAGGCGCGGAAGGCCTGGGCGAAGACGCCCGGAAGGCGCAGCCATCCGGGCTTCTTCGCGAAGTGCACGAGCTGCTTGCCGGTCGCCGTCGCACTGCGCGAAGTCACGAAATACGGCGCCTTTGGAAACATCGAGAACTCCCCGCCGAAGAAGGAACGCGGGAACGGCCGGAATGCGCCGGTGAGGACGGTTCGTTCGGTCGAGGCGATGAGCATGGCATTGTGCACGACGCCGATCCCGCTCTGGACGTCCTCGATCGTGTGACCCGGATAGGCGCCCCACGGTGCCCCCGCGGCGAGAAAGCTGAACCCGGTCCAGGCATTCACGGCGATCGTGCCGTAGCGCAGTTCGGCGATGGCGTTGATGAATCCTGTGCCTAGGCCCGACTTGGTCTTCGGATCGATCAGGATGTTCGCGCCGAGGGTCCCGAGGAACTCCGCGTTCACGAGGGCGACCGCGGCTTCGAGGAAGGCCTGGCCGGATCCTGCGACCTCGACGACACCCAACACCGGAGAGAACGTCTCGGTGGTGCAGATGGTGGAGGGG
>FSXL01000465.1_pt1 | contig 10397 bp, 7 predicted proteins | sample 1638241 | NCBI WGS metagenome assembly FSXL01 (sample SAMEA3914788, study PRJEB12502) | metagenome | biome: forest; material: soil | place: Canada | collected 2011-07-03 | depth 0.1 m | reverse complement strand
CGCGCCCACGTGCTGCGCGGATGGTCCTACATCGCCGGCGGCCGAGACCCGAACACGGCGATCCCCGACCTCGAAGCGGCGATGCATGCGGATGCCGATGCGCGCGACCGCGCCCTCCGTGGTGTTCTCACTTTCGCCTACGGACAGGCACAGCAGCCGATCTCCGCCGGGGATCTCTGGGGCTTCGAGTCCGAGCGGGCGACCCAGCGGGCCGCTCTCGCCGCGTCGCCCGACGGCGTCGTGCGCCTGTCGTGGCGTGGATCGGTATATTCCCTCACCGGCATGACTGCCGAGGCGATCGGCGACCTCTCCGTCGTTACCGGCCGCATCGGCGACGGTGACATCGACTTCGGCGACGGTGTCTTCCACTCCCTCCTCGGCTTCGCCCAGTGGATGGCCGGCGAATGGCGGCGAGCCTCCATCAGCATCGCCCTTCCGCTCGTGTCGCCGCTGGTGGCCCCGCATCCGATCGCACTTGCGATGTCGCCACTGGCTGCCGTGGTTGCGGGCGACTCCGGTGAGTCTATTGAGATCGCCATCGCACGAAGCCGGGAGGCGCGCCTGGCCGGCCCACTGCCCGCCGCCATCCACGCGGGGGACATGGCGGATGTCTCAGCTCTCGCCTACTCCGGCACAGACGCAATGCGGGAGCGCTGGCGGTCGGAGAGGATCACCGACTTCGGGGAGCCGCTCGACCAGACTCGGGGCGCGATCCCCTACCTCTGGTTCCTCATTCAGGGCCTGGCCGCGGCTTGGGCACACGACGCGGATGCCGTCGAAACGTGGGCGGGCCACCTCACGCGGCTTGAGGGCAGTCCCTGGCGTCCCGCCGCGATCGCGTGGCTCCGGGCGCTTGCGCTCGGCACACGCGGTGAGCCGAACGCCGACGCGTTGCTCGCGGTCGGGGCTCTCCCCGGGCTTTCCTCCCTCGACGCCATTCGGCGAACGCAAACGGCTGTCGCCACGGCCGCAGAGGGGCACCCGGCCGCCGGCCGCGCCCGAGCTGAAGCCGAGGCATCCCTCGCGGCACTCGGCCCGAGTGCCGTGTGTGCACTCCCGCGACCCTTTGACTCGTCTGGACTTTCCGACCCAACGTATCCGGCCGCGTCGGATGCCTCGTCCGATCCGCTCGCACCACTCTCCGACCGCGAGCGCGAGGTCGTCGCCCTGCTCCTCGAGGGACTCAGCTACGCGCAGATCGCGAAGGAGCTCTACGTAACCCGCAGCACCGTCGCCTTCCATCTATCGAACGCCTACGCCAAGACCAGCACGACCTCCCGCCACGAACTCGTGCAGTTGGTCCGCACCGACGCCTGAGTCGCGTTCGGCCGGCGATGACCAAGGCTAACGTGAGCTGAGCGCCTTCAGCACCCACGTCGAGCCTTATCCGGTGACCGAAACATCCGTCTTGCGGTCGATCGCGCTGGGCGTGGCCAGAGCAGTACGAACGACGGTGCGACGCAGCATGCCCCAATGATAGGGGCGGCCGCCACGGTGGCTGCCAGGATGAGAGCCCGCTCGCGTCGGTGTGCTTCTGCCACCGCCGCGGCAACTTCCCGAACTGGCAGCCGCATTCATCAGCTCGCCGCCCAGACGGGCCGAACCTCCACCCCGCCATGTGGTGCGGGGACGTCTTTGGCGATTTCCAGCGCTTCGTCTATATCTGCCGCCTCGATCAGGTAGTAACCACCCAACGCCTCCTTGGACTCCGCGAACGGGCCGTCTGTGACAAGGAAGCCGCCCGCCCCGTCCGGCCGCACCGACGTTGCCGTCTCGCTCGATTCAAGCGCCCCTCCATTCAGCAGGGCACTTGCGTGGCGGTCCATGAACTCGAGGTATTCCGGATCGATCGGCCCATCCGTGACTGGTGGTGCCGCCTTCTCGTCTCTGAAGATCAATATCAAATACTTCGCCATTCCGGTTCTTCTCCTCACGCTCGCCGATGCGAGCCCTTCACTAAGTCGACGGGGATCTTCGCTCCCAATAGTGAAGCAGGTAACAACGGGACGAAGGTTTTTCGTCTCCGTTGTCGATTCCAGGGGCGGTCACGCGTCGGATTGATAACGGGTCCGAACGATGGACCGTCCGAGCACAACGAAGGAAGCGCGATGCACACGACCGAACTGAACGATTCGACAGCCATCAAGAAAGTCCTGGCCGACCAGTATGGGGCGTGGGCGGCCGGGGATGCCGCGGCGTTCGTCGCGGACTACGCCGAGGACGCCACCGTGATCATGCCCGGCTCCTACAGGCGGAACAAAGATGAGATCCGTCGGAGCATGACACAGAGCTTCGCGACGTTCCTCAAAGACTCGAAAGTCACCGATGAGATCCAGAGCATCCGATTCCTCGGGGACGACTACGCGATCGCGGTCAGCAAGGCCGGCATCCTGTTCCCCGGCGAAACCGAGGTGCCCGCAAACCGGTACGTCTACGCGACCTGGGTTCTCCAGCGCCGTGACGGCAAGTGGCTCGTCGAGTCATACCACAACAGCCCCGTCGACCAGAGCTGAACGAACACCACCAGCCTGGGCTGCCCGACGACCTGTTCGGTAGCCCAGGCGGGGGTGGCCGGACGAAGGTTGGCGATCCTCGAGGTCAGCACCTCGACCATTTTTTATCGAACGGGCTCGACGGGTCTTTCAGTCAGCTGAGACTTTGCTTGTCGGCTGATTGCCTTGAACATGCGTTTCGATCCAGTTGAGGATTCGATCCTCTTCCTCGGGCCACCGATCCGCGCACACGGCGACATAGTCGGACGATTCGACTTCTGAATGAAAATCCCATGGTTGTTCTTTCCACGGATGCTCCCCGTCGTCCACTATCAGGACTGGGGTTTGGATGTCCCGCCCTGTGATCTCACTGCGGGTGCTACGAACGGCTCGAAATTGGTCGTATCGCGTCGAGGATTCGAGCCGCAATATCTCGGCCTGCCGCCTCGTGAGTTTGGCGACGTCCGGCGACAACACTTCTGCTAGATGGATCTCCCGTTCAAATCCGTCGCGGTCTCCTGAGAACAAGGCCTCTCGGGCGTGGAGCGAGAGAGCGCTGATCGACGGTGTCGACAGATCGATCACCGCCGGGGCAAGAACTGCGGCCGCAAGTCGATGTTCGGACGCCAGGGAAGCAGCAATGGTCCAGCCGCCTTCGTCGATGCCCACAGCGACGAGACAGTCTGCATCGACCTCGGGGAGAGCGCGGATCGCATCGACAACGGCTGAGACTGTCCGACTTGGCGACAGACTCATCGCACCTTCTACGACAGCCCAATGGAAACCGCGTTCTTCAGCTGCAGCGCCAATCGTTCCCCACGTCTCAGATGACATACCGGCCGCCCCGGGCAGCACGATCACCGTCGGCCGGCTCTGCCCGGGCTGTTGATCGGCTGCTCGGAAAAACACCACTTCGGTGGGAGTGCTGGTACCGACCATGGCGATCCGGCGGCCGCCGGAAGCGCGCAGAATTCGCTCCCAGCAGGCGTTGTATCGCGCAAGTACCCTGCGGCGGCGATCGTCGTCGAGATCGTGCGAGGCGAGCGCTAATGCTGCGGCATAGCAAGCTGCCGCTGCACGGTCGCGGTCGAGTTGCTCGTCCCCGGCCCTTATCTGCCCCTGATCCTGGTATGTCGCTGCAGCCTCGAGCCACTCACGGGTCCACGAATCGGGGTCACCATCCTGTATTCGTTGTGCCGTTTTCAAGATTTCGGTTCGTTCGCGGATCCGCCAGACGGATCTCCGCATGACGCCCGATGCGGCACGAAAATGGGGGTCGGCGAACGTAATCATGTCTATGTCTTCTCCTCGCATCCCGTCACATTTTCGACGCCGACCAGGTCCCGTGCCTCAGTAGCGCACTACTGCATTCCAAGTCGGGGACCGTAGACGGTTGGCCCGAATGCAGTAGTCGGATACTGACGCGGATGCGCGGCTCGGCCGGAACACTGTGACTATGAACAACAACACCGCCATCCCTAGCCGTCGCGGCTTCCGACGACGGCCCATCCGCCTGACTCTTGGTGCCGCCGTGGCCACGGCCACGTTCCTGCTCCTCGGAACCGGAGTCGCGACTGCAACCACGCCACCCACACCAACACCGGACCCCGACGCTACCGTGTCGAACTCGACCCAGACGCCGGACTATAACTGTTCCCTACGAACGGAACGGGACGAGATTGGAACACCCGGCTCACCGGACTACCGACAGTTCCTCCGTCTCGGTCTGAACTGTCAGCGACTTGAGGCAGGGGTGAAGATTCGTGGAACTCTCGTTTTCAACGATCGCGTCGACACCAAAACTGCTTGGTTGTCTGGTTCGAGTACTGGTGCGCCCGACCGACCCGATGCAGTCACGCATTGGATTGAACCGACGTCTTATGACGAGGTCCAGGGCATGCGTCTCGAGGTCGATGGAGTGAGCGAGAAGAGCTACACCTGTTCAACCTGGACCGACAAGAACGTGATCGACTTCGGCCTTGACGAGTATCGAGTCGCGCTGGGCTGCTCGTGGATAGACCCGAACGTCTCGCTCCGCGGAGTACTCGATCGCGCCGGCGCAGGTGATAGCTACACGCCCTGGATCGGCACCAATGACATTGGCAAAACACTTCACGGGCCGTTCTGGGCCACCTACCCCGAACCTCGTGGGACCCGGGTCGAAGCCAAACTCATCAACCAACCCCCGCTGATTCCGATCACGCCCATCCCCCAGCCGTAACCGACTGAGACAACTCTGAGGAAACCATGAACAACCATCGCTTCTCCCACCCGACCAGAATCCGACTGGGCATGGCCGCTCTCGTCGTTACCGCCGCGCTGGCCATTGACGTCACCCTCTCGAAACCAGCCAACGCCGCACAGAGTCCTTCATCCGGTCCGCACATCCGAGATGCAAACACGCGCGTCTCGGATGCGACCGGGGCCGATGAATGGGAATGCGCAACGACGCTCGAACAGAGTCCCGGCCTCAGCCGACGAGCTGTTGTGAACTGCTCGTCAATACCGGTCGGATACGCCTACCGCGCCAAGCTGGTCATCGACGGCAACCAGGACTTCTATGGTGAGTGGGTTTTCGAACCTGGTGGCACATCCGCGTCACCGTGGAGCGGTCTGAGCGATCACACCATGTCAGCCGTGGTCGACAGCGGTCCCGGGCCTTACGGAAGTGAGTGCACTGCCTTGCGCGAAAAATCGGAGGTGTACTTCGGGCGGGATAAGTTCCGAGTCCGGCTCGCCTGCGAAACGATCGCACCGAATGTCCAGGTCCGCGGCGTCCTCGACCTGACAGGGCAAATCGACACCCACACCGACTGGACAACGACCGACGGCGCGAGACTCACCTCGGATTGGACGACGCCGATCTCCCTGACCGATCCCAGCGTTCGGCTCGAATGGGCGTGGCAATGACAACATCAGCGATCGCCCGCCATGCCGGCGACAGTCTGTCGACGTGTCGAGTTCTTAACGTGTCGAGCTTCCCAGGATGATCGCTGCGAGGTCACGGCGGTCCGTGATTCCCAGTTTTTGCATGGCGCGGTACAGATGAGATTCGATAGTGCGAACCGATAGAAAGAGTCGGTCTGCGATCTCGCTGTTGCTAAGCCCTTGTGCTGCCAGCCGGGCAAGTTGTTTTTCTCGCGAGGTCAAGGTTATCGCGGCGTCATCGAGCCCTTCGACAGCCGGAGGTGAACCTCCCTGCTTCTCGGGAACGAGCGCGCGACTCCGAGCGGCCGCAGAACGTGCGGATGAATCGCGGCCTTCCTTTGCAAATGCTGTCGCGGCGGCCGCGGCTGCCTCAGCCGCGTAACGGTTAGCTCCGATCTGCTCCAAGCGGTTGACGACGGATAGCAGTGCACGTCCGTCGCCTGCGGCTTGGGCAGTCGCCTGATCGGCGTAGCATGCGACGAGCTCTGCGTCGCACCGTTCACGGAACGAGACGAGGAATTCGCCGCATTGACGCGCCGAGGCACCGACGCGTAATGCCTCATAGACCAGTCGCGCGGCGTGTATGGGACTCGCGACGAAGTCCTTCGCGACGTCGAGTAGGAGATTCTGAGCGCGCGGCGGGTCTCCTTCCAGCCAGGTCATCCACGCGCGCGCTCGAACCACGTAGGGTCGCTGGTATGCAAGAGGCTCGCGCCCGTCGAGGCGTGCTTCGCACCGAGCCAGCGCTGCCATGGCCGCGTCGGCGTCGCCTCTCGCGCAGGCGACTTCGATCTGGAGAGCACTGACAACTGGGAGAAAACCGACCGGATCGTATTGGTCAAGCTGGATGTCGGCTTCCTGGAGAAGGGGAAAAGCGTCTGCGTATCGACCGGCGAGGACCCGAAGCTCGGCGAGTGCATAAGCGGTCTGGCCTGCTGCCGCGTGATCACCGATCGCGAGTGCCTGCTCGAAAATCGATGTCAGCCTGCACTCGAGCGCCGGCCAGTCTTCTCCGCTTTCGAGCGTGACGCGAGCTGAGAGAGACACGGCTATCGCATCGTCCAGATCTTGGAAAGGAATGGCCGGTTGCAGAGAAAGAGAGAGCCGCTGAGCCTCGACGACGTGTCCCGAGTAAAATAGGCTCGCGACTTGGTACGGCCTGACTTCGTCGCTTGATTCGCCGGTGAGCGTTGACACCAGTCCGAGGTTCTCGAAGGACGTCAAACTGGATCGGAACGGCTCCAACCGGGTCTGCCAGACATCGTCGTCCCACCAACTAGACGCCCGGTCGAGTAATTGACGTAGTTCTTCCGGTTGGCGTAGTCCCCAGTAGAGCACCTCACTGGACTGATCGAGGAAAGCGACGGCAGTATCGGTGTCGTCGACGAGAGACTCTGCTGCGGCGAGGACGGCGCGCGCATCCTCGTGTCGGCGCCGAATGGTGTGGGATCGCGCGAGGATAAGTGCTGCCTTGGCTCCCCCGCCGCGCTCGAGTGCGCGCTGCGCCAAGTCGGCTCCGAAGTCCGGGTCGCCAGACATGTTCGCTGCCGTTGCGCCGGCGAGGAGCCGCGGGACAGGGAGCGAGTCGCCAATTTGGAGCGCCCATCGGGCAACCCGTACGGCGTCGTCCGGGTCGGGTTTCACCCGCGCTTCCACTGTCTCCAGCAGTCGACGGCGAATCTCGCGCAATCGCAGCGGCGTGAGGGAGTCCCGAAGAACATCACCGTACAGCGGGTGCGACAAGCGCACGGATTCGTTGCCGGGCTCCGTTTCAACAGAGATGAGGCTGCGCGACTCGAGCGTGAGGAGCACGTTCTCGCTACTCAAGGTCAACATTTCCTCGAGCCGTAACGGTTCACCTACGGCAAGAAGGTTTATCGCGCGGCGCTCATCCTCCTTTAGCCCGCTGAGTCGGTCGGAGATCAGCTCCGTCAAAGTCTCGCTCACGGGCGGTCGAGATGTTCCCACCCACAATCCGTCCTCCAACTGAAGCGCTCCACTGGACTGCGCACTGAGAATCAGCTCCGTCGCGTACAGTGCATTTCCGCGGCTTATCCTCCATATCCATGAGCGGGTCGCGCGGTCGACGGGTCCGTCGAGGATGTTCTTGATGAGCTCCGTAGTCTCGGACTTGTTCAGCGTCCCGAGCTGGATGCGTTCAGCTCCAGCATCCTTGCATAGTGAGGCGACCGCGTCGGGGATGCCTTCATCGCTGCGAATTGTGACGATCAGTCGCGCAATATCCTCTAACGCGATCTGGAGAGCAAGAGTCGCCGACGTTGAGTCGAGCCACTGAGCGTCGTCGATGACGATCACCAGGCGACGACCTGTTGCGCGCTCCCGGATCACGCGAATGGCGCCCTGGATCAGCTGGAACGGGTCGTCCGATCGAGCGTCCAGTGGGATGAGGGAAGCGAATGCTCCAAGCGCGATGTCGCGACTGGTGCGGGTCGCCTTGATCCACGCGCCGGCGGAACCATTCGCAATCTCACGTTCCAGCGCCTCGCGGGCTAGTCGAGACTTTCCTACCCCGGCATCGCCGACAATGACGACTGCGGACTGGTCGGCGTCGAGGATACGATCGAGTTCGCTGGTCCGTCCAACGAGGGACCATGCGTGGGTTCCGCCAATCATCTCTGAGCGCCTTTCCGCTGGATCAAACCTTCTAGCGCGGGACGTCCACCGCGGCAGGGTCGTCCCGAGCAGCGAGCACCGCTGACTGCTTCCCTCCGCGCGGCTTTCCGGTGCGGCGACGGACGACTTGGAGTGCGATGCCCGCCAGAATCAACGCCGCGCCACCCATCAAGGGGACCAGGGATACGCTCGATCCGGTAGCTGCTAGCTCAGCGGCCGGAACGGCACCTGTGGCGGGGGCCGGCGCCGGCGGTGCTGGTGGTGTCGGCGGGTTGGGCACTTGCTGGAGGACATCGATGACTGAGGATGTTGCTTCGGTCGAGCCGACATACATCGTCTGGGTCAATGGATTGAAAGCAATGTATCCCGCCAGCTCGCCGGGGATGGTGATCGAGTCGACGATTGCCCCGGTTTCACCGTTGAGCACCCAGACTTCGCCCGGGCCGTGCGAGCCGGAGGACCCGGCGACGTAAACCAGGTGGTTGGTGGGATCGACCGCGATGTCTCGCACCAGACCGGATCCGGCGGGCAGTGGAATCGGGGACCCGATCCCAGTGTTGGTGGCAGTGTCGATGATGCTGACGCTGTTACCTTCGTCGTTGGTCACGTACGCTCTATGCAACACCGGGTCGATGGCGATCGCGCTCGGTTCATCAAGACCGGGCGCGTAGATGCTGGTGACAACAGAGTTGGTCTGGGTGCTCATCACGAGCACGTAATTGTTTGCTTGCATCGGCACGAAAATCTCGTTCTCGCCCGGGTCAAGAGCTGGCGACTCGGCCGTATTGTCGATCGGCACGGCCGAGGAAATGGTGTTGCTGGAGCCATCAACAACGTAGACCTGACCCTGCGGCAACCAGTCATTGTCGTTGCCATCCGTCACGTAAGTGGTGTTCGTCGCCGGGTCGGAAACAGCACCCCAAGGCATCGAATTTGCTCGCGAGATCGTATCAGTCACCGCATTCGTGGCACCGTCGATCACGGAGATCGACGACGAACCATAGTTGGGCACATAGAGGGTGTTCGTTGTTTCGTTGATGGCGATGCTGCCGTTGGCCGGCGCGAGACCGAGCGGCCCGATCTCCCCCGTCTTCGCGTTGGTGGTGCCGTTGATCACGATCAGCTTGCTGATGTCCGGCGTTTGCCCGTTCTGCGGCACGAAGTCTCCCGCATAGACCGTGTTCGTGGTCTCGTTGATGGCAATCGTGCCGGTGTTGTCGACCGGGATCGAGGTCACGATGCCCCAGTGCGTTCCGGTGGACGTGGCCGCCGAAGCGCGCGCTGGGACAAGGGAGAAGGCGCCTGCGATTGCCAGGACGCCGAGGGCCACGAGCGCGACGCCTACTGCACGGGACCGCTGGTCGAATGAAAGCATGGTGGTCAATTCTTTTCGTCGGTGGTGCGCAGAATGGTGTCGAGCCAGTCGAGGACTCTCTGGTTCAGCAATGAGCGGTTCTTCATTTCGCAGTGGTCCCCGGCGCCTTCGGCCGCCGTGAACCGGATGAGTTCTTTGGGACAAGTCAGGGCAGCCACGACTTTCGGCCCGGCTGCGCCGATCGAATCGTTTTCGGCGACGGTCACCGCGGTTGGGCACGTAATCTGATCGAGGCGGCCCTCCATCGTGTATTGCTGCGCGCTTGCGAGGTAGTCGCGGAGATTGTCGACGCCGTTGACCCAGAATCCTCGTTGCAGCACGTTCCAGCTCAGTGTCCTGCTCGCCTTCACGTGGGTCATCATGGCGTCGACGATCGGTTGATCGAGAGTTCCGAGGTCGGCGGCCTGGTCGGGTGTTGCGCCCAGTTGGGTGGCGAAGGAGACGAAACCGTCGGCGATCGACCATTGACCCGGATCCGCGACACACGCCGCGAGACGGTGTTCGCCCGATGCGGCACGCAATGAGAGGTAACCCCCAAGGCTCCATCCGCTGAGCGCGATCCGCGCAGGATCGACCCCGTCAAGCGTGACGGCGACGTCGACGACCGCCCGCATCACGGTCTCCCAGTCCGGGCGGAGGTGCACACCCTGGTTGTAGAGCACATCCCCCTGTCCCGGGCCGTCGAAAAGCAACACGTGATAACCGCGCCGGTTCGCCGCCACCGCAGACGCGAAATACATGTCAGTCATCGTCGCGTCGTAACCGTTGGTGAAAATAATTAGCGGCCGCTGACCTGGGGTGGCGCCATCGGCTGGCAGGAAGACACCGGGCAGAACGATGTTCTCAAACGGGATGCTTAGTGGCATGCCCGGGCGCTCACGCAAGCCGAGTCCGGTTTCGAACGCCGCTGTTTGCTTCGCGAACGCGCTCAGGAGCCGAGGATCCGGCGGACTCCCGTACAACGGATG
>FSXL01000180.1_pt1 | contig 10433 bp, 8 predicted proteins | sample 1638241 | NCBI WGS metagenome assembly FSXL01 (sample SAMEA3914788, study PRJEB12502) | metagenome | biome: forest; material: soil | place: Canada | collected 2011-07-03 | depth 0.1 m | reverse complement strand
GCCGAACAACAAGAAAGGCACCATGGGAGTTAGGAAGCTACGCACGCTCCTCACGACGCGCGATCACCAAATACTTCGCTCGATCGAGGACCACCGCTTCCTGACCTCCAAACAGATCTATCAACTGCACTTCTGGAACCACGCCAGCTATGTCTCCGCCATCCGTGCCTGCAATCGGGTCCTGACCCGGCTGCGCGAACATAAACTCATCTACCGCCTCGCCCGACAAATCGGGGGAGCCACTGCCGGATCCAGTTCCTACGTGTGGGGCATCGACGCCGCAGGCGACCGACTCCTACGAGCACAATCCGGACGAGAGAACTCCACACGAAAGCGCAGCTTCGAACCAACCACCATGTTCCTGGCACACACGCTTGCCATCGCCGACATCCACATTGAACTCGAGGAAGCTGCTCGCGCCGGAGAGCTGGAACTGATCGAGGTCGAGACCGAACCAAACAACTGGCGCTCATTTACCGGGCCCGGCGGCGGCGCCCAGATTCTCAAACCCGACCTATACGCCGTTACCGCTGCCGGCGACTACGAAGACTCCTGGTTCATCGAAGTCGACCGAGGCACGGAAGCCACGCCAACCCTGATCACCAAGTGCCTCATCTACCAGCGGTACTGGGCAACAGGACAAAGCCAAGCCCAATTCGGAGTCTTCCCACTGGTGGTCTGGCTTATGGAAGACAGCGCGCGGCGAGCTCGTGTGCTCGCGGCCATCGAAAGTGACGCCCGGCTAGACCCCACACTGTTCCGCGTGCTCGACCCAGTCCAGTTTCGCTCCCTGCTCATCGATACCGCGGAGCCGGAATTCGAAAGCACACTGTCCAGCGAAATGGAAGGAGTCGGACCATGAACGAGGTCGCCGTTTCGAATGTTCAACAGGCCACCCGATGTAAATTCCACACCGCGGATTCCACCTCAGTTCGTTGCCGTTTTAACAACGGTTACGCCCGGTTTGGGACTCGACCCGGCTGGCGTTCCGAGTTAAATTCAGGAGGCCATTTTGGCCGTTTCGGCCAAGGGAGCCTAATAAGTAGAACGATAAAGGAGGGCTTGACACATGTACAACGAGAGTCCTGACACACAGGAATACCCCGAACGCGCGGCAAGCAGAACCGGCCTTGAGGGATTCGTACGACGGCAGGCCAAAATCGGAGGGGCTTCGACCCAGGCCGGAAAGAAAAGAGAAGCGGTCGTACTCCTTCGCGTCTCGAGCCCGCGCCAGCTCAACACTGCCGCCGACGTCGACACGGACGGCAATTCCATAGCGACGCAACGAGAATGGGCCGACCGGAAAGCTGCGGAACTCGGCGCAACCATTGTCAAAGAATTCGTTGAACCGGGCCACTCTGCGCAGACGATTGCTCACCGACCGATCTTTCGCCAGATGCTGGAGTTCGTGCGCGAGAACGCAGAGTCCATTGGATATGTGGTCATCTACTCGCGGTCGCGTGCCTTCCGAAACCTTTACGACGCGAGCGAAGTGGAGAAGGAATTTCTGGAGCTCAAGGTCGAACTTGTATCCGCGACAGAGGATTTCGGGAGCGATCCCGACGATTCAGCATTCATGAAACACGTGACTGATGGTGTGAATCACCTCGCCGGTCGAAAGAACGGTCGCGACGTTGCAAAAAAGCTTCTCCACAAGGTCGAAAACGGTGGATCTGTTGGTCGAGCCAAGATCGGGTATCTGAACGATCGGAAGGACTTTGACGGCCGTCTCATCACCACGATCTCGATTGACCCGCAACGCGCACCGTTGATCAAGTGGGCATTCGAGGCGTACGCGACCGGCCAGTATTCACTGACACGACTGCGCGAGGCTTTAGCCGACCAGGGGCTTACGACGCGGCCGACGCGACGCTGGCCCCAACAACCGATCTCGCACAGTCAATTGAGCAATATGCTTCGGGACCCCTATTACGCGGGTGTCATTCTCTACAAAGGCAACTTGTACCCGGGACGTCACGAGCCACTCATTTCGAAGGATCTCTATCTCCGTGTCCAAACGGTCCTCGACGAACGTGCTCAACGAGGACAGCGCGACGTCTACCATCACCACTGGGTCAAAGGGCTGATTTGGTGTCAGCGTTGTCACAAAGCAGGCCGTGCCAGTCGGCTGATCTTCACGGAAGCCAAAGGCAACGGCGGCGTCTATGGGTACTACATCTGTCGAGGACGACAAGAAGGTCTGTGCGATTTGCCCTCCCTCCCCATCCAGGACGTTGAGGACTCCCTAGCACGGGCTTTTGGCGCCCTGGCTATTAGTCAAGAATTCGTTGACTCGATCCGGTCCGAAATTGACACATCTCTCGAGCAGGCTCAATGGATGGATCGGGAAATGCGGACCAACATCCGAACGAAGCTGCGGCAGCTAGACATAAAGGAAGACCACCTGCTCGACCTCGCCGCCGAAGCCGATATCGCGACTCTGCGGTTGGCAGAGCGACTAAAGGCGATGCAATTGGAGCGCGCCGAACTCCAAGAAAAGTTGACCAAAACGAATAGCCAGATTCAACAGGGAGTCGAAACGGTTCGCACTTATCTCGACCTGCTGGTTTCACCGGGCAGCCTGTTTAACAATGCCGAGGACTCGGCACGGCGTGGACTTCTGGAGGCATTCTTCTCAGGGATATGGCTGGACGTTGATGAGCCACCCCGGCTGGAACGTCGTGCGCCGCTAGAAGAAATCCTTGGGGCCGCTCGGACACTTGAGCGGCTCTCCTCGGGCGAGTCGTTTGCGATCGACGCCAAAACCCAAAAAGACGATCTCAACTTTGAGATCGTCTCGAACGGACTTCAGGTTGGATTGCTCAGCTTGTTTCTTATTTACTCTGGTTTGAGTAAGCCAACCTTGGCTGGGGTACCTGGACTCGAACCAAGAACAAAAGAATCAGAATCTTCCGTGTTGCCAATTACACCATACCCCAATGGGCCAAGCCGAAGCCGGGCCGACTAGCCACTCTAACGCACCCTCAGGGGTGGTCCCAAATGAGGGTCAGTCGAGGGTGCGCAGCGCGGTGATGGTGTCGGCGTACAGCATCCGTTTGATCGAACGGATGGCTTCAGGATCCTTGCCGACCAGCGCGGCGGCCGTCGCGACCGCCTGGTCGAGGAGGTCGGACTCGCCGGCGACCCCGTCGACAATGCCCGCGGCGAACGCCTGCGGGCCCGTGAACCGCTTGCCAAGAACCATCGCCTGGTGCTGCGTGGGCTGCGGCAGCTTCGACACCAGCAGCGCGTTCATGCCTGCGGTGAACGACATCCGAATATCCACCTCCGGGAAGCACAGGAATCCGCGATCCTCGCGCATCAGCCGAACGTCGTGCGAGAGCGCGAGCATCCCGCCCGCCGCGTAGCAGTGTCCCTGAATCGCCGCGACCGTCGGATAGTCGAGCTCGATCACTCGGGCGAACAACTCCTGCACAACGCGGACGATCTCGACGAGAGGCGTCTCCGTCTCGGTGAGCCAGTCGAGGTCGAGACCGTTCGACCAGAACTTGTCCGTGCCCACCGTGACCAGGGCCTTCGGATGCTCCGCAGCGTCGATCTCGTCGAGCAGCGCGCCCAGGGCCGCAACCGAGTCGAAGTTGAAACGGTTCTCGGTGTCGCCCAGGTTCAGGACGTAGACCGTGTCGCGGCGTTCGAGGCTCGGCCCGGTCACAGCTTCTCCTTCAGCCGCGCGATGCGCTCGAGCGTGGAGGCCTGCCCCAGCAGCTCCATCGACTCGAACAGGGGCGGGCTGATCCGCTTGCCCGAGATCGCCGTGCGCAGGGCGCCGAACGCGACCCGCGGCTTGAGTTCGAGCTTCTCGATCAGCGCAACGCGAAGCGCGGCCTCGATCGCGTCGTGCTTCCACTCCTCGAGCGGCTCCAGTGCGGCCGCCGCCGCATCCAGGATCGGCGCGACATCCGCCCCGGGCATCACCTCGACATCGATCTCGATGTCATCGTCGGGCGTGAACAGGAACGACAGCAGGCCGGGCGCCTCGCCGAGCAGCTGCATCCGCTCCTGCACCAGCGGAGTCGCGGCCTCGAGCAGGTTCTCGTCGATCTCGGTCTGCACCAGGTTGCCCATGTACGGCCGGATGCGCGCGGCCAGATCCTCGACCGAGAGCCGACGGATGTGGTCGCCGTTGATCGACTCGGCCTTCTTCTCGTCGAACCGGGCCGGGTTGGGGTTCACATCCGCGACATCGAAGGCCGCGACCATCTCGTCGATGGTGAAGACGTCGCGATCGTGCGAGAGCGACCAGCCGAGCAGCGCCAGGTAGTTGACGAGACCCTCCGCGATGAAGCCGTGCTCGCGATGCAGGAACAGGTTCGACTCCGGGTCGCGCTTGGAGAGCTTGCGGTTTCCCTCACCCATCACGTACGGCAGGTGCCCGAAGCGCGGGATGAACGTGGTGACCCCGATCTCGATGAGCGCGTGGTACAGCGCGATCTGTCGAGGTGTGGATGACAGCAGGTCTTCGCCACGCAGCACGTGGGTGATTCCCATGAGCGCGTCGTCGACGGGGTTCACGAACGTATAGAGCGGAGCGCCGTTGGGCCGCACGACCACAAAGTCGGTGAACGAGCCCGCCGGGAAGGTGATTTCCCCGCGAACCAGGTCGTCGAAACTCAGGTCGGTGTCCGGAACCCGCAGCCGCAGAGCGGGCGAACGGCCCTCGGCGCGAAACGCTGCCCGCTCGGCATCGGTGAGCTCGCGCTCGAAGTTGTCGTAGCCCTGCTTCGCGTCGCGACCGTTGGCGAGGTTGCGCGCCTCCATCTCCTCGGGCGTGACGTAGCTCTCGTACAGGTGCCCGGATGCCGTGAGCTTCTCGATCAGGTCCAGGTAGATTTCTGTGCGCTGCGACTGCCGGTACGGCTCGTGTGGGCCGCCGACCTCGACGCCCTCGTCCCAGTCGATCTTCAGCCAGCGAAGCCCGTCGAGCAGCTGCAGGAAGCTCTCCTCGGAGTCGCGGGCGGCATCCGTGTCCTCGATGCGGAAAACCAGCGTGCCGCCCGTGTGCCGCGCGTACGCCCAGTTGAACAGGGCCGTCCTGATGAGGCCGACGTGCGGCGTTCCGGTCGGCGACGGGCAGAATCGCACGCGAATATCAGAGCCGGTGGCGGTGGAAAAGGGAGCAGTCATAGCTAAGCGATTCTACCGGCGCAGTCCCCGGAGATGACCGCCCCAGCGGCAGCCGAATGAGGCCCTGAACCTAGGGAACCTCTGGCCGGTTGCGCGCCGGGTTGCTGAGAGTGCCGATACCGTCGATGGTGATGTCGACCGTCTGGCCGTCCACGAATCCGCCGAGTCCCGGGGGCGTTCCGGTGAGGACGAGGTCGCCGGGCAGCAGCGTCCAGACATCCGAGGCGAAGGCGATGATCTCGCCGATGCTGTGGATCATGTCCTTGGTGTTGCCGTGACGGCGCGGCTCGCCGTCGACGAAGGTGCTGATCTCCAGCCCGCTCGTGTCGAGCTCGGTTTCGATGACCGGACCGATCGGGCAGAACGTGTCGTATCCCTTGGCCCTTGCCCACTGTCCGTCCGCGAACATCACATCGCGAGCCGACACGTCGTTGGCCACCGTGTATCCGAAAACGTAGTCGGCGTAGTCCTCGGCCTTGATCTGCTTGGCGATACGCCCGATGACCACCGCAAGCTCGCCCTCGTGCACGATGCGGCCCTCGACGGGCGGCAGCTGGATGGGGTCCCCCGGGCCGATGATCGACGTGTTGGGCTTCAGGATGAGCAGGGGCGTCTCCGGGCTGTCCGCGTGCAGCTCGTCGCTGTGGTCGGCGTAGTTGAGACCGACGCACACCACCTTGGATCTCGGGATGACTGGCGCCAGCAGTTTCACCGAATCGAGCGGAACCCGCTCCGACGTCGTCTGAAATCCACTGAACATGGGGTCGCCAGCGAGAACGACCAAATCGTCACCATCCACGATCCCGTAGCGGGGGTCGCCGTCGGTACTGAAACGCGCGATCTTCATAAGACGACCACCTTACCCGCGAGCGGGCACACTACCTTGTAATCGGCTATGAGCCGCGCGTCACGCGTCGAGTCGCAACATCCAGCCGTGGCGGTCTTCTGCGCGGCCGTACTGGATATCGAGCAGTTCCTGGCGAAGGGACATCGTGAGTTCACCGGCCGGCGCATCCGGGGACCCGATCGAGAAGTGGGCGGACTTGAGCTCGGCGATCGGGGTGATCACCGCGGCCGTTCCGCAAGCGAAAACCTCGGTGATGTTGCCGCTCGCGGCCTCATCCCTCCACTCGTGGATCGACACCCGGCGCATCTCGGTCGCGAGACCGCGGTCGCGCGCCAGGTGCAGGATCGAGTCCAACGTGATGCCCTCGAGGATGCTCGACGACTCCGGAGTGATGAGCGTGCCGTCCTTGTGGACGAGCACGATGTTCATGCCGCCCAGTTCCTCGAGGTACTGGTTCTCCTCGGAATCGAGGAACAGCACCTGGGCGCATCCGTTCTCGTACGCCTCCTGCTGGGCGATGAGCGAGGATGCGTAGTTGCCGCCGGTCTTCGCGGCGCCCATGCCGCCCTTGCCCGCACGCGCGTAATCGCTCGAGAGCCAGATCGAAACGGGCGCGACGCCGCCGGGGAAGTACGCTCCCGCGGGGCTGGCGATCACGTAGTAGTTGACCTTTGCTGCGGGCCGCACACCGAGGAACGCCTCCTTGGCGAACATGAACGGCCGCAGGTACAGGCTGGTCTCACCGCCCGTCGGCACCCAGTCGATATCGTTCTGCACCAGTTGGCGGATCGAGTCGATGAAGTAGTCGACCGGCAACTCCGGCAGGGCGAGGCGACGGGCCGAGCGCTGCATCCGGTAGGCGTTCGCCTCGGGACGGAACGACCAGACGCTGCCGTCGGCGTGACGGTACGCCTTCAGACCCTCGAAGATCTCCTGCGCGTAGTGCAGCACGGCCGCGGCCGGATCCATGGCGATCGGTCCGTACGGCTGCACCCGCGGCCGGTGCCATCCGCCCCTCTCCGACCAGCAGATGTCGACCATGTGGTCGGTGAAGAACTTGCCGAATCCGGGATCGGCGAGAATCGCCTCCCGTTCGGCGGGCGTCTTCGCGTTCGCGTTGCGGGTGGTCTGGAACTGGAGGTCCTGTTGGGCCATCTGGAGCTGGATTGCCATGAGGTTGTCTTTCGTAGTCGGTGTCTAATTCTCCGCCAGCCGGGCGACGATTGCGTCGCCGATTGCGGAAGTTGTTCGTTCGCTTGCTGAAGTCCCCGATGCGGGTCGCTCGGCGAGATCGGCTGTGACAGCCGCGCTCACGCGAGTGGCCGCATCCGCGAAACCCAGGTGGTCGAGCAGCAGCGCGACCGACAGGATGGCCGCGGTGGGGTCGGCCTTCTGCTGCCCCGCGATGTCCGGCGCGGATCCGTGGACCGGCTCGAACATGCTGGGGAACGTGCCGTCCGGATTGATATTGCCGGAAGCGGCGAGTCCGATGCCCCCGCTGATAGCGGCGGCCAAATCGGTGAGGATGTCGCCGAAGAGGTTGTCCGTGACGATCGTGTCAAACCTAGCCGGATTCGTGACGAGAAAGATAGTGGCGGCGTCGACGTGCAGGTAGTCGACCGCGACCTCCCGGTAGTCGCCGGCGTACCGATTGACCGTGCGCTGCCACAGGCTTCCCGCGTTGGTGAGCACGTTCGTCTTGTGCACGAGCGTGAGCTTCTTACGGCGCTTCATCGCGGTCTCGAATCCGAAACGCACGACACGATCGACGCCGTACGCCGTGTTGATGGACACCTCGGTGGCGATCTCCTGCGGCGTCCCGACCCGGATCGCTCCCCCGTTGCCCACGTAGGGACCCTCGGTGCCCTCGCGCACGACCACGAAGTCGACGTCCCCGGGATTCGCCAACGGCGACTCCACGTTCGGGAACAGCTGCGTCGGACGAAGGTTCACGTAGTGATCGAACGCGAAACGCAGCTTGAGCAGCAGGCCACGCTCAATGATCCCCCCGGCGAGCTTTGGATCACGGGGATCGCCACCCACCGCACCGAGGAGGATCGCGTCGTGCTGCGCCAGATCCGCGAGGTCGGCGTCGCCCAGGATGTCACCCGTCTTCAGATAGTGGCCGGCTCCGAAGGGATACTCGGTCACCTCGAAAGTGACGTCCTGCGGTGCAGCGGCGGTGAGAACCCTGCGGGCTTCCGTGATCACTTCTGGACCGATTCCGTCGCCCGGAATGCTTGCGATTTTTATGGTTCGAGGCATCCATCTACCGTACCGCGCGCCGCGCCCTACCCCTTTTCCGGGCCCGCCGCCACCCCCTATCAATCCAAGGTTGCCCGTCTACCGTGAAGTTATGAGTATTGGAACCGGAATTGCCCTGTTCGTCATCGGCGCGATCCTCGCGTTCGCGATCCACCTGCCCAACAACGTGGTGACTCTGCCGCTCATCGGCTACATCCTGATGGTTGCAGGGGTCATTGTGTTCATCATCGGACTCGTCTTCATGCTGCGTAAGCGCCAGTCGGTGACCACGATCACGAGCGGGGTGGATGCCGACGGACGCGCCGTGAACCAGCGCCGCACCGCCGCGACCCCCGACGACGCTCCGTAACTATTCCCCGCTCGTCGAGTAGCCGCACAGCGGCGTATCGAGACGCCCACGGGCAACACGGGCGAGAAAATTCAGGACCAGGCCACGTTCGGCGCGTAATACGGGTCGAAGGCAGGCTGAGCCTGAATTTCGCGCGCCGAATCAGGTGAATCCAGCCACCTCGTGGGCATCTCGATACGCGCGCCTGCGGCCCGCTACTCGACGCCCGAATCGCCCAGCTCCTCGATCCGCCGGCCGTAGTAGTCCCGCACCGGCCCGTTCCGCTCGTGCGACCGCACCCGGATGTACGCCTCGCGCGCATCCGCGGTCCGACCGAGTCGGCGAAGGATGTCCGCCCGCGCCGCGATCGCCTGCCTGCCGACCGCGCCATCCGTCTCCTCGGTCGCGAGCGCGGCCAGTTCGACGAGAGCGTCCTGAGCCAGACCGGGCAGAAAACTCCGAGCAATGATTCGGGCGAGCTTCGCCGATGGCGACGGCCACCGCTCCACCAGCCGGTCGTAGAGCGCACAGATCGACGGCCAGTCCGTCGCCTGCCAGGTGGCCGCCTGCGAGTGCAGGCCGGAGATCCCGGCCTCGAGCGCGAAACGGCCCCCGCCTGGCAGGGCGAGTGTTGCAAGGTCGAGTCCCTCGCGGATTTGCGCACCGTCCCACAACGCGCGGTCGGCGTGTTCGAGCGTGACCACGGCGCCCCGCTCGTCGACCCGCGTGCCGGCTCGCGCATCAGTGAGGAGGAGCAGGGCGAGGAGCCCAGCGGTTTCCCGATCGCCCGGCGCCAGTCGGCGCAGAGCACGCGCGAGTTCGATCGCCGTCGACGTGACGGGCCTGGTCGCGAGCGCGTCGCCGTCGAACGCGGTGTGACCGATCGTGTACAGCAGGTGCACCGTCCCAAGGACATCATCGAGTCGTCCGGACAGATCATCCTCGGGCGGCGCGAAATGGATGCCGTCCCGCTCGATCTGCCGCTTGGCCCGCGTCAGCCGGGCGCTCATCGCGCTGTGACTGACAAGCATCGCGTCGGCGATCCTCTCGGTCGAGACGGCGCAGACAAACCGCAGAGCGAGAGCCAGACGAGTCTCTGCGGACAGGTCGGGTGTGCAGGCGACGAAGAGCAGCCCCAACCGGTCGTCGCCGCCCGGCGAGTCATCCGGAAGCGGCGACTGGTCTTCGGATGCGAGCAGAGGAAGCCGCTCGCGCATCCGCGCGTCACGACGGACGGTGTCGATCGCGATGCGCTTGGCGACCGTGGTGATCCACGCCGCCGGGTTGATGAGCAGATCGCGCTCGCGCGTCGACGCCGCGCGCACGAAGGCTTCCTGCACGGCATCCTCGGCCAGTTCGAGACTGCCGGTGAAGCGGATGACCGCAGCGAGGATGCGTGGCCACTCCCGACGAAACGTGTCGTCAAGTTCGGGGGTGGCCACGCGATCAGTTGTAGTGCATCGGGGTACTGCGCGCCTAGGAGCTCGTGTCCATGACCGGCCACAGTTCGATCCGGCCGCCCGTCGGACACAGGGCGGCGAGTTCGCGCGCCTGAGCCGCATCCTTCACCCCGAGCTTGTAATAGCCGCTGACGACCTCCTTGGTGTCCGCGAACGGACCATCCGTGAAGACCGCGGCGTGTCCTTCGCTCGCCGGTGTGATTCGCACGGCCGTCGACGGCCCCTGGAGGGCGTCGCCGCCCAGGATCTGCGCGCCCGCATCTGCGACCGCCTTGGCGAAAGCGCCGTGAGCCTGCATCGCCGCCGTCCACTGCGCTTCGGTGATGTCTGACACTTCCCAGGGCTGTTCGACGATCAGGACGATGTATTCCTCTGCCATGAGTAACTC
>FSXL01000464.1_pt1 | contig 10582 bp, 8 predicted proteins | sample 1638241 | NCBI WGS metagenome assembly FSXL01 (sample SAMEA3914788, study PRJEB12502) | metagenome | biome: forest; material: soil | place: Canada | collected 2011-07-03 | depth 0.1 m | reverse complement strand
CTCCTGGTGGCGCGTGTTCCGGCAGACGATTCTGCCGAACGCGATGCGCCCGCTACTCGTGCTCGGAACCCTCGGCATCGGCCAGTCCATCGTGTGGGCCTCCTCACTGAGCTTCCTCGGGCTGGGCGCCGCGCCACCCGCGCCCGAATGGGGCGCGATGCTCGCCGATGGACGAGAGTTCATCGCGACGGCATGGTGGGTCGAGCTGTTTCCCGGGGCGATGATCGTTCTGGTCACGCTCGCCACCACGTCGCTCGGTCGCTACCTGCAGCACAGACTCGAAGGTAGGGGAGTAAGCGCGTGACCGCGCTCAGCGTCGAAAACCTGCGGGTCGGCTTCGGGATCGGTCCCGACTACCACGAGGTCGTGAAGGGCATCTCGTTCAGCGTGTCCGCGGGCGAGTGCCTAGCCATCGTCGGTGAGTCCGGCTCCGGCAAGAGTGTCAGTGCGCGATCGATCATCGGGCTCGCCGGCTCGGGGGCGCGAGTGCGCGCCGACGGCCTCGCGCTGTCCGGCGTGGATGTGCGCGAATTCACGGACCGGCGCTGGCGAGGCATCCGTGGTCGGGAGGTCGGTTTCATCCTGCAGGACGCCCTCGTCTCGCTCGACCCGCTTCGACCGGTCGGCAAGGAGATCTCCGAAACGCTCAAGCTGCACCGCTGGGGCAACGCACGCGCGAGGCATGCCAGAGTGCTCGAGCTGCTCGAGCAGGTGGGAGTTCCCGAGCCGCAGTTGCGGGCAAGGCAGCTCTCCGGCGAACTTTCCGGTGGGCAGCGACAGCGCGCGCTCATCGCGTCCGCGATCGCCCTCGACCCCGGGCTGCTCATCGCCGACGAACCGACGACGGCGCTCGACGTGACCGTGCAGGCCCAGATCCTCGACCTGCTGGATGACACCAAGGCTCGCGGCAAGGCGCTCCTCGTGATCAGCCACGATCTGGCCGTGGTCGCCAGACTTGCGGATCGGGTCGCCGTCATGAATCAGGGCGTGATCGTCGAGCAGGGACCGACGGCCGAGGTCCTGCGCAATCCGAAGGATCCATACACCCAGCGCCTGCTGGATGCAGTGCCGAGCGCGCACTCCCGGGGAACGCGGCTCTCGCCGACCACTCCGTCGCAGTTCACGGTCGGCGAGCGACGTCCGGAATCGGCGCGCACGGGCGAGCCGCTCATCACCGTCGCGGGTGTCTCGAAGAGCTACAAGGGTCCGGATGGTCGCACCAGGACCGTCGTCAAGGACGTGAGTTTCGAGCTCGGCGTCGGCGAGACACTGGGGGTCGTTGGCGAGTCCGGCTCGGGCAAGACGACCGTGGCACGACTCGTGCTCGCCGTGACGGCGCCGGACCAGGGCGAAATCCGCCTGGCGGGCGAACCGTGGTCGGGCATCATGGAGAAGGAGCGTCGACCGCGTCGCCGACTCATCACGACCGTGTACCAGGATCCGCTCAGTTCGTTCGACCCGAGGTGGAACGTGTCGCGTCTCATCACCGACGCCCTGCCCGCGGACCGCTATCAGGGCGCAGGTAGACGGCAGCGGGTCGAGGAACTCCTGTCTCTCGTCGGTCTCGACGTCGAGTTCGCCGGTCGGCGGCCACTCGAACTCTCGGGCGGTCAGCGCCAGCGCGTGGCGATCGCGCGCGCACTGGCGCCGGAGCCGTCCGTCATCGTCTGCGACGAGTCGGTGTCGGCGTTGGATGTCTCGATCCAGGCACAGGTACTCGATCTCCTTGCGGACATCCAGACCCAACTCGGCGTCAGCTACCTGTTCATCTCACACGACCTGGGTGTCATCCATCACGTGAGCGACCGTATCCTCGTCATGCACAACGGTCGCATCGTCGAGCACGGCGCGGCCGAGGAGATCTTCGACCGTCCGCAGAACGCATACACGCAGAAGCTGCTGAGTTCGCTGCCCCGGATCGAGGAGGCCGCGAGCCGATAGTTGTCGTTTCACCCCCTGACGAACCAGCACTTCTCACTCTCGAAAGACACGCAATGACCAAGCAAATCTCCTTCAACCTGTTCGAAATGAACTGCGTCGGACACATCTCGCACGGGTTGTGGGCGCATCCCGAAAACACACGCCACCGCTTCAACGACATCGACTTCTGGATCGAGGAGGCGAAGCTGCTCGAGGAGGGACTCTTCGACTCGGTGTTCCTGGCCGATGTCATCGGAACGTACGACGGATACCGCAACGGGCCCGAGACGGCGTTGATCGAGAGCGTGCAGATCCCCAGCAATGACCCGCTGCTCGTCATCCCGGCGATGGCGGCAGTCACCAAGCATCTGGGATTTGCGGCGACCTTCTCGACCACCTACGAGCCGCCGTTCGCTTTCGCTCGTCGTGCGTCCACGCTCGACCACCTCACGCGAGGCAGATTCGGCTGGAACATCGTGACGTCCTACCTGCCCAACGCCGCGCGCAACTTCGGACTGGATGACGAGGTCGAGCACGACGACCGGTACGCACTGGCCGACGAGTTTCTCGAGGTCGTCTACAAGCTGTGGGAGGGTTCGTGGGATGACGACGCCGTCGTCATCGACCGGGAGAACAAGATCTACACCGATCCGGCGAAGGTTCGGTACATCAATCACGTCAGTGAGCACTACAAGGTCGCGGGACCGCACCTCTCCGAACCGTCGCCGCAGCGGACGCCACTTCTGTTCCAGGCGGGCAGCTCTCCCCGCGGTCGCGAGTTCGCCGCCAAGCACGCCGAGGCCGTGTTCGTCGGAGGCGCCAGCACCGAGCAGTACCGGGACAACATCGCGGATGTCCGCAAGAAGGCGGAGCAGTTCGGCCGTCAGGGCGACCAGATCAAGACCTACGCGATGGCCGTCGTCATCCCGGGCAAGACGCACGAAGACGCCGAGCGCAAGGCGGACGAGTATCGCCAGTTCAGCCGCGCGCAGGGCTACCTCGCCCACGCCGGTGGCGGTGGGATCGACCTCGCGGCGTATCCGCGGGACGCCCTCGTCTCCGACATCATCGAGGCGGAGAACCGTCCCGGTCGTGGCAAGGTCGAGGACTCCAGCCGCTACTACGGCAAGACGGTCGGCGAGTCGCTCGACCAGGTGACCCGGTTCGACCGGCCCCCGTTCTTCGCGATCGGCACGCCGACCGAGGTCGTCGACAACATCGAGCGCTGGGTCGAGGAGACCGACCTCGACGGGTTCAACCTTCGCCAGTTCCTCACGCCGGGCACGGCCGAGGACTTCATCGAGCTGGTCGTCCCCGAACTGCAGAAGCGCGGGCTGTACCGCGAGAAGTACGAGGACGGCACCCTGCGCGAGCGGTTGTTCGGCCAGGGCAATGCGCGACTGTTCCCCGAGCACCCGGCCGCACAGTACCGCGGCGGAGCGAACCTGTGAGAGAGCGGCTGTGGCTCCGTCGACGGTGAAGACCCGCTCGATCTCCTTCGCCGAACTCGACCGGACGATCGCCGAGCTGTCCGCACGCCTCGCCGGGACCACGGCGGAGCGCGAACGCGAGCGGATCCTCCTCAGTGAACCCGTGCGCCTGCTCGTAGACGCCGGGTTCGGCGCGATCCGTGTCCCGGTGGAGTTCGGCGGCCTCGGCGGGTCGCTCGAGGACCTCTTCGAACGGCTCATCGGCATCGCATCCGTCGATCCGAATCTGGCGCACGTCTTCCGCGGCCACATCGGTTTCGTCGAGTGGCTTCACGTCCACTCTGACAGGGAGCTCGCGCGGGCGTGGTTCGAGCGGGTTGCGGCCGGAATACTGGTGGGGAACGCGCAGTCCGAGAGGTCCACCACCGCGGACCTCCAGTCGACCATCACGCGCACGCCGGACGGGCTGCGGCTGGATGGAACCAAGTACTACACGACCGGGAGCATCTACTCGGACTGGATTCAGCTGTCCGCGCTTCTCGACGAGCTGCCGGTCACGGTCCTCGTCGATGCGGCGCACTCGGGCGTGACGTCGATCGACGACTGGGACGGCTTCGGGCAACCCCTCACCGGGAGCGGAACCACGACCTTCGCGGGCGTGCCCGTCGACGAGGCGCATGTCTCCAGCGTCCGCGAGGACATCGCGGCCGGGCAGTACGTCGCCGCGGTGTTTCAGCTGACGCTGCTCGCCGTGATCGCCGGAATCGGTCGATCGGCACTCGACGACACCGTGGAGTTCGTCCGTCCGCGCCGGCGGCTGTTCGGCTTCGAGGGCGAGCACCGTCCGCGCGACAATGACGTGGTTCAGCTCGTCGTCGGGAAGGTCAGCAGTGCCACCGATGCGGCGCGGCGACTGGTCCTTTCGGTATCGCGGGATCTCGACAGCGCCCGCGACCGGGCGACCGAAGCCACCCGGGATGAGGTGTTCCGGGCCGCGCTCCTCGATGTCTATCGAGTGCAGCAGATCGCCCCGCGCCTGGTTCTGGATGCCGCCACGGAGCTGTTCGAGGTCGGCGGCGCCAGTGCCGTCAGCAAGTCGATTGCGCTCGACCGGCACTGGCGCAATGCTCGCACCCTGTTCGCCCACAATCCCGCCGCACAACGTGAACGGGCGATCGGCGAATGGGAGCTGAACGGCACCTTCGTCGCGTGGGGGAGAAGCGAGCCCAAGGAGCCCTGAGCGTCGAACTACGCTCCGGCGACCTTGGCGAGTGCATCCTCGCCCGCGACCCAGGCGAGCATGGCGCACTTCACCCGTGCCACGAATCGGGACACTCCGCCGAGCGCCACGGCGTCGCCCAGCAGCTCCTCGTCGGGTTCGATCGTGCCGCGTGAACGCATCGCCGTTCTGAACGAGTCGATTCGAACAGCGAGTTCGTCGGTCGTGAGACCGGCCGCCAGATCGGAGAACAGCGAGGCCGAGGCCTGTGAGATCGCGCAGCCGTGCCCCTCCCAACGCACCGAGTGGATGCGATTAGTGCCGGGTTCGAGGTGCAGCTGCAACGTGATCTCGTCGCCGCAGGTCGGATTGACCTGGTGCGACTCGGCGGCCGCGCCATCCTCGAGACCCTTTCCGTGGGGGCGACGGGCGAGATCCAGGATCACTTCCTGGTAGAGCGACTCCATTGCACTGCTCATCTAGCTCACCCCGAAGAACGTGGTCGCCGCGCTGACACCGTCGAGGAACTCGGCGATCTCGTCCGCGGTCGTGTAGAGGTAGGTGCTCGCGCGAGTAGAGGATGTGACGCCCAGCCGTCGGTGCAGCGGTTGAGCGCAGTGGTGGCCCACGCGCACGGCGATTCCCCGATCGTCGAGGAACTGCCCGACATCGTGCGAGTGCACTCCGCGGATATCGAAACTCGCCAGACCGACGCGAGGTCGCCCAGAGGGCGGGCCGAGCACGGTGACGCCAGGGATGTTCTCGAGTCCGCGCACCAGAGCCTGGCCGAGCGTGGCCTCGTGAGCTGCTATTCGCTCGATACCGATGCGCTGGAGATAGTCGACCGCTGCGGCCAGGGCGATGGCCTGTGAGACGCGTTGCGTCCCCGCCTCGAACCGGTGCGGTGCCGGCAGGTATTCGGCGCCCTCCATCGTCACCGTCGTGATCATGGATCCGCCGGTCAGGAACGGGGGAAGCGCGTTGAGCAGTTCGGAGCGTCCGTAGAGAACGCCCACTCCGGTCGGGCCGAGCATCTTGTGGCCGGAGAAGGCCGCGAAGTCCACGCCCAGTGCCCCCAGGTCCAGTGGTAGATGCGGGGCGGACTGGCACGCATCCAGCACCGAAAGGGCACCGACCGAATGCGCGAGTTCGACGAGGCGGCCGACCGGATTCACCACCCCGAGCACGTTCGACACGTGGGTGAACGCGACAATTCGGGTGCGGGGGCAGACCAGCCGCTCGGCCTCGTCCATCCGCAGTTCGCCGTCGTCGGACAGTGGGATGTACCTGAGCACGGCCCCGGTGCGGGCGGCCAGCTCCTGCCATGGGAGCAGATTGGCGTGATGCTCCATCTCGGTGACCAGAATCTCGTCGCCGGATCTCAGCCGGAATTGCTCCGCTGCGGCACCGCCTCGCCCTGCGGTCGCGTTTCCGATCGCGTACGCGACCAGGTTGAGGCCCTCGGTCGCGTTCGAGGTCCAGACGATCTCGTCCTCACCGACGCCGACGAACCGCGCGACGGTCGCGCGCGCATCCTCGAATCGTTCGGTGGCGAGAGCCGCAAGGGTGTGTGCCCCGCGATGCACCGCCGCGTTTTCGTGCTCGTAGTAGTCGCGCTCGGTCTCGAGAACCTGCCGCGGTTTCTGCGACGTCGCGCCAGAGTCGAGGTAGACCAGGGGGTGACCGTTGACCTCCGAGCGCAGGATGGGGAAGTCGGCGCGGATGGCGGCGACCTCGGTGTCGGAAAGGTCGGTGACGGACGCCGACGCGGTCGTGGTAGTCATGACGGAACAGCCTCAGATTTCTCTCCATTTCGATGCTAGCCGCGTCTCCGGTCCCGAGCTGTAGCGTGAACACGTCACCCGTAACCCGGCGTTAAGGACGAACAGGCAATGGAACAGGACCGGTACCAGATTCGGTTCGACTGGGGCGTTGACGGCGCATCCGCCGTGGGCGTCGACGCGGACGTGCTCGTGTGGGTCGACGCGGTTCGTGGGGACGCGGTCTTCGACCCGTCGTCGGTGAAGGCGGTCGGTGCCATCGTCGCCGGGGATTTCGCATCTGCCGGCGCTGTCGCCCAGTGGATCGTCGATCGGCAGAAGCAGCTCGCGAAAAGGATCACCATCGCCGTGATCGGGGCTGGAGCCAGTCGGTCGACGGGCTATCGGTTCGCGGTGGAGGATCTCCTCGCGGCGGGCGCGGTCATCCGTTCGCTCGGGGAGCTGGGCCTCGATGCGACGTCGCCGGAGGCGGCCGCTGCCGAGGCCGCCTACCTCGGACTCGGTCGTGGGCTGGCGCACCTGGTCAGCGCCAGTGTGTCGGTCGCCGAGGGCGGCGCGGGCGTCAGCTCGAGCGCCCCGATCGTCAGTCGCGTCGATCCGAGCCTGGGCCCGGACGACGTCCGAGTGCTTCGATCAGGAGCCTGAGGTCTCGTCCGCGGTGAAATCCAGGGCGAGCGAGTTCATGCAGTAACGGTCGCCCGTCGGCGTTCCGAGACCGTCCGGAAACACGTGACCGAGGTGCGAGTCGCAGCGTGCACAGCGCACCTCGGTGCGCTCGATTCCGAGGCTGTCGTCCGGAAGGAGCCGCACCGCCTCCGGGCGCACCGACTCATAAAAGCTGGGCCAGCCGCACCCGGAATCGAACTTGGTGCCGGCCTGGAACAGCTCATTGCCGCACGCCTTGCAGGTGTATAGACCGGCGCGATCCTCGTCGAGCAGCTCGCCGGACCACGCGCGTTCCGTCGCCGCTTCGCGCAGCACCGCGTACTCCTCGTCGGTCAGCCGCTCGCGCAGCTCCTGCTCATCGATGTCGACCCGATTCTCCACTCGAACGAGACTACGGGGAATCCGGCGGTCGGGCGGATGCGGCGCAAACCGACGTAACCTTCGGGCAACTCGCGGGCAGCTCTGTCAGGATCGGGGGATGCTGTCATCGCTGCCTATCCTCGACCTGACGCTCGCCGACACCGAGTCAGGCGCCGAAGCGTTTCGTGACCAGCTTCGTGGCGTCACCCACGATGTCGGATTCTTCTATCTGGTCGGGCACGGGGTGGACCAGTCGCTGATCGACGCGGTCCTGGATGTCTCGCGTCGCCTGTTTGAGCTTCCGGATGCGGCCAAGCTGGCGATCGAGAACGTGCACAGCCCGCAGTTCCGTGGCTACACGCGCGTCGGTAAGGAGCTCACCAACGGCGACATCGACTGGCGCGAGCAGATCGACATCGGCGAGGAGCGCGACATCGTGGCGGGCGGCCCCCGCATCCCCGACTACTGGCGCCTCGAGGGTCCGAACCTCTGGCCGAGCGAACTCCCGGAACTCGAAACGACCTTCGCACAGTGGCGCAGCGCCCTCAGTGCACTATCGCTGCGGTTGCTGCGACTGTGGGCCGTCGCGCTGGGCGCTCCCGCGGATGTCTTCGATGCGGCTTTCGCCGATCATCCGTTCTCCCTCATCAAGATCGTGCGCTACCCGGGCGAATCCGACACCGACCCGAAGCAGGGCGTCGGCGCGCACCGCGATGGCGGTGTGCTGACGCTGCTGCTCGTGGAGCCCGGCAAGGGCGGCCTGCAGGTCGAGCACGAGGGCGAGTGGATCGATGCGCCGTCCATCCCAGGTGCATTCGTCGTCAACATCGGCGAAATGCTCGAGCTCGCCACCGATGGCTACCTGAAGGCGACCCTTCACCGGGTCGTGTCGCCGAAGGTCGGAACCGACCGGATCTCCATTCCGTTCTTCTTCAACCCGGCACTCGACTCGACCATGCCGCACCTCGACCTCGCGCCCGAGCTTCGATCCGAGACCCGTGGGGTGTCGCTCGACCCGACGGACAGCCCGATCCTCGAGACCTACGGCGACAACGTGCTGCGCTACCGTCTTCGCGCGCATCCGAACGTGGCCGAGATCCATCACGCCGACCTGTTGGGCCGGTAGCCGTTCGGCTATTCGGCAATTTTGGCGTGGCGGCTCTTCCCGACCGCCTCGCGGTTCGGCCTGACGCTCCAGCGTGGAGTTGGTTACTCCCAATTGGGCGAGGCGGGCAAAGTGCGTGATCGCGCACGTCACAAATTGTGCGTGATCACGCACATGGAGGCCCACAATGCGTGTACACACCGTTCGAGAACTCGGCGGCCTAGTTCGCGACCGCAGAGAAGGGCTCGGACTCACTCAGCAGGAAGTCGCTGATCGAGCGGCCGTCACCCGGGAGTAGCTGGTGCGCTTTGAGAACGGCAAGGCGACCGTGCCAGTCCGCCGGGTGCTCGACGTGCTTACGGCTCTTCAGTTGGCCGCGGATGTGAGCGAATCCGATGCCTGACAAGGAGCTCATCCTCTACATGGATGGCCGCCGAGTATCAGACCTCGACTGATCCTTTCGCCCTGCTCACTCACGTCGGACGGGATACGGCAGGAGCAATTCAACTCCTTCCACCCCAGAGGAGGATGGGGACTCAACGTCGCCGGCCACAGCATCCTCACTACCGCGGCCGGCGATCACGTGTTCATTTCCCGTCGCAACGATCGCGCCCAGTTAGAGGGACGATGGCATCGCCTTAACCAGGAAGACTTCTGCCAGGCGCTTGGAGTGGCACCGGCGAAAAGTATCAGGCGGACGGCGGTCCTGGCACGGCACAGATCGCTGCCGTGCTGCGCGACTCGATCACCGAACTGGCCGAGCGACGGCGCGCACAGGAGCAGTATTTCGGTTCGCTCGTTTTCCACGTGTTCGCTGCGGGAACGGATGCCCACGCAAAGAACTACGCATTGTTGCTCCGTGGTCGCGCGGTGAAGCTGGCTCCGCTTTACGATCTCGGAACGCACGCGCGGTACCGTCGTCAAGCCCGCTGAAAAGTACCATGAAGATCGGGGACGAGTATCGGATCTCGGCGATCGGGGTCAGGGACCTCCTGGCCGTCGCGCGACGCCTGTCTCTGGATCGCGACTGGGCCGAGCAGCGAAGCACCATCGCCGCTCCCTGACTTTGCTGAGCAGTGGACCAACCCCAGTGCGAGCGCGAGGATGAACGGATGAACCGTTTGCAGCGCATCCGGCACCGCGACTTCCCGCAGTGGGCTGCGCGGAGGGCGATCCGCGCCGCCATCCTGGTCCCCGGAACGTTCGCGATCACCTACCTCCTTCTGCACGACCCCACCGCGGCGATCTTCGCGGCGTTCGGGTCGACGACCCTGCTGCTCTACGTGGATTTCGGCGGACCCATCCGCCCGCGGATCCAGAGCCAGGCCGGGCTCATCGTGGGGACGGCCGTTCTGATCTGCGTTGGGACGCTGGTGCAGCAGAACATCTGGGTCGCGACGGCGGCGACTCTCGTCGTCACCTTTGCGATCCTGTTCTTCGGGATCGTGAGTTCGGTCCTCGCCAACGCTCAGACCTCACTGCTGATCAGTTTTCTTCTGCCCCTGACGCTTGCCGGGCCGCTCACGGCGCTGCCGGACCGACTGCTCGGCTGGGCGATCGCCTCGGTCGGGTCGCTCCTGGCGATCACTCTGATCTGGCGGGGCCCGACGAACGATCCGCTGCGGACGGCGGCCATCCGATCGATCGGCGCGCTCGGCGAGCGCCTCCGACAGATCGCCGATGGTGTGCGCCCGGTGGGCCTTGACGGCGAGAGTCCGTTGACGATGCTGCCCGAAGTCGCCGCACTCAAGCGGAGCTTCCTGTCCACCCCCTATCGACCGTCCGGCCTGGGCTCGGCCGGCCGCGAGCTGGCCAAGATCGTCGAACAGCAGTTTCACCTCGAGCAGGCGCTGCGGTCGATCGTGGCTGAGCACCCTCAGCTCTCCGACGTCGCCGCCGTGGTGTTCACGACGAGCGCCGAGATCCTCGACGAGTGCGCCCGAGTTCTCGAGGCATCGAGGGCGGACATCGCAAACCTGCTCAGGCAGCAGGACGAGCTCGGTCGAGCACGAAAAAAGATGGAGGATGCCGCGATCGAGTCGGCAGGACGATTGCGGCGGGACGCCACGTCGGCAGAGCAGCGGGCCGCGCTGACCGCGGT
>FSXL01000469.1_pt1 | contig 10706 bp, 10 predicted proteins | sample 1638241 | NCBI WGS metagenome assembly FSXL01 (sample SAMEA3914788, study PRJEB12502) | metagenome | biome: forest; material: soil | place: Canada | collected 2011-07-03 | depth 0.1 m | reverse complement strand
CACCTCAGGACGCGAAGAACTCTGTCACCAGCGCAAGATCACCGGTGAGAACGTTGACGGTGGTTACGCCGAATATTTGCTCTCCAACGCCGCGCACACATATCACGTGCCTGCCGCACTCGACCTCGTAGATGCCGCTCCACTGTTCTGCCCGGGCATCACCGCCTACAGCGCCGTTTCCAAGCTCGACGCGGTCGGCCCAGGCAAATCGGTCGCCGTCTTCGGTCTCGGTGGTGTCGGCCACATGGCCGTGCAGTTCGCGTTGCTGACCGGATCGGACGTCATCGCTGTCGGACGCTCTGCCGACCATCTCGAGGTCGCCAGGCAGCTGGGTGCGACGCGCGTCGTCGACTCTTCTGTGGAAGGGGCTCTCGAAGCGCTCGAAGACAGCGTCGACGCCGTCGTCACCTTTGCGCCATCGGACAAGGTGAACGCGCAGGCACTCACCATTCTCAAATGGGGCGGGACGATCGTCTCAGGCGTGCCACTGTCGGTCGCCGGATTCCCTTTCAACAAAGAGCAGGTCATCAAGGCTTCACTGCTCGGCAGCCGGGCCCAGATGAACGAGGTCCTCCGCTTGGCAGCCGACGGCAGTGTGCGCACTATCGTCGATCGCTTCCCGATGCGCGAGGCGGAAGCCGTTCTCGAACGGCTCGCCGAAGGAGACCTGCGCTCTCGCGCCGTGCTTGAAAACGCCTGAGGGCCAAGGCCCCGCAATCACTTCCTCCGGCACTCACTCACGATTCGGTCGCGACGCCAAGCTCCTGCTCTCGGCGCATTTCGACGACCGTGCTCGGAAGCCTGGCGAGCAGCTCCTCGAAGCGACGACGTTCGGTGGCGGTGAAGCCGGCGAAGACGCGGTCGTTGGCGGCATCCGTCAGATCGCTGGCGCGATCGGCCAATTCATGACCGGCGTCGGTGATATGAATCGGCACGGCGCGGCGGTCTTCCTCGCTACGCCTGCGCTCGACGAGACCTTGACGCTCGAGATCGTCGACGACCGACACCATGAGACTGCGATCCACGGAGATGCGTTCCGCGAGGACCGACTGAGTCTCCGGCCCGTCCGCGTCCAGTGCTACCAGCACCAACAGGCCGTTGACAGAGAGCCCAAGCCGGGCGACCTCGTGCTCGTACCAGATATACCAGGCTTCGAACACGTACTTCATGACGTAGCCGGGCCAGCGAGCCAAGGAAGATGGCAGCTCTACAACCGGCTTGGGTGTCGTGCGTGGTCTTGGCATCGATTGTCCTCTCGAAGATCTGAAGCGACCCTACCAGAGTAGTATTGGATAATAATCATTTTTTCAAAAACACACCGAGATGTCTACGTTTGGATGCCGGCATGTCTCCGCTGCCACGCCGGCCGACCCGGCATGAGATTCGTGCCGGTCCTGTCATCGATAACCCGCTCCTATCACCTGGTCGAACAGGGGTCTTTGACGAGGGCCGCGTCGCGGACCGAACATGAACATGGGGCTTCGAACCCACTGCTTCACAGCGTCTCAGCGAGTGGCGCTGGAAACTCGAACAACCGACACGCGATATCAACAGGAGAACCATCATGAACCAGAAGATCGCATTCCTCGGCCTCGGCCGGATGGGCCGCGAACTCGTCGCCCACCTCATTGAGGACGGTCTGGACGTCACGGTCTGGAACCGTACCAGCGGCGTGGCCGAGCAGGTCGCTGCCACTGGGGCGACGCTTGCCAAGACCCCCGCGGACGCTGTTCGCGACGCCGACATCGTCCTTACCGTCCTCTTCGGCCCCGACGCCATCCGAGACGTCATCGTCGACGGCGACCTGCCCTTCGCCCAAAATGCGACCTGGATCGACGTCACGACCATCAGTCCAACCGAGGCCACCGACTTCCAGACGTGGGCTCACGAGAACAAGCTGCGCTACGCCTATTCGCCGGTCATCGGCTCGCTCGGCCCAGCTCGGCAGCGGCAGTTGGGCGTTTTGATCGGGGGCACAGAGGACGCCGTCGCCATCGCCCGCCCTATCGTCTCGCACTGGGCTGACGCAGCGCGCCTGACAACCTACGACGCCGTGAGCAAGGCGGCGGCGGGCAAACTGGTCGCGAATGTCGCGCTCGCTGTCACCATGCAGGGGCTGATCGAGGCTCTCCGCATCGGTCATGGCGGCGGCCTGACAGCGGCAGAGGTCATCGAGCGCTGCAAGGACAAAACCGCACTCGCCACGATCGCGACGATAAAAGGCGACACACTGTTCAGCGGCGACTACAGCGACACGCAGTTCTCTGTGAACGCGCTTGCGAAAGACGCACGCCTCATGATCGAGACCGCTGTCGACCCTCTGCCCGCGCTGACTGCGGCGCTCTCGGCATTCCTCACGGCACAGCGCGACGGCCACGGTGAAGAAGACTTCTCCGTCATCGCAGCGCACGAACCCGGTCTTTCGTAGGTCCCGCCGACTCCTGTGGCGGCCGACGGCCAGACCGTCCGAAAGCCGGGCGTCTGAAACACGGCGGAATCGCGTGCTCAGTCGGGAGGGTGCCTCCGAAGTCGCCGGCGCACTCGACTCACCGCATCAGATGGAGATGTTGAAGGCGCAGTTTCCGCCGGCGCCGCGACGTTCTCTGGAAGGAAAGCCACCGTCTCGCATCGCTCGCATACCTGGAAGAACTGGTGAACTGCGAGGCCGACGCGAAAATATGGGTTCTTGACGATCTTCAGTTCTTCGCGACAGACGGCACAGAATCGGCGGGGATGCTGCCTCCTGCCAGGATTCACCGTTCACTCCCGCTTATACACAAGCCGGATCATCCCGACGGCGACCACGCTCTGGCACCACGGGAGCCGGCGTCCTCCCGTAGTCGCTTCGCTCGTTTACCGGACCAGGTTATGAGCCATGCGCTCCCGTAGCCGCGGCGTGCGGGTGAGATCACGGGTGATAATGCGGGCGAGCTCGCGCCTACTCGAGGAACTCGCACCTGCTCGAGGAAACGGGGAGTTTCGGCCGATCCCGGCGCCGTGTAGCGTCAGCGTGACGAGTCTTCGGCCGCAGAGGAGGTCCTGTTGACACCCGACGAACCTTTGATCGATCCTGCGCGCGCCGACGCGATTGAAATGATCGCGGCTCACGGTCGGAACCCTCGCGACCTCGCGCGTTTCCTCTCCGAATTGGCGCGCGAACTCGCAGAGGTCAACGGAAGGTCCACGCCGGAAGCGTTGCAGGTGCTCTACACCGGGCTCATGGATGCGACCTTCATCGAACACCGGCACGAAGTGCGTGAGGATCGCATGCCCGCTGCCTCGTTCGATCAGATGCTGGGGCCCTTGCTGAGCAAGTCGTGGTACGCCTACGGGGTCGATCGGGAGGCTCGCAACTCGGGGAAGCGCTCACCCGGCTGATGACGGCGGAGACGCTATCGAGACGCCACAGAGAGACTACGGGAAGGGTTCGGAAGGATACGGGAAGGGTTCGGGAAGGTTACGGCTGTCGGCCGATCCAGTAGCGGCATTCGTGGTCGAGGATGTTCTCCAACTCGCCGCCGTTGGCTTCGATGACCCGACGAGACGGCGTATTTTTCTCCGCGCAGGTCACGAGAATGCGATCGATTCCCAGTTCGTCATGACATCGTTCGACCGCGAGGTGCAGCATCTGCGTGGCGTGCCCGGCCCTTCGATGCTTTGGGGCGACGTGGTAGCCGACATGTCCACCGGCTGCCAGCAGTGCCGGCGTCAGCTGATGCCTGAAAACGACCGTTCCAAGGTAAGCGTCACCATCGAGGTACCAACGCGTTGATACGGGCACTTCCCAAAAATTGCCGACCCCGCTGATGCTCCGCACGTAGGCAGCGAAATCCGATGCCACCTCTTCGAGAGGAAAGTCCGGGATCCACCCTTCTTCACGCAAATCTGCGTGGGCGTCGAGAAATGACTCCTTCGCGCGAACCGTCGGTTCAACGAGTTGTGGCACGGTTCCAGCCGGACTACGACTCGCCACCGACCAGCGGCTCACCGACGAACTGATGAGCCTCGCGGGTCAGTTCGGGCCATAGGTCACGGTCACGCACGCGCACCCAGTCGCGGCTGGGCCGTCCGGCACCCTGGAAGGGGAAAGCGACTCCTCGCGACTTCAGATCCGCAGCGCGCGGTTCGGGTAGCTCGACGACCAGTTCGTCGCCCTCGAGGAAAGCGAAGAGCTTTCCACGCACCAGCATGCCGTCTTCGGCGATCGCGACGTCGTCGTCCTCGTCTTCCGTCATCGCGATGGTGAGATCGTCGTACGCCGCTTGGGCATCGTCGTAGACCGCTGCCATAGTCCCCTACCCGTCTTGTGGATACGCTCATCCGGAGTCCGGTCCAACGCCGTCCGGATATCGCAAGCGTCCCACGGATGCGCTCGCGGGTCTACGGCACGACGCATGGAGTTCGGATCATAGAAGGGCGCGCACTTTGTTGTTGCTGGGGTGATGAGTGAGCTCAGCCATCATGAGTGCTTCAAGGAGCGGAGGAAGATACATGCCGAACCGTCCGCGATGGCCTTCGCGCAGCCCGTACCATCCGCCGACGGGGTTGGATTCCGAGCGCGCCCAGGCCTCGACGCTGCCGTCCACTGCAGGCTTCTCCTCGTCGGCTGCTCCGAGCAGTACCCAGTCCCGGCGAGCCAGCAACCACGCGTGCAGATCCGTGATCGCGCTCAGGCGATAGTGGATCTCTGTTGACCCGACGTGGCAGACGAGCGCGGGCGGCTCGGCAGATAGGTCCCGGTAAATCGTGTACGTCGACGATCCGGGGGCCGTTCTCAGCACCCACGGGTCGTCTTTTGTTCCTGAACCTCGCATTAAACATCTCCTACGGTGATCGTCTGTGAGCTATGCCGATTACAAGGGCGCAGCGACTACAAGGGCTGCAGCGACTACAAGGAGCGGGCTCCGGTTCGCACCGGGGCCCGCTCCTTCGTACCCGATTGGTCATACGATTGCGGCACGGAGCCGGGCGGCGGCGGCTCCGACATCCGAGGCGCCGTAGATCGCACCACCGGCGACGGCGACCTGAGCGCCCGATTTCTGCACCGATTCGATTGTGGAGGCGTTGATCCCGCCGGCGACCGAGAACGGCACGCCCGAGGCTTCGCCGTCGTTCAGCAGCGTCGAGAAAGTGAAGCCTTCCTCGGCCTGCTCGTCGAGGCCCGCGTGCATTTCGACGAATTCGACGCCGAGGGCCACGACCTCTTTGGCACGCTTCGGCTTGTCTGTCACGCCGATCAGGTCTGCGACCACGCCCTTGCCATGCTTCCTGGCGGCCTTCACCGCACCAGCGATCGTGCTGTCACCGGCCGAGCCGAGCACGGTCACCAGATCAGCGCCGGCGGCGAAAGCGATGTCGGCTTCGAGTTCACCGGCATCCATGGTCTTGAGGTCTGCGAAAACGATTTTGTCGGGGTGCGCCGCCTTGATCGCGGTGACGGCCGAGAGCCCGGCGCTCTTGATGAGCGGGGTGCCGAGTTCGAGGATGTCGACGTGGGGGGCTGCCTCAGCAGCGAGCTTGAGGGCTGCCTCGGTGGTAAGAGTGTCCATGGCGAACTGCAGTTTCATTTTGTTCCTTAGTGTTGCGGGTGGAGCGGACGCACGCGGGAGTGCGTGCGAGTCGTTACAAGCGCGAGTCATTACAAGCGCGAGCCATTACAAGCGCTAGTCGTTAGTGCCGCGTGCGAGTCATGCGCACCACGTGCGGGTCATTCGATGTTTGCGTGGCGAGGCCAGAGGTCGTCCGCGCTCGCGCCTGAGCGCTTCCAGAGCGCGTCGAAGAGGGCATCGCCGATCACGACGACCGCCTGCTCGAATAGGCTGCCTGCATACTGTGCCGAGACGGCACCCGAGCGATCCAGCTTGTTCGCCGCCGGGACGATGATCGTTGCGGCGGCGACCTCAGCGAGCGGTGATCCCGATGCGGTCGTGATCGCGGCTACTCGTGCGCCCGCGGAAACAGCGGCGTGAGCCCCTCGGACGATTCCACCCGTGGTTCCGGAACCGCTCGCGGTGAGAAGCAGGTCCTGTGCACCGATGGCCGGGGTCGTCACTTCGCCGACGACATGCACCGTCAAGCCCAGGTGCATGAGCCGCATCGCAGTCATCTGCAAGGCAAGACCCGATCTGCCTGCTCCGTGTACGAAGACGCGTGTCGATCCCGAGATCAAGTCGGCGAACCCGGCCAGAGCCGTCGGCTGATCGCGAACGATCTGTTCGATGACCGTGTCGAGTTCTCGCCCAATCCGGCCCAGTGAGGAGCCGACGTCCGAGTCCAAAACATCCATGACTCCATGGTCAGACACATCGCCTCGGGATGGTGCCACCCGAGCGGCCAGTTGAGACTACCCGAATGGGTAGTCTCACAGAAATGGGTAGGTCTATGACCTTAGATTTGTGACATGGATGGCATAACCGAGATTCCCTCGCCGAAGGCCCGTGCGCTGCTGAGCCAACACGCGCGAGCGATGTCCGAGCTCTCAGATCGTCACGCAGTCGTTCTCGAGTCCTTGCTCGCGACTCTGAGATCCGACCGGTTGGATGACAGGGCGGCTCGCGCGTTGGCGATAGACATCGCCGCAACCGCCCTGGTCGAGTTGCGAACGACGAACGACGAGCAGCGCAGCACGATGCTCGAACCTGTCGCCGGGGCGTTCGCGCGCCTGCGCACCGACCTCCGCCCTCTCGTACGCTTCGGATCACTCGACGTCCAGTTCGTCGAGCCGCCGGCGACCGGGCGGGCATTACCAGGGGAGATCGCTCACGCCGCGCGCGCCATCGTTCGAAACTCGGTCCTCGCGCTCGTCGACGTTGGCGAGACGCGGCGAGTACGCATCCAGTGGGACTGCGACGGTCTCAACCTTCTGATCGGGATCCGTGACGACGGTCCTGGCGATCTGAGCGTTCACGACGATTCTCTCCGCACCATTGCGGAGCGAGTGTCGGCGCTCGACGGCGATCTCCAGGTCGCATCCACCGCCGGGTGGGGATCAGCGTTATCGATCACATTGCCGCTCGACCCGCCGGCCGAACCGGACGCGCTCGACGACACCGTCGAATTGAGTGACCGAGAACGCGACGTTCTGCGCTTGGTGGCGACAGGCGCCAGAAACCGCGCCATCGCGGAGCAATTGGGTATCAGCGATAACACGGTGAAGTTTCACGTCTCCAATTTGCTGCGAAAGGCGGGAGCCACCAACAGGGCCGAACTTGCCGCGCTCGCCAAACAGCGCACCGCCTCGTGAGAGGCCGCCTCACGAACAGGGCGTCACGGACAGGGCGTCACGATAGGTAACGAAACGGATCCTGATAGCGGCATCGGTTATTGTGGGCCAATGCGGTAATGCGCATTTCCGGATGTCGCGCGAAGTTGGAGCGTGGATCCCGCGCTTGTCCCGTCATCGTGTCGCCGTGAAGCGAATTTCCAAGCTGAGGCCACCAGCCCACGACCCTGGAGCGATCATGTCCCGTTTCCCACACCTCACTGCTTTTGCCGTGTGTGCGCTGACCTGCCTGCTCGACGAAGAACGACAATCTCTCTCGGCGACGAACGGGCACGACTCGTGAGCGCCCAAGGACTGGCCGCGCCCAGAGGGTCCCAATTCGGCGTGCGGATGGTCGCAAGCGGCTTGATCGGCAACGTGATCGAGTGGTACGACTGGTTCTCCTACGGTCTGCTCGCCAGCGTTTTCGCGGGTCAGATCTTCCCCTCCAAAGATCCGATCGATTCGATACTCGCCGTCTTCGCCGCCTACGCCGTCGGCTTCTTCATCCGACCGGTCGCTTCACTGATCCTTTCTCCGTTCGGCGATCGCTACGGTCGCCGAGGCCTGATGGCGCTCAGCGTCGGCCTGATGGGGCTGGCATCGCTGACCCTCGCGCTCAATCCGACATACGACTCGGTCGGCCTCCTGTCGCCGATCATCCTGCTCTTCGCCCGCCTGCTCCAAGGGCTGTCCGCGGCCGGGGAGTACCAGAGCAGCATCAGTTACATTCTCGAGAATGCACCGCAACACCGCCGCGGCTTCATCAGCGGCCTGATAAACGTCTCATCCGGCGTTTCCATCCTCGCCGCGACCATCTCGGCGAACCTGGTCACCAGCCTGATCCCCCAGCCCGCCCTCGCCAACTGGGGATGGCGACTCCCCTTCTTCTTCGGCGCGCTCCTCGCGATTTTCGGACTCTACCTTCGCACGCGGATCCCTGAATCAGAGACCTTCATCGCCATCGAAAAGCGAGGAAAAGTCGCGGCGACCCCTCTCCGCACGGTGTTTCGCCGTTACCCGAAACAGCTTCTCCAGGTCGCCGCGATCCAATTCGTCGGTGTCCCCTACTACCTCTGGTCGACCTTCATCCCGACCTATGCCCACCTCGTCAGCCACATTCCGCTCGGGCTCGCGCTCACAGGAAACACGATCGGCTTGATCATCTATCTCTTCGCCCTCCCCACCGTCGGGCGACTCTCCGATCGCTACGGCCGCAAACCTTTCCTCTTCGCGTCCGCAATCGGCCTGATCCTGCTGGTCTACCCCTGCATCCTTCTGCTCCACAGCCCTTCCTTCGCCGCTTACCTCACAGCCAACATCGTCGGGTGGCTACTGCTGTCGATGATCGAGGCGCTCTCGCCGACCATCGCCGTCGAACTCATCCCGCCTGCAGTGCGGGTCACGGGAATCGGCGTCCCCTATCAAATCTCCACGGCGGTCCTCGCGGGCACCGCCCCGCTCGTGGCCTCGTGGCTCATCTCCATCGGCCACCCGACCTACATCGCCTTCTACGTGATCATCATCATGATCATCGCCGGGATCATCTTCCTCACGATCCCCGAGACGAAAGGCCGCTCGATCACCGCGGAACCGACGACCGAGACCGTCGAATCGACCGTCAGCAGCTGAGCTCCGCTCCAGAAGGACAACCAGCGCCCCACTAGGACAACCAGCGCCCTACAAGGACAACCAGTTCGGAAAGCGAGTCTCGTACGAACAGCACGACAGCACCGCCCGTCGCAGACCCACGTGTCCGGATCGGCATCGACGTCGGCGGAACCTTCACCGATTTCGTGGCGGTCACCGACGACTCGAAACTGTTCCATTTCAAAGAGCCGAGCACCCCTGACGATCCGTCAGCGGCCGTCGTCTCGGGCCTCAGCCGAGTCATGACAAGCATCGGAGTCGACGCCGGCGACATTGCGAGCATCGCCCACGGCACGACGATCGGCCTGAACGCGATCATCCAACGCTCTGGCGCGGATATCGCATTGGTCATCAGTCGAGGTCATCGCGATGTGCTCGAGCTGACCCGCCGGCTTCCGAAGGAATTCGACCTCCGGCAGCCGCGGGTCCAGCCTCTGGTTCCCCGTAACCGCATCATCGAGATCGATGCGCGCTTGAACGCGCGCGGCGAGGTGGTCGACGATCCGGACGATGCGGAAATCGCACGAGTCGCACGAGAGGTGCGAGCCAGCGGAGTGGGCGCCGTGGCAGTCACCGTGCTCCACAGTTATCTCGACCCCATCTTCGAGACCCGGGTCGGCGAGCGTTTGGCTGCCGCGCTGCCCGGAGTTCCGGTTTCGACGTCGTCAGCGATCTGGCCCGAGATCCGGGAGTACAACCGCACATCCGTTGTCGCGCTGAACGCTTACATCACTCCATTGATCGAGAACTACCTCGACGGCCTCAAGCGGCGACTGAGCGCACTCGGGGTCACCGCCCCGTTGTACATCACCGCGAGCAACGGCGGTTCACTCGGGCTCGATTCAGCCCGAGAGCGGCCGATCGACACCATACTTTCTGGACCGGCATCCGGAGTGACCGCAAGTCTGCTCCTCGCGAAGGAGACCGGGCTCGACAACATCATCTCGTTCGACATGGGGGGCACGAGCAGCGATATCGCCGTCGCGGTCAGCGGCGAAGCGGAGTTCGCCACTCGAACGGAAGTCGGCGGTCTCCCCCTCATTCTTCCAGTCATCGATGTCAACGCGATCGGAGCCGGCGGAGGCTCCATCGCCTGGATCGACGGTCAGGGGGCTCTGAAAGTGGGTCCGGAAAGCGCCGGCGCGGTCCCGGGACCGGCGGCGTACGGACTCGGCGGAGACAACCCGACGATCACCGACGCGTACGTTCTCACGGGGATCATCGACCCCGCTGGTTTCCTCGGGGGCGAGAAGGTCCTCGACGTCAACGCTGCCCGCGATTCGATGGCGGCGATCGCCGCCAAGCTCGATCACGACGGAAACGACGCCGCCGTCCGCGCGGCTGCCGACATCCTCGGCTTGGCCACGGTCAGCATGGCGGCGGAGCTTCAGAAGGTGCTTGCACGCAGAGGATTCGAGGCCGGCGAGTTCACTCTCGTCCCATTCGGAGGCGCTGGACCGACCCATGCCGCGGTTCTCGCCGAGGACATCGGGATCTCGTCCATCGTGGTGCCGCTGTCAGCAGGAACGTATTGCGCCCTGGGTGCGGTCGGTGCGCCCCTTCGGCGGGACTACCTCCGTGGGATCGGACGTCCGCTCGATGTCGGGACTTCGGAGAGGGCGAACAGCTACCTCCGCGAACTCATCGACGCTGGGAGGTCCTGGGCGACAACCCAAGGTGACGCGGTCGAGTCGGTCGAAATCCGCTGCTCGCTCGAGATGCGCTACTACGGTCAGGCGTTCGAACTCGACGTGGTCGTCTCCGAGAGCGATCTTCCCCTCAGCGCAGAACAGAT
>FSXL01000331.1_pt1 | contig 10716 bp, 13 predicted proteins | sample 1638241 | NCBI WGS metagenome assembly FSXL01 (sample SAMEA3914788, study PRJEB12502) | metagenome | biome: forest; material: soil | place: Canada | collected 2011-07-03 | depth 0.1 m | reverse complement strand
TTCCATCTTTGAGTGCGGAGTCTGCAGTCTGATCGCCGGGCTGGCGATCGCGCCGATTTTCTCCTGTCAATACTCGGTCGCCGGCCGCGTCATCCTTCCGGGCACCGAACACGAAGCCTTCAGTTGGATCCTCTCAGCGCTGATCGCCGGCGGCGCCGCGGGGTCGGCACTCAGCGGCGTGGCGATCGGGTCGATCGGTAGCAAGGGCCCGTTCCTGCTCGCGTGCGCCGCGGCCTCCGCAGGCGCGCTCTCATCGCTGAGGTTCAGGAGTCGATTCCCCGATGGGTCATCCGACGAGCAGGCCGTCCCCCTCACGGAGCTCGCTCCAGCCTGACGTCTAGTCGTCGTGGGGTGGGTTCTGAGCTGGTGGGCTGGAGGCGGGTGCGCTACGCTGAGGTGGTCAGATAGCGATGGCAACCAGAGGGCGAGACCTTCATCTGAACGTCCCCTTCCCGCGAGAGCCGCCTGATCTTCTGATGGCCGAGAGTCCACTTACGGGTGGGCTTTCCGCGTTTAACGGACCGGTAAAGGCGTCGGTTGCGCAGCGCCCTGGCCCGTGCTTCAGGGCAGGATGTCCTTCACCGTCGCCTTGAACCGCTCGCCCGACTCCTCGAGCTCGCCCTCAATGTGCAGGCGCGCCAGGCCGTTCTCAGTCCAGAGGTCCAGGAAGTACGCCCAGCCCGGCTGGTCCGCATCATCGGATTTGTCGATCGCCTCAACCTGGTAGCTCTCGCGCGGCGGCAGCACCAGTGACTCCGGGCAGTCGTCCTCGACGCGACGGCGCAGGTCCTCCACTCGGAGCCGATCGCCGGACGCGGCGCTGAGATCTTCGTAGTCGCCGTCGACGACGAAGCCAACCACGCGTTCAAGTGCCCGGTACATCGGCTCGGGCATCAGCTCGAGCGTCTCAACGATCTCTCCGGCTACGTCCAAGTTGTGGCTCGGGGTCAGCTCAAGCCGGCTGTAGAAGTAGTCCTCGCACGCCGCCCGCGCCTGGCGCTGGATGCTCTTGGACAACCCGGCGGCGGCGAGCGCGAAAACCCCTGCATCGATCGCCTCCTCCAGCGTGCCATGGCGGCGCGTCAGCTGCGCGGTGATCGCGCGACCGTGCTCGGTGTCCTGCGCTATCGATGAGCCGTCTAGCAAGATTGATGGCGCGTCGTGGCGGCTGTAGCCCGCGCAAGCCCGCACCGCAGAGTGCAGGACGATGAGGTGGTCGCCCATTAAGCCCGCGCGCCTGACCGGCCGCCGGCTGCCATCCGGCTCGGCCGGCTTGCCTGACCGGTTGGTGGTAACGCTGCCACGAGTTGCATCGTACGAGTCTGACAAGGATTTCAGAGAGCCACAGCGCCACGTGCGAGGCGGTACCGTGAAAGCCTTGAAGTCGGGCTCTCGGGCCGTGTGCTCAACGCAGGAGGATGATGCGCGTCGACAAGTGGCTGTGGACCGCGCGGCTGGTCAAGACACGTGCGCTGGCGGCGGAAGCCGCCAAGGGCGGGCGGGTTCACGTCAACGGCGTGGCGGTCAAGCCAGGCCGTGAGGTCGGGATCGGTGACGAGCTCGAACTGACTGTCGGCCCGGTCCGGCGGACTGTGATCGTGCGCGGCGCGGCCGAGCGCCGGGTATCGGCTGCCGAAGCTTCGAAGCTCTATAACGAGACGGAGGAGAGCGTTGCCGAGCGCGAGCGCCGGGAGGAGCTGCGCCGGCTCGGTGGGCCAGTCGATCTGGGCGGGCGTCCGACCAAGCGCGATCGCCGCCGCTTTGACGCCGGCCAACGCTAGCGACTGTGTTCGCGTCCGACTGCCAGAGTTAGGGCACCCTAACTGGGGCGTCCTAATATGTAGGGTCAACACCAAACCTTGCGACTCCTGAGGAGCATATGCCCGAGCGCCGTACTCTCGCCACGAAGGTCACCGAAGTCGCTTGGCTGACGCCGAGCATGGTCAGGATCGTCGTCAGCGGCCCTGACCTCGAGGGCTTCGGTGCCGGCGAGTTCACCGACCATTATGTGAAGTGCCGGTTCGGAGAGAAGACGCGCTCGTACACCGTCCGCGCATGGGATCCGGAGCGTCTGCTGCTGACGCTGGACTTCGTCGTCCACGGCGATGCCGGTATCGCCGGACCGTGGGCCGCTCAGGCCAAGCCCGGAGACCTCCTCGAGATGATGGGACCTGGTGGCTCGTATGCGCCCTCGGCGAACGCCGACTGGCACCTGATGGTCGGCGACGACGCCACCCTGCCCGCGATAGCCGCCTCCCTGCCACGAGTTGCAGCCGGTGTCCCGGTGTTCGCCGTGATCGAGGTTGACGGGCCCGAGCATGAACAACCGCTCGAGTCACCCGGAGACCTTCAGGTGACGTGGCTCCATCGCCATCAGGGGCCAGGGGAGGATCCCTCGCTGCAACTCCAAGCGGTTACGTCGTTGTCCCTGCCTGAGGGGCAGGGACATGCCTTCGTTCACGGCGAGGCGACCACTGTCCGCCTCGTCCGCCGTCATCTGGTCCTCGAGCGCGGGCTCCCGCTGGAGCACCTGTCAGCTACCGGCTACTGGAAGCTGCGTCGCACGGACGAGGAGTGGCGCGCCGAAAAGCGCGAGTGGATCGCCACCGCCGAAGCCGATCTGGCCGGAGATCCCGTCTAGCCCCGCCAGTTCTGCGTTGTAGGGCTGATGTAACCGGTCGGGGAGTAGAACCCGCGGATGTCGATTTCCGCCAGGATCGCCGCGGCGGCGGCCGCGATCGCGGTCGTTGCCGCGATCGTGCTCGCCGGGTGCGGGTCTAGCTCCGCTCCCCATACGCCTTCTGCGGGCGGTTTGAGCGCCAGCTCAAACCAGGCCCCGATCTTCAACCAGTCACTCCGGTTCACCCGGTGCGTCCGTGCCAACGGCGTCCCGAACTTCCCTGATCCGCCCAGCAGCGGCGGCTACGGGCTCAAATCGTTCGCGCAGCAGGTGAACGGTGTCACGCTGTCGATCAACGGCGTGTCGGTCAACGCGCCCGCGTTCCGGTCCGCGTTGGGGCGCTGCCGGCACTACCTGCCGCAGCGACCGCCACCGACCACGGCAGCTGTCGCCGCGGTCCGGGCCGACGCGGTGCGCTACGGGCAATGCATGCGCAAGCACGGCATCAACATTCCCGATCCGACGGTTGCAGCCGGCTCTGGTGGGATCGGGCGTCGGATAGACATCCCCGCCGGGATGACCCAGAGCTCGCCGGCGTTCGTTACCGCAGACCACAAGTGCGAGAGCGACTGGGGCAACGCCGGCGGCGGCTCTTAGGGGACGGCTCTTCACTGACTCACGACATCAGTCGGTGAAAGGCGTTGGTTGTGCCGAGGGAATGCTGACAGTGACGGACAGTCCGCCGTCGCTGCGAGGCTGGACGGTGACGGTGCCGCCGTGGATCGCGGTGATTGACGCGACGATTGTGAGGCCAAGGCCGTAGCCGTCGTGGGAGGCGCGGTCGTTGAGGCGTTCGAAAGGCTGCAGGATGCGGTCGCTGTCCGCGGCGGTCACGATCGGTCCGGTGTTAGCGACGATCAACCGACTGTGGCCCGCGGTGGTGTCGGTGCTGATCCAGATATCACCAGCAGCGGTGTTGTATCGGACGGCGTTGTCGACGAGGTTTGCAATCAGGCGTTCGGCCAGCAGTGGATCGCCCGATATAGCCGCGAGCTGCAGCGTGGGGTGCACGACTCGGTCATGTAGATCGGCGCTGTCGAGCACGTCTTCCGCGATCGTGGCCAGGTCGATCTCCTCACGAACGGTGATTCCGCGCTCATTGCGGGCAAGGATCAACAGGGCGCCGATCAGCTGCTCGGAATGGTCTACGGCTGTCCGGATCTCGCCCGCCATGACGCGCAGGTCGGTTGAGCTGCTGTCCGGATTGCCGGCCACCACGTCGACGGTGGTGCGCATCACGGCGAGCGGCGTGCGTAGTTCGTGCGAGGCGTTCGCGATGAACCGCTTTTGACTCTCGAACGCGGCTTCAAGCCGCCCCAGCATCTCATTGAAGGTACCGGCCAGTTCACGCAGCTCGTCGTGCGGGCCTGTCAGCTCAACGCGCGCCGCCAGATTGTGTTCTGAGGCTGCCCTGGCGGCAGCCGTGATCTTGTGCACTGGGCTCAGCGCCCGCCCCGAGAGGATCCAGCCGAGGATCGCAGCGAGCGCGATGACCACGACAAGCGTGATCAGCGAATACTGCAGCAGGTGCGACAGCGTGAGGTCGCGTTGACCTTGCGCCCCCAGCTGCTGCAGAGCCGCGTTGCATTTGGCGAGGATGCCTTTATCGGGGTGTGCGCTCAGCTTTGCGGCGCGGCACTGTGCCTGAAACGTGGCGGGAACGCTGGCGGGCGCCGACCTCTGCTGCCCTTGCCCGCGCACTCCCAGTTGCGCGACCAGCACGTAGCTGACGGCGACGATGATTGCCCCACCGCACGCGAACAGGCCGCTGTACAACAGGGTCAGCCTTGCCCTCACGGTCAGTCGCGGGCGGTGGGTCAAACCCGATAGCCCCTACCGATTACGGTCTCGATCAACGGCGGCTCGCCGAGCTTGCGCCGGAGCCGGGCCACAGTCACCGAGACGACGTTGCTGAAGGGATCGAGGTTCGCGTCCCAGACGTTCTCGAGCAGCTCCTCTGCGCTCACCACAGCGCCGTCGGCGCTCACCAGCATCTCCAATATCGCGAATTCCTTGCGTGTCAACGACAGCGACCGGCCGCCACGGGCGGCACGATGCCGCGCGCGTTCGACGATCAGGTCCCCGCGACTCACGACCGGCGGCGCCGACGGCGCCCGACGAGACAGTGCCCGTACCCTGGCGACCAGCTCAGCGAACACAAACGGCTTTCCGAGGTAATCGTCCGCGCCCAACTCGAGCCCGTCGACCCGGTCCTCAACCCCGGCGGCCGCCGTAAGCATCAGGACCCGCGGCCCGGAGCCGCAGACGATCCGGCAGACCTCGTCGCCATGCACCACAGGCAGATCGCGGTCGAGCACGATCACGTCATATGCGGTCAACGCCGCGGCCTCGAGCGCCAGCGCGCCGTCGCGGACTGCGTCGACGGCCATTCCGGCCTCACGCAGTCCCTGAACGATCCGGCTGGCAAGCGTCACATGGTCCTCGACCACGAGCACTCTCATCGGAGCAGTATCCCCGTAGTGATGCGACCTGCGCTCAACATCGCCCGTGCGGCTCTCGTCTCAGCGATAGGTGACCTCTCGCCGGCTAACCGGGCGATTCGCCGCACCGGGTGGACAACCGCATGAATGCCGGCGAGTGCGCGTTCGTGGTGCTCGGGATCCCGACCCAGTAGCCGCCGTCCCCCATAAGTGTGCCGATGCCCCTGGAGCCGGCCGAGTTCGGTGCGGGAACCGGATCCGGCCTGGGATCGGGCATACCGGGAATCCCGTGAGCACGCATGCATCGCGTCCAGTGGAGCAGGCGGACATACGCCCGGGCTGTGGGCGCTTGATAGGTTGGGCGCTTCACCGGCAGCAAGTGCTGGCAGGCCGTCTCTGCGGCTTTGACCACGGGTGACGCGAAGTTGATACCGGGTACGTTGAGGCTGAACCCGCCGCCGCCGGACGCAGGATCGGGAAAGTTCGAAACCCGGTGCGAGCGCATGCAACGGGCAAAGCCCAACGCGCTGCGCTCGGCCTGGGCCGGCGTCCGGCTGGAGCCGGCGGTGGAGCTTGAATTGGTCGGGGAGCTAGAGCCGCAGGCTGCAACGACAGACGCAGCCGCAAGTGCTCCGACGGCGATGACGAGCGTTCGGTGTACCAGCATTGGCGGTGTTGTACTAGCCGGGAGATGACACCCGTCCAACAAGACGTCTACGCGACAAGCAGTAGGGTGAAACGATGAAAAGCAAGGCTGGCATCGCGCTTTACGTGCTCGCGCTGGTCACGATCGTGGTCGCCGTGGACGTCTTGCTCTTCAGGCATCGGTTCTGGGAACGCCTGGGAGCAAACGTTGGAATCGTGCTTCTGTTTGGAGCCTTCTATTTGAGCTTCCTAAAGCGGCGATGGGCGAAAGTGGAGTAGGCCGCTCCGCCGCCACGCCACTCGCACCTGGGTCTTCCGCTTCACCGCGTGACCCCCGCCGCGGCGGCCATGTCGCCGCACTTCTTCATCGCCGCGTGGAGCATGCTCATTCCGCCGGGCTCTGTGGCGGACGGGATTCGCGCGGTGTCGATCAGCGGCCCATCCGGGGTGGGATCGGGGAAGTCCTTGACGCCGTTGTGGCGGATGCACCGGGCGAATTTGAGCGCGGCCTGCTGCTGCTGTGGGCTCCGTTTGCTGCCCATGAACCCGGCCGGCTCAAGACCCTTGCATGCGCTGAGGGCCTGGGTGAACGCCGGGCTGCTCGTGTCCAGCGACGAGCCGTTGGCTACTGCGTCGATCGTGAGCTTGCCGGTCGCGCTGGGGTCCGGGAAGCCGCTGACCCCGTTTCTGCGCATGCACCCCGCGAACTGCGCCGCCTTGCCAGCGTTGTCGGAAGCGTTGTTGGCGCCGCTCGACACGGGTGCGCTTGAGCCGCACGCGCCGATCAGGGTGACCATGGCGATCAGGGCGAGGGCGACCAGTGGCGCTCCCGTTTTCTCACGTCTTATCCGACGGCTGGTGATCTCAGTGAACATCAGCTCGGCGCCGAGCGGGTGGCGGAGGCGACGAGCTGCTGGGCTGCCTCGCCGGCGGCGGCGAGAATCGCCGAGGTGTCGCTGCCCTGCCCTTGGCCGAGCACGACGCCTACGGCGGTCCGCCGACGGCCGGCGATGATCACGTGGGTGAAGAACGCCAGGCATCCCCCGGCCGCGGAGTCCGACCCGGTCTTGCCTGCGTAGCCCTCGGCGATCAGCGGGTTGAAGTTCGTGACCGTGCCGGCGACCGGCAGCGTCACGCTGGCCATCGAGACGATCTGGCGGAGCACTGAGAAACGCATTGCCTGCTGGAACACAAGCAACTGGTCAGCGGCGGTCGAAACCGTGCTCGAATCGAAACCGCTCGGATCGGTGTAGATAGTGTGGGTCATCCCGAGCATGCGGGCCTCGGCATTCATCTCCGCGACAAAGCGCGGCTCGCTGCCGGCCACCTGAGCGGCGAGTATCTCGGCGATGTTGTTGCCCGATGGGATCAGCAGCGCCTCCAACAACTGGCGTTCGGTCAACTGCTCCCCACTCTGCACGGCGACGCCCGACTGGCCCTCACTGACGTCGTCCGCGTAGGCCTGCACCTCAGCCGCGGTAATGGTGACCGTGAACCCGGCCTGAGCGTCGCTCAGCGGGTAGCGCTTCAGGGTCAGGTAGGCGGTCATCACCTTCGCCAGACTGGCGATCGGCACCGGCCGCTCGCCGGTGCTTGCCGCCGGTCGACCGTTGCCGAGCACCAGGGCGGCCTGCCCCTGCAGCGGCCAACTCACCGCCGACCCACTGCCCGGATGCCACCCCGACACGGAGAGGTGATCGAGGTTGTTGGATATCTGTGCCCTGCGGTTGAACAGATCGTTGCCTGCACCAGAGACGCTGTATATGACGGCCAGAGCCAGCGCCGCGACGATCAGTGCACGGCCGCGACGCACGCGGTACACCCGTGTTGGCCCGTACGGATGCGGCTCGATTGGCCGGCCGGCACGGACGGCTGGTGGTGCTGGTTGCCGGTAGCTCACGCCTGCAAGTCAAGGCGGCGAGGCGTTGCCAGCACGTATGCGTTTTCCGATATGCCGACGATATGTGCCGGCTGCGAGCATCTGGGACGTGCGTGTGCTGATTGTCGAGGACGAGCCCTACATGGCAGAAGCCATCCGTGACGGTTTGCGACTCGAGGCGATCGCCGCCGACATCGCCGGCGACGGTGACGCGGCTCTGGGGCTACTCAGCAGCGGCTCCTATGACATCGCCGTGCTCGACCGTGATATCCCCGGGCCCTCGGGCGATGAGATCGCCAGACGGATCGTCGCGTCTGGCAGCGGTATGCCGATCCTGATGCTCACCGCCGCCGACCGGATCGACGACAAGAGCTCCGGGTTCGGGCTCGGCGCCGACGACTACCTCACCAAACCGTTCGAGCTCCAGGAGCTCGTGCTGCGGCTCAGAGCACTTGATCGCAGGCGTGCCCATAACAGGCCTCCGGTGCGTGAGATCGCGGGCCTGCGCCTGGATCCGTTCCGGCGCGAGGTCTACCGCGACGGTTGCTACGTCGCGCTGACACGCAAGCAGTTCGCTGTGCTTGAAGTGCTCGTCGCGGCCGAAGGCGGTGTTGTCAGCGCCGAGGAGCTCCTCAAGCAGGCGTGGGATGAGAACGCCGATCCGTTCACAAATGCCGTGCGCATCACAGTCTCGGCGCTCCGCAAACGGCTCGGCGAACCGTGGATCATCGCCACCGTGGCGGGCGTCGGATACCGCATCGACGCAGGCCCCGGCGCCTGACGATGGCTCGGCTCTCGCCCATTGCGCTCGTGCCATGTCGGCTGCTCCACCTGCCGTCGCGGACGGTGCGCCTGCGGCTCACTCTGCTCTACAGCGGCCTGTTCCTCGTGTCGGGAGCGGCGCTGCTCGTCACCACCTACCTACTGTTCCGCAACGGCACCGGGGTCGACCTGATCGTCGGGGCGGGGACGCATACGCGAGCGGGCCTCGATGGGGTCTCGCACGACTCCGCAGTCGCCCGTCAGGTGCGCCAAATGTACGAGGAGTCGGTTGCTCGTCACACGCACGGCCTCCACCAGGGGCTGATCCAGTCTGGGATCGCCCTCGCGGTCCTGACCGTTGTGTCGATCGCGCTCGGCTGGCTGGTCGCGGGCCGGGTGCTGCGGCCGCTGCGCACGATCACCGCGACCACCAGGCAGATCTCCGAGCACAACCTGAACGAGCGCCTGGCGCTCTCAGGGCCGCACGACGAGCTCAGGGATCTCGCTGACACGGTTGACGGTCTGCTCGCACGGCTCGAAGCACACGTCAGCGAACAGCAGAGATTCGCAGCCAACGCCTCCCACGAGCTGCGCACCCCGCTTGCGATCACCAAGACCCTTCTGGAGGTCGCCCGTAACGATCCGAACCACGCCAACGGCGACCTGGTGGACCGCCTTCACGAGGTCAACACCCGCGCGACCGATCTCACCGAAGCTCTGCTCCTGCTCAGCCGTACCGGCCAGCGCTCGTTTGCCACTGAGCGCGTCGACTTGTCCCTGATCGTGGAGGAAGCAACGGAAACGCTGCTCCCCTTCGCAGAACAGCGCGGCATCGTCGTCCAAAGCGCCGGCGAGATGGCCTGCACTGTCGGGTCACACGCGCTCCTGCTGCAGATGACGACGAACCTGGTGCAGAACGCGATCGTCCACAACCTGCCGGCAGAGGGCGCCCTGTGGGTCACGACACAGGCTCACGCCGATAGCGTGGAGCTCACCGTCGAGAGCACCGGCGAAAAGCTCACCCCACAGCTGATCTTGACCCTCGTCGAGCCATTTCAGCGGGGCACCGAACGCATACGTGGCAACCACGAAGGCGTCGGCCTCGGCCTCGCGATCGTCAAAAGCATCACCGACGCACACCACGGAGCTCTCACCCTCACCCCCCGAACTGCCGGGGGGCTTCGTGTCACGGTGCGGTTACCCGCGGCGGGCCTGTGAGACGTGAGTTTGGCGACGACGAAACCGGCCTGTCGCGTCTTGGCTCAAAGAATGTGAAACGATCCTCCAATGCCGGAAGATCCGCCCGACGGGCTACCTCGGTACCGGCTGCTTACCGGGCCGGATGACGACTTGTTCTGCCACCGGGTGAGCGGGGCGCTGGCGCTCGGCTATCAGCTCTACGGCTCGCCCGTAGCGACATTCAACGGCGAACGGGTGATCGTCGGTCAAGCGCTACTCTGGCCCGCCTCGTCCGCTCGGCAGGTGTCGGCGGATCAGCGGCGCTGAGACTTTTCAGGCTTGCGGGCTTGACAATTCGAGTGAGTGAGTACATACTCACACTATGGCCAAGCCTGCGGCGCCCTCCGTCCGAACCCTCTCAACCGCCGATCAGCGGCGCGAGGACGTGCTGCGCACCGCCATGAAGGTGGTCGGCCCTCGGGGGTTGTACGGCACGTCGACGATGGACGTCGCCGCGGCCGCCGGCATCTCACAGGCTTATCTGTTCCGCCTGTTCCCGACGAAGGCTGAGCTGTTCGTGGCGGTGCTCGAGCGGAGCTTCGAGCGGGTCCACGACACGATGGCGGAGGCAGCGGCGAACGCACGGGCCCAGGGGCGCCCCGTCCGGGATGCGATGGCCGAGGCGTACACGGACCTGTTGCGGGACCCGGAAGTGCTGCTCACGCAGCTCCAGGGGCAGGCGGCGGCAACCGAGCCGGCGGTCCGGGATGCCCTGCGGCGCGGTTTCCGGATGCTCTACGAGATGATCGAGCGCGAGTGGCCGGTCTCGGCGGCGGAGATGCAGGCGTTCTTCGCGCACGGGATGCTCTGCAACGTCATCGCGGCGATGCAGATTGGGGAGTTGCACGAGCGCTGGGCCGAGGTGCTTACCACCGCCGACGAGGAACCCCAGTAGTTCTCTCTTTTTTTGAGCCGTAAGTGAGTGACTGATCACACACTTCCGCCACCGCGACTGAGCGACCAATCAACAACAGATAGGAGTAGCCGATGACCCTCATTTCGAGATTTCTGCACCGCGCCCCGAAGCCCCAGCCGAGCCTAGGGTGGACACTCGCGATTGTCTCTCTGGG
>FSXL01000116.1_pt1 | contig 10786 bp, 11 predicted proteins | sample 1638241 | NCBI WGS metagenome assembly FSXL01 (sample SAMEA3914788, study PRJEB12502) | metagenome | biome: forest; material: soil | place: Canada | collected 2011-07-03 | depth 0.1 m | reverse complement strand
TAAGGCGGCTGCGGCGGTGCCCCGCGGCTACAATGGGCACGCTCGCGGGAGTGGTGAAATTGGCAGACACGCAGGATTTAGGTTCCTGTGCTTTCGAGCGTGAGGGTTCAAGTCCCTTCTCCCGCACTCACTGCCCAATTACCATTACCGCGTTTGCCCCCGTGCGGCGCGTTTGCGCCCGCTCGCGCGGCAGCAAACGCGCCGCACGGGGGCAAACATAGTCAGGAGAGGACACCAATGACTGAGCAGGCGTACCCCGCAGTACTGCAGGCGATGATCGATCGAGCCGCCAGTCTGACGCCCGAGGAGACCAAGAAGCTCGGGGATCTGTGGGAGACCGACGAGGGCTGGGAGCTGCCGCCGCCCGTCGGGAACGGGTTATTCGGCTGGCTCAACTATCCGATCATCACGAACACCGCATTGGTCGACGCCTGGCAACGGGCCCTGGATGCCGCGGGAAAAGCCGAGCGTGTAACCGAACTCGAAGCGGCACGCGCGGCGGGCCGGGCGGCTGTGCATCAGGTCCGATTCGAACACGACACGGAGGCCGAGAAGAACGGCACTGAGGAGGCCGTGAGATCCGCCGTCCTTGCCGTCGGTGTGGCCGACCTCATTTCGAAAGAGGACTACGCGATGCTCATCGCGCCGTGGCAGCAAGCCCTCGGAACGACGGTGGTGGAGAACGACGAGTAACTCCCCCACACCCGCGTTTGCCCCCGCACGGAGCGTTTGCTGCCGTGCGGGCGGGCGCAGACGCGCCGCACGGGGGCAAACGCGGGAAGGGGCGGCGACTATCGCGCTGGCGAGGTTTTGCGACGACGACGCGCTACCAGCAGTGCCGCCCCGAGGGCGAGGAATGCGATTCCGACTCCGATGCCGGGCAGCGGGTCGACGCCCGTCAGCGCCAGCGCCGTGCCGTACCTGTACCCATTGGTGAGGGTTGCCGTCACTACGCCGGTCTGATCGCTGTTGGCCTGGGAAACCGCAACATCGACTTCGCCGGCCGAATGGGCGGGAACGACCGCGGTGATGGCCGTCGGGGATACCAGTTGGACATCGGTGGCGGGAACACCGTCGAAGGTGACGCCGAGGATCGGAGCCATGAAGGTGGATCCGTGGATCGTGACCGTCTGCCCTCCGGCCAATGGTCCAGACGGGGACGTGACGCCGGAAACGGTGAACAGCGGGTTGAAGATGCGGATCGAGTTCGTCGTTCCGTCACTTCCTCCGATGTAGAGACTCCCGCTGGCGTCCACGGTGACCGAGGTCACACCCGAAAGGCCCGCCGATCCTCCGATTAGGCGCGCCGCGGGCCTCACGTTGCCGTTGGCGTCTTGAGCATATTCGGTCACGCTGTTGTTACCATGGTTCGCCGAGTAGATCTCGCCCCATGGGTCGACGGCAATCGAGACCAGCACCTCGTCACTCGCATCCAACTGTGTGAGGTAGCCCGAGATTCTGTGAAGTGGAGTGGCGGCACCGGTCGCGTCGGCGGCAAATGTGAGTATCGTGTTGTTCTCCTGCGCGACGACGGTCGTGCCGTCGGCCTGCAACCCGAGCGCATATGCTCCATCAAGTCCGGTGATTTCGCGGGCTGGGATTGCGGCACCCGTAGCACCAGAGTCGAATACCAACGCCTGGTCGCCATCGGCGACGTAGATCGACCCGTCCGCGCCGATAGCGACTCCGCTCGCCTGGTCGTTCGGAATGTCGATGATGTCCGTTGGGGGAACATTGCCGTTCGAATTCTCTGGGAACTCGTAGACCGCTGCCGCTTGGTGATCGGCAACCCAGATATTGTTCGACGAGTCGAGGGCCACACTCACCGGATCCTGCAGTTCAGTGAAGTTGCCGGTGATGTCGTACTTCGGGGTGACAATTCCAGATGTGTCCGCCGCGAAGCCCAGAACCGACCCAGTGGACTCGTCGAGCGTGTGTTGCGTCACCCAGATTGTTCCATCCGAGGCGACAGCCTGACCGCGAACCTGATTCTCCCCGCCGGAAGCCCAGGAGATCACGCTGCTCGGCGACGGACCCGTGTCAGCCGCGGCTGCTGGCCCGGCAATCACCAGCACAGCGCCGGTCACTACCGAAATTGCCGCAGCGGTCATCGCCAATGAGCGTCGCAGGGAAGTGTGCATTCGAGGGCCGTTCTTCTAGGGTTGGCACACGATAACGCTGAATAACGCCTCAAACTAGGCCAAACCGATAAGACCCACCCACATTGGGGACAGGCGCCGGAATGCACGGTTTGCCCCCGTTCGGCGCGTTTGCGCCCGCGCGAGCGGGGGCAAACGCTACGGGTGGGGGCAAACGGTGAGGCAAAAGGTCGCGACGCCGTGACACCGCGAGACGGTACTCTGGGGTACGCGCGAGCTTCCCGACACGACTCGCGGCACGACTTGGAGAACCATTGATTGCAACAGCGCTCATCCCCTGGCTGAGTCCGTATAACCTGTTGCACGATTTCGGCAGCTTTGCGGTGCTCGGCGTCTGCCTCGTGATCTTCATCGAAGTCGCCTTTCTGGTCGGATTCCTCCTGCCCGGCGACACCCTGCTCCTGATCACGGGTCTGCTGAGCTTTCCGACGCCCCGCGACATCCACGGTCACGACACCCAGCTCATCCACCTGCCGATCATCCTGGTCGCACTCTCGATCGGCCTTGCGGCGTTCCTCGGCGGTGAAGTGGGTCACTACATCGGACGAACCGCGGGTCCGCGCATCTTCGAGCGTCGAGAGACCGGCCTTTTCAGTCGAGAGAACGTCGAACGCACCAACCGCTTCTTCGACCGGTTCGGCGGATTCGCGATCGTCGTCGCCTGTTTTGTCCCGGTGATCCGAACGTTCGCTCCGGTCGCCGCGGGAGTCGGGCACATGAGTTACCGGCGATACGCCATCTTCAACACGATCGGCGCGTTCACCTGGGCGATCGTGATCACCGTCGGCGGATACCTGCTCGGCTACATCCCGCCGGTCGCGCACTTCGTGACGCGCTACATCGACGTGATCCTGATCGGGGCGATCGTCGTCGCGGTCATCCCCACCGTCTACCACTACGTGCAGGCGTCGCGCCGCGCGCGCAAGGCGAACAGCGCACCGACGGCGGGCTGAGCCACGCCGCTTCTACTCGATCGAGCGATCGAGCCGTCGACCGAGGGATGACAGCGCCGCTCCGGCGAACCTGCGAACCTCCACCTCGTGGTCTTTGAGCAGCGCCTTCACCGCGACCGCGTCCTCGTACTCGCCCACGGCGCCGAGCGCCCGCGCCGCGTTGCCCCGCACCCGCGCGACACCGTCGCCGAGCAGCAGCCGCAGTTCCGCCGCGAACGGCAGCTCACGCAGGGCGACGACCCGACAGCACATCTCCCGCACGCGCCAGGCCTGATTCTCGAGCCCGGCACGAACAGCGGATGCCGCGGACTCGTCCCACGCGTAGAGCAGAGCGCGAGCACCCCACACCTCCGGCCAGTACAGCGCCGGCGCGCCATCCAGGATGCCCCGAGCGTGGCGACCGCCAACCCAGAGCAGGAATTCCTCGCCCTCGTTCGCGCCGGAGAGCAGCGCGCCTGCGCGGTCCGCGACACCCGCCACGCCGAAACGGGTTACCGCCATGGCGATACGGTCGCCCGGCGAATCGTCAAGGGGCACATCGAAAGTCGCGTCTGGCACGACCCAACCCTATGCGAGGGCGGCGGCCAGTCAGACGAAAGCAAGTGTGATCAGGGCGACGTTCATCGCCACGACGACGAAGACGATCCCGAGGAGCAGGAAACGCATTCGCCGGCCGTTGACGAAGTCTCCCATCACCGCGCGATCGGTGGTCAACGAGATCAGCGGGACGAGCGCAAACGGGATACCGAAACTCAGCACGACCTGGCTGTCGACGAGGGCGGCGGTGGGTTGCACACCGAATCCCAGCACGATCAGCGCGGGCACCAGAGTGACGAGACGTCGCACGGGCATGGGGATGCGCCTGCGAAGGAGTCCCGACATGATGGTGGCGCCCGCGTAACTGCCCACCGAGGTCGAGGCCAACCCTGAGGCAAGAAGTCCGATCGCGAAGACGATGGCGACCAGCGTGCCCAGGTTGTGCCCGATGACGCCGTATGCCGAGGTGATCGCATCCCCGGCGCCCTGGTGTCGCAGGTTCACCGCGGCGAGGAGCAGGATCCCGATGTTCACGATGCCGGCGATACCGAGCGCTATCGACACGTCCCAGCGGGTCGCGCGGAGCAGCCGGATGGTGCCGGCCTTATCGACCTGGCCATGCCGATCACGCGCGAGCGCTGAGTGCACGTAGATCGCGTGCGGCATGACGGTGGCGCCCAGCATGCTCGCGGCGAGAACCAGGGAGCCGCTCCCGGCGAGCCGGGGAACGAATCCGCCGAGCACCGCGAGACCATCGGGCGGTCGCACGAACAGCCCCGCCACGAAACCGATCGAAATCACGGACAGCAGGCCGATGATGACGAATTCGAAGGGACGCTGCCCGAATCGGCTCTGCAGGGCGAGCAACGCCATCGACACGACTCCGACGATGAGGCCGCCTGCCAGCAGCGGTAGTCTGAACAGCAGATTGAGCGCGATGGCACCGCCGATCACCTCGGCGAGATCGGTGGCGGCGGCGATGATCTCGGCCTGCGCCCAAAATGCGCGGCGAGCGCCCGTTCCCAGCCGGTCGCCGAGAAGCTCGGGCAGGCTGCGCTGCGTGACCAGTCCGAGCCTCGCCGACTGGTACTGCAGGATGCCGGCGACGACGTTCGCGAGCACGAGCACCCAGACCAGAAGGTAGCCGTATTGGGCTCCGCCGGTGATGTTGGCCGCGACGTTACCGGGATCGACGTAGGCGATGGAGGCGACGAACGCGGGACCGAGCAGCAGGACGGCACGAAACCGTCCCTGCCGCGGCGCTTGGTCCATCACGACGCCAGCGTATCCAGGACCACTCCCCCGGCGTCGCCTACGACACCGGGAGCTGCCGGATGAACTCCAGCAGTTGACGGAATGCGCGCGCCCGGTGGGAGTCGGCGTCTTTCTCGGCGGCCGTGAGCTCCGCGGCGCTGAGCGTCGACCCATCCGGCTGGAAGATCGGGTCGTACCCGAATCCGCCCGCCCCACGAGCCTCGCGGAGCAGCGTGCCCGGCCAGATCCCGAGTTCGACGTGTTCGATCCCGTCGGCGACATACGCGGCCGCGCAGGTGAAGCGAGCCGCACGGTCGTCGCTGCCGGACATCCGCTCGAGCAGGAGCCGCAGGTTGTCTCCGTCGTCGCGCGTGCCGGCGTAGCGAGCGGAGTAGATGCCGGGTTCGCCGCCCAGCGCATCGACGGAGATCCCCGAGTCGTCGGCGATCGCGGGCAGCCCGCTGAATTCGAACGCGGCCCGCGCCTTGATCAGCGCATTCGCCTCGAAGGTGTCGCCGTCTTCGACCGGCTCGGGTCCCTCGTAGGCGAGGAGTTCGATGCCGGCAAGGCTCGGCCCGAGGATGCGACGGAGCTCCTCGACCTTGTGCGCGTTGTGAGTCGCGAGAACCAGCTGCATCGGACTCAGCCGGCCAGGGCCGCCGCCTGGTACTCGGCCAGGCTCCGCGTGCCGCCCAGCGCGAGGTCGAGCAGCGAGTTCAGCTCCCCGCGGTCGAACGGCGCGCCCTCGGCGGTCCCCTGGACCTCAACGAAGAGACCGCGTCCGGTGACGACCACGTTCATGTCGGTCTCGGCGCGCACGTCCTCGACATAGGCGAGGTCGAGCATGGGTTCGCCATCGATGATGCCAACGGATACCGCGGAGACGCTGTCGATGATGGGCTTGGCGTTCGTGCTGATGAATTTCTTTTCGCGCGCCCACTCGATGGCATCCACCATGGCGACGTAGGCACCCGTGATCGCGGCCGTGCGCGTGCCGCCATCCGCTTGCAGCACATCGCAGTCGAGGACGAGCGTGTTCTCGCCGAGAGCCTTCATGTCGATGACGGCGCGCAGGCTGCGTCCGATGAGCCGGGAGATCTCGTGGGTGCGGCCGCCGATCCTGCCCTTCACAGACTCGCGATCCATGCGGTCGTTCGTCGAACGCGGAAGCATGGCGTACTCGGCCGTCACCCAGCCCTTACCCTTGCCAGTGAGCCAGCGCGGAACGCCGTTGGTGAAGGATGCCGTGCACAACACACGTGTGCCGCCGAACGAGATGAGCGCGGAGCCCTCGGCCTGCTTGCTCCATCCGCGCTCGATGGTGATCTCGCGGAGCTGGTCTACGGCGCGGCCGTCGGTGCGGGTGGTCATACTGATCCTCTGTTGATGAGTGGGATGGTGCCGGTCTGAACGAGGTCGACGCTGTTGACCTCCGGTCCGAGGAACCGGCTCGCCAGGCGCAGAAACTGGTCCTGACTGCCGCCCGTCGCCTCGAAGCGATAGGTGGGCGGCTCGTCGCTTGTGCGTTCGATGCCGTGCTTCACGAGCGTTCGGTAGACGTCGTATGCCGTCTCCTCGGCGCTCGATACGAGCGTCACGTCTTCGCCCATGACGTACTGGATCGCCCCGCCGAGCAGCGGGTAGTGCGTGCAGCCCAGAACGAGGGTGTCGACTTTCGCCGTGATGAGCGGGGCGAGATACTGTTCGGCCACCCCGAACAGCTCGCTCCCGCTGGTGATGCCGGACTCGACGAATTCAACGAAACGAGGACACGCCTCCGAGTAGACCTCGAGGTCGGATGCCGCGATGAACGCGTCGTCGTAGGCCCTGGAGTTGATCGTTCCGACGGTTCCGATCACGCCGATCCGCTTGTTGCGGGTCTGGCGGACGGCGGCCCGCACGGCCGGATGAATGACCTCGACCACCGGAATGCCCCGCGCCTCGGTGTAGCGCTCGCGCGCATCCCGAAGCATGGCCGACGAGGCCGTGTTGCAGGCGATCACGAGCAGCTTCACGCCCTGCTCGACGAGGTCGTCGAGCACCGCGAGCGCGTACTCGCGCACCTGCGCGATCGGCTTCGGGCCGTACGGCGAATGCGCGGTGTCGCCGACGTAGAGGATGGACTCCCGCGGCAGTTGGTCGATGATGGCTCTGGCCACCGTGAGCCCGCCAACTCCGGAGTCGAAGACTCCAATCGGCGCGTCACTCACGATCCCCGAGTCTACCCGGGGTCGCTCGGGCCTCTCCTCTGACTGATCGATAGGCTCAGAGCATGACCAGCGCGCTGCTCACCGACCGCTACGAGCTCACGATGATCGATGCCGCGATCGGTAGTGGCCTGCACGAGCGCGAGTGCGTGTTCGAGGTATTCGCAAGGAGCCTGCCGCCCGGCCGGCGCTACGGAATCGTGGCCGGCACCGGCAGGCTGCTCGAGCTCATCCGCGATTTCCGATTCGGTGAGGCGGAGCTGACCTGGCTTCGCGACAGCGCGGTTGTTCGCCCGGCGACACTCGACTGGCTCGCGAACTACCGCTTCGCGGGGACCATCTCCGGCTACCGCGAGGGCGAGGTGTACTTTCCGGGTTCGCCCATGCTGGTCGTCCAGGGCGGTTTCGCCGAGTCGGTCGTACTCGAGACGCTCGTGCTCAGCGTCCTGAACTACGACAGCGCGATCGCCAGTGCTGCCAGCCGGATGGTCAACGCAGCAGCGGGGCGGCCGCTCGCGGAGATGGGATCGCGGCGTGCCAACGAACGCGCGGCGGTGGCCGCGGCTCGGGCCGCATACATCGCCGGATTCTCGGCGACCAGCAACCTGGAAGCGGGGCGCTCCTGGGGCGTTCCGACCATGGGAACGGCCGCACACGCTTTTACTCTGTTGCACAACTCCGAAGAGGAGGCCTTCGCCGCGCAGGTCGCGGCTCTCGGGGCCGATACGACGTTGCTGGTGGACACCTATGACGTGCCCGCGGCGGTCGAGCTGGCGGTCAGGGTCGCGGGCACGGGTCTCGGCGCCGTGCGGATCGATAGTGGCGATCTGCCATCTCAGGTGGCGGCGGTGCGAGCTCAGCTGGACGGGCTCGGGGCGACCGGAACGCGAATCACGGTGACCAACGACCTCGATGAGTACACGATCGCCGCCCTCAGTGCCGCCCCGGTCGACTCATTCGGGGTCGGCACGTCGGTCGTGACCGGCTCAGGGCATCCGGCCGCCGGGCTCGTCTACAAGCTCGTCGCCCGACGGGATGACGCCGGCGCGTGGACGCCGGTTGCGAAGAAGTCGGCGGCGAAGGCGACCATCGGCGGCCGCAAAACGCCGGTGCGATCTCTCATCGACGGTGTCGCGGACGCCGAGACCATCTACATCGGGAACGCGCCTGCGGCATCCGCGGATGCGCGCCCGCTGCTGGTTCCGCTCGTCACGGGCGGCCGGGTCGAGGACGCGTATCTGGGCGTCGAGGGGACGGTGCGGGCACGCGACCACCACGCCGCTGCCGTCGCGGAGTTGCCAGCGGATGCGCTGCGGCTGAGCAAGGGTGAGCCGGCTATCCCGACGAGGTACGTCTAGGCACCAGCACCCCGTGGGCATCTCGATACGCGTGCCTTCGGCCCGCTACTCGATGATCGGCGCGGTCCCGATGAGAAAAATCGGGACGACTACGATCCTCGGGGAGCCGTGCCGCACGGCGTATCGAGAGGCGACACGCGTGCCTTCGGCCCGCTACTCGATGATCGGTTCACGGATCGAGGGAATACTCCGATCGTCGAGTAGCGCCGCGCAGCGACGCGTATCGAGACGCCCACGAAATCCGTCGAAGCGACGAGGTAGCGAAGGCGCTACGGCTTCATCCGGTCGTAGACCTCTTTGCAGGTGGGGCACACCGGAAACTTCTCCGGATCGCGACCCGGCGTCCACAGCTTGCCGCACAGCGCTCGCACCGGTTTTCCGGTCAGCGCCGACTCAAGGATCTTGTTCTTGGGCACGTAGTGCGAGAAACGCTCGTGATCGCCCTCCTCGAGCTGCTCCTGATTGAGCAGCTCTTCGAGCTCGCGATCGAGCGTGTCCGTGCCGCCGCCCATGCCGGGGCCTGCCTGCTCGGTGTCACTCATCTACCTAGTTTCGCACGCTCGCACCCAGAATTTCAGGTGCGCGTCGATCGAAGATCCTGCCACCCCAGTTCACGCCCAGTCGCAGGAACAGGATGCCGAGCACGATTCCGACGATGAGAGCGGCAAACGACCAGAAGCCCGGCAGGAACAGCGCGAACGCGGCCAAGACGAGCGTGGGCAACGCCAGGATGACCGTCACCGTGAACGACAACGACTGGATGAGCGACGATGCGGTCCCGACGGCTTGCGGCGCAGCGAACGGGCTGTCGCCCGGACGCACCGCCGGATACGGGAACGCGGCCGACCCAACACTGGACAGTCCGAGACCGGTGAGAAGCAACCCGATCCCGACACCGATGAGTGCCGGCAGGATGCCGATGTTCCCGTACAGCGGCGCACAGATGACCGACGCCACCAGGAGCAGCGGCACACCGACCACGAGCGGCGGCACGACCCGGCCCATCCGGTCCGCTCGTCCACTCGTGCCCGACACGATGTGCAACCAGATCGCCGTGTTGTCGTACGAGGTGTCGTTGTGCACCGACCAACCGAGGAACAGGGCCATGATCGGCACCGGGATGAGCGCAAGGATGTTCGTCGGAATCTCGATGATCAGCAGCGGGATCATCAGAATGAACGGGATCACCGGGATCACCAGCAGCGACGCGTGATAACGCGCGTCGCGCACCCAGTAGGTGAAGCTGCGTTCCGCGATGACCGAGGTCGACGAAACGGGCAGCGCCCGGAAAAGGCCGAGTCCGCGATAGCTCCGTGCCTCCGCCGCCCTCGGCTGAGTCACCAGCATGGTCGCGACGAGTTGCCTCCAGGCGAGCCAGAGCAGCGCCAGAAAGGCGAGGGCGATGATCTCGCGCAGAAGGGCGACCCCGATGTGGCCGGATGCGGCATCCGCGGGTGCGGCCCACATGGCGCCCAACGGGGTCCAGCCGAGGACATCCGCGACCCGTGCCAGCACGCCCGCACCGTCCTGCAACCAGTTCGTGCCTCGGATGAGAACGAAAACGATCGCGAATGCTGCGAGCGCGATGAACCCGAGCAGCCCCGCCGAGTCGCGCGAGTGCCGCGTTGACAGCGCGAATGCCGCGAGCGCCGTCGACACCCGCGAACAGAGCAGGCAGGTCCCCACGATCACCGGAACCGCCACGATCGCGAGCACCACCGAGAGCGGCGTTCTGGCCCAGGTCACGATCTGGGCGAGCGAGATCAACGTCATCGCCACGGTCGGGATGCCGACGAGGGCACTGATCAGCAGCGCATTGGCGAGTTTCGTCGTCGGAATCCCGTACAGCGAGAAGTTGCGCGGGTCGAGCACGTCGTCGATCCCGAAGACCAGCGGGACGACGATGAATCCGATCACCAGGACCGAACCGAAGACCTCGACGCCGTGACCCACAGCGACCGCGGGTGCGAAGCGAAGACCGATCAGTATGACGCCGATGACGACCGCCATGCCGAGGGCTGCGGCGAGGCCGACGATGACCCCCACTATCCGCCACGGGCTGCGCCTGAAGGCGTTGCCGAGCAGCCGCAGCTTCAGTCGGAGAAGCTGCTCAACCACGACATGCCCTCCACACTCGTTCGACCGCCGGCCAGCTCGACGAAGCGGTCCTCGAGCGTCTTACCGTGCCGAACCGCCGCCATCGTTCCGGAGGCGAGAATGGCGCCGTGCACGACGACCGCGACGTGGTCGCAGATGCGCTGGATGAGGTCCATGCTGTGGCTCGAGACCACGACCGTGCCCCCCGACTCCACATACTG
>FSXL01000136.1_pt1 | contig 10810 bp, 10 predicted proteins | sample 1638241 | NCBI WGS metagenome assembly FSXL01 (sample SAMEA3914788, study PRJEB12502) | metagenome | biome: forest; material: soil | place: Canada | collected 2011-07-03 | depth 0.1 m | reverse complement strand
TTGTTGAACCGCGAGCTCCCCGCCGATGTTGACTTTCGCCTCGAGGGAGACCTTTGTGGTCGTCGCCGGCCGGGAGACGATGCCGTTCGAGTCGATAATCGACGGGTTGCTGGACGACCAACTCACCGTGGCTCCGTCAGGCAGGGTCGTCGGCAGATAAATGTCGCCCCGGACATCCTCAAGGCCGTCGACGGTGAGGGCGTTGGCATCCACATCGGCGGAAGCGAGGTTACCGACCAACGTCGACGGGATCGCGTTGTTGTAGATCCTGAAGTCTTTCAGGCAGCCGGTAAACGAGTCGGTGGTAGCGACCGTATTGTCGCCGATCGTGTTGTTGCCATCTGACGGCCCGAACTGGTTGGGCTGGATGGTCACGTTCGTGTTCTGCGCGATTTGCTGGCCGCCTTCGTAAAGGGTCGCCGTATGCGAAGGAGCGTCGTAGGTGTAGGTGACCCGGGTCCATCCGGTGGGTGGCGGCACGAACTCCGAAGAGGCCTGCTGTGGACCGGGCGTCGCCATCCACGATGTCGCCGAGAGTTCGAGGTTGCCGCCCACGGCGAGATATCCGTCCGGGTTGTGTCCGCCGAAGGTGAAGAACGCGTAGGCGGAGCTCGAAAACTTGTTGGGGTACTGGGTCTGGAATGAGACCGAGATCGAACTGAGCCCGCTGACGAGATCGTCAGGCAGGGTGACATTTTGAAAACCGTCGAAACAGGTTCCCGTCGAGGGCGACGACACCAGCGGCTCGAGCGAACCTGTCTGAAATGTCGCCGCGTGGCCGTGTCCAGAACTGTCGGGCTCGTTGTCGGTTGCGGGATCGACATCCGTCAGCTTGTACCAGGCGACCAGATGGTCCGCCTCGCCACTTGCCGGCGCCGGTGGCACCGGAGTCGGGATGATCGCCGCGCTCGCGACCTGGCCGGCGCCGGACAGCATCGCCACCACGGCGATGCTTGCGAGCAGGGTGATACGGAACCTGTTTCTCTTCACTGCGTAGCCCTCCAACTACCGCAGCGTGGCGAACCCCCTCAGCGAACCGCGCCGTCAACCGATTCGAAAACTCGAATTCAGCGAACGTTAGCGAGCGCGAATCGTGCGCGTCAACAGATTCCCCAAAATACTGTGATCGGTCACATCCGCTGTGAATAATTTTGGCGGACGGATGCGTGCCGCAGGCAGAATCTCCGACATGTCACACGTCGTCGCCATCATCACCGATCGGGTACGGGAGAGAGTGCGACGCGAGGGAGCTGACCTCGGTGACCGGTCCGTCGCCGAGCGTTTCGTGCGCGACGAGGTTCAGGCCTACAGCGAACGTGCGCTCGGCGGCGTGCTCCCGTTGCTCCCCGACGAGCAGCGCGCCACCAACGAGGTGCTCGCCAGCCTCACCGGCTTCGGCGAGCTGCAGCCGTTTTTCGATGACGGCTCGATCGAGGAGATCTGGATCAACGCGCCCGGCCGCATCTTCATCGCCCGCAACGGCGTCGCCGAACAGACCGAACTGGAGCTCAGCGATAGCGACATCCGGGACCTGGTCGAGCGGATGCTGCAGACCTCCGGCAGGAGAGTCGATCTGAGTTCGCCATTCGTCGACTCGTCGCTGCCGGACGGCTCGCGGCTGCACGTCGTGATCCCGGACATCACCGCGCGGCACTGGGCCGTCAACATCCGAAAGTTCACCAAGCGAATCGCCAACCTGCAACAGCTCGTCGAGCTCGGGTCGCTCACGCGCCAGGCCGCCGAATTCCTGCGGATGTGCGTTCTCAGCGGTCAGAACATCCTGGTGTCCGGAGCGACCCAGAGCGGCAAGACGACCATGCTCAACGCACTTCTGTCATGCACGCGCCCGACCGAACGGATCGTCTCGGTCGAGGAGACGTTCGAGCTCGACCTCGCCGCACGCGACACGGTCGCGATGCAGTGTCGTCAGCCCAGCCTCGAAGGCACGGGTGAGGTGGGTCTACGGCGACTCATCAAGGAGGCGCTGCGGATGCGGCCAGACCGGCTCATCGTCGGCGAGGTGCGGGAAGCCGAGGCGCTCGATCTGCTCATCGCGCTCAACTCCGGGCTCCCCGGAATGTGCTCGATTCACGCGAACAGCGCACGGGACGCCCTATCGAAGCTGTGCACGCTGCCTTTGCTGGCCGGGCGCAACATCGACTCCGAGTTCGTGACCCCGACGGTCGCCGCGTCGATCGACATGGTCGTGCACTGCGAGCTCGAGCGGTCGGGAAAACGGCGGGTCGTCGAGATCATCGCGCCGAGCGGCCAGTCCAACGGGTCGATTCTCGAGGCGAGCACCATCTTCACGCTCAGCGGCGGACAGCTCGAACCAACGGGTGGCTATCCCTCGAAGACGGCGAAATTTCGGCGCAACGGGCTCGATCCGGCCACTGTGCTCGCCGAGCGTCCCGCATGACGATCGTGTGGGGACTCCTGCTCGGAGTCGGGCTGCTTCTCGCGGCGTCGCCCTCCCTGTGGCCGGGAAGATCGACGGCGCCGTCGCATCCATCGATCGGGGATCGCGCTCGTGAACGTCTCGTGCAGGCGGGACTTCCCAGGGTTGGTGTTCCCACGATCGCGGTCGTGTCCGTCATCCTCGCGGTCGCGGCAACCGCTCTCGTCTTCATCCTCGAACCGGTGCTCGTCGTCGCCGGGGCCGCCGGCATTCTCGTGCTTCTCCTTCCGTCGATGGTGGTCCTGTGGCGGGCGCGTCTGCACCGTCGGGCGACCCGCGTGGTGTGGCCGGATGTCGTCGACCAGCTGGTCTCCGCCGTTCGATCCGGACTGGCGCTGCCGGACAGCGTCGTCACGCTTGCGTCATCCGGGCCGCCCATCATCCGAGCCGCCTTCAAGGAATTCGAGAGCGATTTTCGCCTGACTGGCGGCTTCGCAGAGAGCCTGGACCGCCTGAAGGATCGTCTTGCCGACCCGGTCGCGGATCGCATCATCGAGACGCTTCGGATGTCGCGGGAGGTCGGGGGAAGCGAGCTCGTCACCGTCCTGCGCAACCTGGCGACCTACCTCCGTCAGGACGTCGCCATCCGCTCCGAGATTGAGGCTCGGCAGTCATGGATCGTCAACGCCGCGCGGTTGGGCGTCGCGGCACCCTGGGTGGTTCTCCTCATGCTGTCGACCCGGCCGGAGGCGGCCCGCGCGTACAACTCCCCGACGGGCATCGTCGTCATCCTTGCCGGCTTGGCGATCTCTCTGATCGCGTACCGGATCATGGTCGGCATCGGCAGGCTGCCCGAGGAGCGGCGGTGGTTCGGATGACCGGGCTGCTGCCGATCGCCGTCCTCGCCGGGCTGGGGGTCGGAGTCGGACTGTGGATGCTTGTCGGACTCATGCCCCGGTGGCGTCGCCCCTATTTGGCGGCCCGCATCGCCCCATACGTCATCGACATTTCGATGGACGCTCGCGCACTCCTCGACCGGCGCACCGCCGACCCGCTGCCCGTCCTCGCGGTGCTAATTCATCCGCTGTCCCGTCGACTCCGCGGCGGAGGCGGCGCGCTTCCAGGCGGACCGGAACAGCTCGAAAGGCGGCTGCGGCAGGCCGGGCTGGTGACCACCGCGGAGGCGTTTCGTGCGAAGCAACTGGTCTGGGCCATCACGGGCGCGGCAATCGCCGTGGTCCTCGACCTCGCCTTCGACAGCGTGCACCCCCTGCCCGTCGCGGCGGGGGTGGTCGCGGTGCTGGTCGTCGCGGTGGCGGGCTTCGTCGGACGTGAGTATCTGCTGCAGCGGGCGGCATCGGCGCGAATCGCGCGGATGACCGCCGAGCTCCCGACCGTGCTCGAGTTTCTGACGCTCAGTCTTTCGGCGGGTGAAGGCATTCTGGACGCCGTCCGCCGGGTCGCCCGGATCTCTCGCGGCGAGCTGGCGCGAGAACTCGCCTCCGTCACCTACGAGGTCGGCAGCGGAATCACTCTGGCCGAATCCCTGATCGGGCTGTCGCAGGGCCTACAAATGCCGCCGCTGACCCGAGCGATCGAGCAGATCACGGGAGCCCTCGAGCGCGGAACACCGCTGGCAGACGTGCTGCGGGCTCAGGCACAGGACGCACGCGACGAGACCAAGCGGCGCCTGCTCGAGGTATCCGGCAAGAAGGAGGTGGCAATGCTGGTCCCGCTCGTGTTCCTGATACTCCCGGTCACAATCGCCATCGCGATCTTCCCGGGCCTGTTCGTTCTCCAATTGGGTTTTGACTGAAAGGAACCGCCATGCGCAAGGACAAGACCCGGATTGGGGCACCGAACGGCGAGGCCGGCGACGTCCCCGGTTGGGTTCTCATCACGATGATGACGGCCGGGCTCGTGATCGTCATTTGGGCCGTGGCAGCGCCCGCCCTTTCGAACGTGCTCCAACAGGCCATTGATCGCGTCACATCGTTCTGACCGCCTCGGCGGTGTCGTCCCGCGCGCGGTCTGGCGCTCGGATGCGGGATCGGCGGTGGTCGAGTTCGTCTTCGTCGGCGCGCTGCTGACGGTCCTCACACTGTCCGTGCTTCAGCTGGGCGTCGCCCTTCTGATTCGCAACACCGTGCTGGATGCGGCGTCCGAGGGTGCCCGCTACGGAGCGTTGGCCGACAACGCCGCTGCCGATGGCGTCTCGCGCACGAGACAGCTCATCGCGGCGGCGATCGGACCCGACTACGCCAAGGACGTGACCATCGCGACGGGCAGCTACGAGGGATTTCCCGCCTACATCGTCACCGTCACCACGCCGCTGCCGGTATTCGGACTCATCGGCGTACCTCGCGGACTGGAGGTTCACGGCCATGCGGCCATCGAGACTCTTCCCTAGGGCAACACCGCTTCTCCGGATTCGAGAAGACAGCGGCTCGGCCGCGCTCGAATTCATCACCGCGGGCGTGCTGCTTCTGGTGCCGCTCGTCTACCTCGTCCTCGCGGTCGCAGAGATCCAGGGCGGAGCGCTCGCCGTCGAGGGAGCGGCCAGACAGGCCGCGCGGGTGTTCGTGCAGGCACCAACCGTCTCGGTTGCGACCTCCCGGGCGACCACCGCGGTCGATTTCGCACTCGACGACTTCGGCATCGGCCGCTCGAGCGCGGTCATCAGAATCACCTGCAGGCCCGTGCCTGCCGCATGTCTCACCCGACGGGCCTTCGTGACTGTGCACGTTCTCGCATCCGTCCCGCTGCCTCTGATTCCCAACGCGCTCGACGTGAGCACGGCACTCGCTGTGCCGATGTCCGCGACGGCGACTGAGCAGGTGTCCCGGTTCTGGAGAGAAACCGGATGATGGAACGAGCCCGAGACGACGAGGGCTCGACCCTTCCGCTGGTCGCGTTCTTCACCGCGCTGAGCCTCGCCCTCATCCTGGTGGTGGTCGCGGCGACCTCGCTCTACCTCGAGCGCAAGCGGCTGTACACCCTCGCCGACGGCGCGTCGCTCGTGGGCGCGGAGGCGTTCTCGATCGACGACCCGACCGGGACGCCGGGCGACGTTCACCCCGATCTCACCTCGGCGGAGGTCGCGGCGGCCGTGACGACCTACCTCGACGACAACCCGAGCGACACGTTCACTCGCCTTCAGGTAAACCGCGCGGTGAGCGTCGACGGTCGCAGCGCAACCGTCGAGCTGTCGTGCTACTGGGCGCCGCCCGTCCTCACGCTATTCGTGCCGCAGGGCATCCGCATCCGGGTCACGTCGATCGCGCGATCGGTGTTTCGCTGACGGCCCTATGACTCCTCAGCGGTCCAGTCGAGGAGCGCACCCCACGGGCCCTCGGAAATCTGATGCGCCCTCCTCGCACGAGTCCGGATCAATGGCGCCGTGGGCATGGCGCCGTGCTTCGCAAGCCATTTCTGTGCGGCATCCTGAACCCAGTCCTCCTTCCCAAGGGTCGGGTGGTAGAGGAGCGAGAGCAGAAGGTGGCTCGCGTCGACGGTGTCGCCGTGCATACCGAGCCAGGTCTGAACCGCGCCCCTGACCCAATCGGATCTCCGGGCTTCGGCGTTGTGCAGCAGGGCCGCGAGCAGGAGCCTCGCGTCGTGACGGCTCCCGTGATCGGTGAGCCAGGAATGAACGGCGTCCTGTATCCATTCGGTGCCACTGAACTCGGGCTGTTCGATAAGCCGGTGAAGAACGCTGCGCGCGTCGACACCGCGGCCGTGTTCGGTGAGCCAACCCTGCACGGCCGTCTGCACCCATTCGGTGCTGCGGAGGTCGGGTCGGGAGATCAGGCTGTCAAGGACGCTTCGGGCGTCGGTGCCGCTGCCGTGTTCGGTGAGCCAGGTCTGCACGGCGGTCTGCACCCACTCGACGGTGCACAGCTCGGGTTGCTCGACGAGCCGCCCCAGCAGATCGCGGGCTTCCGTGCTGACCCCGTGGATCCCGAGCCAGGTCTGCACGGCGGTCTGTGCCCAGTCGGTACCACGGAGATCGGATTGTTCGACGAGGCGATTGAGTACGCTGCGGGCTTCGAGCCCCTCGCCGTGCTCTGTGAGCCAATCCTGCACGGCCGTCCGCACCCATTCGGTATCGCTGAGGTCCGGTTGCTCGATCAGACACTCCAACAGCCCACGAGAGTCGTCACGGTCTCCGTGTTCGGAGAGCCATCCCTTCACGGCGGTCAGCACCCACTCTGTGGAGTGCAGGTCGGGCTGTCGGACGAGGCTTTCGAGCACGCTCCGAGCCTCGGTGCCGTCCCCGTGGTGGGTGAGCCAGGTCTGCACGGCGACCCGCGCCCAGGTGGTGTTGCGGAGGTCGGATTTGGAGATGACGCTATCCAGCACGTTTCGGGCGTCCGTGCGGCTGCCGTGTTCGGTGAGCCAGTCCTGAACAGCGGCCTGCGCCCACACGGTGCTGCGGAGGTCGTGCTGCTGGATAAGGAGGGTGAGCAGGGCGCGAGCATCCGCCTCAGTGGCGTGCTCGATCACCCAGGCCCGGACCGCTGATTGCACCCAGGCGTTGTGCCGGAGATCGCTGCGCAGTTGGAGACGGACCAGCACATCCTTGGCCTGGACGGTGGTGCCGTTCCGGCCGAGCCACTCCCGCGTGGCGGTCAGCACCCAGGGGAGTTGGCCAAGGACGTTGTGACTGACCAGCGTGGCCACAACCCTCGCGGCGGTCGGACTCGCGCCGTACCGCTCGAGCCACTCACGCCAACAGAGCCCGATCAGGTTGGTCGTCGCTTCGCTCCGAAGGAGTGGGTGGAGAAGCTGGCGGATCGATGCGGCCAGTTCGCCATCCGGGGTCTCTAGAACAGCGACGCGGATGTCCGGGAAAGCGCTGTCGGCCCAGTCGACGAGGTATTTTGCGCAATCGGCACGGGAGACGCTGTCATTGCCTCCGGGGTCCGTTGCGTAACGGCGCAGGTGCGAGAGCAGGCTCGGCACGGCTCGGAGCTGCACCGCGGTATTCGTGAAGACGGCGGCACCGTAGGTCGAGCGGCCGTTGTAGACATCGCTCTCGACGACGTTGGAGATAAGGTGATCGACGACCGTGTCGTGGATCGAGGCGAGGTGGTCGTCGGACTGCGTGATCCAGCCCGCCCGCAGAAGGTGGTCGAGCGTACGCCTCGCGAAACGCTCGGGATCGGTCTCCCCCATGGCCCGCGCCACCGCGCTTCCGCACTGGAGGGCAGCATCGACGTCGTTCGGAGTGGCCGTCGCAATCGCCGTGGCGACGCACAGGGCCGTCGAAAGGAGGCGCGTATCGGCGAGCCTCCGCGGCATCTCGCTGGAGTAGCCGTCTTCGCTGAATCGCCGTTGGAGCCAGTCCGAGAGATGGCCGCTGCGAATCGAGGTCGTGGTGGATGCAGTGAGTTTTTTGCCAATCGCGAGTTGTTCGAGTTCCCGCGCGATCAGGGTTGCGATCATCGGTCGCGCTCCGACGAGGCGGCCGAATTCGGCATCGCCCAGTTGCGCGGTAGCGGTAGGTGCGATGCTTCGTGCGATCGAGAGTGAGACATGGGCCTGGTGCTCGTCGCTGTTGTCGATCCCGACTATTTCGAACGGGCCGAGCGGGGGAGACAGGGCGAGCCATCCAGGCCGTGCCGCAGCAAGCAGCCCGAGTGGAACACCGGCCTCCGCCGCATCCGGGATGAGTTGGTTCCTCAGTTCGGTGAGGTCGAAAAAATCCTCGAGGTCATTCGGGTAGTCGAGCACGATCAATACGGGGCGCTCACTCGCGAGCACAATTGCGGACAGATCCTCTACGGTTCCCGGCGGTCGGTTGAGGACGTGGATCACGTGCCATCCGGTGCGATGCGCGTGCCCCGCGACCTCCAGCAGCAGTCGCGTCTTCCCCGAGCCGCCAACGCCTTTTATCAGCAGGGCTCTGCCGGTTCCTTGGGAGAGGTCGTTCCACAGATTCGCCGGATGCGCCGGGTGGTCCTCTCGCGGAGGAATATAGGAGAGAGCTCCCGCCGACTGGCCGCCCTGACGCCGCTGAAGAAGGGAGAGGTACTGTCCCTGTGTCGCAAACGCCCTTGGTGCCAACCCCAGCAGGTGGCTCGTCAGAAGTTCTTCGACGACGCCGAGCGACGCTTGAAGGTTGGCCGTGTCGGCCAACAACTGCCGTTCCGGCCAGGAGGCGAACTGGATCGCCGTGCGTCGCACACTCTCGCGAATCGCAATGCCGGCCTGCACCGCCGTGCTCGTGCTGTCGACACCCAGCGCAACGAGCTGATCGTCCGCGAGGAACTGGTCGAGGGGCGCCTCCGCGCCGCCTTCCATCCACCGAAGGAACTGTTTGCTTTTTGCGACCTTCAGCGCCAGCGGGGCGGTTTGGACAGCCGCCGAACGTTCGAACTCGCGAATCAGACTGGACCGAAATGCGCGATCGCTCAGAAGGTCGCGAATCGAGTGAGCGGCTTCACCGCTCGCTGTCTCCCACACGATGTTGATCGCCTCGGCCAAATCGAAGACCAAGCCCATGGCCGTTGCTCCTCAGTCTGGTAGTTTCCGGGCATCCTCCTGGCATCGGCCTGGGAGTCGGCGTCTCTGAATCACAGCGTAGTAGGAGGATTTCTCGCGGACTTCGCCGTGCTGTCGGCAATTCGCATCCGTGTCGCGTCCGTCGAGGTATCCCCATTCCGCCGACGCCGCGCCGCTATCGTTGACGCATGGAATACGACTGGCTCGCTCTCCAGGTTCGAGCGCACGAGGAATTCGGTCGCCGGCTGGAAGCCGTGACCGACTGGCACGCCGACACACCCGACACCGAGTGGGACGTCAGCGACCTCGCCCGCCATGTCATCCGCGAGCAGCAGTGGGTCCCGCCTCTTCTCGCGGGCAAGACCATCGAAGAAGTCGGCGACGACATCGACGCGATCGATGATGACGACCTGCTGGGCGAGTGGCGCAAGTGGTCGAAGATCGCCACCGATGCGTGGGAGTGCGCACCGTTCGACGAGAGCGTCAACCTCTCCTACGACACCGTGAAGATGATCGACTACCTCAAGGAACAGACCTCGGACGTCACCATCCACGCCTGGGACATGGCCCGCGCAACGCACAGCGACGAACACCTAGACGACGAACTCGTCGCCGCGACCTGGACGATCTTCGAACCGCAGCGCGAAACGCTCGCCGCCACCGGGCTCTACGACGACCCGGTGGATCTGGACCCGGATGCGCCGCTCCAGTGGCGCCTCCTCGCCATCACCGGGCGCGACCCGCGATAGGGCCCGGGCTGTCGCGGCCATCCTCCCGCATGCGAGAATCCTTCGGGTGAGCATTGAAATCGCGGTCGTCCGAGTCTTCACCACCGAGGACGGCCGCAACGGCAACGAACTCGGCATCACGCGGGACTCGAGCGAGACAGCGAACCGGGAACAGCCCATCGCGGCCGAACTCGGATTCAGCGAGACCGTCTTCATCGACACCGTCGCGGCCGGCGCGGCCAAGATCCGCATCTTCACGCCAGCAAGCGAGCTGCCCTTCGCCGGGCATCCCAGCGTCGGCACCGCGTGGTGGCTCCGCAGCCAGGGCACGCCGGTGACCAGCCTGATCGAGCGTGCGGGAGACGTCACCGTCGCCTACGACGGCGAACTGACCTGGATCACGGGTCGCGGCGAATGGGCGCCCGCGTTCGAGTGGATCGAACTCGAATCGCCGGCCGTCGTCGAGGCGCTGAACCCGAGCGACTACACCGGCGGTGAAAAGTACTTCTACGCCTGGATCGACGAGACCGCGGGAGCCATCCGGTCCCGGATGTTCGCGCCCGGTCTCGGAGTCGTCGAGGATCAGGCCACCGGATCGGCCGCCGTCGCGCTCACGGCCAGGCTTGGGCGCGACCTCGACATCACCCAGGGCAACGGATGCCGCCTCTTCACGCAACTGCTCCCGGAGGGGTTCGTGCGGGTCGGCGGGTACACCGTATTCGACCGTTCGCTCACGCTGTAGATCCGCGGCCCAAGGTTGGTCGTTCCCGCCTGACGGAAAACTAGGTCTGCACAGAGGCCGCGCGGGCGGCACGCGCCGCAAGCTGCCTCGGACTCGGGACGTAGCGGGGCAGGTAGCGGAGCAGGATGCCGGCCCCCAGAAGTCCGAGCACCCCCATGAACGCGCTCGCGAACGCGATCGACACGAGCCCGGTGAACAGCGAGACCAGCAACGGCGCAGCGGCACTTCCCGCATCCCCGGTGAATCGCCACGCCCCGAGGAACGGGGCAGGGTTGGACTTGTTGGCAAGGTCTGCACCGAGCGTCATCAGGATGCCGCTTCCGAGTCCATTTGCGAGCGACATCGCCATGGCAATGGTGATGAACCACACGATCCGATCGGGCAGCCCGAAGCTCACAGCCAGCAGGATGTGCGTGACGCCGAGACCGATCAGGC
>FSXL01000492.1_pt1 | contig 10899 bp, 10 predicted proteins | sample 1638241 | NCBI WGS metagenome assembly FSXL01 (sample SAMEA3914788, study PRJEB12502) | metagenome | biome: forest; material: soil | place: Canada | collected 2011-07-03 | depth 0.1 m | reverse complement strand
TACCACGGTCTCGCGATCCCGATGTGGGAGCGCAAGATCCGGGTTTTCAGCAACTGGATCCTCAACTTCCTGCTGCACCGCGACATGCTCGGGATCATCGCTCGCAGCGAGCCGCGCGCAGCGTTCGAGGAGTTCGCGTCCCGTCCGAAACCGGCTGGCGCGGCGAAGTAGCGTTCGGCGGCGCCGAGGCGGCGACGTTCACGGTTGTCGAACCCGGTCCTTGGCATCCGCTCGAGCTATCGCATGCGCTCAGTGCTGTGACATCCGCTCGGCGCATCGGAGCGCGCGCGACGCCGGTGTGGCGCCGGCGCCGATAAGCTGTCCGCGTGCGGAGCGTCGCGCGCCCCGATAGCCCAATTGGCAGAGGCAGACGACTTAAAATCGTCCAAGTCTGGGTTCGAACCCCAGTCGGGGCACCCTCTTCGTAAACTCGTGAGGGGCGGCAAATCGCCCCTTTTGCGCGCAAAAGAGGGCGATTTGCCGCCCCTCACCGAAACAACGGGGGCCTTACCTGGGCTGACTGGTATGGAGAGCGGACTGGAGCGTTCGGATGGTCGAGCCGAGCGTTCCAGAAGTGAGAAGCCCCGCGCCGAGGGGACCAGCCGCGTCCGTCCCGAGCGGCGGCAACTGCTGGAGCGCATCCCGGACCTGAGCATTCATGTGCTCCAGTTGCCAGCTGACCTCATTCGAAACGGCTGCCGACTCATCAAGCGCCGCGAGCTCGACCGCCTTCGCCGCATAGGCGGCCGCCCCGAGAGCGTGCGCTCCCATGTGTGCGACTCCGGACGCGTGCGCAGCAGAGCGCGCGGCGGCGACTGCCGCGGGCGAACTCACCGAGTTGGCAGCTCGACCCGCGACGAAGCGTCGGCGAATCTCGCCTGCAGCACCGAGCTCACCCCGAGCAAACGCCCGCGCGCGAGCGATCGCATCCCGTGGGCGACCATCCTCGGGCGCCTCCGCCTCGAACAGAGTAAGGACTCGCTCTGCACAGTCCGCTGCCCATGCGGCGACCACACGGCGGTCGGCCTCACTCAGCGTCTGGGGCGATGCCATACGAGCATTTTCGCACTCGGTGCTGCTCTGACCGGAGCATGTCAGGGAGCAGGGCTCGAGTAGCCTTAATTTCGTGGCAACGCGTTTCGAGTACGGCGATCATCCGATGCAATACGGGGTGTATCACCCCTCCGAGGCGCCTGCGCGCGGGACGGTCATTCTCATCCATGGCGGCTTCTGGCGCGGCACGCCAGAGTACTTCGACGGTCCGACTCCGCTAGCGGATGCCCTGGTCGCGAACGGCTGGAACGTCTGGCAAATCGAGTACCGCCAGGTGCCAAACGGTGGCGGATGGCCCGGGACGCTCGACGACACGGCCGCGGCGATCGACCATCTGGCGGTCGTCGCATCCTCGCTCGGCATCGACCCCGGACCGACCATTACGGTCGGCCACAGCGCGGGCGGCCACCTCGCCGTTTGGGCGCTTTCGCGGCCAAACCCCGTCGTGCCGCTCGCCGGTGCCGTCAGCCTCGCGGGTGCGGTGAACCTCCTCCTCGGGGAGCAGGAGAACATCGGTCGCGGGGCCGTGGTGAACTTCCTCGGCGGCCATTCGGTGACGTACCCCGAGCGCTATGCGGCGGCCGATCCGATGCTTCGGATGGATGCGGCACCTCCGGCGCGCCCGGTGCGGATCGTCCACGGCGATCTGGACGATGTCGTCCCGATGAACCAGTCCGAAACCTACGTGGCCGCGGCCCGCGCCGCCGGGCAAGACGCGAGCCTCGCGGTCGTCGAGGGTGACCACATGGCGGTCATCGACCCGGCGCATCCCGCATTCGAGACGCTCCTCGCCAGTCTCGACGAGATCCTCGCGCTGGCGTAGCGCGGGTTCCGCTGAACAGCCACCATCCCCGCCGGCGAACATCGCGGCAGAGCTGAGCGACGTGGCAGAGTGAAGACATGAGCGCAATCATCCCGGACGGCTACGAACGCCTCCTGACCGAACCTTTCTACGGCTCGCTCGGGACCATCAGGCCGGACAACACGGTGCAGGTCAGCCCGATGTGGTTCCTCTACGACGGTGAGACGATCCGCTTCACGCACACCACCAAGCGCGCGAAGTATCGAAATCTGCAGTCCAACCCCTCGATGAGCCTGGCGGTGTTCGACCCCGAGAACGAGACGCGATATCTCGAAGTCCGTGGCCGCCTGCTCGAGGTCATACCGGACCCGACCGCAGCCTTCTACGTGGTGCTCGGCAAGCGTTACGGCAACGCCAACCAACAGCCGCCGGCGGATGCGCCCGACCGCGTCATCCTCGTGATGAGCATCGAGCACACGGTGCACCAGTAGCGGCGAGTCAGTTCGCAGACGGGGATCGAACCCGGGGCCGGCTCGGGAGGTCCCGAGGCAGGTCTACCGTTCCGTGTCCGGCTTTGTGGGCGCCGTCACGTAGTAGACGGCGACCGCCGCCCACACGACAGTGAGGACGAAGGCGGGCAACGGGTCGATGTAGTGGTTGATGCTGAAGACGATTCCCGCAACCAGCCCCACGACCGCTAGGAACCCGAAGATGCGGCTCATCAGTCGCTTCTCACCGATCTTCATCGCACGTCTGGCCATGACCTCATCCTGCCATTGCGGGAGGGGCTAAGCGTCCGCTCGTCCAATCGCAGGACGCAGCGATGCGCGCGGATGCGACCGATTCAGAGAACCGCGGTATTGATGCAGTGCTGGGCTGCCGCGTGCAATGACGAGTGGATGCCCCCGGGAATGGGCCGACCGATGTTCGAGGTGGGAACGCACCGGAACTGTCCTGGTTCGCCCGTGACTTCCCAGACGAGACCAACGGATTGCCCGTCCGAGTTGAAGATCTGGAAGTTCATGTCGTCGATTTGCGCCGCATAATGACCGAGTTTGCCAATTGGTATGCGGTCGGTCGGCTCGCTCACATTCGTAAAGTTAGCTCACTCTCGGCCGTGAACGTAAGCCCGCTTATGAGTGCCTACAAAACCGGCGGCATGTGATATGTCCGTGCAGAGAGACCGATATGAAGGATCGATGAATCGTCAAGATCCGGATGACTCGGTCGCAGGTGTTCGAGTGGCCGCACGGATCGGCGTCTCGTCGAGGGTGAACCCTCCGATCCTCGTTGTCCCGTGGTGGTCGAACATCGCCGCGAAAGCACGAGAGTCACGATCCAAGGCCCGCGCCCAGTCCGCCCTCTCGTCCCAGTGGGCTTCCGCACTCTGCACTGTCTGCTCGAACGCACGGCGTTAGAGCATCCACCGGTCACCTATCCGGGAAGCTTCTTTGATGGCGGGTCGGGGATGATTTTGTCGCCGAAGGCATTCCAATAGAGCGAAAGTCCGGCAGCGGTGCCCCACCAGTGAGTCGTGCGCGTCTTCGGGCTGTACTCGCCGATCACGAGACCGTACCTCCCCAGATTGATGAGAGAAAACGTATCTTTCGTCGGTATGCCAGGCCCGGGATCGATAGAGCTCGGCCCAGCTATCTGCTCGTTGACATTTTGCGGAGGGGCAATGATTTCGTACTTGTCGGGGAGGACCAGGATGTCGCCCGCGAGATCGCATTGGGCCATGCTGTGTTTGCCGATATCTCTGACCGGATAGAGAGTCGCCGAAGCAGGGCACAGCGATATGTCAGAGGCGCCCTGTGGCATTTGCAGATATTGCCCAGTGCATCCCGTGATAATGAACAGGAGGCATGTCGCTGCGAGCAGACTCAGCGCTACAGCTCTTATTCGCGTCATTGGTTTCCCCCGAATACCCAGCGACCCAAAATACATCGTCGGTTAGGTGGTGGCTGCCCCACTTGTGGGCACGGTCCGAGGTCAGAGCGTCGGCGTGTAATCCAGCGGCGCGAACTCGGGCGTCAGCGCGAGGCCATCCCACGCCGTTCCGAGCAGGTCGATGGCGCGAAGCAACTGCGGTGCCGGGGACGCGAACGGGATGCGGATGTGCCGTTCGAACGCGCCATCCACTCCGAACCGCGGGCCAGCGGTGATGCTGAGGCCGTGCGCGCGAGCGGCGAGAGCGAGATCGGAGCTCGAACGGTGGCCGAGGTTGATCCACAAACAGAGTCCGCCGTCGGGCTTGACCATTTGCCAGGTAGGGAATCGCTTCGCGATGCGTTCGACCACGACGTCCCGGCTCACCCGCAGGTGAGAACGGCGGTCCTCGATGATCTCCGCCATTGCGGGCAGCGTCTCGACGACGATGAGCTGCTCGAGTGCGGGACTGCCCAGGTCGCTCGCCGGACGCCGCGACGCGATGTGGTCGATGATCGACGACGATGCCCGAACCCATCCGACCCGCAGCCCGTGCCAGATGGTCTTGCTGGCGGAACCGATCGTCACGGCGGTCGCGCCCGCCTGTCGAGCGTATTCGGCGAGGGGCGTGCGGGGTCCGCCGCGATCGATATCGAGGTCGGATGTTGTTTCGTCGATGAGCAGGATGGTCCCTGCACGGGCGGCGGCGTGCGCGAGGCGTGAGCGTTCATCGTTCGTCAGGGACGAGCCGGTGGGGTTGTGGAAGTCTGGCATGACGTACGCCATGCTCGGCCGCATCGACAGCAGGGTGTGCTCCCAGTCCTGGATCGAAGGCCGCTCGTCGGGCATCGGAAGCCCGAACAGCCGGGCACCGGCATCCTGGAACGCATCCATGGCATGCGGGTAGCTGGGGACGTCGAGCACGACAAGGTCGCCGCGATGGAGCAGCGCCCTCGCCGTGAGGCCGATGGCGTGCTGCGCGCCGAGCGTGACGAGGATCTGGGACGGGTTCGTCGCTACGCCGAGGCTGGAGAAGCGGTCGGCAAGACCGGATCGAAGGTCCGGGATGCCGTAGAAGTCGAGGCCGTGGGTGTGGATGATTTCGGGCAGCCGGGCGACGGCGCGCTGCGTGCGTTCGAGGAGTCCATCCCACGCCTCGGGGACCGCGTGGGAGAGATTCGCGACGGGAGTGATGGCCGGTCCGTCCACTGGTCCGCGTCCCGTGCCGAGTCCTACGACGCTGCCTGACCCGCGCACGCTCGTGACCAGCCCGCGCTCGCGAAGTGACGAGTACGCCGTCGTGATCGTCGAGCGGCTGTGACCGAGCAGCTCGGCCAGCTCTCGTTCCGGCGGTAGTCGCGTGTATGCCGAGATGCGTCCGTCGACGATGAGCAGTTCGATGCGATCGGCCAGGCTGCGGTAGCTGGCGCCACGCATCCGCCAATCTCCGAGAAGGCGCTCCATACCGCGGGCGGAGAGCGTCGTTTGCACGTTCGACATCAGGCCAGTTTTGCACAATTGGTTGAATATATCGTCAGTTCATCGGTCAGATTGGGCAATATTGGCCTCTTTCTGGCGAATTGGTTCCTCAATGCAAAGATTGGTTCCCAGATTTTACCCATTTTGGGCCGAAGTCGCCGAATTGGACTGCAAGAGAGTCGGAGGTTGATGGTGCAATTGAGGCATGACCGCGGACAGCATCACCACACTCACCGTCACGACCGGACTCATCGTCACGATCGTCGTCGTCGGATTCATCGTGCGCGCTCTCCTTCGCGGCGACGCGCGATTTGGCGATGCCGTGGTGCGCGCGCGGCTGATCAGGATGGATGGCGACGGCGTGCAGAACCTGTTCGCGGAGGTCGCTGTCGACAACCAAAATGATAGTTCTGCCGCGGTGTCGGCTCGGGTGAAAGTCACGAGCCCGCTGACAGCACTATTCGATGTCGCGCGCATCCGGCGCACCTCGCCTGAGGCTCGACGGGCATCCAGCGGCTTCGAGACGCTCGGCGAAATCGACGGGCGTGCTCAGCGGGTGTACCTACTCCCCGTAGCAGGGAGTCGACCGCGGGCGGTACGGATCAGCGTGGACATCCACCGGGTCGGAAACCAAACGCTGCGAACCTCGACGACACGACTGGTGCGGCCCGCTCGAGCCGCAAGGCGCGCCTCCGCCTCTGCTGCCGCCCCGTGTGCTCAAAGCAGTCAGCTTCTCCCTGCGAAGTAATCTTCGCTTCGGCTTAGCTGCACTTTCATGAGGTGGGCGATCGCCAGTGAGCCGGTGGCGTTGTGCACGTCTGACCGTCCCGTTGGTGTGTCATGCTGCGCCAGCGTTACCCAATTGGGTGTCTCGCTTCGATACGATCACGATGTCGTCCGCGTGCAGGATTTCGATTTCTGATCTCTCGAGGCTTTCCGCGATCCGACTCAATTGTCCATCGTGCGCGCGGCGGTTACCAGGGGACGGGGCCTTCGTTGCCGGCGAAAGTGCCGGTCGGACCATCCGGTGCGATTTGAGCGAGCTGCACGATGATCTCAGCGCCCTCCTCGACCGTGTTGACCTGCACTCCGGATGCCCTGATCTGTTCGACGGTCGGTCGACCCTCACGCGGGCCGGTGAACTCGGTGGCGGTGAGCCCGGGGGTGGCGGAGTTCACGCGCCAACGCGGGAACGCTCGCGCGTACTGGATCGTCAACATGTTGAGTGCCGCCTTCGACATCGGGTAGGCGAGCATCGTCCAGCGAGCATCCGGCGCCGAGTTGAGGGTGAGCGATCCGACCGCGCTCGACACATTCACGACGACTGGTGCCGCACTTGCCTCGAGCAGGGGAGTGAACGCGTCGATTACAGCCGCCGCGCCGAACACGTTCGTCTCGAACACCGTTCGTAGGTCGGCGAGTGTTGCCTCGCCGGGCCGACGCTGGTCACCCGCGATCCCGGCATTGTTAACCAGGACATCCAGCGATCCCGCCTCGTCACGAAGTCGTTCGACGGCAGCGTCAATCGACGTGGAGTCGGTGGCATCGAGTTGGAGCGGAATGGTGCCGATCGATGCCGCGACCTCGCCGCCCGTCTGCAGATCCCGAGCGCCGAGATAGACGGTGTGCCCGGCTTCGACGAGTCGGCGAGCGACCTCGCGTCCGATCCCGCGGGTGGCGCCGGTGACAAGAGTGGTAGTCATCCTTTGATGCTCCCACCCCTGGCGTGGCCGTGCACACGGTTGACCCACTTGGCGCTGGGCATAACTCAGGCAGAATTCTGCCGGCGACACCGCGATCCTTGAACTGACGCGGAAGACGCCGTGCCGCCGCGATTTCTGCCTGAGTTATGCGCGAGCGGGGATGCACTCAGGCGTCGTGTAGCGGGGTGTCGGTCGCGGGCAGGTGCGGCCGGCACAGTGAGGACACGGGGACCGACGCGGCGAGAAGACGGCACCGACAGAGTGAGAACGCGGGGACCAACAGTGTGAGGGGCACGGCGAGGACGCGGCGAGGGGCGGCAAATCGCCCCTTTTGCGTGCAAAAGAGGGCGATTTGCCGCCCCTCACGAAGTTGGCGCAGGCCCTCGGAGAGGGGGAGACACGAAACTGTTTCACTAATAGCATTGACGATAGCCTTGCCTCGTCAGGTAAGGCCCAGTGCAGGGCCATCGCACGAGCGCACCGTAGGAGCCACCAGTGACCGCAGCAACACCAGTGACACGCTCGCCGTTCGCCGAACCGACGCGTCGAGTCGGGGGCGGATGGATCGCTCTCTTCGCGACCGCCTGGCTCGGCATCTGGATGGCGCAGCTCACCCCCATCCAGCTGCTCCTTCCGCAGCAGGTCGAGGATGTGGTGCACGGCCAGTCGTGGACGGACAACGTCCTCGCATTCGGCATCATCTCCGGAATCGCGGGCGCCTGTGCCCTCATCACCTTCCCGCTCACGGGCGCGCTCTCCGACCGCACGACCTCGAGGTTCGGTCGTCGCCGGCCTTGGATCCTGGTCGGCGTCATCGTCTTCGCTCTGTCGCTGGTGATCCTCAGCCTGCAGACCAGCATCGTCGGTGTCGGAGTCTTCTGGTCGACAACGATCATCGGCTTCTCCATCGCCTCGGCCGCGATCACCGCGACGCTCTCCGACCAGGTCCCCGTCAACCAGCGCGGATTCGTCTCGGGCTGGATCTCGGCACCGCAGGCGATCGGAACGATCCTCGGGCTGGTGCTCGTCACCACCATCTGGGCGAACAACGTGGTCGCTCAGCAGGCGTTCGGATATCCGCTCGTCGCGATCCTGCTCGTGGTCCTCGCCATCCCGTTCGTCGGCACGCTTCCCGACCAGCCGTTGCGCAAGGACCAGCGCCCTCGCGGCGGCCTCGGCACCATCCTGCAGGGCTTCTGGATCAACCCGATCAAGCACCCCGACTTCGGCTGGACCCTCCTCGGCCGCATCCTCGTCAACCTGGGCAACGCGCTCGGAACCACGCTCCTGCTTTACTTCCTGCAGTACGGCCTCAACGAGACGAAGAACGACGCGACAAACAACCTTCTGGTCTTGACGGCCATCTACCTGGTCTTCTTCGTCATCGCCGCCCTCGTGTGCGGCCGGATCAGCGACCGAATCGGGCGCCGCAAGGTCTTCGTATACATCTCCGCGTGGCTGCAGGCGATCGCGGCGCTGATCCTCGCGTTCGTGCCCGTGCTGGGTGTCGCGTTCGTTGCGGCCGGCCTGCTCGGTCTCGGCTACGGATGCTATATGGCCGTCGACCAGGCCCTCGCGACCCAGGTGCTGCCGGATGCGCACTCCCGCGGCAAGGATCTCGGCATCATGAACATCGCCACAGCGGTTCCGCAGGCCGTCGGCCCGTTGCTCGGTGCCCTCGTCGTGCTGCTGTTCGCCAACCTCGCAACCGCGGGCGCCGCGACGACCGCCGCCATCACGAGGTCGGGCGAGCAGGCCGGCTTCGCGGGCCTCTTCGTCGCGTCCGGCGTCCTGGCGATTCTCGGCGGCGTCGCCATGATCCCGATCAAGAGCGTCAAGTAGCGTTCGAATTCGCCGGACCGCCCGGCCCGGATAGATAATCCCGACAGATAAGAAGCCCTGAAGAAGTGCAGCTGGTTCCCTCCGATTCACGACCCTGGACCGATCCCGAGCACTACTGGTCGAGCCTCAGCGCGGCGACCGCCGACCTCGAGACGCCCCTGGGGGCGATCTCGCTGGAGGCGCTCTCGAGCAACGCGCACGACATGTTGCGTCGGGCGAACGGCAAACCGATCCGCGTCGCGAGCAAGTCCGTGCGCGTGCGTTCGGTCATCGAGGCCGTGTTGAAGGTTCCCGGATACGCTGGCGTGCTCGCCTACACGCTGCCCGAGGCGCTGTGGCTGGCCGAGACGATCCCGGATGTCGTGGTCGGCTATCCGACGGCCGACCGGGTGGCCCTCCGCGCGCTCGGCACCAGCCCGGAGCTGGCGAGTCGAGTCACGATCATGATCGATACGGTCGCCCAGCTGGACCTGGTGGATGCCGCCATCGCGCCGAACAAGCGCGGGAGCATCCGCGTCGCCATCGAGCTCGACTCGTCGTGGGACCATCCACTTCTGGGTCACACGGGGGTCTTCCGCTCGCCCGTCCACACGCCCGAGCAGGCCCGCGCCCTGGCCGAAGCGGTCATCCGGAGGCCCGGTTTCAGCCTCGTCGGGATGATGGGTTATGAGGCGCAGATCGCGGGACTTGCGAACAAGCCGGCATCCGCGGCTCGAGGCGTCGCCGTCCGGTGGATCCAGAGGCGGTCGGCAGCCGAGCTCGCCGAGCGGCGCGGGAAGGCGGTCGCGGCGGTGCGGGAGGTCGCCGATCTCGAGTTCGTCAACGGGGGTGGCACCGGTTCGCTCGAGAGCACATCGGCCGATCCGTCGGTCACCGACATTGCGGCGGGCAGCGGCCTCTTCGGCCCGCACCTGTTCGACCAGTACACGCACTTCGCGCCGGCGCCCGCCGCGGCGTTCAGCCTCTCGGTGGTGCGCAAGCCGACGCCCGACATGGCGACGATTCTGGGCGGGGGATGGATCGCATCAGGCCCGCCCTCCAAGGACCGGATGCCGCAGCTCGCCTGGCCGCAGGGTCTGAAGTATGTTCCGCGCGAGATGGCGGGCGAGGTGCAGTCGCCGGTCACGGGGGCTTCCGCCGCGCGTCTACGGGTTGGCGATCGGGTCTGGCTCCGCCACACCAAGGCCGGTGAGGTGAGTGAGCATCTGAACGGTTTCTCCATTGTCGAAAACGGCAGAGTCGTCGAAACGGTGCCGACCTATCGCGGCGAAGGGAAAGCGTTCCTGTGAGCACGACCTGGCGCAACTGGGGCCGTTGCGAGTCGGTGGAGCCGGTCGAGCGTCGGCGCCCGGAGTCGGCGGATGACGTCGCCGCCGCCGTCCGTGCGGCGCGGGATCTTGGGTTGGGCGTGAAGGCGGTCGGCGCGGGACACAGCTTCACGGGCATCGCCGTGGCTCCCGGCATCCAGCTGGACATGTCGGCACTCGCGGGCGTCCGCGCGGTGAACGGCACCCGGGTGACGCTCGGCGCCGGAACGGTTCTGCACGACCTGCCGCAGCTTTTGGACCCGCTCGGCCTAGCCCTTCAGAACATGGGTGACATCGACGCCCAGACCATCAGCGGAGCGACCTCGACGGGCACGCACGGCACCGGCGCAGAGTTCGGCGGCCTCGCGACTCGCGTCACCGGCGCGACACTCGTCACGGGAACCGGCGAGGTTCTCCCTGTGAGCCAGGCGCAGAACGCCGAACTGCTCCCCGCCGTCGCGCTCGGTCTCGGCGCGCTGGGAGTTCTCGTCGATGTCACGATCGATTGCGTGCCGAGTTTCGTCTTGAGTGCCGTCGAAGAGCCGGAGCCGCTCGAGCAGGTCCTCGACGGCTGGGAGCAGCGCGTCGACGAGGCCGATCACTTCGAGTTCTACTGGTTCCCCCACACCAAATCGGCCCTCACGAAGACCAACACGCGGCTCGTCGGACGCCGACACGCATCCGCTCTCGCCCCTGAAGCGCTGGTTCGACGACAGTCTCATGTCGAACACCCTCTTCGCAGGCACCACCGCGCTGCAGCGGCGGTTTCCCAAAACCACCCCCC
>FSXL01000199.1_pt1 | contig 11132 bp, 10 predicted proteins | sample 1638241 | NCBI WGS metagenome assembly FSXL01 (sample SAMEA3914788, study PRJEB12502) | metagenome | biome: forest; material: soil | place: Canada | collected 2011-07-03 | depth 0.1 m | reverse complement strand
GGATGCCGGAGTGCGGCGCGTGGTCCTCACGTCATCGTTCGCCGCGATCGGCTACTCCCCGAAGCCGGTGCGAGACTACGACGAATCGGACTGGACCGACCCGCAGACACCCGGTCTCGCCACCTACCCGTTGTCCAAGGCCGTCGCCGAACGGGCGGCGTGGGACTTCATCGAACGTGAGGGCGGCGATACCGAGCTCACCGTGATGAATCCGACCTGGATCGCGGGTCCGACCCTGACCGCATCCGCCCGCTCATCGCTTCAGCTGTTCGTCGCGATGCTCACGGGGCATATGCAGGCCGTACCCCGGCAGCTGTTCGGGATCGCGGATGTTCGCGACGTCGCCATGGCGCACATCGCGGCCATGAGCACGCCGGATGCGGCGGGCAAGCGGTATCTGCTTCTCGCCGATGGTCCGACGAGGTCGTTTCTGGACGTCGCGAATATCCTCCGCGAGAGGCTCGGCGCCACGGGCCGTCGCGTGCCGACCACCGAGGCGCCCGGGGAGACGCCGACGCCGCTCGTCATCCATAACGAGCGCGCGAAACGCGAGCTCGGGTTCCGGCCGCGCGACGTGGAGACGACCGTGCTCGAGACGGCGCAGAGTCTTTTCGACCTCGGGATGCTGCCGACCGACGAGTAGGCCGAGAACTGCCCTTCGCGCGGTATTTTGGGGCGAGGACACACCGAGCGCTGGGAGGTCCGGATGAGGTTTCTTCTCACGTCCGCCGGAATCAAGAACGCGAGCATCCGCAACGCTCTCGTCGAGATGCTCGGCAAACCCATCGAGGAGTGCGTCGCGCTGTGCATTCCCACGGCCATCTACGCGTTCCCGGGCGGCACCGGATCGGCGTGGCTGATGATCAACGGGCGAGGACGCACGCCCCTCGTGGAGCTGGGGTGGAGGTCGATCGGTGTGCTCGAACTCACGACGCTGCAGAGCATCGACCGAGCCGTCTGGCTTCCGGCGGTGCAGGAGGCGGACGCGCTCCTGGTCTTCGGGGGTGACAGCCTCTACCTCAGTCACTGGATCCGTGAGTCCGGTTTCGCCGAGCTCATGCCGTCGCTGGGAGACACGGTGTGGCTCGGGGTCAGCGGCGGAAGCATGGTGCTCGCCCCGAGCGTAGGCGCGCATTTCATCGACTGGCTTCCGGCGAGCGGCGAGGACCGAGCCATGGGCGTCGTCGATTTCGCGATCTTCCCGCACCTCGATCATCCCGAGATTCCGGAGAATTCGATGGCCGAGGCGGAGAACTGGGCCGCGACCCTGTCGGTCCCGTCCTATGCCATCGACGATCAGACCGCGATCCGCGTGATCGACGGGCACGAGGATGTCATCAGCGAAGGCGCCTGGCGTTACTTCCCCCACCCCGCCGAGGCCTGAGGGGCGGCAAATCGCCCCTTTTTCGCCAGAAAAAGGGCGATTTGCCGCCCCTCACGGTTAGGCGGCCGAGATTCCGCCGTTGACGCTGATCGCCTGGCCGGTGAGACGGGCCGAGGCCGGGCCGCCGAGAAAGACGATCAGGGCGGCGAGGTCTTCTGGTTCCGCGACGCCGAGATGGGCCTGTCTCGCCGCACTCTCGAAGAGCTTCTTGCTGAATCCGTCAGCGAGCACGCGCTCTGCTGTCGGGGTACCGGCGACGAGTGACGGGGTGACCGCGTTCACTCGGATGCCGTTGCGCTTGGCCTCGATCGCTGCCGTTCGCGAGAACATCACGATGGCCGCCATGCCCGCGCCGAGCACCGATTCACCCGGGGTGGCGACCTTGGCGGCATCCGAGGCGACGTTGACGATGCTGCCACCGCCCTGCGCCTCCATGAACGGCAGCACGGCTCGGGTCAGGTACATGGGCGGCAGGGCCTGCCGGGTCAGGATGGCCGCGATGTCGCTCGCCGGGATGTCGTGCAGCAGTTCGGGACGGTACGAGGCGGCCACGGAACTCACCGCGACATCGATCGCGCCGAAGCGGTCGTGCACGGCGTGGATGGCGGCGTCGACCTGCTCGAAGTCGTCGGCATCGACCGAGCGGAACTCGACTTCAGCACCCGGAAAGTCGGCGTGAAGCCTCGCCGTCACCGCGCGCCCGCGCTCCTGGTCACGGGCGAGAAGGGCGATCCGTGGCACTCCCGCCTGAAGGAATTGCCTGGCCGATGCCAGCCCGATTCCCGAGGTCCCTCCGGCGATCACGACGGCGGATTGGTCATAGCTACGAACGAGTGGTTCGGACATTCCCGAGAACTTTCTTTGATGATCTTGCGGCGTGTTGACACTACCCTAGCTTTGGTCCGATCATTGGTCCATGGATCCCCACGCAGCGTCCCCACGCTACTTCCGCGGCTTCACCGGGATCGCTGAGCGCGCGCGTGCTTGACTTCACTTTCTCGGAGGACCAGGAGTCCTTCCGACAGACGATCGCCGACTTCACCACACGCCAGCTCCTCCCCGGTTATGCCGCGCGCTCGGCCAGCACCGAATTCCCGTTCGCACTGCTCAAGAAAATCGGCGACCTCGGAGTCCTGGGGATCGGGTTCCCGGAGAAATTCGGCGGGACCGGCGAGGATGACCCCGTCCTGCTTGGGATCGCGTCCGAAACTCTCGCTCGCGGGGACGTGAATCTCGCGTCGGCTCCCATCCAGGTGGGGCTCGTCGGCGCCCAGCTGCTCGAGGGGTCGGAGCTTGTCCAGGAACGCTACCTGCCGACGGTCATCGCCGGCGACGAGAATCTCGCGATCGCGCTCACGGAGCCCGGGTCCGGTTCGGATGCCAGCGCGCTTCGAACGACCGCGAAGCGCGTGCCAGGTGGCTGGCTGCTGAACGGCGAGAAGACCGCGATCAGTTGGGCGATCGCTGCGGCGGCCGCACTCGTCTACGCGCGCGAGGAGGGTTCCTCTCGCGCCAACGGGGTCAGCTGCTTCGTCGTCGACCTGAAGTCCGAGGGGGTGAACGTGCGCCACATGCTCGGCATGGGGTGCCTGCCGCTCGGCTGGGGATCGATCCACCTCGACGACGTCTTCGTTCCGGACAGTCATCTCGTCGGCGAGGAGGGCCGCGGGTTCTCGGGAGCGATGAACAAGTTCGACTTCAGTCGGGCCGCCATCGGCCTCATGTGCCTTGGCGCCGCCGAGCAGAGCCTGGAGGAGGCGGCCGTGTACGCGACCCAGCGGGAGACCTTCGGGCAGCCGATCGCCAACTACCAGGGCGTGTCCTTTCCCCTCGCCGAGCACGCGACCTACGTCGAGGGCGCGCGGTGGGTCTGCTATCGGGCGCTGTGGCTCCGCCAGGAGAACCGGCCGCACACGTCGCTCGCATCGATGGGCAAGTGGTGGGCGCCCGTCGTCGCCAAGGATGCGATCGAGGCGTCGATGAAGATCCACGGCAACCTGGGGTACTCGGTCGAGTTCCCGCTGCAGCAGCGTTTCCGCGACGTGATGGCGTATCTCGTCGCCGACGGCACGGCCGAGATCCAGAAGGGAATCATCTCCCGGGAGATTCTCGCCAGGGGTACGGTGTCGCTGTGAGCGATGAACTGCCGCCGCCGAAGGAGCTTGCCGACAGCGGGGCCCTCATCGTGGGCGGATCGGCGGGGATCGGATTCGCGTCCGCCAAGAAGCTGGTCGAGGCCGGCGTGCGCCGGGTCGTCATCGTCGCGCGGAACGCCGAGCGAGGCGAGCGGGCACGCGCCGACTTGGAAGCCCGCGGAGCCGACGTCTCATTCGTCGCGGGCGATGCCACGAGCGCTGCCGAGGCCGCACGGATAACCGAGCTTGCCGAGGGCATCCTCGGCGGCATCGACATCCTCGTGGTCTCGACCGTCGCCGACAACCGTCCCGAGCTGTTCCGCGACATCCCGACAGCAGACATCCAACCGATCCTCGACCAGATGCTCCTGCCAACCATGCAGATGGTCAGCGAGGTCATGCCGCACATGGTCGAGCGACGCGGCGGCGTGATCGTCACTGTCGCCTCGGATGCCGGCAAGACCGCCACCCCCGGCGAGACCGTCATCGGTGCGTGCAAGGCCGCCATCATCATGTTCACCAGGACCATCGCGATCGAGGGCAAGCGCAACGGGATCCGGGCCAATGTGCTCACGCCGTCGCTGGTGCTCGGAACCGCGTCGACCGGACGGATCACCGACGACGGGTTCAGCGCGAAGCTGTTCGAGCGCGCCGCGGAGCAGGCGCACCTCGGCGTGCCGCACGCCGACGATCTCGGCGACCTCGTCGCGTTTCTCGCCGGGCCTTCCGCGGGACGGCTGACCGGCCAGGCGATCAGCGTCAACGGCGGAATCTCCGCGGCCTAGGCCCGCCTCAGGCGGGGAGAGGCGCGGTGCCGCCGTGCCTGCCAGACTCCGGTGTCCCGTCCAGCCGCCGGAGTTCGCCGAAGTAGCGTTCCTGCCGCTCGACCCGTGGCTCGATGAACAGCGCCTCGGCCTCGACGCAGGGAACCGAGGGGTTGGATGCCAGCGCTATTGCGCCGACGACGTGGGTCTTGCGACCGTCGATGCGGTCGATGGTCGAGGTGAGGACCAGCCCGGTGTCGAGCGGGAGTGCCCTGCGATAGGTGATGTTGAGAAACGCCGTCATGCCCCAGCGGCCGGCCTGCGTGGCCGCGTGGCCGAGCACCTCATCGAGCAGAAGGCCGGTCACCCCGCCGTGGACGAAACCGGGCGGTCCCTCGAAGCGACGGTCAAGCGTCGTGTGCACGACGACACTCTCGCCCTCTCGCTCGAATTCCAGCGGTGGCGACATCGGGTTGCCGAGACCCGTAACGGGACTGAAGTACCGGATGGCCTCGGGCAGCGAATCGACGGAAGCCACGCGATTCAGCGGCCGGCGGTTCTCGGACAGCAACTCGCTGATCTGACGCGCGAGCGCCGTCGCCTCTTCGAGATGCCCGATCGAGACCTCGTTCGCCGCCTGGGCCACCACGACCTCCCGGAGCGCCGTGCCGAGCTCGGCCACTGCTCTCCGTCGACGAACAATGGGTTCACTCGTGTCAGTCACACAGTAAACACTACAATGATTGGACCAATACCCACACGGCGTACCGTGTGCCGTGTGAGAGCGAAGGGGCGACGATGCAGGCGGTGGTGCTCTCTGATTTCGGCGGCCCGGAATGCCTGTCGCTCGACCAGGTCGCGGACCCGCAGCCCCGTCCCGATCGGACCGTCGTTCGCCTCAGGGCGGCCGCACTCAACTGGCACGACGTCCTCGTCCGCCAGGGACGGTATGACTCCCCACTGCCGCACGTACCGGGGGCGGATGGCGCGGGGATCGAGCTCGACTCGGGTGCCGAGGTGGTGATCCTGCCCTCGCTGTGGTGGGGCGAACGCGAAGCGGCGCCGGGGATGCGGTGGCAGATTCTCGGCGACCGCACGCCGGGGACATACGCGGAGCTGGTGTCGGTGCCGACCGAAGCGGTGTTTCCGAAGGCCCCGGCGCTGTCCTGGGCGCAGGCGGCCGCCCTTCCCCTCGTCGGTGTGACCGTGTTCCGTGCTCTCGTCTCGCGGGCGGGGTTGCGAGCCGGCGAATCACTCCTCGTGACGGGCGCGGGAGGCGGCGTGGCCCCGATGGCCGTGAGCATCGCTCGCGCACTCGACGCGCTGCCGTTCGTCACGTCGTCCAGCGACGCGAAGATCGCCAGGGCCGTGGCCGACGGGGCGATCGCCGGGGCGTCGTACCTTTCGGAGTCCTGGCCGGATGATGCTCGGTCGCTCTCGCCGGGCGGTTCGGGTTTCGACGTCGTACTGGACACCGTCGGCAGCTGGCAGGAGTCCCTCCGCGCGCTCAAACCGGGGGGACGGCTCGCCGTCTTGGGAGCATCGCACAGCGAGGTCGCGCCCATCGACGTTCGCCCGTTCTACTTCGGGCAATACAGCATCCTGGGGACGACCATGGGAAGCCCGGCAGACTTCGCGCGCCTGCTCGACCTCATGACGGCCCGGTCCGTGACGCCGCCGCGCATCGATCGCGAGTTCGCGCTCGAGGATGCCGCGTCAGCACACGAATACCTCGAGAGCGGCGCCGCTTTCGGCAAGATCATCCTCACCATCGACTGACACGGGAGTCCCATGACTGGCCAGCTTGTCCGCATCGAGTCGCCCGCCGAGGGCGTCCGCTACCTCATCCTCGACGACCCCGCCACGAGGAATTCTCTCAGTGACGACCTGTTGGACGAGTTGCTCGCCGCACTCGAGGCGGTGCGGGGCGAGGACGACATCCGGGTGGTCGTCATCACGTCCTCTCACGACCGCACCTTCTCCTCGGGCGGAAACCTCAAGGCGTTCGGCGACGAGCGCTCGACCGTCGAAAAATACGCGGCGCTCGACCGATTCCCCCGCCTCTACACCTTGCTCGGCGAACTCGAGAAACCCGTCATCTGTGCGGCGAACGGCGACGTGCTCGCCGGCGCCTTCGGACTGGCGCTGGCCTGCGATCTCGTCATTGCGAAGGAGTCGGCGAGATTCGGATGCCCCGAAATCAATGTCGGCGTCTTCCCGTTCATGATCTCGGCTCTCATCTACCGCAACATCGACCGGATGAAGGCGAACGAGCTGATGATGACCGGCGAACTCGTTTCCGCGGCGGAGGGCGCTGCCATGGGCTTCGTCAATCGCGTGGTGGCCGACGCGGACTTCGATTCTGCGGCTCTGGACTTGGCAAGGACGATCGCGGCCAAGTCGCCGCTGCTCATGCGACTCGGCAAGCAGGCCATCAACGAGACACGCGACATGGCTCTCGGCCAGGCGCTCTCGACGCTGCGGGCGCGCCTGGCCCTCGCCTTCTCGACCGACGACATGCGCGAGGGCGTCACGGCTTTCCGAGAGAAGCGCGACCCGACCTGGACCCTTCGCTGACCGATCCGACAGGGAGAACGCACATGGAATTCGGACTCACCGACGACCAACTCGCGCTGCGCGACTCGGTGCGCGGCTACGCCCGCTCCCGTCTCACCGCCGGCTATCTCGCCCGGGCCAAATCCGCCGACTTCCCGTGGGAGCTGCACCGGGAGATCGCCGCCCTCGGCGTCTTCGGACTGCTCGCGGGGGGCGCCCACAATCCTTTCGAAATCGAGGACTACGTCTCGGTCGGACTGGTGATCGAGGAGTTGGCGTACGCGGACTTCAATCTCGCGAACGCGGCCATCCCCGTCCTGCTGATGAGCGCGCTGATCGCCCGCCATGGCAGTCAGCGGGTTCGGGACGCCTACCTGCAGAGAATGGTCGACGGACAGACCTACGTCGCGCTGGGCCTTACCGAACCCGAGGTGGGTTCGGATGTCGCGAACATCCGCACGACCGCAACGGCAACCGAGGACGGCTATGTCCTGACCGGTGAGAAGACCTCCGTGACGATGCTGCAGAACGCCGAGGCGATCATCGTCGTGGCGAAGACGGTGCGCGATCGCAATCCGGTGGGACCGTCGGCGTTCCTTGTGCCACTCGATGCGCCAGGAAACGAGAAGTCGCCCATCGCGGATCCGGGCTGGGTTCCGCTCGGTCGCGGGATCCTCCGGCTCAACGGCGTACACATTCCCGCCGATGCCCTCCTCGGTACAGAGGGCATCGCCTTTCGCCAGCTCCTCGGCGGATTCGACTTCACCAGGCCCCTTCTCGCGCTGACGGGAATCGCCTGTGCGCAGGCCTGCATCGACGAGACAGTCGAGTACGTGTCGGCTCGCTCCACGTTCGGTTCGCCGCTCGCCTCGTACGAGGGCGTCTCTTTCCCGCTCGCCGAACACGCCACCCACCTCGAGGCCGCGCGGCTGCTCTGCTACTCGGCGCTCTGGCACCGCACGGTCGAGCGGAAACACACGGCGCTGGCCGCGATGACGAAGTGGTACGGACCGCTGCACGCGGGCCAAGCGATCAGGGACTGCCTGCTGCTGCACGGCAATTTCGGTTACTCGAGCGAACTGCCGTTCGAGCAGCGACTGCGGGATGTGCTGTCCGTCGAGATCGCGGATGGAACGGCCCAGATCCAGAAGATCATCATCGCCCGCGAGCTGTTCGGGCGACAGTTCGTGCCATACGGGCGCAGCTAGGCGCTCACCACACCGTCCTGCTGCCACGCGGCGAGCACCGCACGAAGGCCGGTGACGAGAGCGACCGGCTGGTCGAGCATGATGTGGTGGCCGGCATCCGGCACCTCGATCATGGCCGTTCGCGCCCCGAGCTGCCGGAAGATCTCGGCCGCCATGTCTGGCGCGACCATTCCGTTTTCGCCGCGCATGAGCGCCGAACGGCAGGCGAGTGGGGCGAGTGAGGGAAGTTCGGGTGCCCGATCGAAGATCTTCGAATCGAATTTCCAGGACCAGCCCCCGTCGACGGGGCGCGCGGATGCCGCGGCGATGTGCTCGGTGATGTAGTCGATCGTCGGCTGGTCGGGGATCGGGCGAAAGCGAGCGAGGATGGCTTCCCGAGTGGGATAGAGACGCGGCGGCCCGAACGCCAGCCGGTCGACCGCGGCGTCCTCCTCCGGGGTGAAATGCAGAAGCGGCGAGTCCACGACGACGATGCCTCCGAGCCTCGCCCCCTCGGCCATGGCGGCGTGAAGCGACACCACGCCGCCGAGACTGTGTCCGATGAGGATCGGTGCGCCGGATGAGGCGATGGCCGCGACGGAGAGCGCCTCGGCGGCCCATTGCGCCACGCTGTATGCGTCACGGCGACCGCTGTCGCCGTGACCGGAGAGGTCGAACGCGATGACCTCGCGACCGACGGCAAGGAGCGGGGCGATGTGGTCCCACCAGTTGAGGTGGGCCGCTCCCCCGTGGACGAGCACGACGGATTGAGCGGCTCCCTGTCCCCACCGTCGGTAGACGATGGTCGCGCCGTCGACGACGATCGAGCCCGGGGTCCCGGGCTGCGCGAGCGCGCTCGTGAACCAGGTCGGGCCGGGAGGGTGACCCGTCGCAGAACCGTTCACGAGACGGTGGCCAGCGACGAGTCGAGGCTCGCGGCGAGCCGCCGGATGATGTTCGCCGCCTCTTCCGCCATGGCCGGAACGAACTCGCTCACGCGCACGAGTTCGGTGATAGCTGACGCGACCTGTCCGGCCAGGACCAGACCGTTTTCGACATCGCCGTCGGTCTGGGAACGTTGCATCGACTCGATTTTCCAGCGCATGGTTTCGACCTCGCTGCGGCCGTCGCGGTCCGCGCCGTGCGCCATGAGCTCGCGCGAGGCCGCATTGCGAAGTCCACGGCACGGCCCGTAGACGCCGTCGAAGGCGACATCGTCGCCCTCCTTCGCGTCGAGCAGCGCCTGCAGGTAGGCCGGATGCCAGTCCGAATTCTCGTAGCTGGTGATGAACCTGGTTCCCATCGCGACGCCCTCCGCACCCATGGCGAGAGCCGCCGCGAGGCCACGCCCGTCGCGAGCGCCTCCCGTGAGGAGCACCGGGACGTCGACAGCCTCCGTGATGCTGGGAATCAGCACGAAGGTGTGCATCATCTTGCTCGGCGCGTGACCGCCCATCTCGAAACCCGCCGCGATGATGACATCCGTGCCGGCCTCCGCCGACTTGATCGCCTGTCGCGTCGAACCCACCTTGTGCTGGTGGATCATCCCGGCGTCCTTGATCATCGAGACGTAGGGACCCGGGAACCCTGCTGATGTCGTCATGACTCTCAACTGGCCGGCGAGCCGCTCATCCTGCTGCCGGGCGGCGAGGACCGTGCGGATGTAGACATCCGTGAAGGGCAGAACCTCGCCGTTGTGGTCGACCCCGACGGGAATGTTCACCGCAAACGGCTTGTCGGTGAGGCTCGCGCACTCCTCGATGTGCGCGCGAAAGGTCCTCGCTCCCTCGTCGATGTCGACGGGCATGCCGGGCATCGAGACTGTGCCGAGCCCGCCGGCGTTGGACACCGCCGCCGCGAGCTTTGGGGTGCGAAACGGTCCAAGCCCTTCCTGCACGATCGGATGCTCGATCCCGATGAGACGGGTGTACCGATTTGAAATGAACGGCATTGTTCCTCCTGCGCCAGAATGCGGCCGATCGGGCCTGTTCCATTCTGGCAGCGAGTCGCCATATTATCGACACTCGCAGGAACTTTATTTCCATAGTTGGCGAACGTCGACTACTCTGAGGGTATGGAAACCCTCGACGGAGCGGCATTCGACACCCTCCTGGCCGCGGCGACCGACCCCGTCGGGTACGCCGAGTCCTGGAAGGCGCGCACCGGTCGCCCCGTGATCGGTTCGTTTCCCATGAACTTTCCCTCGGAGCTCACGCACGCGACCGGGGCGCTGCCGGTCATCATCCAGGAGAGCAGGACCCCGATCACCGAGGGAAGAAGCCTCCTGCCCGAGTTCTACTGCAGCTACACCCGCAGCCTCGCCGACCAGGCAGCGACCGGAGAGCTGGATGTGTTCGACGCGTTCGTGCTCGCCGATCACTGCGTGCAGCTGCTCGGCGCGGTCGACGTGATCCGCTGGGCCAAGCCGCAGATCCCGACCCACTTCGCCCAGTTCATCAGCTCGATGGATGATCCGTGGAGCCAGGGGCAGGTCATCGACAAGATCGCCTCTCTGCGCGTCGAAGTCGAGGAGATCGTCGGCACCAAGATCACCCCGGAGGCGCTGTCGAGCAGCATCCGCCTCTTCAACGAGAACCGCGAACTCCTGCGCGAGTTCTACGAACTGCGCAAGTCCGGCAGGGCGCGCATCACCGCGAGCCAGATGCAGGCACTCGTCAAGTCGTCGATGGTCATGGACATCGAAGAGAACAGCGCGCTGCTGCGCCAGATCCTTGCCGACCTCCGTCCCGAGGAGCACGCCCCGGACTCGCTCGTTCGCATCCACCTGTCCGGCCACTTCTGCGCACCGCCTCGCCCCGAACTGCTCGATGTCATCGAGGAATGCGGTGCGCTCGTCGTGAACGACGACCTGTACCACGGGTTCCGCTACATCTCGACGGATGTTCCCGAAGATGTCGACCCGTTCGATGCCCTCGCGCTGTGGTACCTCGATCGCAACATCTCGGCGCCGTGCGGCACCCGGGTTCAGCGCAACGTCGACTGGGACAGCTACCTGATTTCGAGCCTGGAAGAAAGTGGGTCGGATGGCGTCATCACGTTGATGGCCAAGTTCTGCGAACCGCTCATGCTCTACTACCCCGAACTG
>FSXL01000604.1_pt1 | contig 11215 bp, 6 predicted proteins | sample 1638241 | NCBI WGS metagenome assembly FSXL01 (sample SAMEA3914788, study PRJEB12502) | metagenome | biome: forest; material: soil | place: Canada | collected 2011-07-03 | depth 0.1 m | reverse complement strand
TCGCCCCCGCCGACGACGCCGAGTCCGCTGACCCTGGTGAGTGCTTCCGCGATCGCGCGCGTGCCCGCGGCGAAGGCCGGCAGTTCGAAGACGCCCATCGGCCCATTCCAAAAGACCGTGGTCGAGCTCTCGATGACGGCAGCGAAGGCCTTGGCGGTGTCCGGTCCGATGTCGAGTCCGAGCCCGGATGCGCCGAACTCGGTGGCCTCGATCGCATCCGCCGGAGCGACAACGTGCCGCGCGTCACCACCGAATTTCTCGGCGACGACGACATCGGTCGGAAGCACGATTTCGACCCCCAGCTCCTTGGCCTTGGCGAGATAGCCGTTGACGGTGTCCACCTGGTCTCGTTCGAGCAGGCTCGCCCCGACCTTGTAGCCCTGCGCGTACAGGAAGGTGAAGAGCATGCCGCCACCGATCAGCAGGCGGTCGACTCGCGGTAGGAGAGCCTCGATGACCGTGAGCTTGTCGGAGACCTTCGATCCGCCGAGAACGACCGTGTACGGCTTCTCCGGATTGACCGTGAGCTTTTCGAGCACCGCGAGCTCGTCGACGATCAACTGGCCGGCGGCGCTCGGAAGCTCCTCGGCGAGTTCGTAGACGCTTGCCTGCTTTCTGTGGACGACACCGAATCCGTCTGAGACGAAGGCGTCACCGAACTTCGCAAGTTTCTTCGCGAAGTCTTTGCGCTCGTGCTCCTGCTTGCTGGTCTCCTCCGCGTTGAAGCGGACGTTCTCGAGCAGCACCACTCCCCCGGCGGTCAGCCCGTCGACGGCTGCGTGCGCCGAGTGCCCGACGGTGTCCGTCGCGAACTCGACGGGTCGACCGAGAAGCTCCGCGAGCCGTTTCGCCACCGGGGCGAGGCTGTACCTGTCGTCGGGGGCGCCCTCAGGGCGACCGAGGTGCGAGAGCACGACGAGTGCCGCGCCCGCGTCGATGAGCGTGTTCAGGGTGCCAAGGGACGCGCGGATGCGGCCGTCGTCTGTGATCTGACCGCTCTTCAGCGGAACGTTGAGGTCACAGCGGACGATGACGCGCTTGCCCGCGAGCGATCCGAGCGAGTCGAGAGTGCGAAGCGCCACGGTTCGACGTCTACAGGTGCGAGGCGACGAGTTCGGCCAGCTCGACCAGACGGTTCGAGAAACCCCACTCGTTGTCGTACCACGCCGAGATCTTGACCTGGTCACCGAGCACACGCGTGAGGCCCGCGTCGAAGATCGACGAGTGCGGGTTTCCGACGATGTCGTGCGACACGATCTCGTCCTCGGTGTACTCGAGGATGCCCTTGAGCGGTCCCTCTGCGGCTTCCTTGTACGCGGCCTTGATCTCGTCGACCGTGACACTGGCCTTCGTGGTCAGGGTGAGGTCGGTGATCGAGCCCGTCGGGGTCGGAACGCGCAGCGCGTAACCGTCGAGGCGACCCGACAGCTCGGGCAGAACGAGGCCGATGGCCTTGGCCGCTCCACTCGAGGTGGGGATGATGCTCAGCGCGGCGGCGCGGGCGCGACGCAGATCGCTGTGCGGGCCGTCCTGGAGGTTCTGGTCGGCCGTGTAGGAGTGCACGGTGGTCATGAGTCCGCGCTCGATGCCGAACTTGTCGTTGAACACCTTGGCGAGCGGTGCGAGGCTGTTGGTCGTGCACGACGCATTCGAGATGATGTTGTGGTTGGCCGGGTCGTAGGTCTTCTCGTTCACGCCGATGACGAACGTCGCGTCCTCGTTGGTCGCGGGCGCCGAGATGATGACCTTCTTGGCGCCGGCGGTGATGTGGGCCTTGGCCTTGTCGGCATTGGTGAAGAAACCGGTCGACTCGACGACGATCTCCACGCCGAGCTCCGCCCACGGCAGGTTCGCGGGGTCGCGCTCCGCGAGGACCTTGATGTGCTTGCCGTTGACGACGATGCTGTCGCCGTCTACGGCGATGTCTGCATCCAGCTTTCCGGCGATGGAGTCGTACTTGAGCAAGTGGGCGAGGGTCTTCGGATCGGTGAGGTCGTTCACGGCGACGAGGTCGAGCTCGCTGCCCTTCGCCAGTGCCGCTCGGAAGTAATTACGACCGATTCGGCCGAAACCGTTGATGCCGATCTTGACGCTCAATGAGACTCCATGGGTTCATGCGCCCGGCGGGCGCTCGTGGTGGTGGTGGTGGTAGATGTTGTGGTGCGAGTAAAGAGCAGAGGCCGGGGCCATCCTGATGGATTATGACCCCGGCCACGATGCCGTTACGAGAGTAGCAGCAGCGAACTGGCGCCGGAGCGCGCCGCTTCGAAGCGTTCCTGGGCATCCGCCCAGTTGACGATGTTCCACCACGCCTTGACGTAGTCGGCCTTCACGTTGACGTAGTCGAGGTAGAAGGCGTGCTCCCACATGTCGAGCTGCAGGATCGGGATGGTGCCGAGCGCAGTGTTGCCCTGCTGGTCGAAGAGCTGCTGAATGATCAGCTGCTTGCCGAGCGGATCCCAGGACAGGACCGCCCATCCGGAGCCCTGAAGGCTGATCGCCGCTGCCGAGAAGTGACCGACGAACTTGTCGTACGAGCCGAAGTATTCGTCGATTGCCGCGCCCAGCTCACCCGTGGGCTTGTCGCCACCGTCTGGTGAGAGGTTCTTCCAGAAGATGGAGTGGTTGATGTGCCCACCGAGGTGGAAGGCGAGGTCTTTTTCGAACTTCGGGACGTTCGCGTAGTCCCCGGACTCGCGAGCTTCGGCCAGTTTCTGCAGCGCGGTATTCGCGCCCGCGACGTACACAGCGTGGTGCTTGTCGTGGTGGAGTTCCATGATCCTGCCGCTAATGTGCGGTTCGAGTGCCGCGTAGTCGTAAGGAAGATCCGGAAGGGTGTATTCAGCCATCAAACTCTCCTAGCAATATTGCCCCGAGCGCGGCGAAGCGCCGAACGGGGGTGACTTTTCCAGTCTAGCTACGACAACCATCGGCCTTTCCGGATGCTTCCCCGCGTAACCGGTTATTCATCCAGATCGGGGGGAAGGTTCGCGTCGGTGCCCGGGATTCCGAGATCGGATGCGCGCTTGTCCGCCATGGCGAGCAGGCGACGGATGCGGCCGGCGACGGCATCCTTGGTCATCGGCGGGTCGGCGTGGTGTCCGAGCTCGTCGAGGCTCGCGTCCCGGAAGCGCAGGCGCAGGTCGCCCGCGTAGCGAAGGTGCTCCGGCACCTCGTCACCGAGGATCTCGAGCGCCCGTTCGACTCGAGAGCAGGCCGCAACGGCCGCCTGCGCCGAACGCCGAAGGTTCGCGTCGTCGAAGTTGACCAGCCGGTTGGCCGTCGCACGAACCTCGCGTCGCTGGCGCATCTCGTCCCAGGCCGTGACGCTGTTCACTGCGCCCATGAGGACGAGCATCGCGCTGATGGCCTCGCCGTCACGGATCACGACGCGATAAACCCCGCGAACCTCACGCGCCTTGGCGGAGATGTGCAGCCGACCGGCGGCACCCACGAGCGCCATGGCCGCCTCGTTGCCGGGGCAGATGACCTCGAGAGCCGCCGAACGACCAGGGTCGGTCAGTGTGCCACGGGCAAGGAATGCGCCGCGCCAGAGGGCAGCCAGCTCCTCACGCGACCCCGTGGTGAGGCGGTTCGGAAGCCCGCGGATGGGGCGCCGACGCGCATCCAACAGGCCGGTCTGGCGAGCGAGCGTCTCGCCGCCCTCGACCACGCGCACCAGGTAGTGGTTCGCCTGACGGGATCCCGACGCCGAGACGACGGCGACCTCGCTGTGGACACCATAGAGTTCCGCCAGGTCCTTGCGCACGCGGCGCCCGAGCAGCGGGCTGTCGAGTTCCGCCTCCACCGCGATGCGGTTGGAGATGAGGTGCAGTCCGCCCGCGAACCGCAGGATGGTCGCGAGCTCCGCCGCCCGCACAGTCGTCTTGCTGACTCCGATTCGCGCTAATTCGTCTTTGACATCGGAGGTCAGTGCCACGTTCTGTTCCCTATCGTCCTTGTGAAGAATGCTGATCGAGTGCCCGTGTGCCACCGCTCGGGTGACCGCCGTGGGCATGTCGAGTTTCCGTCAACCTTATTCGCGACCGAGGTCGCGATGTTTGATGTTCACGGCTACGCCGGGTTCCGCGCGAAGCAGAGTGGCGAGTTTCTCGCCGACGGCGACCGAGCGGTGCTTCCCGCCCGTGCACCCAATGGCGATCGTAGCGTGTCTCTTGTTCTCGCGCTGATATCCGGCGAGCACCGGGGCGAGGGCCTTCGCGTATGCCGTGACGAACTCCATGGCCCCCTCGGCGCCGAGGACGTACTCGCTCACCTCGGCGTCGAGACCGTTGAGCGACTTCAGCTCTGGGATCCAGAACGGGTTCGGCAGGAATCGCATGTCCGCGACCAGGTCGGCATCCGCCGGCAGCCCGTACTTGAATCCGAAGCTCACGATGGTCACCTGCACGCCGGGCGTGTCGACTTCGGAGAACTTCTCCGCGATGGTGGTCGCAAGCTGGTGGATGTTCAACTCGGAGGTGTCGATGACGATGTCGCTGGTCTCGCGCAACTCCTCCATTCGAGCTCGCTCGTGCGCGATTCCGTCGAGGAGCGTTCCGGCGCCCTGAAGGGGATGGGGCCGCCGGACCTGCTCGAAGCGGCGAACAAGTGCGGCGTCGGTCGCGTCGAGGTAGAGCACCCGGACTCGCGCGTCGCCGCGCAGTTCGGCGATGGCCTGCATCACATCCGCGAACAGCCGGCCGCCACGGATGTCGACGATCGCGGCGATCTTCGGGAGGGAGTCGCCGGCGCGCTCGGCAAGATCCACCATGGGGTGCAGCATCTGCGGCGGAAGGTTGTCGACGACGTACCAACCGAGATCCTCGAGCGCGTTGCCGACGGTCGAGCGGCCCGCCCCGGACATCCCGGTGACGATCAGCAACTCCTGCCGTTCGCGCTCCGCGCTCATGCGCCTCGGTCCCTCGATCGATCTCACGCCACGCGCTGGTGCGACAGCGAGAAGCGCCCAAGTGGTGAGCACCTAGTTTAGCGACGTAAGCCCTCGTAAATCTGTCGGGCAAGGACGGGTCCAACGCCCTTGACCGCGGCGATCGCCTCGGGATCCGCGGCGCGAAGGCGCGTGAGGGACCCGAAGTGCTTCAGGATCTGCTTGACGCGTGTGGGGCCGAGGCCGGGGATGTCGGAGAGCGATGACGCGACTTCCTTTGAGCGGCGTTGGCGCTGGTAGGTGATCGCGAACCGGTGCGCCTCGTCACGGATGCGCTGGATCATGAACAGCGCATCGCTGTTGCGGGGCAGAATGACCGGATATTCGGAGTCGGGAAGCCAGATCTCCTCGAGCCGTTTGGCGATCCCGCAGAGCGCGATCCCGGTGACTCCCGCGTCGTCCATCGCGCGTTTGGCCGCCGCGACCTGCGGTACTCCGCCGTCGACGATGAGCAGGTTGGGCCGGTAGGCGAATCGTCGCCGGCGTTGACCATCGGTTTCGTGGTTCTCGGGATCAGTCTCGCGTTGCTCTTCCCCTCGTGCGACTTCCTGATCGAGGTGGGCGAGGCGGCGACTCAGTGTCTGGTAGATCGATTCCGTGTCATCCGTGGACTCGGGGATGCTGAACCGGCGGTACTGGTCTTTGCGCGGCAGGCCGTCTTCGAAGACCACCATCGACGCGACGATGTTGGTGCCGCTCAGGTGGGAGACGTCGTAGCACTCCATCCGCAGCGGCGCATCGGGCATGTCGAGCGCCTCCTGGATGTCGGCCAGGGCCTGAGATCGCGCCGTGAAGTCGCCGCTGCGACGGGTCTTGTAGAGCATGAGTGCGCTCTTCGCGTTGGTTTCGACGGTCTGGGCCAGCGCCGCCTTTTCACCCCGATGCGCCGTCTTCAGCGCGACCTTCGTGGCCGCCAAGCCCGCGGTCGTTCGGATGTCCGTGAGCCAGTGCTCGAGATCGACCGAGTCGTCAGGAAGAACCGGCACGATGATTTCGCGCGGGGGCAGCTCGCCGTCGCCGTACGCATTCTGGATGACCGTCTCGATGAGCTCGGGGAGCTCGACATCCAGTTCCTTGTCGACGACCCACGCCTTGGTGCCGCGAATGCGTCCGCCGCGCACGATGAACTGCTGCACGGCGGCCGCGAGCTCGTCGTGCGCGATCCCGAAGAAGTCCGTGTCGATGTCTTCGTCGAGCACCACGGCATTGCGGGACATGGCCGTCTGCATCGCGCCGAGCTGGTCACGGTAGCGCGCGGCCGATTCGTAATCCAAGGCCGTCGACGCCGCGCGCATCTTCTTTTCGAGATCGACCACGAACTTTGAGTCGTTTCCCGACATGAACGAGGCGAAGTCGAGGGCGATGGACTTGTGCTCCTCCTTGGTCACGCGTCCGACGCAGGGAGCTGCGCACTTGCCGATGTCGCCGAGGAGACACGGCCGACCGGTCTGTTGCGCTCGTTTGAATGTCGTGTCGGAGCAGCTCCGCATCGGAAAGGCCTTGAGCAGGGTGTCGACCGTTTCGCGGATCGCCCAGACGCGCGAATAGGGACCGAAATAGCGGGCGCCGGGAATCTTGCGGTTACGAGTCACCAGCACGCGCGGCACGTCCTCCTGAAGCGTGATCGCCAGGTAGGGATACGACTTGTCGTCGCGGAACTGCACGTTGAAAGGCGGATCGAACTCGTTGATCCAGGTGAATTCGAGTTGGAGGGCCTCGAACTCGTTCCCGACCACCGTCCACTCGACGGATGCCGCGGACGTGACCATGCGCCGGGTGCGCTGATGGAGACTGCGAAGCGGCTGGAAGTAGTTGCTCAGCCGTGCGCGCAGGTTCTTCGCCTTGCCGACGTAGAGCACGCGGCCCGTCGCATCGCGAAAACGATAGACCCCGGGCGAGGTGGGGATTTCGCCCGTCTTCGGTCGATACGGAACGGTGTCCGTTCGTGCGGCCTTCTCAACTCCGGTGGTCGCCATCGACCCAGTCTCCCGCTATCTCACGCCTGCGACCGACTTGCGCCCCGCGGATCCGTTGCCCGGCTTGCTCGCGGGAATCGTCGAGATTCGAGCGACCGATGGCCGCTCCGACCTCGGCTTCTGCGAGAGGATCTCCCGCAGGAACTGGGCGGTGTGGCTGTGAGGATTCTCGGCGATGTCTTCGGGTGTCCCGACCGCGATGACGTGGCCACCACCTGCGCCGCCCTCCGGGCCGAGGTCGATGACCCAGTCGGCGGACTTGATGACATCGAGATTGTGTTCGATGACGATGACGGTGTTGCCCTTGTCGACGAGTCCGTTCAGGACCAGCAGCAGCTTTCGGACGTCTTCGAAGTGGAGTCCGGTCGTCGGTTCATCCAGCACATAGACGCTCTTGCCCGTTGCTCGCCGCTGCAGCTCCGTTGCGAGCTTTACGCGCTGGGCCTCACCGCCCGAGAGCGTGGTCGCACTCTGACCGAGCCGCACGTAGCCGAGCCCCACCTCGACGAGCGTTTTGAGATAGCGATGAATCGACGAAATCGCCTCGAAGAATTCGGCGGCTTCCGCGATGGGCATGTCGAGGACCTCGGCGATGTTCTTGCCCTTGTAATGAACGCTGAGCGTGTCGCGGTTGTACCGCGCCCCACCACACACCTCACAGACGACGTACACGTCTGGCAGGAAGTTCATCTCGATCGTGATCGTGCCGTCTCCCGCGCAGTTCTCGCAGCGGCCGCCCTTGACGTTGAAGCTGAACCTGCCGGGCAGGTATCCGCGCGCCTTGGCCTCCGCGGTCTCCGAGAACAGCGTGCGGATGCGGTCGAATACACCCGTGTAGGTGGCGGGGTTCGACCGCGGGGTTCGACCGATCGGAGCCTGATCGACGTGCACGACCTTGTCGAGCAGATCGAGACCCGTGACCCGCGTGTGACGCCCGGGAATCTGTCGAGCGCCGTTGAGCTCGTTGGCGAGAACCTTGTACAGGATGTCGTTGACCAGCGAGGATTTACCCGACCCGCTCACGCCGGTGACGGCGGTGAACACGCCGAGCGGGAAACTCACATCCACGTTCTGCAGGTTGTTGGCGCGTGCTCCCTCGACCGTGACCTGTCTCTGCGGGTCCGCGGGCCTTCGCGTTGAGGGCGTCTCGATGGCGAGCCGCCCGGAGAGGTAGTCACTCGTGAGCGATCGCGTGTTCGTGAGCAGGTCTTCGTACGATCCCGAGTGAACGACCTCTCCCCCGAGTTCGCCGGCGCCCGGGCCGATGTCGACGATCCAGTCCGCCGTGCGAATGGTGTCTTCGTCGTGTTCGACGACGATGAGCGTGTTTCCGAGGTTCTTGAGTTTGACCAGGGTCTCGATCAGGCGGCGGTTGTCGCGCTGGTGCAGGCCGATGCTCGGCTCGTCGAGCACATAGAGCACGCCGGTGAGGCCGGAACCGATCTGAGTGGCGAGACGGATGCGCTGCGCCTCACCCCCGCTCAGCGTTGCGGCGGCGCGGGCCAGGTTGAGGTAGCTCAGGCCCACCTCGATGAGGAACTCCAGCCGAAGGCGGATCTCGCGCAGAACGGCCGCGGCGATGTGCGCCTCGCGTTCCGTGAGCGTGAGTGCCGACATGAACTCGTAGCCGTCGACCAGGCTGAGTTCGCTCGCGTCAGAGATGGAATAGTCGTTGATCGTGACGGCGAGCACCTCGGGCTTGAGGCGTTTGCCATCGCAGACGGGGCACGGGGTCTCCCGGAGATAGCTCGCGAATCGCTGCTTGGTCCACTCGGTGTCGGCCTCGAGGTTCTTGCGCTGGATATAGGGAATGACGCCCTCGAAGCCGGTCGTGTATTTCATCTCGCGCCCGAAACGGTTGCGCCATCGAACCGTAACCTCGAAGTTGTTGCCGTTGAGGATGGCGTTCTGCACGTCTTCGGAGAGGTCACCCCACGGGGTGTCGAGCGAGAAGTCGAGGTCGTCGGCGAGTCCCTGAAGCAGACGCTCGAAGTACTGAGCCACACCCTTGCCCGCCTGTGCCCAGGGCAGGATGACTCCCTCGCGCAGGGTAACGGATGGATCGGCGATCAGGAGGTCGGCGTCGACCGTCATTCTGGTTCCGAGGCCCGAGCACTCGGGACAGGCCCCGAACGGCGCGTTGAACGAGAATGTTCTCGGCTCGATCTCGGTGAGCTGGAGCGGGTGACCGTTGGGGCAGGAGAGCTTCTCGGAGAAGTTGCGCCACGCGATGTCCGGACCGGCGTCGACGAAGTTGATCGCGACGAGCCCGTCGGTGAGCCGCAGGGCGGTCTCGAGCGAATCCGTGAGCCGGGTGAGGATGTCGTCGGCGGCGACGAGCCGGTCGACGATGACCGCGATGTCGTGCTTCACCTGTTTCTTCAGCGTCGGCGGCTCGCTCAGTTGGATCTGTTCGCCGTCGACGATCGCCCGCGAGTAGCCACTCGCCGCGAGCGACTGGAACAGGTCGACGAACTCGCCCTTCTTCTGGGAGATGACCGGGCTCACGACCTGGTAGCGCGTTCCGGTGGGCAGCGTCATGAGCTGGTCGGCGATCTGCTGGACGGTCTGCCGTTCGATCCGCTCGCCGCAGACTGGGCAGTGCGGGATCCCGATGCGGGCCCAGAGCAGACGCATGTAGTCGTAGATCTCGGTGATCGTGCCGACGGTGGAGCGCGGGTTGCGGTTGGTGGACTTCTGGTCGATCGACACGGCGGGGCTGAGACCCTCGATGAAATCGACATCCGGTCGATCTACCTGCCCCAGGAACTGGCGCGCGTACGCCGAGAGCGATTCGACGTAGCGTCGCTGGCCCTCGGCGAAAATGGTGTCGAAAGCGAGTGAGGACTTACCCGAACCGGAAAGCCCGGTGAAAACCACGAGCGAATCGCGCGGAATCTCGAGGTCCACGTCCTTCAGATTGTGAACGCGCGCGCCTCGCACACTGAGCCGGGATTGCGAGGGAACGGATGAAATCGACACTCTCTACAGTCTACGGAAGCCACCGACATCGTCGGCCTGCGTTCGCTGTCGGCGACAGCTCGGTCGGGCGGGGCTTGCCCTGCGTGGATTGCCCCACCCGACCTGCGCTATCGGTACCGCCCATCCGAAGGTTGGGACTTCGGCTGGTCAGCGGATAAGTCGTCCGGCTTTCGACTCCCGGCCATGTTGGGTGCCGTCCACCTGACTACAGAGCAAGTATCGGAGGCGGCCCGTAACGTCTAGGTAATGTCTGCGGTCAGCGAAGATGACCCGCGTTGACCATCTGGCGCAGCTCCTTTTTGAGCTCGGAGACTTCGTCGCGGAGCCGTGCGGCCAACTCGAACTTGAGCTCCCCCGCTGCCGCCAGCATCTGGTCGTTGAGGTCGGCGATGATCGCCTCCAGGTTGTTGCCGCCGGCCGCTGCCAGTCCCTCGAAGCCGCCGGTCTCCCTGCGCAGATTCGGTGTCGGAGATTTCTTCTTGCCGTCGCGACCCCGTCCGGATGCGAGCAGCTCGGCCGTGTCGGCCCCCTCCCGCAGCAGCTGGTCGGTGATGTCCGCGATCTTCTTTCGCAGCGGCTGCGGGTCGACCCCCCGCTCGACGTTGTACGCGACCTGCTTCTCGCGTCGACGGTTGGTTTCATCGATCGCCTGGGCCATCGAATCGGTCAGCACGTCCGCATACATGTGCACCTCACCGGACACATTGCGAGCGGCACGCCCGATGGTCTGGATGAGCGAGGTCGAGGATCGAAGGAAGCCTTCCTTGTCGGCATCCAGAATGGCCACAAGCGACACCTCGGGCAGGTCGAGCCCCTCGCGCAACAAGTTGATGCCGACGAGGACGTCGTACACGCCCTGCCGCAGTTCGGTCAGTAGCTCGACGCGGCGAAGGGTGTCGACATCCGAGTGGAGATAGCGAACGCGAACACCCGCCTCGCCGAGAAAGCCGGTGAGTTCCTCCGCCATCTTCTTGGTGAGCGTCGTGACCAGGACACGCTCGTTCTTCTCGACGCGCTGATGGATCTGTTCGAGCAGGTCGTCGATCTGGCCCTTCGACGGCTTGACGACGATCTTCGGGTCGACCAGGCCGGTGGGACGGATGATCTGCTCGACCATCGAGTCGACGAGGCCACGCTCGTAGCGGCCGGGCGTCGCGGACAGATAGACCTTCTGGCCGACCCGCTCCAGGAACTCCTCCCACTTGAGCGGGCGATTGTCGAGCGCGCTCGGGAGGCGGAAGCCATGCTCGACGAGGGTGCGCTTACGCGATGCATCGCCTTCGTACATCGCGCCGATCTGCGGAAC
>FSXL01000592.1_pt1 | contig 11266 bp, 8 predicted proteins | sample 1638241 | NCBI WGS metagenome assembly FSXL01 (sample SAMEA3914788, study PRJEB12502) | metagenome | biome: forest; material: soil | place: Canada | collected 2011-07-03 | depth 0.1 m | reverse complement strand
GTAAGAACGTCCTCGCCGAGAAGCTCGTTCCCACCGTCTACTCGGCGACCGCGGGCATCCAGAGCCTCGCCAACGACGGCACGAACTACGCCTGGGCGAAGCTCGTCCTCCTCGACGGCGGCTGGCCGCAGAGCGACAACAACGTGGTGGTTCTGCTGCGCTGGATGCGCCAGGAGAACGGCGCCAACGACTGGTGGAATCGCAATAACCCGCTGAACAACAGCTACGGGGCTCCGGGAGCCGGCGGCACGGGACGCAACGCGAGCCTCATCACAGCGGCCGCGAACGCTGCGGGGGCTCTCAAAGCCAACGCGGGCGGAGGGTATTCCGGCATCGTTGCGGGGCTCGCCGCATCCGCGGATCCGGCCGTCACGGCGGAAGCGATCTGGGCGTCGTCCTGGTCCAGCAGTCACTACGCGAACGGTTCGCACTGGAGCACGGCCCCGGTCCCCGAGGTGAAGGCACCCGCAAGCGCCTGGTGATCGCGTGCTCGTGCGTGCTCGCGCCTGATGGCCTAGGCGAGATCTCCCGCTTTGGGTAGGGGTTGTCGCATCCGGTTTGCCGACGGAGTCTTGAAAGACACCCGCCAAACAAAGGACGCGTCATGGACATCTCCGAAGTAACCGAGTTCGATCCCATCGAGAAGGCACACGAGCTGGGACTGCGCAGCAGCCACGCCTACATCGCCGGATTTGCGTCGATCGGGCTTTCGCTCGGCGCCTGGCTCCTGTCCCGCGGCCGCAAGGACGACAAGGCCCAGTCGGACCGCTGGGGCATCTTCGTCGGGCACTGGGCGCCGACCTTTTTCGCCATCGGATTGGCGCTGCGTAGCAAGGAGTAACGGCCCCGACGAACTCCCAGCCCGAACGGGCAGAATCCTAACGGTTTCCTAACGCTGGAGGCCGGTTTCGGGATGGGAAGGGCGTCTACCCTTTGCTAGTGCTAGACAAACGCGATTCCCGGGGGACGTTCGCGGGTTGGATGCTCAGGGGTCTCGCGCAACCGCAGAACCCGTCCGTCGGCCCGCACGCTAAGGTCATCGAACGACCCGATCCCTGGTGGAAGGTCGTCTGCCTCACGGGCGTCGACTACTTCTCCTCGCTCGGGTACGCGCCGGCGATCGCGTTTCTCGCGGCCCAGTTTCTGTCGCCGCTGGCCACGCTGGTCCTCGTCGCGCTGACCCTGCTCGGCGCGCTTCCGGTGTACCGTCGAGTGGCGCAGGAATCATTCAAGGGTTCCGGGTCGATCGCGATGCTGGAACGCCTGCTGCCGTGGTGGGCCGGGAAGCTCTTCGTGCTCGTCCTTCTCGGTTTCGCGGCGACCGACTTCATGATCACGATCACGCTTTCCGCCGCGGATGCCGCGCAACACTTCACCCAGAACCCGCTCATGCCGGCCTGGCTGCACGGCGACAACGCGTGGCTCACCTACCTGCTCATTGCCGCGCTCGGAATCGTCTTCCTCAAGGGCTTCCGCGAGGCGGTCGGGATCGCTGTCGGCCTGGTCAGCGTCTACCTTCTGCTCAACCTCATCCTCGTCGTGGTGGCAGGTGCGCACATCTTGGAGAACCCCGCGCTCGTCACCGGGAGCCACGGCCTGTTCGCGAACATCAACAGGCAGGTCGTGTTCGGCCAGCAGGGCAACCTGTTTCTCGCCGTCGGCTTCGCGCTCATCACCTTCCCCAAGCTCGCCCTCGGCATGTCCGGGTTCGAGACCGGTGTCGCGGTCATGCCTCACATCAGGGGTGATGCCGGGGATTCGGATGAGCGTCCGCTCGGTCGGATCCGGGGCGCGCGCCGGCTGCTGACCGCGGCCGCCACCATCATGAGTTTCTTCCTGATCGCGACGAGCTTCATCACCTCGATCCTGATCACACCGAAGGAGTTCACCGGCGCCGCGAACGGCAGGGCGCTCGCGTTCCTGGCGCACGAACTGCTGGGGCCATGGTTCGGATCGTTCTACGACTTCTCGACTATCGCCATCCTGTGGTTCGCCGGCGCGAGCGCGATGGCGGGCCTGCTGAACCTGGTGCCGCGCTACCTGCCCCGCTACGGAATGGCACCGCAGTGGGCGGGTGCCGTGCGTCCGCTCGTGCTGGTGTTCACCTTCATCGCGTTCCTCATCACCTGGGTCTTCAACGCCAACGTGGATGCGCAGGGTGGCGCATACGCCACCGGTGTCCTCGTGTTGATGACGTCGGCCGCGGTCGCCGTGACCCTTTCCGCTCGACGAAAGAAACAGCCTGCGAGGATGGTCGCGTTCGCGGTCATCGCAGTGATCTTCATCTATACGACCATCGTGAACATCATCGAACGGCCGGATGGCGTCCGGATCGCCGCACTGTTCATCCTGGCGATTCTTGTGATCTCGATCCTGTCGCGGGTGCGCCGCTCGTTCCAGCTGCGGGCGACCTCGATCACGCTCGACCCGATCGCCACGAAGTGGGTGACCGAGGATGCGGAACAGCAGGGCGCGGTGCGCATCGTCGCCCACGAGCCGGGTGCCGAGGAGGCGGCGGAGTACCGCAATAAGAGCAGGGATGAGCGCCACTACAGTCACATCCCGAGCAAGTCGGCGATCATCTTTCTCGAGGTTCTCCCGAGCGACTCGTCCGATTTCGAGGAGGAGCTTGTCGTCGAGGGCATCGAGAAGTTCGGCTATCGCGTTCTCGTCGTTCGCAGCAATAACGTTCCCGGGACGGCGGCGGCGGTTCTGCTGGAGATCCGCAACGTGACGAACACGATTCCGGAGATCTACTTCGAGTGGACCGAGGGCAATCCGCTCAACAACATGTTCAAGTTCCTGATCACGGGTCGGGGGGAGATCGCGCCGGTCACGCGCGAGGTGCTGCGAGAGAGTGAGCCGGACGCCAAGCGGCGCCCATCCGTCCACGTCAGCTAGGTTCGCGGCGGGCGCCTCGCTGAGAGATGATTGTCGTTCGAGTCGGGGTTCGCGCTATGTGCGCGGCTTTCGATGCACATAGCATGTGACTTGTCGCACGTCTCGCAGCAAAGAAACGGACCATGGGAAAGCTCGTCTACGGTGAAGGGGAATTCAGCCTGGCGCTGGATGACCGCCTTCTCGCGCATCTTCAGATCGTCATCGGCGCAAAGCTGCGCCGTCGCGAGTCGTTCTACTTCACCTGGGTGTCGGATGACGGAAAGCGCAACGCCATCTGGGTCCAGCACGCGATCCCGTTGCGCTACCACTACGAGGATGCGACTCAGCACCAGATCAACCGCGAATGGCTCGAGGCGCTGACGATCTCGGCCAACGGAGCAAACGGGTTGACGGTCACGGACGAGCCGTCGGCGCCCGCCGCGCCTGCCCCCGCCGCCAAAGCGGCGCGAGCGGCGTCGTAGCGCGACGCTGGTATAGTCGTCAGGTTGGCTTTTGCGGCCAGCCACCTGCGCCCGTAGCTCAGCGGATAGAGCAATTGACTACGGATCAATAGGCCGGGGGTTCAAATCCCTCCGGGCGCACATCGAAAATGCCCCGTCATTTGGCGGGGCATTTCGACGTCCGGCGGGCGTCGCTTTTCACCTATTGGGCCCCCGCTGAGCAGTCCGAAGAATCGCGTATTCGAGGTGCAGTTCCGGTCGAGTGGCCGCGATTTTTCGGCGGCTCAGTAGGGGAGTCAAATCCCTCCGGACGCACAACGAGATGGTGGCTTCAAATCCCACCGTGTCCGCATTGATGTATGCAGGTCAGAGGCAATTTAGCGCGTATTGGGCGGCTCAGCGAGTCCAGAAGCCGCTGCTTTGCGCCAGCATTTAGCGATGCTGGTCGGCGGAGTCGTTAGTGCCGCCCGTCGCATGGAAAGCCAAGCCGGGATCTTCGATCCGACGGAGCCGCCGAGTGCAACCAGCGCGACGGAACGCGATTTCGGCGGAATCGGACGGGCGAGCTTGCGGGTGGCGTCATCGACGTCTCTCGACATGGCGGTCTGAGATGCCGACGGCCGACGGCTTGGCCGTCGGCTCGACTCGGGCCCAACGGATTCAGTCGAGCGCTCCCCGGGGATCCTTACCCTGGGCGAAAGCGCCCGCCAGGACAAGGCCCATAATGCGGCGAACCTGGGGGTCAGGCACTACGATCGGCCCGCGGATGCCGCGCAAGAAATTATCCACGTCTGAGGCGTCGGAGAACTGCCGGAGGGTGCGCGACGGTGGCCCCATCCTCCAGTCCGGGAAGGATCGCTTCACGATCGCCTTGGTCTCGAGCACTTGGACGTTGCTGTGACGGCCGTCAATCTCGATGGAACCAAATACCTCATTCACATTCTCTTCGGTCCCCTCCAATATCTGGCAGAACCGTCCCCCGACAAACATGAGCATCCCCGTCACGTCAAGGAAGAAGTTGCGGCGGCGAGACGAGCGCAGGATCTCGTCGAAGTCTTTGCCAATGAGGCCGGGCCGAGCGTCGCTGACGTAGACCAGACGCCATAGGGCAGGCGTCTCCGGCATGGTTTGAGATTCGGGTGACTTCGCCTTGCGATCTCTCCGCATCCACATGATCTGAGGATAGCCGCGAGTGTCAGCAACGGGACACCCGCCCCGCAAGCCCGCGTGGACACGCACCGTGACCTCAGCCGCACAGCGCAATACGCCGTGTCTGGCCGGCCGCATCTTGGTATGGACTATCTGTCGGTGCGCTCTTCGAGACCAAAACTTCAAATACGGATCAATAGGCCGGGGTTCAAATCCCTCCGGGCGTCCAGTAATGAGTCGCGACATCGTTCACAAAGTACCCAGCCATCGGCCGGATTTTCGGGCCTGGGTGTTACCAATGCCGAGTTGGTCGGAGGCCGAGCGCAGGCGGTCCCCGACGACGACCATGCACAGTTCTCCGCGCACATTCCTCGATCACGCGATGAACGAAATGCAGGACCATTCATCTTCTTGGCTGCGCGATCACCATCGCCCGCGATGATCTGGCACGAGAAAAACCATGGGTACCACCACGACGACAAGGATTGCGGCGAAGACGATGAACGCGGTCGCGAGCGTCTCGCCCGGAGCGCTGCTGTTCGCCAGGATCGCGGTCGTGATCGAGACCCCCATGATTGACCCCGCCTGCCGGAACATGCCGCGCAGTCCGGCAACTCCCGCAAGCTGGTCTGTGGCGAGTTGCATGCTCGCGTTGTTCGTCGCGGGGACCGACAGTCCCATTCCGACTCCGGTGATACCCCCGGACAGCGACAGCCACAGATAGGGGGACACCCCGGGTGGCTTAAGTGCCATCGAGGCGAGGCCCGCAGCGATGATAAGGAATCCGACGATCATGGGCAGTCGATACCCCGTACGTCGCAGGGCTAAGACGGCGAGACCCGCAACACACACGACGCCAACGGCGCGAGCAGTGAGCAGAGTTCCAGCCTGCAGCACGGGGACGCCGAACCGTTCCTGCGCGTACAGGGGCACCAGCGCGGCAAAACCAAGGGCGGCCGCGCCGTAGAGGAAGTTGATGAGATTCATCACCCCGAATCCGCGGCCCCGCAGCAGTTGAAGGGGGATGAATGGATTCTCGGCGGACTTCATGCGCAGAACGAACAGAACGAGCGCGGCGACCGCGATGCCTTCGGGCAGCAGGAAGCTGAGGCTCAGCAGCGATGTCGAGCCGTCGCCGAGAATGGCGATGCCGAACATCGCGGACAGCAGGACCGTACCGAGCAGAATGAGACCCCAGACATCCAACCTCGCGCTAGTGCGCGGTGAGCCCTTCGGGAGAAAAACGATCGCGAGCACGATGAGGATCGAGCCGATCGGCACGTTCACCAGAAAGATCCCACGCCACGACCAGTCCGTCACAAATATCCCGCCGAGCACCGGCCCAATGATGCCGCCGATGGGAAAGATGCTGGTGAACATGCCAAGCGCGCGGTCGCGCTCGCGGCCGAAATGATCCGCAATTATGCCCGTCGCGGCCGGCATGAACGCTCCTCCGCCGATCGCCTGAGCCGCTCGGAGTGCCACGAGCATGTAGATACTGGTCGACAGGCCACAGAGCAGCGAGGCGATCGTGAAGATGACGACGGCCGCGACGAAGACCCGCTTCCTGCCGTACGTGTCGCTCAGCTTGCCCGCGAGCGGCATGACCATTAGTTGTCCGAGTGAGTAGATAGTAATGGTCCAACTGCTCCACTCGATTCCCGTGTGCAGATCTTTGTGAATCGTCGAGAGTGCCGTGGCCACGATGGTCTGGTCGATGGCGGCCATGAAGAGAGCGATCGCAACAATGAAGAAGACGAACCGTCGACGAGGGAGCGGTTGGTCGTCGCCGGCTGTCACACGGAATGTCGCTACCGCGGGTGGAATCGTGCTGCTCATCGGCGCCAGTTTATATGCTTGACGGCAAGCAAATAAACTGGCCCGCTACCCTGATGCTATGGACGCAGACGAGGTTGCACGGTTGCGCAGTGTGATCAACAAACTCTCCCGACGATTCAACGTTGCCGCGACGGATGAAGATCTCACGCCCGCCCAGGCGTCGGCTCTCGCGCTGGTTGCCTCGAGGGGGCCGCTGAGTCTCGCCCAGTTGACGTCGCTGGAGGGGCTGAATCCGACTATGGTGTCAAGAATTGTTGGACGCCTGGTCGACTCCGGGCTCGTTCGTCGGCTCCAGAACCCCGATGACCTGCGCGCGGGAGTGGTCGAGATCACCGCGGTCGGCGAGGCGACACACGAGCGCATCAAAGACGCACGAGGAGCCGTGGTGAGCGTTTACCTCAATGATCTGTCTCCAGAGGATCGATCGGCGATACTCCACGCTTTGCCGGCGCTGGAGGCTCTCGCGAAGGGGGCGGGCACTACCGGCCATTAGGCGAACGGAGTTCGTTCGTCTTCCGCGGCTCCACCTCCTCGCAGGCGTGACATGATGTTTGAATCGTTTCATGTCCCGTGCTCGTTCGGCGTCATCCATCCTCGCAAGGCCGGCACGGAAAAAGTCCTCCGCTCGGCTTGACAGCAACCAGCGCCGTGAAATACCTTTCATTGAAGGTCGTTGAAACGATTTAATATACTATTGCCCCATCAGTGGGACAGGAGAGACGACCGGCACACAGACCGGGCGCAGCAATCGAAGGAGATAGTCGGATGACCCAACACTGCAATGCATGGTCCTCCGGCGGCGGGGCGGTGCGGGAGATCCGCCTCCGCGAGTGCCCCCGTGGTTGACACCGATACGCGTCCCGTCGTCGTGACGGGCGGAGCCGGGCGAATTGGCGGCTACCTAAGGCAGGGGCTCCCGGCGGAAGGGTTCACGACGCTGCGGTTTCTCGATCGTCACCCGATACCCGGCGAGAAAGACGTTGTGGTCGGTGATATCGGAGACCCGGACGTTCTCGACCGAGCGTTTGCCGGCGCGCGTGCGGTGGTGCATCTCGCAGGAGCCCAGGAGCCCGACGAAGCCACTTCAGAGTTCATCCACTCCAATGTTGAGGCTGTGGTCGAAATCCTGGAGGCCATGCGTCGCAATCGGGTTCCGCGCCTGATATTTGCCAGCACGAACCATGCCGATGGCTTCTCGCCACGCTCTGCCGGATTCCGGGGGGAGAGCATCGCGCGCCCGGACAACCTCTACGGAGCGACAAAGATCTTCGGAGAGGCGCTCGCCCGCCTGTATTGGGATCGCTACGGGATCCGAACCGCGGCCATCCGCATCGGATCGTGCTTCGACCGTCCCACGACACCGCGAATGCTGGGCACCTGGCTGAGCCCGCGGGACGCTCCGCGGCTCATCGCCGCCTGCCTGATGTCGGAGGACCTCGAGTTCGCGGTGATCCCGGGAATCTCGGCCAACACCCGGCGTTGGTGGGATCTCGCGCCGGCGCTTGCCTTGGGATATCGTCCCCAGGAGGACGCTGAGGTCTATGCGGCGGAGGTTCTCGCCGCGACGGGGGGAATAGATCCCAGCCTCGCGGACGATCCCCAGGGGGGACGCGAGGCGGCCTGGATTTCGCCGGACCGCGAGACACTATGAGTAACCGCCGCACCGGGAATTCCTCGCCCCCTCGCGTCTGGATGACGATCGGCGGGGGCGGGTCGTGGAAATGCATGGCGGTCGGAGCATGACCCGCGCGGCGTCAGATCGAGCGTCGGTGGCGATCAGCGTGCTTGCGGCCGACGTGTTCGAGTGCGATCCGAACGACGCAGCGTGGGTCGGCCGGGATCGGCTCCTGATCTCATCAGACCTCCCGGGTATCGGAGGTCCGCTGCCCGCGGAACAGGTTGGTTCGAGCAGAGCGTTCGACGCGGCAGTTCAGGAGAGTCTTGCCGCACTTGCCTTCGCCTCCCGACTCAACCGCATTGGCGCAGTGATCGTCTCCCACAGGACATTCCTGATCACCTCCGCGGAAGTGCCCGAATCGTCATCGGTGCGGCTTGCCGGTTTGCTCGGGCTCGGTCGGCTTGTCATCATCGATGTGGCTGACGCCAACCACGCGCTCTCCGGCTTGGATGGATGGGGGACCTGGGAGGCCCCGGCGAGCGATCGCGCCGAGGTATACGCAGCCCTCCGCGCGGCAACCCGCGACACATCCCGACCCTCCCTCGTGCGGATTGTTGGCCGCGCCGAAATCGAGGCAGAGCCGTCCGAAGACGACCTGCTCTCTTTTACTGCGCGAGGCGAGGGTGCTCGGCGACGATGGGCTGCCCTGGAGAAGTCCTATCTTCGAGAGCACCCCATCGGGGCGGGATTGCTCCGCCGATGGGTGTCGCAGTCTCGTGCCCAGCTCGAGGGAGGTGAGGTACGGTGACCGGCATCAGCGCAGCCAGCGTCAAGCGCGAGTTTGCCGACCCCGACCCGGCCGCTCGTCCGATGGTGAGATGGTGGTGGTTCGGCCCCTCCGTCGAACGCGACGAGTTGCGGCGGGAACTCGATCAGATCGCCGGTGCAGGATTCGGTGGCGTCGAGATCTCCTACGTGTATCCCACCGACCACGGTGCCACGGAGTTTCTCTCCGACGATTTTCTTGACGACCTGAAGTTCGCCGTCGACTGTGCACGTGAGCGCGGTTTGCGCTGCGACCTGACATTGGGGAGCGGTTGGCCGTTCGGTGGACCGCACATCGGGTCCGACCTCTCAGCGCGTCGCCTCCACTGGCAGCGCTACGAGGTCACCGCTGCGGCAGTGGACATAGAGGTTCCCGTCCAGTGGCCGGGCGACATGCTCATCGCGGCCTATGCGGGCGAGGGCTCCCTGCAGGAACCTCCCGTCGCGTGCATCGAACTGCCGATTTCGGACGGCTTCATCCATATTCCCGACGGGGACGGGCCCCGCGTGGTGTTTCTGGCGTTCTCCCAATTGACGGGACAAAACGTCAAGCGGGCGGCGTTCGGCGCGGAGGGCCTGGTGCTCGACCACTATTCCCGTGAGGCGACCGAACGACATCTGCACGCGATCGGTGACCGGCTTCTCGACGCGGTACCGGCGGAGTCGCTGGGGTCCGTGTTCTGTGACAGCCTCGAGGTGTACGGCGCGGACTGGACCCCCGACCTCATGGTCGAGTTCGAACGCCGCCGCGGCTATGACGCGCAGCGGTCGCTCTACCTACTGACGATCGACGGGCCCGGATCCGATCGACTGCGCGTCGACTTTTACCGGACACTGACGGAACTCTACGAGGAGAACTTCATCTCGGTGTGCCGGGAGTGGGCGGCCCGACGCGGGGTGCCGTTCCGGATCCAGAGCTACGGTTCGCCACCCGGGACGGTCAGCAGCTACCGTTTCGCCGACCTCGTCGAGGGAGAGGGGTGGGGATGGACCGAACTCACCCGATCGAAATGGGCGTCATCCGCCGCGCACCTGTACGACAGGTCTGTGGCGTCATCCGAAGTATGGACCTGGGTGCACTCGCCGTCCTTCCGTGCCACTCCCCTGGACCTCAAGGGCGAAGCGAACGAGCACTTGCTCGCGGGCATCAACCAGTTCGTCGCGCACGGCTGGCCGTACTCACCATCGGGCGCCGAAGGGATCGGCTGGTTCTTCTATGCGGCCGGTGCCCTTGGCCCGCGCAATCCGTGGTGGCCAGCGGTGACTGAGCTCACCGGATACCTCCACCGGCTGAGCTGGCTGCTCCGCCAGGGTGAGCCTGTCGCCGATGTGGCCCTGTATCTCCCCGCCGCGGATGTGTATCCGCGGATCGGCGAAACTCTCGATCTCTGGCGGGGCACAAAGGCGCATGTCGGGGACGAGATCGTGCGGGCAATCCGGGCCTCCGGTTACGACTTCGACCTGGTGGACGACGATGCGCTGAGGGTGCTCGCACCTGAATCGGCGCGGGTCGTCGTGGTGCCTTTCGCGAGCGAACTACCGGAGCCTACCGCGGCATGGCTCGACGTCGTGCGCGAGGCCGGCGGGGTCGTGATCCCCGTGGTCAAGCCGGGCGCTGAGGGTGTCACGCCGGACGGCCTGGCGGATGCCCTGTCGGCGGCACTGAGTCCCGACGCGGCGATCGTGCCCAGCGTGGCCGACGTCGGTGTGGTCCACCGCCGCTTGGAGGATGGCGATCTCTACTTCGTCGCCAACACGGGAAACGCGCGACGCGATGTCACGCTCGTGCCTCGAGACGCGCGCGCCTGGTTCGAGCGTTGGGACCCGGTCACGGGGAAGGTGCTGGAGGCTGGTTCAGCAGACTCGCTTCCGCCACTGACTATCGAGCCGTACGGGAGTGCCGTCGTCGTGACCTCAGACAGGTCACTTGGCGAGCCTCGGCGGCAGGGCGGCGACATAGCCATCCGGTCGATGCCGATCGATGGGCCATGGACAGTGAGCTACGTCGACGATCAGGTCCCCGTCTCACTGCCGGTGTCGCTGCCTCACGTCTGGGAGGCGGAGCGGAGCGGCTATTCCGGATCCGCGGCGTATGAGGCTGAGATCACGATCGAATCGACCGCCGATCCGCTCCACCGGGTGCTGCTCGGGTTCGGGCAGGGCACGCCTGTGGGTGTGGGGGGCGCGCGCTCGCGGGAAATCAGGGGCAGTTCCTTTCGTGCGCTCCTCGATGCGCCAGTCCGGGAGGTCGCCGAAGTGTGGCTGGACGAGAGGCGGATGGGAGTCGTGTGGGCTCCGCCGTATGAGCTCGACCTCACCTCGGCTTTGACGCCGGGCGTTCACCGTCTGCGAATCGTCGTATCCAACACCGCCGCGAATCGGCTCGCTGCCGACCCTTTCGTTGCCGAGAGGACCGCGCGGGCTCAGCGGTCTTACGGCCGCCGATTCCGCCTTCAAGACCTCGACCTCGTCCTCGACGGGGTGAGTTCGGGCC
>FSXL01000629.1_pt1 | contig 11425 bp, 10 predicted proteins | sample 1638241 | NCBI WGS metagenome assembly FSXL01 (sample SAMEA3914788, study PRJEB12502) | metagenome | biome: forest; material: soil | place: Canada | collected 2011-07-03 | depth 0.1 m | reverse complement strand
GCCGAGCCATCCGGACCGTTCGCGCAGATGATGTCGCCGGACGTGTCGATCTCGGCGAAGTAGTACCGTGGCGTGACTTTGAGGTCGTGGCATGCGTTGTAGACCGCGTCATCCGGGGTCGACGAATACACGTCGAGGTTCGCGGAGTAGACCTGGTTGAGCAGGTAGCTGCGTAGGAAGCTCATCGTCCCGACGCCGGCCACGATGAGGCCAAGGGTCAGCAACATCACGGTGACGCCCGTGATCTTGCCGCGCAGCGAAATCCCGTTCCACCACTCGGAGAGCTGTGAATGCATTAGGGGGTAAGGCTAGACCTTTGCGGCGCGAAGCATGTAACCGAATCCGCGCTTGGTCTGGATGACCGGCTCATCGGAGTACTGGTCGAGCTTGCGGCGCAGGTACGAGATGTAGCTCTCCACGATGCCCGCGTCGCCGTTGAAGTCGTATTCCCAGACGTGGTCGAGAATCTGCGCCTTCGACAGCACACGATTGGGGTTGAGCATGAGGTAGCGGAGCAGTTTGAACTCTGTGGGGCTCAGTTCGACCTGCTCGTTGCCGATGGTCACCTCGTGCGTGTCCTGGTCCATGCTCAGGTCGCCGGCCCGGATGATCGCCTCCTCGTCGTCGTGCATAGTGCGGCGGAGGATGGCCTTGAGTCGCGCGACGATCTCGTCGAGGCTGAACGGCTTGGTGACGTAGTCGTCCCCACCGACCGTGAGGCCGGTGATCTTGTCCTCGGTGTCGTCCTTCGCCGTGAGGAACAGGATAGGCGCCGTGTATCCGGATGCGCGGAGTCGCTTGGTGACCCCGAACCCGTTCATGTCGGGCAGCATCACGTCGAGGATGATGAGGTCTGGCTCCTCTTCGAGGACCGCCGAGATCGCCCCGGCGCCGTTTCCGACCGCACGCACGGCGAAGCCCGCGAACCGGAGGCTCGTCGTCAGCAGATCGCGGATGTTGGGTTCATCATCGACAATAAGGATCTTGGGACCATCGCTCATGCAATCGAGTATCTGCGTGCCTGCTGTGAGGTTTCTGGGAGAACTGACAGCGTTCCCGACGAAGCGGCTTGACTGGGCGTACAAGGCCTTGACTGTTGCGCGATACACCGGCAAATTCGGGTGATGAGGCGTGGAGAAAAACATTGGTAAACGTTCAGACTTTCGTGATCGTCGGCGCATCCCTGGCCGGTACCTCCGCGGCCGAGGAGCTTCGCAAGCAGGGATTCGAGGGCCGAATCGTGCTCGTGGGACGCGAATCGGAGCAGCCGTACATCCGTCCGCCGCTGTCGAAGGACTACCTGGCCGGTAAGGCGGGCCTCAGCGACGTGTACGTGCATCCGTCGGACTGGTACGCCGACCAGGACATCGAGCTGCGGCTCGGGACGGCGGTCGACTCGATTGACCGGGCGGCTCACACGATCGCGGTCGGCGACGAGACGCTGGGGTACGACAGGCTGCTGATCGCGACGGGTTCGTCCCCGCGCGTGCTCGACATCGAGGGATCGGTCATGCCGGGCGTCTTCTATCTGCGCACGCTCGATGACTCCTCCAAGCTCGCGACCGCGATCGCCGACGGGAACAAGCGCGTCGTCCTGATCGGAGGCGGATGGATCGGACTCGAGGTCGCGGCAACCGCCCGCACCCTCGGCAACGACGTGCGCGTCCTTGAGCACGGATCCGTGCCGCTGGAATCCGCACTCGGGGCCCAGCTCGGCGAATACTTCGCACGGTTGCACGAGAGCAATGGAGTCGTCCTCGACACGAGCGTGGATGTGCAGGAGATCATGGGCAAGGACGGCACGGTCGTCGGGGTGCGCACCGGGAACAACACAGTCGTGCCCGCGGATGTCGTTGTCGTCGCGGTCGGCGCGGGACCGAACGTCGAGCTGGCCGAGGCCGCGGGCCTCGAGGTGGACAACGGAATCCTGGTGGACGCCTCGCTCGCGACGAGCGACCCGGACATCTTCGCCGCGGGGGATGTCGCGAACGCGATGCATCCCGTGATAGGACGGCGACTGCGCAGTGAGCACTGGGCGAACGCGCTGAACGAGGGTCCGGCTGCGGCACGGTCGATGCTGGGCCAAGCCGAGTCGTTCGACGACATTCCCTACTTTTATACGGACCAGTTCGACCTAGGGATGGAGTACTCCGGATACGGGCCGCTCGCCGCCGGTGCGCAGGTGGTCTACCGCGGCGACCGCGAGTCCGGGGCCTTCATCGCGTTCTGGGTCGCCGACGGCAGGGTGGTGGCCGGGATGAACGTGAACGTGTGGGACGTCAACGACGATGTGCAGGGGATCATCCGGCGCGCGAACGCCGTGGATCTCGCGAAACTTGCCGACCCCGACGTACCGCTGGCCGAGCTGTGAGTAGTGATGGTGTGGTGCCCCCCTTCGGGGTGCGCCGCATCGGTCGTCGTGACTTCGACTTCGACCGCCGGGTCGCCGTCATGGCGATCGTCAATCGCACGCCCGACTCGTTCTACGACCAGGGTGCGACTTTTGCGCTGGACCGTGCAGTAGAGGCTTCGCTGCGGGCCGTCGCGGATGGCGCGGACATCATCGACGTGGGTGGGGTCCCGTTCGGTCGTGGCCCGGCAGTCGAGGTGGCCGACGAGATCGAACGCGTGGTTCCCGTGGTTCGCGCGATTGCGCAGCGATCGGATGCGGTGGTCTCGGTCGATACGACGAGTGCAGCGGTCGCGCGTGCGGCGCTTGCGGCAGGGGCATCCATCGTCAACGACACGAGCGGGATGTTCGATTCCGACATGGCATCCGTTGTCGCCGAATCGGACGCGACGCTCGTGCTCACCCACAGCCTGTGGCCACCGCGCAGCGAGCCGCCGAGACCGGAGTACGCGGATGTCGTCGACGACGTCGTGGCGTTTCTGCGCGAGCGCGTCGAGCTGGCGCTCGCGGCCGGGATACCGCGGGGGCGGCTCATCCTCGATCCAGGACACGACCTGAACAAGAACACGATGCACACGCTCGAGCTCACCCGGCGGCTCGAGGAGGTCACGGCTCTCGGGTTTCCGACCCTCGTCGCGGTCTCCAACAAGGACTTCATCGGCGAGACGCTCGATCGGCCCAAGTCCGAACGGCTCGAGGGGACCATCGCGACCGCGGTGTTCTGCATCCTGAAGGGCGCCAGGATCGTGCGCATGCACGAGGTGCGCGCGGCCGTCGCCGCGGTGCGCATGACGGAGGCGCTGCTCGGGTTCCGCGAGCCCGCCTACGCGAAACACAATGTCGGTTGAGGGTCGGTTGAGGGCAGTCGAGGCGAGCACGGTCGAGGCGAGGGCATGACCGCGGTGGACGAGATCCTTTCGGTCGTGCCCGGCGCCGCGGGGCCGCTCGACGATGCCGCGATCTCCGAGCACTACTCGGTCGGAACCGCGGCGACCTGGCTGCGAGTGAATTTCGTGTCGAGCGTCGATGGTGCGGCGACGGTGGACGGGCTGTCGGGCGGCCTCGGAGGACCGGCTGATCACCGCGTGTTCGACCTGCTGCGCACGCTGTGCGATGTGGTGCTCGTCGCGTCCGGCACGGTGCGGGCCGAAGGGTACGGCGCGATGATCCTCGGCGAGGAGGCGGTGCGGGCGCGGCTCACTCGGGGGTTGGCGGCACAGCCGACCTTTGCGATCGTGTCGGGTTCGCTCGAGCTGGATCCGGCATCCGAGATCTTCACGAAGGCTCCCGTGCGGCCCCTGGTTTTGACGGTCGAGAGCGCGCCCGCGCATCCGGAACTCTCCAAGGTCGCGGATGTCGTCGCGTGCGGCGCGGAGCGGGTCGACCCGGCCGCGATGGTTGCGGAGTTGATCGCGCGCGGGCTCGGCCGCATCCACTGCGAGGGCGGTCCGTCCCTGTTCGGCTCGCTGCTCGAAGCGGATGTCGTGGACGAGCTCTGTCTCACCGTCAGCCCGCTGCTCGTCGGAGGTGACTCACCGCGGATCGTGCGCGGCGAGGTGTCGACTCCGCGCCGGATGTCGCTGGCGGGCATCCTGCGCTCCGGCGACACTCTGCTGACCCGCTACATCCGACCCCAACTTCCCTGAGGGGTGGCAAATCGCCCCTTTTTCGGCCGAAAAGGGGCGATTTGCCGCCCCTCAGCGAGTAGATGGTGGGGGCGTGGGTCAGGCGGCGAGGTCGTCGGTGTCGAGGATCGTGTAGCTGTATCCCTGCTCGGCCAGGAAGCGCTGACGGTTCTGCGCGAAATCCTGGTCGACCGTGTCGCGGGCGACGAGCGTGTAGAAGTTCGCGGGCAGCCCGCTCTCCTTCGGCCGCAGTAGCCGACCGAGCCGCTGCGCCTCCTCCTGGCGTGACCCGAAGGATCCGGACACCTGGATGGCCACGGTCGCCTCGGGCAGGTCGACGCTGAAGTTCGCGACCTTCGAGACGACGAGCACCTTCGTCACGCCATCCCGAAACTCCTGGTACAGCCGTTCGCGCTGATCGACCGGTGTCGCGCCGGTGAGCTTCGGCGCGTGGAGTGCTTCCGCGAGTTCGTCGATCTGGTCGAGGTACTGGCCGATGACCAGGATGCGCTCACCCTCGTGCCGACGCACCAGCGACCGAACCACACCGAGCTTTGCGGGCGCGGTCGCCGCGAGTCGATAGCGCTCGTCATCCGCGGATGCGGCGTACTCGAGCCGCTCCTGCTCTGGCAGGTCGATGCGCACCTCGTAGCAGGATGCCGGCGAGATGAAGCCCTGGGCTTCGATCTCCTTCCACGGCGCATCGAAACGCTTGGGGCCGATGAGGCTGAAGACGTCGCCCTCGCGACCATCCTCACGCACCAGAGTCGCAGTGAGCCCGAGCCGGCGACGCGCCTGCAACTCGGCCGTGAGCTTGAACACCGGTGCGGGCAACAGGTGCACCTCGTCGTAGATCACGAGCCCCCAGTCGAGCGCGTCGAGCAGCGCCAGGTGCGTGTACTCGCCCTGCCGGCGGGCCGTGAGAATCTGGTAGGTCGCGATCGTGATCGGCCGGATCTGCTTGACGAGCCCGGAGTATTCGCCGATCTCCTCCTCGGTGAGGGTCGTGCGCTTGAGGAGTTCGGATCGCCACTGGCGAGCGGAGACCGTGTTGGTGACGAGGATGAGCGTGGTCGTCTGGACCGTCGCCATCGCACCAGCGCCGACCAGGGTCTTGCCGGCCCCGCAGGGAAGCACGACGACGCCTGATCCGTGCTCATAGAAATTGGCGATCGCCTTGTTCTGGTACTCGCGCAGCTCCCAGTCGTCGTGGTTGAGGGCCATCGGATGCGGCGTGCCGGGCGTGTACCCGGCAAGGTCGTCGGCCGGCCAACCGAGCTTGAGGAGCTCCTGCTTGAGTTGTCCGCGAGCCCACGCCTGCACGACGTAGGTCTGCGGACCGCGCTTCTCGAACAGGAGCGCCGCGACCTTGCGGGCCCGGGTGATCTCGCTGAGCACCGCGGCATCCGTCGCCGTCAGGGTGAGGGCGCCGTCGTCGGCCCGCTCGATGACGAGGCGGCCGTAGCGTCCGACCGTCTCGCGCAGGTCGACCGCGACCGATTGCGGGATCGGGAAACGGCTGTACTTCTCGAGGGTCGCCAGCATGTCGTCGGCCGTGTGCCCGGCGGCGCGCGCGTTCCACAGGCCGAGCCGGGTGATGCGGTAGGTGTGGATGTGTTCGGGCGCGCGCTCGAGCTCGGCGAAGACGGCGAGGTCGTGGCGGGCATCCTCGGCGGCGGGATGCGCGACCTCCAAAAGCACGGTGCGATCGCTCTGGACGATCAGTGGTCCGTCGGGAGCAGGCATCCCTCCAGCCTAGTTGCGGACGGTAGGTGAGGGCCCGGGTTGGACGTACCGGTCGTCGAGTAGCGGGCCGGAGGCTCGCGTATCGAGACGCGCACGGAGTGCTGGGTGCGAGAGATTTCGTGGGCGTCTCGATACGGCCTTCGGCCTACTCGACGACCGGGAGAGGGGGAGAGTTCGAGTTGCTTCGTGGGCGTCTCGATACGGCCTGCGGCCTACTCGACGACCGGGGCGACCTACTAGACGACCGAAGGCGGAGCGGCGCGCGCTACTCCGGCGGCCCAACGGCCGTGATGCTCGACAGCGGCAGCGTGCGTTCCAGGTCGCTGCGTCGATCCCGAGCGCGAAGCCGCCCGCCCGCAACGCTCGCCGGCTCGAGCTGCAGGTCGACGGATGATCCGTCCGGCATCGCGACCGTAACGGTCAGCCCCATCTTCGCCCGGATAGCCGCGTCGAGTTGCCGCTCCAGCCACGCCTTATCGTTCTCGTCCTTGTTGCGTTCGGCGATCAACCTCAGCCGCGCGACGATGGTCTGCGCCGGCGTCTCGCTCGTGATCCCGGTACCGCGGGCGGTGCGTGCTCGATCCAGTAGGACGATCTGGCCGTCGGCATCCTCGGCCGCGACCGGATACCGCGCCTCGCTCAGCGACCAGAACACCACGGATAAGTCGTATCGACTGACCGCGCGATACAGGTCGATGCGAGTGAGCCCGAGTGCGACCAGCTGGTGGTCGACCATGATCTCGGACAGCACGGCGGGATCATCCGCCCGAATGTAGGAGAGCGCGCCACGCAGTTCTGGTGCGCTCGTCGTTTCGGTGACCGCGCCGACCCGAAGAGATCCGAAGCGGGCCGCAGACCCGGCGATGAGATATTCCAGCGGTTGCGGGATGCCCGTGAGCGAAATTCCGGCGAGGAACTCGCGGATGCTTTCGGCCGTCTCGCCCGTCGTCAGGGCGCGATTGATGGTCGATTCGCTGACCCGGTACGTGGTGGCCAGAGCGCGCGTCTCGACGTTCGCCATCGTTCTAAGGCGCGCATCCAGCCGCGGCAACAGCGGGCCGGGGGCGACGATCGTGAGATCGTGCTGCAGGTACACCTTGTCGATCTCGGCCGGGAATCGTTCCGCCATGGTGGCCGCCGCCGTTTCGCCGCCGGTCAACAGCTCCGCACCGGCAGTGCTCGGCGACGCGTTGGCCGTAATCCCGAGGGTTTCGGCTTCGCGCTCGAAGGCGAGCACGCGGTTGCGCATCCAGTCCCCGCCCGCCGGATAGAACCAGCGGATGTACTCGGCCAGCCGTTCACCCCACACCGCTCGAGCGCGTGAGGCGAGGAGCTGGCGGATGTCCGCGGGCAGCTTCAAAAACCAGGCGCCGGCCAGGCGCGCCCAGCGTTCGCTGTTCGACTCGAGCAGCCAGTCGCGGGCGAGTTCGGTCGGCATCCAGGTGCCGGCCTCGATCTCCGCGAGGCCCGCGCGGGAGGCGATGTCGACGATCGGCGCGACATCCTCGAGCTCCAGCGACATCGCGGTCGCGAGACGCTTGGTCTCCGGCAGCGCGATGCCGCCGCGGGCGAGTTCGCGCGCGGGCTCGCGCTGGAGTTCGGCCAGGAGCGCGGCGACCGCGTTGGTGGCGTCGAACGCGTGCTCGCCCGCGATGTGGTCGATGAAGCGGGCATCCGTTGAGCTCACCGGGCTGAGCATCGCGGGCGCGGGGTCGGACCCGAGGGTGCGGGCGCCGGGGAGTCCGAGCAAGGTCCAGGTGGCGAACTGCTCGAGGACGGGACCGTAGCCGAGCCAGACCGAGCCGTCCCGATCGACGAGCGCGAGCGCGTACGCGGCCAGGAGTGCCGATTCGACTGCCGCTGCGTCACTGAGGAGCGGCGTTGTGGCCGCTGCGATCGCATCCGCCGCCGCGCCATCCACCGGAACCGCGGCAAGCGCGGCCAGCGTCATCCGATCGAGTCCGGCGAACGCGCGCTGGATGTTCGGACCATCGAGCAGCGCGTCGGCAAGGTCGAAGTAGTCGCGGACGCGCGAATCCCGAACCTCGCGGAGGGTTAGCAGAGTGACGAGGTCGTCGTCGTCCAGATCCCGCAGCCGACCCGCTAGCGAGAGAGTTGACGTGCTACTTGTCGGCACCCTTGGCGGCTCGAGCCCGGCGCGTGAACGTGATGGCAATCAGCACGATGACCAGAACGAGAGCGAGCGGAAGGGCGATGTCCGGGATCAGGTCGACGACCTGCCACACACCGGTTCCGTTGTTGGCACTCGTCGCATATCCGATGAGAACCGCAGCGATCGAGAAGATCGCGAGCCCAACGATCGACGCGACCATGTAGCCAAGAACCCGCTGACCACGCGACACCGGCAAAGCGACAGGTGCCGCAGCCTTGCGCTGCGTGTTCTTGTTGTTGTTGGCCACGAGGTCAAGAATACGGGTTCTTCAGCGCCACCGTCTCCACTTGCGTATCCTTGAGGGGCGCTGTGATCGGCATGGTGCATAAGAGAGGTACCGCGATGCCTACCGGCAAGGTCAAGTTCTACGACGACGAAAAGGGTTTCGGGTTCATCAGCTCCGATGATGGCCAGGAAGTCTTTCTGCACGCGTCCGCGCTGCCTGCCGGCGTGACGGTGAAGCCGGGTTCGAAGCTGGAGTTCGGAATCGCGGATGGCAAGAAGGGCGCGCAGGCGCTGTCCGTTCGGGTGCTCGAGGCACCGCCGACCATGGCGAAGCTCAACCGCAAGTCCGCGGACGACATGGCGATCATCGTAGAGGACCTCGTGAAGCTGCTCGACGGAATCGGCGCCGACCTGCGTCACGGGCGTTACCCTAACCGCGCGCACGGCAGCAAGATCGCTGCGGTGCTGCGCAAGGTCGCCGACGACCTCGATGCTTGACGACCTGACCGAGCCGCAGAAGTTCGCGCTCGCGGCGCTACTGGAGGTGCAGCCGGCGTCGACGGTCGGCGATTTCGTGGGCGAGACGGATGAGGGCGACTACGTGACGTCGTACCGGTTCGCGACGACGCTGCCCGGGTATCCCGGCTGGAACTGGACCATCACCGTCGCGGACCTGCCCGATGAGCATCCGACCATCGTCGAAAGCGAACTGCTCCCCGCGGAGGGCGCGCTGCTCGCACCGGACTGGGTTCCGTGGTCGGAGCGGATGGAAGAGTATCGAGCCGCGCAGATCGCGCTGGGCGAGGCGGCGGCCGAGGCCGCTGCGGGCGTCGACGGGGAGTCGGACGACGATGACGATCTCGATGATGACGACGATCTCGACGACGAGGATGACGATGACCTCGACGAGGACGACATCGACGACCTCCTCGGCAGCGACACCCTGCACGGTGGCGACCTCGACGGCGTGGACATCGACGAACTCGACGAAGAGAACGACGACGACGATGACGACGAGTTCGATCCCGAGTTGACCGCAGAGGCGGAGGCGGTGCTCGAGCTAGGAACGCCTGACCTGCAGGTAGACCAGGGCTATGAGGCCGAGGCCGAGAGCGACAGCCGGAGTGAAGACCCACCACGCATGTCCCGCCGCCGCAAGCGGACCGGTGAAGAACAGAAGGATGAGCAGGGCGACTAGCCACACGGCCATGCCGATGAGCACGGCCTTGCGATCATCCGTCTTGACGGGCGTCGGATCGGGCCGCCGCTCGCTGTCTTTGAGGAACAATCGCACGCCACAACTCTACTTCCGCCGGTGGTCGCGCCGCGTTCCGGTCATCGGGTAGCGCGGCGAAGCGCGCGTATCGAGATGTCCCACCCAGTTCGTGGGCGTCTCGATACGCCCTTCGGGCTACTCGACGACCGGGCCCGGCACGAGTTCATCCGTCAGGCGAAAAAATTCAGGCTCAAACGGGACTCGAGCCGTAATACGGGTCGAGTCCCGGATGCTCCTGAATTTTCGACGCTGTGCTTCCGGTCGTCGAGTAGCGCGCCGCAGGCACGCGTATCGAGATGCCCCACCCAGTTCGTGGGCGTCTCGATACGCCCTTCGGGCTACTCGACGACCGGAGACGGCCCCGACGACCGGAGACGGCCCCGACGACCGGGGACGGCCTCGACGCTCGGGACGGGGCCGTCCGAGGTGCCCCCGGCGTGTTACAGGTGCTCCACCACGTACTCGACGGACGCCGTCAGCGCGCGCACGTCATCCGGCTCGATCGCGACGAAGGTGGCGATGCGCAGCTGGTTGCGTCCGAGCTTGCGGTACGGCTCCGTGTCGACCACGCCGTTCTCGCGCAGGGTCTTCGCGACCGCCGCGGCATCCACCGTCCCGTCAAAGTCGATCGTGACAACGACTTGTGAACGGTGATCCGGGTTGGTCACGAACGGCGTCGTGTACGCGGTCTTCTCGGCCCACTCGTACAGCACACTCGACGACTCCTTGGTGCGAGCATCCGCCCACACCAGCCCGCCGTTGGAGTTGATCCAGTCGATCTGGTTCTCCATGAGAAGCAGAGTTGCGATCGCTGGAGTATTGAGCGTCTGGTTGAGCCGCGAGTTGTCGAGCGCGTTCTTGATGCTCAGGAACTCGGGGATGTACCGTGCGGCGTCCGCGTGCAGGGCCTCGACGCGCGCGATCGCATTCGGTGACAGCAGGGCGAACCACAGGCCGCCGTCGGATGCGAAGTTCTTCTGCGGGGCGAAGTAGTAGACGTCGGCCTGGTTCAGTTCGAAGTCGATTCCGCCAGCGGCGCTGGTCGCATCGATGACCGTGAGGGCGTCGGCATCCACTCGTCGAACCGGCGCCATGACACCGGTCGACGTCTCGTTCTGAGGCCAGGCGTAGGTGTCGATTCCGGCGATGACCTCGACCTCGGCGCGCGAACCGCCCTCGGCCGTGATGACCTTCGGCGCCTTCAGCCACGGCGCTCCCGCGGCCTGTGCGAACTTCGCACCGAACTCACCGAATGACAGGTTCTCGGCGCGCTTCTCGATCAGGCCGAAGGATGCGGCATCCCAGAACGCGGTCGACCCGCCGTTGCCGACGACGACCTCGTAGCCGTCCGGCATCCGGAACAGCGACCCGAGCCCCGCGCGAACGCGACCGACGAGGTCTTTGACGGGTGCCTGGCGGTGGGAGGTTCCGAGAAGTTTTGCCCCCTCGGATGCCAGGTACTCCAGCTGGGCGGGGCGAATCTTGGACGGCCCGCAGCCGAAGCGTCCATCGACGGGCAGCAGCGTAGAAGGAATTGTGATCTGGGGCATGGCCACCAGTCTATTGAGCGGCATCGGACACGTGAGACTCAGCCGTCGCCGGTAGGCTTGGACTGTCAAGAGCAGGGCTGGGAGGCATCGATGACGGATCTCGTCGATACGACAGAGATGTACCTGCGCACGATCCTTGACCTCGAAGAGGAGCACATCGTTCCCCTTCGAGCTCGCATCTCCGAACGCCTCGGTCACTCCGGTCCGACAGTGTCCCAGACCGTCGCCCGCATGGAGCGTGACGGTCTCGTCATCGTCGAGGGTGACCGCCATCTTCAGCTCACCGACGAGGGCCGCAGCAAGGCGACCCACGTGCTGCGCAAGCATCGTCTCGCCGAGCGTTTGCTCTCGGATGTCATCGGCCTCGACTGGGCCTACGTTCACGACGAGGCCTGCCGCTGGGAGCACGTGATGAGCGAG
>FSXL01000392.1_pt1 | contig 11553 bp, 9 predicted proteins | sample 1638241 | NCBI WGS metagenome assembly FSXL01 (sample SAMEA3914788, study PRJEB12502) | metagenome | biome: forest; material: soil | place: Canada | collected 2011-07-03 | depth 0.1 m | reverse complement strand
TCCGAACACCGTGCGTTACCGCCTCAAACGCATCAGCGAGGTGATCGGCTGGGATGCGACCGGCGCCCGTGAGGCGCTCATCCTGCAGTCCGCGCTCATCATCGGCTCGATCGCCGAGCCCGATGCGACCCGCAAGTACACGAGCAAGTCCGATCAGAAGTAGGGCGGCACGCCCGCGAAGGATCAAAGGGGATCGCAGTGATCAGCAACCAGTGGAAACTCGTTTCGCGCCCGGTCGGCGTGCCTGTCGCCGACGACTTCGCCTACGAACGGGTCGAGTTACCCCGGCTCACGCCCGGCGAGATCCGGGTCGCCAACGAATTCATTTCCGTCGACCCGTACATGCGCGGCCGGATGAACGACATGCCCTCATACATTCCGCCGTTCGAGCTCGGCAAGACCATGCTGGGCGGTGCCGTCGGCAGGGTGATCGAGTCGGCGTCCGACGATTTCGCGGTCGGCGACCTGGTTGAGCACATGTTCGGCTGGCGCGACATCGCGCAAGGCAAGGCGGCCGCATTCACCCGACGGGAGGCGCTGCCCGGACTTCCGGCATCCGTCTACCTCGGTGCGCTCGGCGTGCCGGCGCTGACCGCGTGGATCGGGCTCTTCGTGATCGCGAAGATGCGGGAGGGCGAGAGCGTTTTCGTCTCCGGCGCTGCGGGCGCTGTGGGCACCGCCGTCGGGCAACTCGCGAAAATGCACGGCGCATCCCGGGTCGTCGGCAGCGCCGGCAGCCCCGAGAAGATCGCACTGATCACCACGAAGTACGGCTACGACGCGGCCTTCAACTACAAGGACGGCAAGATCTCTCGCCAGCTGGCCGCCGCCGCCCCCGACGGAATCGACGTGTACTTCGACAACGTGGGCGGCGATCACCTCGAAGCCGCCATCTTTTCGATGAAGCGGGGCGGCCGCGCTGCCATCTGCGGGTCGATTTCGAGCTACAACGCGGAATCCATGCCCCCGGGACCGCGCAACCTGTGGATGCTCACGACCAAGAGCCTCACGCTCGAGGGCTTCACGATTCCGAGCCTGCTGCAGCACACGGATGCCTTCGTCGCCGAGGTGGCACCGCTCGTGCAGTCCGGCGAGTTCGTCTGGGACGAGACCGTGGTCGACGGGATCGACAATGCGCTCGACGCGTTCCACGGGCTCATGCGGGGCGCCAACACGGGCAAGATGCTGGTGAGAGTCGGCGGCTGACCCGGACGGCCCGCTCCGCCCAACGGCGCCTCGCTAATGGCACTGCGGGTCCGTGAACGGGACCGTGCCATTCATGAGGTAGGCGTCGACCGTCTGGTTGACGCAACCGTCGCCGCGGTCGTAGGCCGTGTGGCCCTCGCCGTGGTACGTCACGAGATGTCCGTTGTCGAGCAGGCGCGCGAGGTCCTTGGCGTCGGAGTACGGCGTCGCCGGGTCACCCGTCGTGCCGACGACGACGATGGGCGCTGAGCCCTTCGCGTGCACGGGGTTGGGGAAGGGCGCCGGACCGTACTCCCACCCGCTGCAGATGATGTCGCCGTAGGCCGAATAGATGCCAAGGATGGGCGCGACCTTTTTCAGTTCCGCCGCCTCCCGCCGATCGAACGCGAGGTCGACGTCGTGGCCGTCTTCAAGGCATCCGATGGCCAGGTTCGCAAGATCGCTGTTGTCGTAAAACCCACCACCCGGCTTTCGATCGTTGTACTCGTCGGCGAACTCGAACGCCTGGGTCGTTCTGCCACGCTGGAGCTGAAGAAACATGCGGGTGAGGTCTGGCCAGTCATCGGGATCGTAGAGCGACTCGTCGATCGCTGTAGCGAGGGTCGCACCGCCGAGGGAGCGACCATCGCTCGCCCTGAGCGGGTGGGCGTTCACGGTCGCGAACAGGCCCTCGACCCGCTTCTCCGCATCCGAGAGCGTTCCTGTGAAGGGACAGTCGTTGTCGCCGAGGGCGTCTTGCCGCCCATCGACGCACGCCTTCAGGTAGGCGTCGAGGTCGTCCTCGAATCCGATGGTTTGGGCGACGAGGGAGTCTTCGTCCGGACCCACTCCGTAGTCGGCCGAGTTGCCGTCGCCGGCATTCGAATCCGAGGGAACATAGTCGCTGCCCCACGGATCGTCGGCGCCGTCGAGAACGAACCGACCCACGCGACTCGGGAACAGCCCGGCGTACAGCGTTCCGAGGTAGGTGCCGTAGGAGTAGCCGAGATAGTTGAGCTTCTCGTCGCCGAGGGCCGCACGGATGATGTCCATGTCTTCGGCCACGCTCACCGAATCGATGTGCGCGAGCACCGGACCCGTGTTCTTCGCGCACGCCCGGGCCAGCTCAATCGCCTTCCGCTTCTCGGCCGCGATCCACTCGGACGAGCCGATCGCCCCAGGATCGATCCCGTAGAGGTACCGATCGATGCCCGCGTTGTCGAGGCAGGTGACCGGCGCAGATGATCCGACACCGCGTGGATCGAATCCGATGATGTCGTAGTGCTGCGCGATGGTGCGGTCGACCACCCCGCTCACGCCCTGTTCGACGAATTCGACCCCGGATGCCCCTGGCCCGCCGGGGTTGACGAGCAGGTCCCCGACCCGGCTGCCCGTGGCCGAGTGCTTGACCAGCGCAATCCGGATGGATGCCGTCCCAACGTGAGCCCAGTCGATGGGCACCCGCACGGTTCCGCACTCGAGTGTGCCGTGGCACCTCGTCCAGTGCACGCGCTGGGTGAGGTATTTCGCGTACGCCGGGGATTGTTTCGGACGCAGCGACGCGATGGTCACGCCCGCGGACGTGTCGTCGGACTTCTCGCTGTGACTGCCGTCTGGCGCGAATGTGGGGTTAGCACCCGGTTCGCGAACCGCGCCGCCCATCCCACCACCGGCGCATGCGGAGAGCGCGAGAGCAAGCGCGACGCCGATCGCCGCTACCGCTACCGACGCGCGAGCCCGACGGCGAACCGCCCGGTGGGCGTTCAATGACACTCGGGATCCTGGATGGGAACCGTGCCCGCTATCAGATACGAGTCGACCGTGTTGTTGATGCAGGTGTCGCCGCGGTTGTACGCCGTGTGGCCCTCGGCGTTGTAGGTGACCAGATAGCCCTTGTCGAGCTGTTTCGCCAGTAACTGCGCGTCAACGTAGGGGGTCGCCGGATCGCCCGTCGTGCCGACGACGACGATCGGGCCGGAGCCCTTGGCCGTCACCGGATTCGGGAACGGAGACGGACCGTACTTCCATCCGCTGCACTCCAGGTCGCTGTACGCCGCGTAGGGTCCGAGGACTGGCGCTACCTTGCGCAGCTCCTGCAACTCACGGAAATCGAACGGAATGTCGGTGCTCGGCCCCGACTCCAGGCAGTCGATCGCCAGGTGGGCGAGGTCGAGGTTGTCGTGGTAGACCCCGTTGGCGCCGCGGTCGTTGTAGTCGTCCGCGAACTCGAACGCGATCTGCGGGTTTCCGGCCTGGATCTGCGCGAACATTCGCGCAAGTTCTGGCCACTCGACCGGGTCGTAGAGCGAGTCGTTGATAGCGGTCACCATGGTCGCGGAGTAGAGGCGCCGACCATCGTGCGCGACGAGGGGTTTCGCATTCGTCGCCGTGAGCATCCGCTCCACGGCGTGGTCCGCATCGGTCACCGTCCCCGAAAACGGACAGGATCCAGAGCCGACGGCGTCCCTGTCCCCGGCGAGGCAGGAACCGAGAAACGCGTTGAAGTCCTGCTCGAAGCCGCGCGCCTGCGCCACGTTCGAGTCGTAGGACGGCGACACGCTGTAGTCCTCCGCGGGCAGTCCATCCGGAGCGGGCTGGTAGTTGGCTCCCCAGGGGTCGTCGGCACCGTCGAGAACCATTCGGCCGACGTTCTGAGGGAATAGTCCCGCGTAGAGGGTTCCGAGGTAGGTGCCGTACGAGTAGCCGAGGTAGTTGAGCTTCGACTCGCCCAGCGCGGAACGGATGACGTCAAGATCGGTCGCCGCGCTCACCGAGTCGATGTGTGCGAGCACTGCACCGGTTCCCTTCTCGCAGGCCGAGGCGATCGAGCGGGCTCGCGCGAGTTCCGCACGAATCCAGGAGGTCGAGCCGATAACACCGGGGGTCTTGCCGTACAGGTACTTGTCCATGTCGGCATCCGAGAAACAGGTGACGGGTGACGATTCGCCAACGCCTCTCGGGTCGAAGCCGATCACGTCGTAGTGTGCCGCGACGTTCGCATCCACGACCTCGTCGACACCCGCCTCGACGTCGGCGACACCGGAGCCACCGGGGCCACCGGGGTTGAAGACCAGACTTCCCAGGCGGGTTCCGGTCGCCGCGTGTTTCACCATGGCGATCCGGATCGACGCAGATGTCACGTGCTGCCAGTTGATCGGCACCTTGACGCTCGCACAAGTCATGCCGTCGGCGCACGGCTTCCAGTCCGGCTTCTGGTTGTAATACGCCGACAGCGCAGCGGATGGGTGCGGGCGGAGGGACGCGATCGTGATGCCCTTGTAGTCCGAACCGTCCGGGCCCGTGCTGGTGGAGAGGATTCCACTGCATCCGGTCAGCACGCCGACGAGCGCGGTCGCGACGCCGAGTGTGATGCCCGCGCGAATGCCGAGTGCTCGCGCGCGGCGTCCGAGGTGGCGCTGAGTCATGAGGCAACGCTACTCGGCCCATCCGGATGGGCATTCCTCTAACGATTTCTGGAATCTTTCGCATAAATCACACAGCACAATCGAGCGGATGTTGGCAGACTGGACGGGTGATCGTCCTCGTTGCGCCCGGGCAGGGCTCCCAAACTCCCGGGTTTCTCGAACCGTGGATCGCCGAACCGAAGTTCAAGGAACACCTGCAGCGCATATCCGACAGTCTCGAACTCGACCTGGTCAAGCACGGCACGACGAGCGACGCCGACACCATCCGTGACACCGCCATCGCCCAGCCGCTCATCGTCGCCGCGGGTCTGCTGACCCTGCAGGGGCTCACGCACGAGCACGACAAGCTCGCGGTCGGCGGCACCGCCGGCCACTCGGTCGGCGAGGTCACCGCGGCCGTGGTGAGCGGCATCCTCGGCGAAGAGGAGGCGCTTCGATTCGTCAAACAGCGCAGCATCGGTATGGCGGAGGCCGCGAAACTGCACAAGACCGGCATGAGTGCCGTGATCGGCGGCGACGAGGACGCGCTGCTGAAGAAGCTCGAGGAACTCGGGTTGGAACCCGCGAACTTCAACGGGGGCGGCCAGGTCGTCGTTGCGGGTGCACTGCCCGCGCTCCAGAAACTGAGCGATGACCCGGTGCCCGGATCGCGCGTGATCCCGCTGCAGGTCGCCGGGGCATTCCACACGCACTACATGACGCCGGCCATCGAGCCGCTGCACGAGGTCGCCGCATCCATCTGGGCGGCTGACCCGATTCTGCCGATTTGGACAAATAAGAACGGCGACCTGATCGAAAGCGGTACGACATTCGTAGATCTCATGGTCGCGCAGGTTTCCTCGCCGGTACGGTGGGATCTGACGATGGCGTCGATGCAAGCAGCAGGAGTCACGGGAATCATCGAGATGGCGCCCGCCGGCGCCCTGGTCGGGCTGGTGAAGCGCGGTCTCAAGGGCGTTCCGACGGTGGCGATCAAGACCCCGGATGATCTCGCTGCGGCCCACGACTTGATGAACGGCAAATAGGCGAGAACATGACCCCCACCCTGAAGCAGGCCGAGGGCGCGAAGTACACGCGCATCTACAGTTATGGCGCGGCCCGCGGCGAGAACCTGGTCCCCAACGAGGACCTCGTCGGCCCGATCGACTCGAGCGACGAGTGGATCCGCCAGCGCACCGGCATCGTCACGCGCGCCCGCGCGTCGAAGGATGTGCTTGCGGTCGACCTCGCGGTCGTGGCCGGCCGTGAGGCCATCGAGTCCTCCGGAGTACAGATCTCTGACATCGACCTCGTCATCGTCGGCACCGTCAGCAACACGCGGGTCACACCGTCGATTTCCGCGATGGTCGCCGATCAGTTGGGCATCAGCGGCGCGGCCGCGTACGACTCGAATGCGGCCTGTGCGGGGTTCAGTTACGCTGTGACGCAAGCCGATGCTCTCATCCGTACGGGTTCGGCACACTATGCACTGGTCATCGGAGCGGAAAAGCTCTCGGAGTTCGTCGACCCGACCGACCGCACGATCTCGTTCCTGCTCGGCGACGGTGCTGGGGCCGTGATCATCGGTCCAAGCGCAACACCCGGCATCAGCCCAGCCGTTTGGGGCTCGGATGCGTCGAAGGTCGACGCGATCAGCATGAACCACACGCTTTCGGCGGCCCGAGTCGACGGTCTCGAGTGGCCGACCCTTCGCCAGGACGGCCCAGCCGTGTTCCGTTGGGCGGTCTGGGAGATGGCGAAAGTCGCGAAGCAGGCGCTCGAGGTCGCCGGCATCACCGAGGACGATCTCGCCGCGTTCGTTCCGCACCAGGCGAACATGCGCATCATCGACGAGCTGGTGAAGCAGTTGAAGCTGCCAGAAAGCGTCATCGTCGCCCGGGACATCGAGACGACCGGCAACACGTCCGCCGCATCCATCCCGCTCGCCACCCATCGACTGCTCGAAGAGCATCCGGAGCTCAGTGGCGGTCTCGCACTGCAGATCGGATTCGGCGCCGGACTCGTTTTCGGCGCACAGGTCGTCCGGCTTCCCTAACCAATAAGCTATTCCACGGTCATCACGACACCCTCAAGGAGATAACACCATGGCATTGTCCACCGAAGAAGTCCTCGCAGGACTGGCCGAACTCATCAACGATGAGACCGGCATCGCAACTGACACGGTCGAGCTGGACAAGTCCTTCACCGACGACCTCGACATCGACTCCATCTCCATGATGACGATCGTCGTGAACGCCGAAGAGAAGTTCGACGTCAAGATCCCGGACGAAGAGGTCAAGAACCTCAAGACCGTCGGGGACGCCGTCAGTTTCATCACCGCAGCACAGGGCTAGCTAGCTGACTCGCCTGGCGGGCCGCCCAGCATGCGTCTGGTCGGTCCGCCCGCGGGTGGTGCCGTCGCCGTGCTCAGCCACGACCATGAGGAAGACGTAATGACCAAGAAAATTGTTGTAACGGGCGTTGGCGCGACCTCGCCCATCGGTGGGACCGTCGCCGACTCGTGGAGCGCTCTGCTCGCCGGCAAATCGGGCGCTCGCACACTCGACAACGACTGGGCCGAGAAGTACCAGATTCCCGTCGACTTCGCGGCTCCCGCGCTCGTCCGACCCGAAGAGGTTCTCGAGCGTACCGAGGCCAAGCGACTGGACCCCTCCGCACAGTTCGCGCTCATCGCGGCGCGCGAGGCCATGGCGGATGCCGGCTCGCCCGAGGTTCCGTCGGAGCGTCTGGGCGTTGACTGGGCCACCGGCATCGGCGGACTCTGGACGCTGCTCGACGCCTGGGACACCCTGCGCGAGAAGGGTTCGCGCCGAGTTCTCCCGCTGACCGTGCCCATGCTCATGCCCAACGCCGCATCGGCCGCGATCTCGATGTCTTTCGAGGCGCGCGCGTTCGCCCGAACCGTTGCATCCGCCTGCGCGTCCAGCACCGAGTCGATCGCCAACGCCTACGAGCACCTGCAGCTGGGGCTCGCGGATGTCGTGATCGCCGGTGGCGCCGAGGCCGCCATCCACCCGATCACGATGTCGTCGTTCTCGTCCATGCAGGCGCTGTCGAAGCGCAACGACTCCCCGCAGACGGCTTCGCGCCCCTACGACATCAGTCGTGACGGTTTTGTCATGGGCGAGGGTGCCGCGGCGGTCGTCATGGAGACCGAGGAGCACGCCCTGGCGCGCGGTGCCCGAATCTACGCGGAGATCGCGGGTGGCGGCGTGACGTCTGACTCGTACCACATCACCGCGCCCGAGCCGGAGGGCCGAGGCGCTGCGCGCGCGATCGGGCTCGCGCTCGAACAGGCCGGCGCCGACCGTGACGAGGTCATGCACATCAACGCGCACGCGACGAGCACGCCCGTCGGCGACATCGCCGAGTACGAGGCGCTCAAGGCGTTCTTCGGTGACCGGGTGCACTCGATTCCGGTGTCCGCCACCAAGGGGGCGACGGGTCATCTCCTGGGCGGCACGGGCGCGCTGGAGGCGGTCTTCACCATTCTCGCCCTCCGGGATCGCACGGCTCCGCCGACGATCAACATCACCGAGCAGGATCCCGAGATCACGCTCGACGTCGTCACCTCACCGCGCCCACTCGCCAGCGGTCCGCTGCTCGCGATCAGCAACTCGTTCGGCTTCGGCGGACACAACGCGGTGCTGGCGATCCGCAGCTACGGCGACTGACTGCCTCCGTTCTGCAGGACTTCTGGGCGCAACCACCTCGTTGTGCAGGAGTTCTCGGCGCAACCACCGCGTTATGCAGGACTTCTCGGCGCAACCACCGCGTTGTGCAGGAACTGTGGACCGGGCGCCCATCATTCAGCTGGCGCGAACTCCTGCACACCGCAGAAAGTCCTGCACAACGTCGGTGAACGATGTGCTCGCAGAAGCCACATTTAGAAGTTTGGCGCGTTGGCACAGCACCAGGCGCTGATGCGCGTGCCGGACGAAACGGATGGACGCGAGCGGTGGGGTCGGTCGACAAGAAACCAGCCCGTCGACGAGCGACGGGTCAGTCGTCGTAGGGCGATACCGGGATGTAGGTCGCGCGGTGTCGCGCGATCGGGCGCGAGAACGCGAAGAGCAACTCGGCGCGGAGTTCGGCACGCAGGTCGCTGCGCCTGCGCGCGCGCCGACCCTGGTTGCCAGTCGCCTGCTCGGGACGTCGAGCGGCCGAAACCGGCGCCTCGACGACCAACGCGTGTGCTGACATGTCCTCAGCCAACCTTATGCAGCCACACAACTGCGGAATTGTCGGTCGCGTGTCGGAATGCTTCCAATTCGTCGTCCCAGGCCTGACCCAGTGCGAGTCGAAGCTCCCGATGGAGCTCCAGCGCGTTGGATCCCGCGGATTCCATGGCATACCGGACCCGGTCCTCGGGGATGACGACGTTGCCGACGGTGTCGGTCTGAGCGTAGAAGATCCCGAGATCGGGCGTGTGCATCCATCGGCCGCCGTCGGCACCCGGTGTCGGGTCCTCGGTGACCTCGTAGCGAAGGTGCTCCCAGCCACGCAGTGCGGACGCCAGTGCGGCACCCGTGCCTCTGGCGCCCTCCCAGTAGAACTCAGCCCGCTGTGCGCCTCGCAGCACGGGCTGGTCGTCCCAGTTGAAATTCACGGCGCGATCGAGGGCGCGCCCAGCGGCCCACTCGACGTGCGGGCATAGCGCTCGCGGCGCGGAGTGGATGTACAGAACTCCGCGTGCTGTTGGTGCAGTCACGGTTTTCTCCATTCGATCAGGTGCGACTTCCCCATCGACCTGCTGAACGGACTGTGTGACTCAAGGAAATTATCGCGGATGATCGGCGGAAATGACAAGAGTGTTATTCATAAAACCTGGATATAGTCGCCGAGTAAGCACTTTCGCCTCACCCCTCGGAGCTGCCATGTCGGTACGGCTGGGACTTCTCGCCATCCTCGACCAGGGATCCTGCTACGGCTACCAGCTGCGCACGGAACTCGACCGCAGAACCGGCGGGATCGGCCCGGTCAACGTCGGTCAGATCTACAACACCCTCGATCGCCTCGAGAAGTCCGGCCTCGTCCGGAAGGCGGGGGTGGATGCCGAAGCAGCCAATTATTACACCACCACCGAGGCCGGTCGCGCGGCCGTCCGTGACTGGTTCGGCACCGCCAGCGGCTGGGACGACCTCCCCGCCAAGCTTGCGCTGGCAATGACGCTCCCGGGGGTCGACGTCGCCGCGATCATCCGAGTTCAGCGTGCCGCCGCCGAGGAACGCCGTCCTCCAGCGGCTGCCAACGGTGAGTCCCACGACTCGGATCAGCTCGCCAGCGAGTCCGCCGCCGCAGGAGACTCTCGCGCGGTCATCGAGGCCGCCCAGGGCGAGTCCGTCACCGCCGAGCTGCGGTTTCTGGAGCGGGTGGAGGAACTGCTCGCTCGGGGCATCGCGCCGATTCCCCTCAACACCGAGCTGCCGCGACGGGGCCGTCCCCGAAAGGCCCCGCAGCCCTGAGCTCAGGCGCTCAGAGTCAGTCCTTCGCCTGACCGTAGTCGTCGACCACCGCGACCGTGAGCGGGAACTCCACGGGGAGCGGACCGAACAGCAGTCGCCCGGCGTCCTGCGCCGCCGCCGTGACGACCTCGACGACGCGCTCGGCGTGCTCGGCGGGCGTGTGCACCACGAGCTCGTCGTGCAGGAAGAACACCAGGTGTGGTCCGGTCGCGAACCACCCCTCCTGCAGGTCGTCCAGTCGGTTACGCACGCTCGCCATCCAGCACAGCGCCCACTCCGCGGCCGTGCCCTGGACGATGAAGTTGCGGGTGAACCGACCCCAGCCACGCGCGTAACTGCGGGCCCGCTCCGCCGCGGATGCCGATGCCTCTTCGCCGTATGCCTCGTCCTGGAGCCGGCGCCAGGCCTCACCGGGTGGGGGCGAGCTGCGCCCGAGTCGGGTGGTGACGATCTCTCCACGCTCACCGGCACGCGCCGCATCCTCGACCATGGCGATCGCCCTTGGATAGGCCCGGGCCAACTGGGGCATCAAGCGGCCGCCGTCGCCCTGCGTCGCCCCGTACATCGCGCCGAGCAGCGCGCGCTTCGCGTGTTCGCGGGTGTCGATGGCCCCGCTCGCGACGATGCCCGCGTAGAGATCACCGGATGCGCCCGCCGCCACCATCTCCCGATCGCCCGCCATCGCGGCCAGGATGCGTGGTTCGAGCTGGGCGGCGTCCGCGACGACGAGCCTCCATCCGTCGTCGGCGACAGCCGCGGCGCGGATCTGCTTCGGGAGTTGCAGCGCTCCCCCGCCGCTGGTCGCCCACCGACCGGTCACGACGCCCCCAACCACGTAGTCGGGGCGAAAGCGCCCGCCCGAGACCCAGGTGTCGAGCCAGTGCCAGCCGTTCGCCGCCCAGAGGCGCGAGAGCTTCTTGTATTCGAGCAGCGGCGTGATCGCCGGATGCGCGATTTTCTTGAGCTCCCAGGATCGGGTGCTGGTGGCGATGATGCCGGCCTTCGCGAGTCCCTTCAGCAGGTCGGCGGGGGAATCCGGGTTCAGATCGGGAACGTCGAGGAGTCGCCGCGTGTCGTCCAACAGCGCCTGGAGTTTCGCGGGGCGCTCTCCCGCTGCCGGACGCGGTCCGAGAAGCTCGACCAGAAGCCGGTCGTGCACGTCCACTCGCCACGGCATGCCCGTGAATCGCATCTCGATCGCGATGAGCGCTCCGGCGGATTCGGCGGCGAGGAGACGCTGGATGCGGCCCGGTTCCGGGGACTGCGCGACGGCGTCCCGCTGTCGCTGCCACTCGGCAACCGGGGCCGCGTCCGGCTCATCCGCGGCCTCATCCTCGAACGCGAACAGCGCGCCATCCGGCTCGTGGCGCTCACGCTGCGGAGCATCCCAGGCCGACGGTTCGGCTAGCGCGAGCGCCGAGTCGCTCGTCAGAGCGGAGCCGCGCAGGATCGCGTGGCACAGCCGAAGATCGATGCAC
>FSXL01000622.1_pt1 | contig 11572 bp, 7 predicted proteins | sample 1638241 | NCBI WGS metagenome assembly FSXL01 (sample SAMEA3914788, study PRJEB12502) | metagenome | biome: forest; material: soil | place: Canada | collected 2011-07-03 | depth 0.1 m | reverse complement strand
GAGGCCCTCCAGGTGGTTCGCGCGGGCACCGTTTTCACGACTCACACCCCGGTTCCGGCCGGCATCGATCGTTTCGACGCCAAGCTCATCAGCTCCTACTTCAACACCGACCTGCTGCCCGGTGTCGACGTGAAGCAGGTGCTGGCTCTCGGTGCCGAGGACTACTCGGGCGGAACCGTCGACACATTCAACATGGCCGTCATGGGCCTGCGTCTCGGCCAGCGGGCCAACGGGGTTTCCCTGCTCCACGGCGACGTCTCTCGCGGCATGTTCGGTGCGCTCTGGCCGGGCTTCGACCAGGACGACGTGCCGATCACCTCGGTGACCAACGGCGTTCACGCGCCGACCTGGACCGATCCGCTGCTCAGCGAGCTCGCGACAGCCAAGCTCGGTACAACGGACACGACCAACTGCGACTGGCTGAGCGACGCCGTCACCGATGCCGAGATCTGGGCCGTTCGCGGCGAGATGAAGAAGAAGCTCGTCGAGGATGCGCGGCGCCGCCTCGCCGCGAGCTGGGAGGAGCAGAACCCGGGCGCCGGCGTTCCCGCCTGGTTCTCCGAGATCCTCGATCCCAACGTGCTGACGATCGGCTTCGCCCGCCGCGTGCCGACCTACAAGCGGCTCACCCTCATGCTGCGCGATCCCGAGCGCCTGCGTTCGCTGCTCACGCATCCGACACGGCCGGTGCAGATCGTCATCGCCGGCAAGTCGCATCCCGCCGACGACGAGGGCAAGCGCCTCATCCAGCAGCTCATCGAGTTCGCGGCCGCGGCGGACGTGCGTCACCGCATGGTCTTCCTGCCGAACTACGACATCGCCATGGCTCAGCGCCTCTACCCGGGAACGGATATCTGGCTGAATAACCCCCTCCGCCCACTCGAGGCCTGTGGAACGAGCGGCATGAAAGCCGCCCTGAACGGATCCCTCAACCTGTCGATCCTCGACGGCTGGTGGGCCGAGTTCTTCGACGGCGAGAACGGCTGGGCAATCCCGACAGCGGACACGACCGACCCGTCGGAGCGCGACGACCTCGAGGCCCACTCGATGTACGACCTGATCGAGCACCAGATCGCCCCGCGCTTCTACGATCGTGGCAAGGATGGCGTGCCCTCGCGCTGGGTCGAGAACATCCGACACACCCTGGCCACGCTTTCGCCAGCGCTGAGCGCCGATCGCATGGTCAAGGAGTACGTCACGAGGCTGTACATCCCGGCGGCGGAGTCCGAGCGGCAGATCTCAGCCTCGGCCTATTCGCCCGCGCGCGAGTTGTCGGCCTGGAAGACCAAGCTCACGGAGGCGTGGCCGCGCGTGCACGTCGTGCACGTCGAATCCGGCGGGGTGGATGTGGTGCCGCAGATCGGTGACTCCCTGCAGGTGCGCGCTCTGGTTTCGCTCGACGGTTTGTCGCCGGATGACGTCAAGGTCGAGGTGGTCTACGGACGTGCACGCGACGGGGACGCGCTCTCGGACATCCATCGTCAGCGCCTCGCCCTCGACACCGCGGAGCCCGGCCAGCCGGCGACGTTCGTCGGTACGGTTGAGCTCGCGCGTCCGGGAAGTTTCGGATACAACGTGCGCGTCGTGCCGTCGAGTCCGCTCCTCGCGAACCCGGCCGAACTGGGACTCATCGCGGTCGCGCACTGATCCAGGGTCGCAACCGCGGCGGCCTCGCCACGAGAGAAATATTTTCCTACACTGAGGTTAACTCGCTTTAGGCGTGCGCGGTTTGCCGTTCCTCTGTGCGGCTATCTGCGGTATGGATTTGTACCCTGTTAGCCAGCTTGGAGCAAGCTGGGACAATAATTCCTCGCTTTTTTGTACCCCAAATGGCCGATTGTTAGACAGTTCGCGATTGCAAAAACGGCGTTAATCAGCTTTTTTCTCGAAAGACACCCACCCCCTAAATGGGTGTAGGGATGTGCTTGTTCCGAAAACTGCGGTCTCCTATGGTTTGGAGCGAGGCGGTGGGAAGCCGCTTCGCCATCCAAATAGTCGACGGAAGGGAGCACAGATGTTACTCACGGCAACCCGGCCAGAAATCGCGCTCCCCGCGTCGACCACATCGACCCCTGCGGTTGACCTGGAGCTCGGGGGAGCAAAAACAACCAGGACCAACGTGGGTGACCGGATGGTCGGGATCCTTACGGCGTCGCTCCCGTGGCAGATCGGGTCTGCCACCCGGCGCAGTCGTTTCGGCGTAGCCCCCTAGGCAACATCAGACGAGGGGTCATCGACCGCGAGGTCAACAGGTCGCCACCGCACACGGTTTCCCTAGGCCGCGGCGGTGGCGATCCGACGTTCCGGGTCAGTCACGCGCGATCGGCGCGACGACGGCATCCGTGATGCGGATGAGGTCGGCCGGTGCGAGCTCAATGTCGAGTCCTCGCCGGCCGCCGGAGACGAACACGGTGTCGAAGAGTTCAACCGTTTCGTCCAGTACGGTCTGCTGCGGGTTCTTCTGGCCGATCGGGGAGATGCCGCCCACCAGGTAGCCGGACTTGCGCTCGGCCACCGCCGGGTCCGCCATGTTCGCTCGCTTGCCGTGCACACACGACGCCAGAGCCCCGAGATCGAGCTTGCCGGTCACCGGCACGACCGCGACGACCAACCGTCCGTCGACATCCACCATGAGCGTCTTGAACACCCGCTCGGGGTCGAGGCCCAGCAGGGTGGCGGCCTCGTTGCCGAAGTCTCGATTGGCGGGATCGTGATCGTAGGCGTGCGCGACGAATGCGACTCCAGCCGCCGTGAGGGCCGCGGTCGCGGGGGTGCTTGCCACACCCCAATTATCCGTCGGTGACGGCCGTCCATCGCCGCAGCCTCGGCTACGAGGCGCGATAGAGCTGCATCGATGCGCCAGAGACGAACACGTCGTCGCCGGGTGCGTTGTCGAGCACGACCCCGTGCAGGTCGTCGCGAGCCGAGTCCCACAGCAGCGTGTACCCGGCGACACCCTCGTGTTCTGGCAGCGTCACGGTCACGTCGGACTCGATTCCGTGCACCACGAGGAGGATGCGGTTGAACTCCTCGAACTCGGGCGTCGACGCGGCGAGGTACTGCAAAGTTCTGGCATCCGGCGAGTTCCAGTCCGACTCGCGCATCGACAGACCCTCGGTGTTGTACCAGTCCATCTGCGACGCCGACGGGATGGTCTCCCCGAAGCGTCCGTAGCGCACCGGGCGCAGCGCCGGGTTCTCGCGACGCAGCCGCAGCAGCCTCCGCGTGACCTCGAGCAGCTCCGATTGCCAGTCGTCGAGTTCGCCCCACCGCAGCCAGGTGAGCTCGCTGTCCTGGCAGTACGCGTTGTTGTTGCCGCGCTGGCTGCGACCGAACTCGTCGCCCGCCGTGATCATCGGGATGCCCGCGGACAGTAGCAGGGTTCCCATCAGATTCCGCAGCGCCTTGCAGCGGGCGGCCAGTACGTCGGGATCCTTCGTCGGGCCCTCGACGCCGTGGTTGAACGAGTGGTTGTTGTCGGTTCCGTCGCGATTGTTCTCGCCGTTGCCGAGGTTGTGCTTCTGGTTGTAGGCGGTGAGGTCGGCCATCGTGAAGCCGTCGTGCGCCGTGATGAGGTTGACGGATGCGAGCGGCCCTCGCCCCTCGGAGAACACGTGAGACGAGCCGGCGAGCCGGCGGGCGAATCCACCGATGCCCTGCCCGGCCACGCCGTTGTGGCGCGCGACCGCGATGTCGGTGAGCCAGAAGTCTCTGGCCCGGTCGCGGTAACCGTCGTTCCACTCGGAGAATCCGTCGGGGAAGTGGCCGACCTGCCAGCCGCCCATGCCGACATCCCAGGGCTCCGCGATCATCTTGGCGCCGGCGAGCTGCGGATCATTGACGATGGCTTCGAGCAGCGGATGCTTCTGGTCGAAATCCGTGTTAGCGTCGCGGCCGAGCGTCGCCGCGAGATCGAATCGGAACCCGTCGACCTGGCACTCGTTGTGCCAGTACCGCAGCGAGTCGAGAACGAGCCGCTGCGCCGCCGGCAGAGAGAAGTCGACCGTGTTGCCGCATCCGGTCACGTCGATGTAATCGCCGTCCGCCATCTGACGGTAGTAGGACGCGTTGTCGAGCCCGCGCAGGGACGTGGTCGGGCCATCCGGGCCCTCCTCTGAGGTGTGGTTGTAGACGACGTCGAGGATCACCTCGAGACCAGCCTCGTGGAGCAGCTTGACCATGCCCTTGAACTCGCGCAGCACGGCGCCCGTACCGCCGAACTGCGCCGCACGGCTGGCGAAGCCGGCGTGTGGTGTGAAGAAGTTGAGGGTGTTGTAGCCCCAGTAGTTCGGGAGCCCCTGCTTGACCAGCCGCTGCTCGGTCACGAACTGGTGGACGGGCAGCAGCTCGATCGCGGTGACGCCGAGGTCGTGCAGGTAGGCGACCGTGCTCTCGTGGGCGAGCGCGGCGTACGTGCCGCGAAGCTCTTCCGGCACGCTCGGGTTGGCCTTGGTGAGCCCCTTGACGTGCGCCTCGTAGATGACGGTGTGGTCCTTGGGCGTCTGCGGGCGCTTCGATGCGCCCCAGTCGAAGGCGTCATCCTGCACGTAGGAACGCCACTCCCCGGTGCTCGTTCGCGCGAGACCGCGCGCGTACGGGTCGATGAGGTTGCGGGTCGGATCGAAGTCGTGCGTCTTGCCGGTCGGGCCCGAGGCGCGGATGCCGTAGCGCGCGCCGGGGGTCAGACGCGAGCTCGCGACGCTCCAGACATCCGACTCCGCCCTGGCCATCGGCCGCACCGCGGTGATCCAACTCGGGTCCTTGGCATCGAAGATGACCAGATCCATGCCGGTAGCGTTGTGGGACCAGACTCTCAGCTCGCCCCCACGATATGTTTGGCGAACGCCCAGATTGTGCAGTGGGTCCGTCGGTGGCATGCGTCTTAGAGTAGTAACGCTACGAGTCGAGGATGTTACGGAGGCTCCGCAATGGCTATCTATCTTGATCACGCCGCAACCACCCCAATCGCCCCAGAGGTGCTCGCCGCCTACGTCGATGCGCTCACCGTCGTCGGCAATCCGGCGTCGATTCACAGCCAGGGGCAGAACGCCAAGCGGATGCTCGAGGAGGCCCGAGAACAGGTCGCTGCGTCGCTCGGTGCAAGCCCGATCGAGGTCACACTGACCTCGGGTGGCACCGAGTCGATCAATCTCGCCATCAAGGGCCTGTACTGGGCACGCAACACCGGGTCGACCCCGCGCCCGCGCGTGCTGATCGCCGCAGGTGAACACCACGCGACCATCGACGCGGCAGCCTGGCTCGAACAGTTCGAGGGCGCGAGCGTCGAGGAGATCCCGGTCGACGAGTTCGGACGGGTGGACCTCGGTGCGCTCGAGCGGATGCTCGGCCCGGATGTCGCGCTCGTGAGCATCCTCCTCGCCAACAACGAGGTCGGTACCATCCAGCCCATCGCGGAGGTCGTCGCACTCGCTGAAGTCGACGGTGTGCCCGTGCACTGCGACGCCGTCGCCGCGTACGGCTATCTCCCGATCGATTTCCGCGCGATGGGTGTGGCCGCGCTCAGTGTGTCCGGTCACAAGATCAACGGGCCAGTCGGCGTCGGCGCCCTCCTCATCTCACGCAGCGCGAAGGTGATTCCGCTGCTCCACGGCGGCAACCAACAGCGCGCGCGTTCCGGAACGCAGGATGCGGCGGGCGCGGTCGCGTTCGGAGTGGCCGCGACGCTGGCGACATCCGACATCCCGGCCCGTCAGGAGCACCTTCGCGCCCTGCGGGATCGACTCATCGCCGGAGTGCAGGAGACGATTCCGGAGGCCGTGCTGCGCGGAGATCCGGTCAACCGGCTTCCCGGAAACGCGCACTTCACCTTCCCCGGGTGCGAGGGCGACTCGCTCCTGTTCCTGCTCGACGCCGCCGGAATTTCCGTCTCGACGGGCTCCGCGTGCCAGGCCGGCGTTCCGGAGTCGTCGCACGTGCTCATAGCGATGGGACTGAGCCCCGAGGATGCGCGGGGCGCCCTGCGTATGACGCTCGGTGAGTCGACGACCGAGGAAGAGATCGACGCACTGCTGGCGGCGCTGCCCGACGCCGTCGAGCGGGCGACCGCGGCGGGGCTCGCCAGCTGCTCCGTCGGCGCCGGGGCGTGAGGACCATCCCGGTGGCGGGCGCGTGCTGAGCGCTCAGCGGCATTCGCGTGCCCGCACGAGCATTGTGGCGGGCGGAATCGCCGCCGGGCTCGTCATCGCGCTTGCGGGATGCACCGCTGGAGGCACGCCGACTCCAACGCCCACATCCACCGCCTCGCTGTCGAACGCGCTCGATTCGCTGCGGCCGGTCATGCCGAAGCGGATGACGGATGCCACGGCGAAGACGGCCACCGACAACCTCGCCAAGCAGATCGACTCGCTCGTCGCGAGCAGCGACATCGTCTACATCGACAACCACGAGAAAATCATCAAGGCGACCAAGACGACCGGCGCGACCTACGCCGTCATCCGCACGATCAACGTCTCACCGTCGCTCAATCCGCTTCAGCAGGCCGAGGCCATGGAGAAGCTGCTGGCGGCCGCAGGCTGGAAACTCCGCGACCACAGCAGCGCGAAGGGCAAATACATTGCGGCCATGTCGAGCTCGAGCGATCCGACGACGGCCTGGTTCCTGCTGCTCGGCGGCGACTCGACCGTGGCGAAACAGCCCGTCGTGACCGTGCAACTTGCCAGTCCCGACATCCAGAACGGCGACTGACCAGCGCGCCCGAGCCTCGCACCGTAAAGTTAACGGGTGCGTGTTCTGGCGGCGATGAGCGGGGGAGTCGACTCCGCGGTGGCCGCTGCCCGCGCCGTCGAGGCCGGGCACGACGTGGTCGGCGTGCACCTCGCGCTCAGCCGCAACCCCGGCACGCTGCGTACCGGCTCGCGCGGATGCTGCACCATCGAGGATTCGATGGACGCCCAGCGCGCCGCGAACATCATCGGTATCCCGTATTACGTGTGGGACTTCTCGGAACGATTCAAGCTCGACGTCGTCGATGACTTCATCGCCGAGTACGCCGCCGGACGCACCCCGAACCCCTGCATGCGCTGCAACGAGCGCATCAAGTTCGCCGCGCTGCTCGAGAAGGCGCTCGCCCTCGGGTTCGACGCGGTCGCGACCGGCCACTACGCGAGCATCGTGACGGATGCAGACGGCAACCGGGAACTGCACCGCGCCGCGGCCTGGGCCAAGGACCAGTCGTACGTGCTGGGCGTGCTCACGGCCGACCAGCTCGCGCACGCGATGTTCCCGCTCGGCGCGACGCCATCGAAGGCGGAGGTTCGCGCCGAAGCTGCTGCTCGCGGTTTCAGCGTCGCGACGAAGCCGGACAGCCACGACATCTGCTTCATCCCGGACGGCGACACACGCGGCTTCATCGCCGACCGTCTCGGCGCGGAGCGGGGCGACATCCTCGACCTCGACGGAAACGTGCTGGGCAAGCACGAGGGAGCGCTCGCGTTCACCGTGGGACAGCGCAAAGGACTCAACGTCGGATACCCGACGGATGACGGCAAGCCGCGCTTCGTTCTCGAGATCCGTCCAAAGGACAACACGGTCGTCGTCGGTCCGCGCGAGGCCCTCGACCTCGCAGAACTAGCCGGGTCGCGCGTCAGTTGGGCCGGTCTGCCGCCGGATGACGCGGCCGAGCCGTTCGAGTGCGAGGTGCAGATTCGTGCGCACTCCGACCCGGTGCCTGCGATCGCGTTCGTGCGCGACGGAGAACTCGTCATCCGCCCGGTCGAGCCGCTGAACGGGGTTTCGACGGGCCAGTCGGCCGTCATCTACGTCGGCACGCGTGTACTGGGCCAGTGCACGATCGACCGCACGGTTTCTGCCATCGCGGCGTAGTTTCCGTCGCGGCCCAGTTTCTTCGTGGGCGTCTCGATAGGGCCTGCGGCCTACTCGACGATCGGGGAGGTTGCGGCGGCGTGGTGCCGGTCATCGAGTAGCGGGCCGCAGGCCCGTGTATCGAGATGCCCACGAGGTGACTGGTTCCAGGCGATTCGGTGCGCGAAATTCAGGCTCAGGACGACTTCGACCCGTATTAGGCGCCGAAGGCGGTCTGAACCTGAATTTTGTCGCCCGAGCAACCCGTGGGCGTCTCGATACGGCCTGCGGCCTACTCGACGATCGGGGATCGCGCTGAACGGGCCGGCGCGTACTCGACGATCGGGAAAGCGCGGGGCGGGATCTCGGCCCACGCGTCGGGGGTGGGTTCTAAGGTGAGTGTGTGGCGGACGACACTCCTTCTGGGCAGTACTCACTGGGCGAGCTGGATGCGGCGAAGGGCGAGGCCCAGAAGCTGACCGATCGCATCCTCGAGCTCCGCGACGCCTACTACGAGCGCGACGAAGTCCTCGAAAGCGACGAGGCCTACGACCGCATGATTCACCGCCTCGAGGAGCTCGAGCGACTGTTCCCCGAGCTGCAGAGCCAGGACAGCCCGACCCAGACCGTCGGCGGGCGTGCGGAGACCACGCTCTTCGCCCCGGTCACTCACGCCGAGCGCATGCTGAGCCTCGACAACGTCTTCTCGATCGACGAGTTCCTGGCGTGGGCGACGAAGGTCGAGCGCGACTCCGGCCGGCACGTCGACTACCTGTGCGAACTCAAGATCGACGGTCTCGCCATCAATCTTCGCTACGTGAACGGCATCCTGGTCAGCGCCGCGACGCGCGGCGATGGCGTGGTCGGCGAAGACGTCACCGACAACATCGCCTACGTGAAAAGCATCCCCATGAGGCTGACGCCGGATGCCGAGGGCGGCGCCGAAATCCCCCCTCTGGTCGAGGTGCGCGGCGAGGTGTATTTCGAGGTCGAGACCTTTGAGCGGCTCAACGCCCAGCAGGTCGCCGATGGGGAGCGGGTGTTCGCCAACCCGCGTAATGCGGCATCCGGGAGTCTCCGTCAGGTGCGCGAGGGCAAGAGCGCTGCCGGCATCATCCGCATGGATCGCCGGCTCGCGGGCCTCAGCATGCTGGTGCACGGCATCGGTGCGTGGGCGAATCCGCCGGTCGACAGCCAGTCGAAGACCTACGCGCTGCTGAAGGCGTGGGGGCTTCCGACGAGCACGCACTTCCGCGTCGTCTCGACCAAGGAGGAGGCCGCCGAGTTCATCCGCTACTACGGCGAGCATCGCGGCAGCGTCGAGCACGAGATCGACGGCATCGTCATCAAGGTCGACGAGCTCGCCCTGCACGAGGAACTCGGTGCGACCAGTCGAGCGCCACGCTGGGCGATCGCCTACAAATACCCGCCCGAGCAGGTCAACACCAAGCTGCTCGACATCGTCGTCAGCGTCGGCCGCACCGGCCGTGCCACGCCGTTCGCGGTCATGGAGCCCGTGCGCGTCGCCGGCAGCACGGTGCGCCAGGCCACCCTGCACAATCAGGATGTCGTCAAGCAGAAGGGCGTTCTGATCGGCGACACCGTCGTGCTGCGCAAAGCGGGGGATGTCATCCCCGAGGTTCTCGGACCGGTCGTGGAGCTGCGCGACGGCACCGAACGCGAATTCGTCATGCCCACCCACTGCCCGGAGTGCGGAACTCCGCTCGCTCCGTCCCGCGAGGGCGACGTCGACCTGCGATGCCCCAACACGTTCAGCTGCCCCGCGCAGGTACGCGGTCGCGTCGAGCACGTCGGCAGCCGGGGAGCACTCGACATCGAGGTGCTCGGCGAAGTCACCGCGGCGGCTCTCACGCATCCGATCTATCCAGCCGATCCGCCGCTGCAGAACGAGGCGGGATTGTTCGAGCTGACCCTCGAAACGATCTTCCCGATCGCCGTCGGCGTCTGGGATTTCGAGACGGGTGCATACAAGCAGGACGAGAACGGTCAGCTGAAGCTCGAGACGCCGTTCCGGCGCAAGCGTCAGAAGAAAGACGGGCCATTCGTCGAGAGGGTCGCCGATTCGGGCGCGGGCGGGTTCGATGGTGACGAGGAATCCGTGCCGTCGGCCAACGCGATCAACCTCATCGCCAACCTCGAGAAGGCGAAGACCTCGCCGTTGTGGCGAATCCTGGTTGCCCTGAGCATCCGCAATGTCGGACCCGTCGCCGCGCGCTCACTCGCCGACTACTTCGGATCGCTCGACGCCATCCGCTCCGCCAGTCGAGAAGAACTCGCTTCCGTGGAGGGTGTCGGCGCCGTGATCGCCGACGAGCTGCTCGACTGGTTCGCGGTCGACTGGCACCAGGACATCCTCCGACGGTGGGCGGATGCCGGCGTGCAGTTCACGACGCCGGGTCATCCTGGCCCCGGCGCGGCGGGAGACGCGCAGGGTCCGCTCGCCGGACTCACCGTCGTCGCGACCGGCAGTCTCGACGGCTTCACGCGCGAGGGCGCGATCGAGGCGATCATCGCTGCGGGCGGGAGAGCGGCGTCCAGCGTGAGCAAGAAAACGGATTTCGTGGCCGCCGGACCGGGCGCCGGATCCAAGCTCACGAAGGCCGAAGAGCTTGGTCTACGCATCATCGACGCCGAGCAATTCGCCCGACTGCTCCAAGGCGGCCCGGAAGCACTCGACTAGTCGGCGTGTGGCGGATTTGAGCGTGCATCGGCCCGAGCAGCCCGATTTCACGCGCTTTTGTCCCCCTTGTCGCCGCAATATCCATCGTTTCGCGCCGATAATCGGCGTGCAAAAAAGCGACACTCGTTACAACGTGTTTACCAGTCTGTCCCCCATACGGGCCTGTATACCCCCTAACATGGGAGGGCAGGACTGTTCACCCCGCTGGGAAGGGTTTAAGTCCTGTGACCGATGGGACAACCCGAATTGCTGTTCGACGTCACAGCGCTTCTCGTTACCTCGGCCGCACTGGGACACGCGGTCGAGGCCTCAAGCGTGCCCGCAAACATTTCCATCTCGGCCCCGCTGAACCCGGTTGCCTCGACTCCGCCCGGCACAATCACCACCGCGAGTTCCGTTTTCCCTTCTGTAATCGACCCGGCATCCACCTCCCATAACGTGCCGGTTTCCGTTCTCGAGGTACCGATTGCCACCCCCCAGCAGGTCATCGGCCTCACCGGAATCTCCTTCGTAAAAGAGCTTGCCACTCTGAGTCCCGCAGAGATCGACAAGATCGTTTCCGATGATCCGAACGTGGTCGAAAAGGTGCTGGATTCCCCGCCCAGCGCCAGGGACGTCACGACGCTGTGGACTTCCCTGAGTCTCTCCAGCCGCTCCAAGCTGATCAAGTCCGCTCCCGGAATCGTCGGCAACCTCGAGGGTGTTCCCGTCTCGATCCGTAACGGCGCCAACCGCACCTGGGTGTCGCAGTCGATCGTGTCCCTCAAGTCCAAGCTGACGAGTATCGCCGGTCGCGCTCTCGCCCAGTCCGATCAGCAAGAACTCCAGATGCTGACCCACGTGGAGGCCGCTCTCAAGCCCGGCAAGGACGGGCCGTCGAGGACGCTCCTGTCGATCGATCCGACGGGTCAGGGCAAGGCGGTCATCGTCATCGGTGACCTGCAGAAGGCCGACTATGTGACCTATATGGTTCCCGGCCTGTTCAACACGGTCGATGGCCAGGTGGGCGCGTGGACCACAGCTGCCGACGACCTGTACTCCCAGCAGGTC
>FSXL01000380.1_pt1 | contig 11843 bp, 12 predicted proteins | sample 1638241 | NCBI WGS metagenome assembly FSXL01 (sample SAMEA3914788, study PRJEB12502) | metagenome | biome: forest; material: soil | place: Canada | collected 2011-07-03 | depth 0.1 m | reverse complement strand
GCGGGATGCCGTACGCACCATCCGGATTCGCGGCGTTCACCCGCCAGTGCGACTCGCGATTCCAGAGATTCACGAGGCACGCGTACTGGTCCTGGCCCATGCCCTCGGAGGTCAGGATGGCGAGCGCGATCGCCTGCGCCGAGCCCGGCGTCGGAATGGCGACGGATGCGGTCGAAATGCTCGACGGAGCCGCCGGCCCGTGCGAACTGAACCCGTCTCGGGAGATGACCGCGGACTTCGTGTTGGCGCCCGTTGCGAGCGTCTGGCCGACCAGCACCTGCTCCCAGTGGCTCGGCGCTGTGTTTGCATCGGCAAAAGCGCCGGAGTACGGGTCGGTCACCGTCACGAGAACGATGCCGAAACAGATGATGAAAGCCGAGACCGGAACACTCCAGCGGCGGTGCTGGATGCGCGGAACCGGGCGCGCAACAACGACGGCTGAATGGCCGCCACGCACCAAACTCACCGATCGCCTGCCCACGAGAACTAAATTTTAGCGGAAGACCCTGACAATGCCTCGGGTCGGGAAGACCCCAAAGGTCGGGGTGCCCGCGATTTCTAGCGAACGGCGAGCATTACCCCGACGATGGCGTCGAGGAAGTAGTCGACCTGCGCCTCGTTGTAGCCGCCACGGCGCGTGCGGAATGAGATAGTGCGGACATCCTCGACGCTCATCGGCTTGCCGTCCTGGAAGTAGGCGGTCAGCTGCTCGCCGAAATCGTCGACGTCCTTCGGGTTGTATCCGACGGTCAGCCCGTTGACGCGCTTGAACTTGTGCCCCCATGGACGGTCGAGGCGATCGAGGGCCTGCTGGGCCGTCGAACGAGCCTGGCCGAACCAGGCCTGGTCGCCCATCTCTGCGACGGCGCGATCCTTCTCGCGCGCAGCGAACGCATCCTCGAGACGCTCAAGCGCCGCATCAACGTGAACGACGGAGTATCCGCCCTTCTCCATGTCGAAGGCCATGCGACGGATCGACTCAGCGGTAACGACAGACGGCGCGAGCCGATCGGCGGAATAAGCCTGGCGGGCCTCCTCGAGAAAGTCTTCGACCTCGTTGACCGAGTAGCCAGCTTTCGACTTCCTGACCCTGGGGAAAGTTGTACTCACTCGACTATCTTGCACCATTGAAAATGAGAAACAGCGTATAGGCGACCGCGGCGGACGGAAGGACAGAATCGAGCCGGTCGAGGAACCCGCCGTGGCCGGGAAGCCAGTTGCTGATGTCTTTGATTCCGAGATCGCGCTTGATGAGAGACTCCATCAGGTCGCCGAGCGTCGAAGACAGCGCGAGCGCAACACCGAGGATCAGACCGTCCACGAACGAGATGTGAAGGAGCAGCCAGCAAACCAGTTCGCTCGCGATAAGGGCCGCCAGGATCGAGCCGGCAAACCCTTCCCAGGTCTTCTTCGGGCTGATCCGCGGCGCCATCTTGTGCCTGCCGAGCAGCAACCCGGATGCGTATGCGCCGGTATCCGTAGACACCACGATGATGAGCAGCGAGAGAACCCACCACTGCCCGTTCTCCTGGTCGACCAGAAGCACGGTGAAGCTGCCAAGGAACACCGCGTAGGCCTGGATAAACAGGCCGGACAGGATGTCGGACCCGAGTGCGGCCGCCGGTTTTCGCCTGCTCGGGATCGTCGCCTCCACCAGCCGCCAGAGCGTGACGAAGCCCATGCCCGCGAGCAGGATCAGCCACTGGCCCTCGCTGCGCCAGAAGTATGCTCCGAAGATGATCGCGACGGCAGCGATTCCGGATGCGACCCTCGGAACATTCCGACCTGTCGCGCGGAACGCGGCGGTCAGTTCCAGCGCCAGGAAGGTCATCAGGATCGCCGCGAAGAACACGAAGATCCACTTGACGAAGATCAGGCTCGCGATGAATGAGCCGCCGAAGACGACTCCGATCGCCACGGCGGCGACCAGGTTGCGGCCGGTGCGCGCCTCGATCTTCGCGTTGGTCTCGCGGATCTGGGCTTCGATCCTGGCGTTCGTCGCCCGGACCTGGGCCTCGATGTCGGCTACTGTCGCATCGAATTCTGCGCGCTGGCGAGCACGTTTGGCTCCGCGCGGCTGAGGACCTTCCGCATCCGACATCAGACCTCGAGCAGCTCTGACTCTTTGCGCTTCAGCGCGTCGTCGATGGCATCGACGTGAGCCTTCGTGACAGTCTCGAGCTCCTTCTCGGCGCGACCCAGCTCATCCTCGCCGACCTCGCTCTTGAGCGCGTCGAGGTGCTCCTTGGCCGTACGGCGGATGTTGCGGATCGCGACCTTTGCCTCTTCGCCCTTCGCGCGCACGATCTTCACGAAATCGCGACGACGCTCCTCGGTCATCTCGGCGAGGGTGACGCGCACGATCGTGCCGTCGTTGCCGACGTTGGCGCCGAGGTTCGGCCAGTTGACGATGGCCTTCTCGATCTCTTTCAGCGCCGACTTGTCGTAGGGCGTGACCAGCAGCGTGCGCGCTTCCGGGTTCTGCATCGAGGCGAGCTGTGCGAGGGGAGTGGGCGTTCCGTAGTAGTCGACCAGGATTTTCTGGAACAGTGCGGGGTTCGCGCGACCGGTCCGAACGGTTCCGAAGTCGTCCCTTGCCACTTCGACAGCCTTGTCCATTTTGGTTTTGGCTTCGTCCAGCACGTCGCTAATCACGTCAACTCCTTCGTGTCTGCATCGAGTTTAGTTGGGAGCGAGAGCTAACCGAGCGCAAGCAGCGCCACGCCGCCGAGCACGACAACCGCGCCGACGATGCGCTGCACCGGATGCGGTTCCTTGAAGATCAGCCAGCCGCCGAGGGCGACCAGGACGACGCTCACCTCGCGGGCGGGCGCGACGAGCGCGACCGGTGCGAGCGTGAACGCGAACAGTATCAGCACGTAGGCCAGCGGGGACAGGATGCCGACGGTGATCGCCGCGCGCCAGTGCTGCCGCGCGAGCATCCACGTCTCGCTGCTCCGGCGCAGCGCGAACGGGGCGAACGCGACCAACTGGGCCAGCATCGTGATCCAGAAGTAGCCGAGCGTCGGCAGGTGGTTCTGCACGACGGCGTTGGCGTCCCACAGCGTGTAGGCCGCGATCGTGACACCGACGAGCAGGCCGTAGAGGATGCCCGCGCTGTTCGCCCGCAGCTTCGAGCGACCGCCCGCGAATCCAATCACGACGACACCGACAACGACGATGCCGGCGCCGACCAGGGCAAGGACGCTCGGCCGCTCACCGAACAGGATGATCGCGAAGATCACGCTCAGTAGCGGACCACTCCCCCGCGCCAACGGATAGACGATCGACACGTCCCCCATCCGATAACCGCGCTGCAATGTGAGGAAGTAGGCGATCTGCAGGACCGAGCTGCCGAGCCCCAGCAGGATGAGCAGCGGCAGGGCCCTGCCCACCTGGGCAAGCGCGACGATGCCGAAGGGCGCGACCGCGACACTCGCGACGACGAACGTCAGCCAGAGAAAGCGAGTACCGCTGGTGCCGGCGGCCCTGATGGTGAGGTTCCAGGTCGCGTGCGCGACCGCCGCGACGGCGACCAGCAGGATGACGGTGGGGCTCACTGCGCACGGCCTTTCCCCACGAGCGCCACCCCGCGGTGCGCATAACTCAGGCAGCACGCGGCAGCCGCATCCGCCGGCTCGCCGAAAATCAACGAAGTCACGACCGGGGACAAAATTCTGCCTGAGTTATGCGCGGGGAGGGTAACCGCAGCACGTGTGTGCCGCGATGCGCGACTCGGACTCAGGCGCGCACCAGGGTGCCGATACGCTCGCCACGGATGGCACTCGTCACGTTTCCGGCCGGCTCCATGCCGAAGACGACCATCGGCATCTTGTTGTCCATGCAGAGGCTGAACGCGGTCGAGTCGACGACCTTGAGGCCCTTCACGAGCGCCTCCTGGTAGCTCAGCTCATCGATTTTCGTCGCGGTCTTGTCGGTGCGCGGGTCGCCGGTGTAGACGCCGTCGACGCCGTTCTTGGCGACGAGCACGACATCCGCGTCGATCTCCAGCGCGCGCTGGGCGGCGACCGTGTCGGTCGAGAAGTACGGGAGCCCTGCGCCTGCACCGAAGATGACGACCCGCTCCTTCTCGAGGTGGCGCTCGGCACGACGCGGGATGTAGGGCTCAGCGACCTGCGTCATCGAAATTGCCGACTGCACTCGGGTCTGCACACCGGCCTGCTCCAGGAAGTCCTGCAGCGCGAGCGCGTTCATGACGGTGCCGAGCATGCCCATGTAGTCGGCGCGCCCACGTTCCATGCCGCGCTGGCTGAGCTCGGCGCCGCGGAAGAAGTTACCTCCACCGACGACGATCGCGACCTCGACATCCTTCGCGGCAACCGCGATCTCGCGAGCGAGGCTGGCGACGACATCCGGATTCACGCCGAGAGACCCACCGCCAAAGGCTTCACCGGAAAGCTTGAGAAGCACGCGGCGCTTTTTGTCGGTCATCGTCATCCTTACTCGGTGGCTCTCGACAGTTTATCGGATGCCCAACCTGAGCTTCCCAACGGGCAACCCACTCTCGTTGTGCAGGAGTCTGGCGCGGCGCCCCGCGTCGTTGCGCGGCCCGAGCGCGGCCCACGGCGGCGAACTCCTGCACAACGACTGGGCTCGAGCGCGAAAAGGCCCGGGACGGATGAGCGTCCCGGGCCGAATTCGAACGAGCTGGTGCTACGCGCCGACCTTGAAGCGGGCGAAGCCCGTGATCGTGAGGCCGGCGTCGATCGCGACCTTCGCAACGGTCAGCTTGTTGTCCTTCGCGTAGTCCTGCTCGAGCAGGGCGACCTGCTTGTAGAACGCGCCGATACGACCCTCGACGATCTTCGGGAGCGCCGCCTCGGGCTTGCCCTCGGCGCGAGTGACCTCCTCGACGATGCGACGCTCGTTGTCGACAGCCGCCGCCGGAACTTCCTCTTTCGAGACGTACTCCGGGTTCGCGAACGAGATGTGCTGCGCGATGCTGCGAGCGGTCTCCGCGTCGTCGCCCGTGTAAGCGAGAACGACACCGATCTGCGGCGGCAGGTCCTTCGACGTGCGGTGCAGGTAGATCTCGAACTTCTCACCGCTGAGGCGGACGAGCTGGCGCAGTTCGAGCTTCTCGCCGAGCGTTGCGGCCTGCTCCTCGATCACGGATGCGACGGTGCCGGATCCGGCCGGGGCGGCAAGGCCCTCGTCGACCGTCTCGGCGCCGGAGTCGGCAAGAGCCGCGACGACGGTGTCGGCGAGCGCGACGAACTTGTCGTTCTTGGCGACGAAGTCGGTCTCGCAGGCGAGCTCGATCATCGTGACCGCTGTTGCCGAGTGAACGGTCGCGATCAGGCCCTCGCTGGTGGAGCGGTCCGCACGCTTCGCGTTGCTCTTCGCGCCACGGATGCGGAGGAGCTCGACCGCCTTCTCCTTGTCACCGCCGGCCTCGACGAGCGCGTTCTTGGTCTCGACCATTCCGGTGCCGAGCTGCTCGCGCAGCGCCTTCAGGTCCTCAAGGCTGAAATCTGCCATGGGTTTGTCCTAACGAATAGAAAGTTGAGTTATGTGGGGTGCGAACGAAGAGTTCGCGGTGGGCATTCGCCCGGCAGGCTTAGGCCTTCGCTGCCTTCGCGGCGGCGGGCTTTGCCTTGTGAGCCTTTTCGGCATCCGTTGCCTCGGCCTCGAGCTTCGCCTCGGCCTCCTCGTCGGACTCGACGTGGTGCTCGACAACCAGCGTCGGGTCGGCCTCGGCCTCGTGTTCGGCGACGACGGCATCCGCGTCGTTTTCCTCGGTCGGCTCCTCCGCGACGATCGCGGCGATCTCCTCGGCGACCTCTTCCTTGTCGGTCACGCCCTCGACCAGCTCGTCAACGGCCTCGATCTTCTCGGCCTCGGTGGACGGGGTCTCGGATGCCGCGAGCAGCTCCGCTTCCCAGGCCGCGAGCGGTTCGACCTCGCCACCCTCCTCCGGCTTCTGGTGACGCTGGATGAGACCCTCGGCAGCAGCATCCGCGATGATGCGGGTCAGCAAGCCAACCGAACGAATCGCGTCGTCGTTGCCGGGGATCGGGTACTGGACCTCGTCGGGGTCGCAGTTGGTGTCGAGGATGGCGATAACCGGGATGCCCAGCTTGTGGGCCTCGTCGATCGCGAGGTGCTCCTTTTTGGTGTCGACAACCCAGATCGCGGACGGCGTCTTCGACAGGTTGCGAATACCGCCGAGGGACTTCTGCAGCTTCGTCAGCTCGCGCTTCTGAATGAGCAGTTCCTTCTTGGTGTAGCCGCGGGTCGTGTCGTCGAAGTCGACCTCCTCGAGCTCCTTCATGCGCGCGAGGCGCTTGGAGACCGTCTGGAAGTTGGTGAGAAGTCCACCGAGCCAGCGCTGGTTCACGTAAGGCTGGCCGACGCGGGTCGCCTGCTCGGCGATCGAACCCTGGGCCTGCTTCTTGGTGCCGACGAAGAGGATGGTGCCGCCGTGGGCGACGGTCTCCTTGACGTAGTCATAGGTCTTGTCGATGTGCGCGAGTGACTGCTGCAGGTCGATGATGTGGCTGCCGCTGCGCTCGGTCAGGATGAATCGCTTCATCTTGGGGTTCCAGCGGCGGGTCTGGTGTCCGAAGTGAACGCCGCTGTCGAGCAGCTGTCGGATGGTGACGACGGCCATGGCCGACTCCTTAATCTGGGCGCGCCCGTCGGTGTTCGACGTGGCTTTCGCCCTACTCAGTTGTTATCCGCGACCGGTTGGTGCGGAACCTGGTGTCCGCACACGACCACACGAATCTCGGCCGGAGCCTCTCGGCTCTGCCCTCGATAGGACTGGGTGGAGTGTGCGCGTCGCCGACTCGAGTGCTCGAGCGGACCTGCAATTGGACACGCGTAGTCATCCCGAGTTCACGGGGTGCTTCACAAAGGATAGCACCCGTTCTCCACAGGGCGTGATGTGGTCCCGCAGTCCCCCATTGGCGAATCGGCGAGACCGTGGGCGATCCCGTTCGTTCACCATGTGGGGATGAGTTGGACGATCCGGTTCTTGGGAAGGCCGGCGTTGGGCCCGCCGGCGGCTGCGCTGGTCTCTGCGCTTGTACTCCCGCTCGTGCTTGCGCTCGCCTGCGCGGGGCTCGGGATGTCGGCGGGGGGGCGCTCGGGGTCTGGGTCGGCGTCGGCATCGGCGTCGGCGTCGGTATCGGTATCGGCATCGGTGTTGGCGGTTCCGGCGGCGCGCGCGGTTTCCGCGGTGTCTGCAGTGAGCGTGGCATCCGCGGCGCCCTTCGTCCGCGCGACGAGCATCGTCTCGCTGGGAGACTGGGCGTGGCCGGTCGCGGGCGAGCACCGAGTCGTGCGCCCCTTCGTCGCACCCGCCACGCAGTACTCGGCGGGGCATCGCGGCATCGACATCGCAGCGACCTCAGCGGTGTACGCGCCCGCCGACGGGATCATCCACTACTCGGGTTTCGTCGTCGACCGGGACGTGCTCTCGATCGAGCACCCCGACGGTGTCATCTCGAGCTATGAACCGGTGCTCTCGACACTGCAGGAGGGCGAGCCGGTGCGCCGGGGCGAGGCGATCGGCACCATCGAGCCCGGCCACTGCGCCGAAACCTGCCTGCACTTCGGCGTGCGCGTCGACGGGCAATACGTGTCGCCCATGCTGTTCCTGGGCGGTGTCCCGCGACCGGTGCTACTCCCGACCCGACCACTCGGCGCCGAATCAGGCGCGTGGGTGCGCCATCCGGTAGGCATCCTTCAGCCGCTCGGCGGAGACGTGCGTGTAGAGCTGGGTGGTGCCGAGGCTCGCGTGGCCGAGCATCTCCTGGACGCTACGAAGGTCGGCGCCGCCGTCGAGAAGGTGCGTTGCGGCCGTGTGCCGCAGCGTATGAGGGCCGGATGGCCCAGAACCCGGCACATCGGCGAGCAGCCCCGCGATCAGCTCGTACACCGTTCTGGTGCCGATCCGCCTGCCGCGTGCCCCGAGAAACACTGCCGAGGTCGGCCCATTCAGCAACTCGTGCCGATGCGACTCGTAGTCGACGATGGCGCGCTTGGCGGGACCGCCGAAGGGGACAACGCGCTCCTTCGAACCCTTGCCGATCACCCGCACGGTGAGTCTGCCGAGGTCGATGTCGTTCAGGTCGAGCCCGACCACCTCGCTCACCCGAAGCGCGGACGCGTAGAGCAGCTCGACGATCGCGAGGTCCCGGGTCGCGATGGCCTCGCCCGTGCTTGCTCGGTCTGTGAGACCCGCGAGCATTTGGTCCATCTGGGCACGGGTGAGCACGCGCGGCAGGTGGTGGTCGGACTTCGGGGCTCGCAGCCGGCTCGCGGAATCGGATGGTGCAGCACCAGTACGCGCCAGCCAACTGGACCAGCTGCGCACGGCGGCAGAGCGCCTGGCCAGAGTCGATTTTGCGAGGCCGGACTTCGATCCGTCCCAGAGCCAATCGCGCAGCAGTTCCAGGTCGATCCCGTCCGTGGTCTGGATGCCGCGCGAAAGCGCGAACCGCTCGAAATCGGCGAGGTCGGAGGAGTACGAGCGCACGGTGTGCACGCTGAAGCCGCGCTCCGCGGTGAGATAGACCGCGAAGTCGTTCAGCGCCCGGTCGAGTTGCACCCTCTCATCGTGACGCAGGAGCGGACTCTGAGACGGCAGGCGTGCCGTGCTCGCGATCCCCCGACTTCGGAACGAGCGGCACCGCGACGAGCGCGCAGATCCCGGCGGCGACAAAGGTCAGCGGATAGCCAGCGACCCCGATGAGGAGACCGGCGAGCGGTCCGACGAGCGTTGCGCCGATCCACTGTCCGGTATTTTGCGCCCCGAGGGCGCGGCCCGACCAGAACGGTCCTGCGATTTCGGCAACCGCCCCGAAGGCGAGACCGTTGTCGGCGACCGTAATGGTCGCCGCGATGATCAGGAGCACTGCGGCGAGAACCGGCATCACGAACAGTCCCACCAGGCTGAGCAGGAGCATGCTGCCCACGGCGGCGAGCGCCACCCAGCGAAGGGGGCGCATCCGGCTGCCGAGCCGATCGCTCCAGACCCCGACACCGATTCGGCCTACCGCCCCGACGAGCTGTGCAAGACCGACGATGAGGCCCGCGGCCGTCACCGGGAGCTTCTGGGCTTCGACCAACCACACGAATCCAAAGGTCGAGATCGTGAACTGCGGGATCACCAGGAGGATCGAGACGAGGTGGATGCGCACGAGGGTGCTGTCGCCGCGATACGGATTCGCCGGCCGAGCACCGGACGCCGGGAGTGCCGGCCGCGCGGGGTCCCGAAGCAGCAGACCGCCAACGACGGCGAGAACTCCACAGAAGATGACGGACGCGAGCAGGGCGATCGCAATCCCGCCTCCGGCGGCGAGCGGCGGAACGACCAGCGCAGCAAGGGCGACGCCCAGCGGTTGAGATCCCTGTCGGATACCCATCGCAAGCCCGCGACGGTTGCGGGGGAACCAGCCCGTGACGAGTCGACCGCTCGCGGGACTGGAACTCGCTGAGGCGATGCCACCGATCACCAGGAAGAACGACAGCAGGGCGAAGTTGGTGCTGGTGAGAGCTGCGGCCGCCGCCGCGACCGCTGCAAGAGCGAGGCCGCCTGCCAGAACCCAGCGCTCCCCGATCCTGTCGGCCAGCGCTCCCCAGGCGACGAGCGCGATGACCATGCCGATGGTCGTCGTCGATGCCAGGAGCCCGGCCGTCGCGAGCGGCACCCCGTGGACGTGAAGCTGCGGGATGAGAAACGCCGGCGTGCTCGTGAGCATCGAGGTCGCCGTCTGGGCGAGCAGTCCGAGGGCCAGCATCACCCACGGCTTCGCGCCCAGCCTCGGGACGGCCGCACCAGCCGGGAACTCGCTCGCCACGTCGGTCTCGTTTCGCATCATCGGCGGGGGCCGGTATGAACAGGGATGGTCTCACCACTCGCAGTGGGATACCATACTGGTATACCACAATGCCGGGACCTGCCCGACCGGTGAAGCACCAGAGACGGAGGGACACATGACGGATCCGACCCTTCACGAACGACTGCGCGATTCGATCCTGAGCCTCGAGCTTGCACCGGGACAGCGGCTCAGCGAGCGCGGGCTCGAACCCGAGTTCGGCGCATCCCGGACGCCGATTCGTGCTGCCCTGATGCGGTTGGAATCCGAGGGACTCGTGCAGCGCGACGGCAAGAACTGGATGGTCGCGCCACTGAACCTCGACGAGATCCGGGCACTATACGAGTACCGGCAGGTCTTGGAATCGGCCAGCGCGCGTCTCGCGATCGAACGCGCGACCACGGACGACCTCGACGCCCTCGCGGAGCTCGGAAAGGGCGTCGACCCGAGCGAGACGCCGGAGCACAGCCTTCACGCCGGGACCAGCTTTCACCTCGAACTGGCGAGGCTGAGCGGCAACCGTTTTCTGATCGACGCCATGGATGGCGTGCTGATGCGCCTGTACCGAACGCGTTGGCTCGAGGTGCAGTCTCCGGAGGCACGAGCCCGTGTTCATCGCGAACACGAGGCCATCATCGCCGCCCTCCGAGCGCGCGACGTCACCTCGGCAGAACTCGCCGCGATCGAGCACCTGCGCCGCACGGATGAGCGACTCGCGGTATCCGTTGCGGAGAATCGGCAGCGTCTGCGTGCCGACGGCGTCGTGCTGGGCTGAACCCCGAAGGCCTGCCGACTACTCGTCGGGTTCGGCAACGCCCGTGGTGTTGAAGGTGGATGACTTCTTCGAGAACATCGCGCGCCGCTGCTCCGGTGACATCGCTTCGATGGCGGCACGATGCTCGGCGGGGAATCCGGTCACTTCTCCGGCGCCGAGCAGCGGGATCACCGTGTGCACGACCCGGTCGTCGTAGACACTCACGATGTTGAAGGCCTGGTTCGCATCGACCCCGGACAACAGTTTCTTGCCGTCGGCGAGATCCATCGTGTAGCAGGTGGCCGCGGCCACGGAGACCGGGATGCCGGCGAACACGCTGTGCGTCGTGTAGTGGAGGTGGCCGCCAAGGATTCCGATGACGTCGGTACCGCGCACAACTTCGGCCAGCTGATCCTGACCGTTCAGCTCCAGCATCGCCATGGCCCAGAGCAAGGGCTCGGGAATGGGCGGATGGTGCACGGCGATGAGGGTGCCGTGTGGCGCCGGGGTCGAGAGCACGTCGGTCAGCCAGTCCAGCTGTTCGGGCTGGAGCTCGCCGTGGTGATACCCCGGCACTGTGGTGTCGAGCGAGATGATCCGCAGGCCGCCAATGTCGTAGACCCGATCCTGAGGCGCCTCGCTTCCCTCGACGTCGAAGAGTTCGTGCGAATACTGCAGGCGCTCGTCGTGATTTCCCATGACCCAGATCACCTGGGCGCCGAGCTCGGCAGCGACCGGCTCGACGATCGCACGAAGTCGCCGGTAGGCATCCGGCTGTCCGAGATCGGCGAGATCGCCCGTGAACACGATGGCCTCCGGCTTGATGCCCGAATTCGTCAACTGTTCGAGCGCGCGACGAAGGTTCTTCTCGGTGGTCACCGAACCGAAGAGCGGGGCTCCCTCGGCGAGAAAGTGAGTGTCGCTGATGTGGGCTATCGTGTGCCGCGGGTCGGGATGTTGGCCAAGTTGGATCACGGGTTCAGGATATGTCTCGTGCGCAACTATTCCCTGACCGGTTGGGAAACATCATGAGGACGAACGCTGTGAAGCAAGCGGGAAACGGATCCGTCAGTGTCCGCGAAGACTGAACGGCTGACCGTCGTCACCGGCGGAAGCCGCGGGATCGGCGCGGCCATCTGCACCAGGCTCGCCGCCGACGGCCATGACGTCGTCATCGGTTACCGCTCGAGGGTCGACGATGCCGAGGCGGTCGCGGTACAGGTGCGCGGCGCCGGCCACCG